>ERZ808037.1746-NODE-1746-length-12969-cov-6.442290_pt1 | contig 12969 bp, 10 predicted proteins | sample MGYA00380190_ERZ808037 | MGnify/ENA primary metagenome ERZ808037 (study PRJEB31490, sample SAMN06133399) | mouse gut metagenome | isolation source: J9 | host: mice | place: China: Chengdu | collected 2015-05 ...
TAAATATAGCATCCGCATCCGTCTAAACCAGCTATTGCCTGTTCATCCAAGTTGTCTTCTTCATAAATACCAGTATCCTGTATAGCGTATCCATAAAATCTTGTTTTGACAGAATCAAGATTATTGGAATCAATGAAGAAAAATTCTTTGTTAATATTAAAATAATTTCGATTTTTACTGTTCATAATATAATCCCCTTCAAAATATAAGCAATTATTCATTCACAAATAGCTAATGCTGTTTACTGCGCACCAGACAGAAGGAAGCATATCCGCCAGATTCAGTACTTGCCGTCCCATTTTTTTCATGGCTATTTCCACTCAAAAGTCTTCTCTCCCCATACCTTTGCCACTTTCAATAATATTAAACACAAAACAACGCAGCCTCCAAGACCTAACATTGCGGGCAGCAATGTCAGGCTTCCTGATGCAAGCGCCAGAATAATAATATATACCGGAGTACTTGCAAGCATGACTAAATTACATGCTCCTAATTCTACACTTGTTGCTGTATGAAAATTAGGATCAACAATTCTAACTAATGCAATGCCGCTTGGAACTGTACCTGTACAGGTTCCAAATAATCCTAATGTTCGTTCAAAGTCGTTAGATCCGCCAAATCTCTGTCCAAAATAAAAGCATACAATGAATGTAACAACTGTAATTACGATAGCGACAAAAAAGATTACCCCGATCCAATCTTTTATTATACTCAAAGACACTGCCATAAACGCGCATACTACCAAATAGTCTGCTGTCCATCCTGTAATTTTACTCTGTAATGTATTTTCCTGCAAGAAATCCAAGTGCAGCTTCTTCATAATCCATTTTACTATGTACGCAGCATACATACCATTCATAAACATCATGCTGCTCATTGATGTTCCTAAAAATCCCGGAATATATGACAAAACTTTTGCAATACCGACTGCAAGCACATAGCATACCCCAATGAGCGCAAAATGAAATGCTAAAGTTTCAATATTACTGTTACACGTAGTGTCCTTTACCATATACTCTTTTTGTTCTTCTTTTGAAAGGTATCCTTTTAATATTTTCGCATCCATTTTGCCACAGTTTTTTGCAATTCCTTTTTTGATTCCAAGCTTTGCAGCAGGTATTCCTACCAGAAAAGCTGCTATAAATCCAAGCGCAGAAAAAGCAATCGCAACAACAGAAGCATTGCTCCATCCATATTGTTCAAATATTGCCCCGTATGCCGCTGACTGTCCCGGTCCCTGACAAAATGCAAACTGAATCAACATTCCATATATGGCATCCATGTTCACGCTTTTTCCTGCCAATAGGATGAGAACTGTCGCAACAATCGGTGTCAATGCATAGAGCAGGCACCATGTTAATCCCAATCCAACTGCTCCTTTTATAACACCTCCCGCGGTACCGCCGCCTCCTTCCGGGCTGCTTGTCAAACTGATTGATATAAATGATATCGTAAAAAGATTATTTACAATCATAGTAAACATATCAGAGCTTATTCCAATATCAATCCCCATACCTGAAACAACATTCATGAATATTATTCCAATGATACCTCCGACAACACTTGCCGGTACCAGCATATTCCTCAAAAATGGAACTTTAGCCCTCAAAGCCATCCCCAAACATAACATAACACTAGCCAGTCCAAATGCCATCATAAAACTCATAATAACCTCCGTCTTGCTATAATCAATCCAATATAAAGTCTATTTCTATTTTAACTTTTTATTAGATTCTTTATCGCTCTAGCCGGATTGGTTAGTGCATATCCCAGTCTGTAACTAATAGATTTTTTCAATTGTTCAAGTTCTTCACATTTCGTCTCATCACAAATTACTTTTTCTACAATCGTTTCTTTTATTTCAACTTCTTTTTCTTCTGAATACATCTGCTGTGATGGTTCCCATTCAAAATGAGCCATTATTGAGTCACCATCTTTTACCCTATGTTCAAATTTATATGGCTTATCATGGCTATACCCTTTTGATTCTGTTAATATTTCATCACCATTAAACTTAAAACATTTGTAGTTGACAAAGATTGGAAGTCTCTTACCATTTTTATCCCTGACATCCTTTGCTCTAAGATATATGGCCAGCTTTCCATCACCAATACATTTAAAGCATATATCTAACGAGCCCTTTTGTGAATGTAATACATATCCCTTTCCGTTATTACCAAACCACTGAGGGTTTGATACAGATACTTTTTTGCCTATGTACAATATTTCTATATCATTTTCCCTGCCAGCTTCATTTTTTATATCAATTCTTGCCGTAATCAGGTTTTTAATATAATCATGGTCTCTTAAATCTATCTCCGTTGTCTCCTCGTTATATTCCTGACATTTTATAGCATTATCCATATTTTGAATAATGGGCACTTTTCGTTTACTCTCTTCAACTTCGCGAATAACCTGTGCAATTGCCAAAACTGTATAACAATGTCTTAGTGGATGATAATTCGCTGTCTCTGCATTTTTTTTGGCAAAACAGTATATTTCATCATTAAAGTATAAATTAAATAATTTTTTAATATATGCGGAGTCAAAAACATCCTTTACATATTGATTTATGTCTTTTAGTTCAGCATATTTATTATTGCCTTTAGCAAGTTCATCCACTACATAATCATCTGTTACAATTACTTTAAAATCCTTAGCCTTCTCTTTTTCCTCTCTATATGGAGCATATTTTGAATTAATTAATTTAGCATATTCAACAGTTGACTGCTCAATGGATCTGCCGCCTTCGTATTCTACTGTCAAAAAGTAAGGACTATATCTGGTGTAAATCAATGCAAATAGCAAATTATTATCTTCACAATCAAGTTCATTCAGCTTCAGGCTTCTTATCAAAGGATCAATTAAAGGAGACAGCACAATGCTATTAGAAAAATAATCTTCCACATATGATTTTCCAAAATGTGCTCTGCATCTTGCCTCTCTATGTAATGCCAGTGGATATAAATCTGATTCATCATCTAAAATTTTATACTTTTCTTTAACGTATTCATACCCGGATTCTATAATTTTACAAATAGATTTTTCCATTTCATTTTGCGCTAATGGATACTTATTCGCATATCCCATGTTTTGTTTTAAAAAATCTGACCTTGCTATATTCCAATGTGCCCTGACTGCCTCTCCACCGCCACCTGTTACTCTGTATTCCTTTTTCTCTTTTAATGATGCTTTAAAATACATTTCTTTATGAAATGCCATTTTTGTATAAAATGAAATATTTATGATATCAGGTAAAGAATAACATAATCTTCTGTTCTGTTCCAGATTTCTATTCAGTTCAATACCATAATGCTTAGCTATCTCAGATGCAATTCTGTAATCTTCCTTATGCGTTTTTAGTTCATTGTTAATAGAATTCACTCTGATTTCATTCAGATCCATTCCCGACTCAGCCATCAGCATAAATGTCATTCTGCTGTCAAAACCACCTGATAAATCTACAGAAATCATATTTGTGTGTAATTTTAAATTTCGAAACAAGGTCGTCCACCTGTAAAACCACTTATCTAATACTTTAATTCCTTCTTCTGAATCCAATTTTATTGAATTTTCTTTATAATCTCTTTGCTGATAGTTAATTGTATTGTTTGAGATTATTATATTTAAATCTTTATCAATCAATTGTATCTCGCAGACTGGAGTTTCCTTGCAAGACAAACTAGCCAGAAAATCACACAAAATATGATTACAATAATCTTTATTTAACGTTAATGTATACTCCTCCTTTAAATGTTCCACCAACATATAAAAAGAGTTACTTAATGCAAAATACCCCCCCCGCCTATACAAATATATGCCATATGACCCGTTAAAATCTTGCTGTATTGTTATTTCACTGTTATTAGCTTTAACATAAATATAGCATCCGCATCCGTCTAAACCAGCTATTGCCTGTTCATCCAAGTTGTCTTCTTCATAAATACCAGTATCTTGTATAGAGTATCCATAAAATCTTGTTTTGACAGAATCAAGATTATTGGTATCAATGAAGAAAAATTCTTTGTCAATGTTAAAATAACTTTCATTGTTCATAATAAAAATATCCTTTCAAATAAAAGCATTACATATCTGTAACAACTCCCGTTTTACATTAGAATACTCCATTACAAATGATTTGTCCATTATAAAATATCTTTGCCACCAAATATGCCATCAAATACTTTATACAAGTATCATTACTCCTTTTTCAAAAAAAGATACTTAACATATGGAATCATACTCAGCAATTCAACAATTATATATGACAATAAAAACGTAATAACGGAAATTATAATAATTTGAGAAGGTTTATTGTGAACATCTCCAATTGCCCTAATTAGCATCATTAATATCATCTTGTGTGTTAAATAGATTCCAAAGGAACACAATGAAAGCTTTTTCAAAATCACTTGTATGAAATATATCCATTTAACTTGTAACATTAAACACACTTCCGATAGTACTGAAATCACGCCTGCAAGCAGCATAGGTCAAAAATTTAAACAATTGAATAATCAAGGAATTTAGATAATATTAATGTGCAAAGTTTGAGTTATTAATATAAAATAAATTCGTTGTTTTATTTGTACTATCCATAACGTAAATCCTTTTCATACTATTTTATGCCAATAACGTTAGGAACAGTTCAGAAATTACTTGTGACAAGTAATTGTCATGAGTAATTTCTGAACTGTTCCTTAGATATTTATAGATCTATCTCCATCTATCAATATTATATGATTTTGTACAAATCGCATCAAACTCAATACCTTCACTTTCAATCTGCTTTTTATATCTTTCTATATCTTCATCTCTTCCCTCTAGTTCAGGTGATACAAAGCACAATTTATACCCAAGACTCTTTAACTCATCTGCTTCCCTTTTCCCGATAGGGATCATGCTAAAACAATCAACCCATATCCATTCTACTTTGCCAGCTATATTTCTTGCTGTATCAAGACCTTCAACTTCAGAAACACGTAAAGCTATATTCTTTTCTCCTTGGTTACTAAGAAGCCAAATCATAGGAAATGACGAATCTAAGAAAAAATATGATTTTACATCATACTTTGAAAGCATCTCTAGTATTTTAAGTTCAATTCTCTCACTTTTTACATTTAATATCATAGTTCCATGATGATAATGTTTCAAATATTCTTCGAAATCCTCACCTGGTTCAAATGGATTGTGTTGTATGTATATTTTTCCATTCAGGTTATCTCTTAAATCCAATTCCACTCCATATTCAGTTGGTAATGCTTGTAGTTGTGATAATGTATTTATTCTATGTGCTATAAATTCCATGATCTGTCTCCTTTTCTTACCTCATTCCTGATTTTTTAAGTTTCATACTAAAGTCAAGTGTTCTCTTTATAAATTTCCATTTAGCCCTAATGCTTCCATTATTCCAATGACTTTCACCATGAATTCGTTTAGGAAATACCACATCAAATCTCTCTATGGCAAGCTTTGCCTTCTGAGCCATATATAACACATAAAGGTCAAGTGCAAAGTCTTTAGGCGGATATTGCCAGCTGTCAAAAAATTCTCTGCTAAAAACATTGGGTTGAGCATTAATATCATATAGTTTTACTCCCATATATAGTGTTTCAAACAAACTCATGCCACTGGTAAAAAACTGATCAAATATTGGACGTCCCTTTCTATTTCCCTTTACATAAAGCTGCTTGTCATTACCCTTTTTTTCAATAATATCTAGAGCTTTCAACAAATCTGCCGGATCCGTCTGCATATCTGCATGTGTCCAGCCTATAAAGTCACCTTTACACGTTTTTAAGCCTTGTACAATACCAAAACCATATCCCTGATTTACCTCTACTCTTATTGTTCTTGCAAAGAGATAGTTTGGTAACAGTTCCTTTATTATTTGTGGTGAATTATCTGTAGATCCATTATCAACAAGCACTACTTCAATATCATCACGACTTATTACTTCTGAAAATCTCTTTAATATAAGAGGTATATTTTCTGCCTCATCATAACATGGAACAACTATTGAAAGTTTCATTATCTGCTCACCCTATCCTTATTAAATACCATAAATTTCTGTCCTAAAAAGTTTATTATTGTACTTGTTCCTGTCGCACACAAAAATGCAAAAACAGTGTTGCTAAACAAAAACATAACCACTTTATTAATTAGTGTATTTATCAATGCTGAAAAAAAATATAGCATGATATATTTATAAATCTCAGAAATTCTAAAATTCCTACTCCTAAAAGTCCATAATTTGTTAATAATAAATCCAACAATAGCCCCTGTAATATATGAAATTGCTTTCGCAGCAAAAATATTTAAATGCTGTTTCAGCAGCACATATACTACAGCATCTACGACAACAGCGCTTCCTCCACCAACTAAGAACTTTAATATTTCTTTCATATCAAATCTATTTCTAATCGATTCTACCATATATATACTCCATACAAACATCAGTCATATTATCTGAATACTTCGGTTTAAAAAGCAGACCATGCATTCCTGCTTTTATAGCTCCTTCTACATCTTTTTCCATGCTATCTCCTATCATCAGAATTTCACTTGTCCCTAAATTCAGCTTTTTCTTAATCAGTACAAAAGCTCTTTCTGAAGGCTTTTCCGCCCCAGCTTCTTCACTAGTTACAATTTTTTCTATATACTTATCAAGTCCCAGCCTTCGTATCTTTCTGTGTTGTATGTGAGCTGTCAAATCGGTAAGTACACCTATTCTGATATTGTTTTCTTTTAACTTTGATATCAGTGGAATTACATAAGGATACAAAATCATGTGTTGCAACATACAATCCCAATAAGTGTCATACAGTTCCATGCACTCATATACCGGCAGTCTGTCAAGCTCTTCAAGAAAATTTTGTAGATATAATAATCTATTATGCGATGCACCAGTATTTCCTAATTGATTTTTCACTGATTTTTTTGAATACTCATACCGCTTTTCAAATTCTTCAGCACTTATACTATACTTATTGCATATAGTATTCTGCAATTTATCCATAGCGATTTTATTGCATTGATTATAATCATACACTGTATTATCCAAGTCAAATACTACTGCTTTTATCATTACATTACTCCCTGTATTTTACTATTTATCATCAACAAAATAAATAATATCAACACACCGTCTAATCCGTTTATCTGCCCAGATAAATTTTCTCTAGTAATAGACTCTAATTGTGGAATTATCTTTTCCGCAATGATTTCAATTGGTAAACAAACTCTATCAAAATTTTCTGCATCAATATTAACAATTTGTTTCTTCATGTCATCAGTGTAATCATAATCAATTACTAGTCCATATCTTTGAAGTTCATCAATCAATGGTTCTACATTAACCGCAGAGTCAACGGTAAGTGTAACACTCATTTGCACATCATGATTTTCATCTGTACAGTTCTTCAATGTCTTATCAAAATATTTTACAATCAAATCTGAATAATTCTTCTGTGGATATATGTATTTCTCCGCATCAGGCATTCTTTCCTCAATTGACTTCAAAACTGTCTCTTTTGAATGTCCTCTTTGTACTGTATCCCTCTGAATCTTCCAATATCTTCTTAGCTTTTCATCAGAATCCATATATATTTTAAGATCCAAATGTTTTCTTGTCTGTGGCAAATACATTGAGTGAAGACCACACAATATAACATAATTCTTTGAGCGTATTTTTCTTGGACTCGTAAATCTCCCCATACTATGGTCATAATCTACCCTTCGAATGGTGTTTCCAGTTCGCAATTGTTTTAAATCCTCTGCCTGTCTATACAAATAATTAGCCTTTGGATTTAATGCTGTATAATCATCCCAAGATTTATTATCTCTTTCCCATCTGTGATCTCCATCGCCCTCCACTTGTAATAGGTTCTTTGAGCCAATACACTTCTCTATAATATTTATCATCGTTGTTTTTCCTGTGCCACTATCTCCAGCTATTCCTATTGTAAACGGAATATTTTTTCTCTTATATAAACTGTTTCCCATTATTCCCACTTTGTACATTGCTACTATTAAATACAATAACGTACCGGATAATAATGTAAATAAAAGATTAGAAATCATTCGATTATGAATTTTTAAAAAGCTGCAATCTATCTCACCCAAATATATATCAACATATCCTTTATTGTGAAAGCAGATAAAATAAATCAAATACCACAAGTTAATTAATGCATAAATAACAATATTTTTGTATTTTTCTTCATTAGCACAAGCGAAGAATATTGCCAAAAAAGCAACAATCCAAATATACCATCCTGGCATAGGAGGACAAAATGCTAAAAACACCGCAAATACAATTCCGCACAAATTAAAAAACAAATCCCTATTAATAAAACTTGTCTTAAATGCCAACAAATAAACTACCAACACTGCTGCTATAGGTATATACATCTGTACCGTGTCAAAATTAAAATATACCTGCGTCAATACGCTTTGCTCTGTATTGAACAATACATTTTGCATAAATCCTTCTGACATAAATGGTAATATGCCTATAGCGCATCCTATTGCAGTTGCTGTTCCAAAATATAACGTTTTTTTTATTCCATCTCTTTTTTCCAAATAAAGAATAATAATAGGAACAACCGCCAATATATGTAATTTGCTTAATAGAGATAAAACCATAAAGACAATACCTAATATATATCTTTTTGAATCTTTATTTTTCGAAACCAAATAATATAACGCAATTACCAAAAAGGTCATAGGTATAATATCCAACTGACTATGAATATAAGTACCATATAGCAATATTGGCGACATATAATAGAATACTGCAATGTAACGTCTCTTCTCTTGGCATAATTTTACAAGATATCGAAACCCTATAATATCTAAAATAAAAACAGGCAACTTAAGGCAAAAATTAATCCCAAAAATGTTTGTGATCCCAAAAATCTTTATCAGCATTCCACCTATCGATTCAACCATGAGCATTATAATTGGATATGGGAAAGCATTATATATTCCCTTGTCATAAAATCTTTGCCATATATTTCCACCACTATCAAGAAAATCCATAATAAATGGATAAAAAAGTTTATTCTGATAATCAGACGAGAAAATTGCCATTAAAAATAATTTTATTATTGTTCCACAAATCACAAAATAATGATATCGAACTAGCTTTTCTTTTTTCATAACTGCTTTTATCATATTATCTGTTTCCTATCTGACAAGAAATCCATTGCTATCTGTAAATTTCTTCCAGTATTTTATCGTTGTCTGATATTCCTCATAATCTTTTGGTGTTCCCCATCCAATGTATCTTTCTATTTCAAATACTCTTGCATCCATTCCTAATTCTATGCAATGCTTCATTACTTCATCAACATAGAACTCATTGTTAATCCTGTCATTTTCAGCAATCATTTTTTCAGCCGCTCTGACAAAATCACTTCCATGCCTAAACCAAAATGTCGCTACAATTGCATGATCCTCCATAGGATTGTCAGAAATAGCCTTTTTGATAGACACTCCCACAATTTTACAAGTGTCCTCGTCTACAATCATCCAGCCATATGCATTCGGCTTCATAAGAACTGCTTGATTATGACGATAAGTAAATGCGAGAACATCACATTTTTCTGTCATTTCTGTAAATTTATCTAAATCAATAACCATACCATTATCACAACCTGCTATTAGCAATGGAACACTATTATTAATCTTTTCTTTTGCCAGAAGACATGTACAAGCCTGACCTTCCGTTAGTTTATCCACTGTGATAAATGAAGCGTACGGATAATATTCTTTAATTGCGCTCTCAACACCATCTTCTTTGTGAAAGGTTCTATCAATATATGTAATATTACTGCCACCCGAAAGTACACCCGGAAGATCCTTAGCCGCACATACAACCATGGGGATTTCTGCTCCACTTCTTCGGTCGATTGTCGGAATAGCCGGTTTACTTATTTTATAACCTTTATCTGCAAATCTCTGTCCCGCTCCAGCCATAGGTATAATAATATTCAATTCTAAAACCTCCTTGTGTACTCTGTCCAAAACAGATAATCAGCTAAATCTTCTGGCGTTCCCCATTGGCAAAACTTGTCTACATTTGTAGGAACCCAGACTTTTAACCCATCCTTAACCATATAGTTATATGGTAAACTTGCATAAAACTCTCCATTTATCGTTTCTTCAGCATCTACAAGAGCATGACAATACTTTTTCAATAAACCTCCTGTTTTAAAATAGTAAACACCAGGAGAATGCTTCGCTTTCGTTTTATCCTTATCAAATGAATATTTCTCTCTTATCTCTACCAAATTATTATCTGCATCCGTGAGACAGGATGCATATAGGTTTTTCTCTATTAAAAGATGTGGATGAAAGCCAGTATAACAAGGAATACACCCCTCACATCCTCGTTCTGTTACATCTTTTACAAACTTCTCATAATTCCATGTCATATAAAAATCACAGTAATTTATAATACACTGTTCATCGTCATCAATACATTCGGAAGCACGAAGAACATCAAAAACAGGACCTTTCTTTACCCAATCCTTAATAGCAAATATCTGGGCTGTAGGTGCATTTTCAAGCAGTATCTCCCGCATCTCTGGTATAGTATCAAGATGTTCCTGGCGACAAACAAATAAAATATCCTTCTCATTTGGATACATCCCCTCGATTATCCATTGAATAATAGGTTTCCCCTGAACTTCAATAAACGGTTTTATTTTTTTGTATCCAGCAGCTACAAACCTAGATCCATATCCGGTCATGGGTATAATAATCTGCATCTCTAATCCTCCCTTACCCTTTCATTACTTAATATCTCTTCTATATTTCTCGGCATCCCAGTTCAATAAAAAGTTCTTTTCTGATTCAGAAAGTAAATCGCATTCTTTATTAATATTTAATGCCATGACTTGTGCACTAAATCCAAGCACGCTCTGAATCTCCATAGCTTTCTTTACTGAATCAGCATGAATATAAATATTGTCCTTATAAAAAATTACAACTGGATAACCATTTTTTTCAACAAAGGCATCATAATCAATTCTGTCGATTTCATTGATCTTTATCTCATACATCTTCTTTCCCAAAAATACTACACAATCCGGACAAAAGCAGTGGTTCCAAACAGCTCCAATCTTTCTGTAAGAATTGAGTATATTCTCATCTGAAACACGCCATATAATTCCATCATCATATAAAGACATAAGTTCTGAAATACAATGATATGATGACATATCCACTTTTAAATAATCTTCAAGTTTCTTAACTACCGATTCTGTAAGGGCAATTGTTTCGTCACCAGTCTCAGCGCTTACAAGCAAACCATGATTTAATAAAAATACCACACTAGGCTCTTTTTTATTTAAGCTCTTATATTCTTTATAAGCCTTAAAATACGCTTTAGCCAATTCAACACCTGGTGTTGCATAAGGGACAATTAATGCATCCGGATACAGTTCTTTGAATATTTCGTCTCCATTTTTTCGACATGCAATAGCATTTACCATTATCGGATGAGTATGTAAAGAATACCTACCAGAAATAGAGTGCAGAAACGTCTCTATTGATGGTCTATTACCTTCTATAAATGCCTCTAAAAGTATTTTCTTTGATTTTTCTTCAGTTATATCCTCAAGCTTATCACAGTATAAGAAAGCCTCCTTAACAATCAACGGATTTACAAGGGCATAACCAGTCTTAGTTGTTACATCAGCTAATTGAAATCCCGATGCCTTTATTATCATTTTGTCCTTACTTATTTTGTAAGCGGAGTTTCCTCCCCCTGCTTGAACCAGATCTTCACGCATTCCTGCATACTTTGACATTTCAATCCAATATTTCATACAGTTATCTCCAAACTATTTAACAAATTTGTATACATACATATAATATCCATTATTCCATTTATGAAAAAAGTCAGTTGCATACTCAACTGCTGTACTAGGTTTTATTTCTTCCTTATATATTAACTCAAGCATATACAAGTCCTTTTTTGAATTTCCTTCAACAGATTCAACTTTTTCCCAAAAAGCTTGAAAAAATTCTTCCTCATTTATTTCTCCTCCTCCGACTGCAACAATATAGCTATCCTCATCAATTTCATCCCCACTTTTATGAAAATAACAGTTTTTGGATAATATCCAATCTGATACTCTATCATATCCATCAAAATTAAATAAATTAATTTCAAACTTATATCCATATGAAGCAAGATACGACGGTTGATAGTTGTCAACAATTGATTGATATGTTTCTGATGAACAATGATTTAGCCTATCTGAATATTCATCACTATATTGACTTGCAAAAATTGTACAAAAACAAATCGGTAATGCATAGCTTATTATTTTCTTTATTTTATCTTGTTTTATATTATCTAATATTGTTACTCCTTTCCCAAACATTAACAAATATAAAGGTACCCATACTAAAGAATGCCTAGTTGGCGAAAGTGTTAATTTCCCCATCAAAATTAATACTAAAAATATGCTCCCATTTAAACAAACATAATAAAATATTTTTTTATTATGACTTTTATATAATTTGACAAATCCAACAACTATAAATAAAAGAATTATACCTGCAATTATGTATGCCCAACTTGCACTAGAATTTGACACATAATAAGATTTAATAATTATAATTGTATTTCGCAAAAAAAATTCAATTATATATTTAATTTTAGATATCAACGTGCCATCAGGAATAGAAAATAAAAACATATTATTTGGTCCAACATTCCAATTTGTTCCTCTTGACAACATACCCTTAGAAAATACATAGTTAAGCAGAGGAATACATAATAGTAAGTTGATAACTCCTTGAATAAAGAACAAGAAAAAATTCTTTTTATTTTTTCTATTTATCCACAAATTAACAACATAATACGAAAAAGTAAATATGAACAATTGATATTGTGCATAACATGCTAATACTAATACAACTAAGTCTATCCATGATTTTTTTTTTTTATTT
>ERZ808037.1747-NODE-1747-length-12962-cov-7.424292_pt1 | contig 12962 bp, 11 predicted proteins | sample MGYA00380190_ERZ808037 | MGnify/ENA primary metagenome ERZ808037 (study PRJEB31490, sample SAMN06133399) | mouse gut metagenome | isolation source: J9 | host: mice | place: China: Chengdu | collected 2015-05 ...
TCCGCACTACCAATGCGACGCTCTACCGACTGAGCCACAGCAGCCTGACGAAAAGGTTGTTCCTTCTGTCACCGTGTTACAGTTTATCAAAAAGGTAAAAACTTGTCAAGACTAAAAATGCATGGATTTTTTGACCGGTTTTGTAAATTATTACAAATGAATGACTTGTTTTTTTGTATTCATTTAGCAATAATTGTTTAACCGAGAGCAAGAAGTGTAAAGAATAAACAAATGTAACTGAATAAAATAAAAGTACGCTATCAAAATACACAAGATAGTGGCTGCAAAAAACGTGTAAAAGAAAAGGAGGATGAAAGATGAAAAAGTTTTTAGCATGTATGTTGTGCGGCTGTATGGCAGCTTCTCTTCTGACGGGCTGCGGCGGCGGTGAAAGCAGTGCACCGGCAGCAGATTCAGGCGACAGCGGGGCAGCACAGGAGACTCCGGCAGCGGATTCCGGCAGCGACAGCGCAGAGACATCGGACGCAGGTACATCCGGCGGCGGCTCTGATACGATCAATGTGTGGGCGTTTACCGATGAGGTGCCCGGTATGATTGAGAAGTATATCGAGGCGCATCCCGAATTCGGTTACAAGATTAACACCACAATTATTGCGACCACAGACGGCGCTTACCAGCCCGCTCTCGATCAGGCGCTGGCAGCAGGCGGTGCGGAAGCGCCCGACCTTTACTGCGCTGAGGCAGCATTCGTTTTGAAGTATACGCAGGGCGATGCAAGCCAGTACGCAATGCCTTACGCTGATATGGGCATTGATGTGGACGCGAAGTTAAAGGAAGCGGATATCGCACAGTACACGGTTGATATCGGAACCAACCCCGACGGCCAGTTAGTAGGCCTCGGCTATCAGGCAACGGGCGGCGCATTCATTTACCGTCGTTCCATTGCTAAGGATGTATGGGGCACAGATGATCCGGCTGAGATCGAGAAGAAGATCGGCCCCGGCTGGGATCAGTTCTTTACGGCAGCAGAAGATCTGAAGGCAAAGGGCTACGGCATTATATCCGGCGACGGCGATATGTGGCACGCAGTTGAGAACAGCTCCGATCAGGGATGGATCGTTGACGGTAAGCTCACCATCGATCCCAAGCGTGAGGAGTTCCTTGACCTCTCCAAGAAGTTAAAGGACAATGGTTACCATAATGATACGCAGGACTGGCAGGATGCATGGTTTGCCGATATGAAGGGTGAAGGCGAGAAGGGTATCTTCGGTTTCTTCGGCCCCGCATGGCTGATCAACTACACCATGGCTCCTAACTGCGGCGGCGCAGCCGTAGGCGAAGGTACATACGGCGACTGGGCAGTCTGCACGCCTCCCATCGGTTTCTTCTGGGGCGGCACATGGATTCTTGCAAACAAGGACAGCCAGAAAGCGGAAGCTGTCGGCAAGATCATCGAGTGGATTACGCTGGACAGCTCGGAGGAAGGTCTGCAGTACAAGTGGGCGAACGGCACATTGAACGGTGAGGGCGGCACGAAGGACGCGGTTGCAAGCGGCACGGTTATGTCCAAGTCCGACGGTTCCATTGATTTCCTTGGCGGACAGAACATGTTTGATGCATTCGTTCCTGCGAACCAGTATGCGAAGGGTACCAACCTGACACAGTACGACGAGACCATCAACCAGTACTGGAGAGATCAGACTCGTGAGTATACATCAGGCAACAAGTCCCGTGAGCAGGCAATCGCTGACTTTAAGCAGCAGGTAGCTGACAATCTGGATGTTATTGTAGAGTAAGTTACAGACACATAGAGTAATCATAATAACTGTTATGGCAGGGCGGACACATTAGCGTCCGCCCTGTTGAAATGAAGGGTAATAAAAATGATTGCGGGAAGGTGGGGAAGGATGAAAAGTAAGAAACCGGGTTATGACAGATATGCGAAATACGGTTATCTATTTAGTATTCCGTTTGTGATCGCATTTTTATTGTTTTCGTTATATCCGACCGTGTATACGGCGGTGATCGGATTTACCGATCTGAAGGGTCTGGGGAAGACGGATATTCATTTCCTGACAGACGATCTTTTCAGGAACTTTAAGACGGTATTGTCGAGTCCGTCATTTCAGCTGGCGTTTCGGAATACGGTAGTCATATGGCTTGCAAACTTTATTCCGCAGATGCTACTCGCTCTTCTGTTAGCGGCGTGGTTTACAGATAAGAGGAGCAAGGTAAAGGGACAGGGTGCGTTTAAGGTACTGCTCTATATGCCGAATATCATTACGGCGGCGACAATCGCTATCCTGTTCAGCGGATTTTTCGGGTATCCGATGGGGCCGATCAACGATCTGCTCGTGCGGTTCGGATTCATCGATGCGCCTATAGAATTATTGAGAAGTAAGGCTGTGGCAAGAGGCGTTGTGATCTTTATCCAGACATGGATGTGGTACGGTTCCACCATGATTACGCTGATTTCCGGCATTCTGGGAATCAGTCCGGAAATATTTGAGTCGGCGGAGGTGGACGGCGCGAACCGCGTGCAGACTTTCTTCTATATTACATTGCCCAACATTAAGACCATACTGCTGTTTACGCTTGTGACGAGTCTGATCGGCGGTCTGAATATGTTCGATATTCCGAGACTGTTCCAGGACGGCAAGCCGGACGACGCGACGCTGACAACCAGTCTGTTTATCTACAAGCAGGCGTTCAGCGGAAGCTATATGTACAACAGGGCGGCTGCGGCGAGCATGGTTATGTTCCTGATTATAGCGGTTCTCGCGGCAATCATGTTCTTTGTTATGAGGGATAAGGACGAGGCGAAGCTGAATAAGCAGATCAGGCAGCAACAGAAGGCTTACATGAAAAAAATGAAAGCCGGAAAGGAGAATGCATCATGTTAAAAAATAAAGAAAATCGTGTAATGAAGATTGTGATTTATGTGGTATGCACCTTTTTGGCGATTTTGAGTGTCCTGCCTTTCTGGATTATGATTGTGAACGCGACCAGATCAACGACAGAGATTCAGCAGCATGCAATCTCGCTGATTCCGTCCTCCTATATGATGAACAATATTAAGATCCTGCTCGGCAAGAGCTTTAATCCGGCAGTCGGTTTTGCCAATTCGCTGATTATTTCCATAGGAGCGACCGCGCTGGCGATCTATTTCTCCTCGCTGACGGCATATGCGCAGGTAGCTTATAACTGGAAGTTAAAGAACGCGTTTTTCAGCTTTATTATGGTAGTTATGATGATTCCGGCACAGGTGACGATGATCGGTTTCTATCAGATGGTTTATAAGATACATATGACGAACAGATTGTCCATGCTGATCCTGCCGGCCATCGCGTCACCGACCATGGTATTCTTTATGAGACAGTACTTACAGCCGACGCTGTCCATGGAGATCGTGCAGTCTGCCAGAATTGACGGCGCGAAAGAGTTTATGATCTTTAACAGGATTGTGCTCCCTATTATGAAACCGGCCATCGCTACACAGGCGATTTTCAGTTTCGTGGCGAGTTGGAATAACCTGTTTACACCGCTCGTACTTTTGACGGATCAGAAGAAATATACCATGCCCATCATGGTCAGCCTGTTGAAGGGCGATATCTACAAGACCGAGTACGGCTCTGTCTATATGGGACTGACGTTAACGGTGTTACCGCTTATCGTGGTATACCTGCTTTTGTCCAAGTATATCATAGCAGGTGTGGCGCTCGGCGGCGTCAAAGGGTAATTTACACTTCTTCGTGGCGCAGCTTGTTGCGGTATTCCGTGGGGGAACAGTTTGTGTATTTGCTGAAACAGCGGTTGAAGGTAGTCAGGTTGTTGAAGCCGCTGCGAAAAGCGATATCCGTAATGGGACGGTTCCTGTCTTCGGTGAGCAGTGACTGCGCCGCCTGAATCCGCTTATAGCACAGATAGTTGTGAAACGTTGTGTTGGTGTGCTGCTTGAACAGGCGGGTAAAATGGTATTTGGAAAAGCCGATATACTCCGCCGCCTGCTCCAGCGTCAGGTCATCCGTGTAGTGGGTGTCGATAAAGTTGAGCAGGTTGGCGAACAGCGCGTAGTTTTCCGACTGCTTGTCACCGGTGTTTTCGATGCTTTGGTCCGCGTTCTGGAGGTAGTGATTGGCGCCGATGGCGGCAAAAAGCTCCAGCAGCACGGAGTAGATAGAGATTTCCCAAAAGACCTGATGGGAGAAATAAAGACCGGCCATCCGCATCAGGGCATCATAAACCTGCCGGTAGATTTCAGGGCGCAGGCCGGCTGTGCACAGATATGGTTCGATGAAAGCCGGGTTCAGCGCTTTGTAGTCCTGAAAGCATTGCAGCATTTCAATGTCGACGAGAAAGATGAAGCGCGCGCCGGACGGCTCACTGTGCAGTTCGTGCAACATATAGGGCGGGATAATCAGAATGTCTCCCGGTTTCAGTGTGTAAGTGCTGCTCTTAGTGGTAATGATATATTGATTTTCCGCGCAGACAATGATTTCCATGGCATTGTGGTAGTGATTCGCATAGCCTTCGGGCTGGGTATTATACCAGATGCGCAGGTGGGATTGAGCGATATAGTCAACATACTCCCGTGAGCCGTTTACCGACCGTTCTTTTGAGGTCTGGTTCAGACTGCTCGAAATTGAGGGGGGGGGGTAAAGTTTTTCATATTTCACGTGTTTCACTCCTGTCATTTATAGGATAGGTATGGTATGATAAACTAATATATTAAATACTGTAGTTTCTGTATTAATATCGGGTAAATTATGCGGTAATTCTTGGGACGCAGACTGCCGGGTCTGCGTCAGTGATGTTATATCTCAGACGCGAAAATCTTAGGCAAAGCCAACAAGAATTACGGAGTAATTCTTGGGACGCAGACTGCCGAGTCTGCGTCTATTATACTCTATGGAGAAAAAAGTCGCAACCGGACGATTTTTTCCAAGGTCAGAGTCCGGCAAAACCGGGCGGAAAGGATAAGGAAATATGACGAGAAAAGAGGCGACACGCAGGGCAAAAGAATTAGTAGGTCAGATGACAGTGGAGGAGAGGGCTTCCCAGCTTCGCTATGACGCGCCGGCGATTGAAAGGCTTGGGGTACCGGCCTATAACTGGTGGGGAGAGGCATTGCACGGTGTGGCGAGAGCCGGCGTGGCGACCAGTTTTCCGCAGGCGATCGGTATGGCTGCCGCTTTTGACACGGAATTATTACGAAAGGCCGGGGATGTGGCGGCAACGGAGGGAAGAGCGAAGTATAATGCCTACTCTTCGGAAAATGACAGGGATATCTATAAAGGACTGACTTTCTGGTCTCCCAATGTGAATATTTTCAGGGATCCCAGATGGGGGAGGGGACAGGAGACATACGGGGAAGATCCCTATCTGACATCCAGACTGGGCGTGGCTTATGTGGAAGGGCTGCAGGGGGATGACAAAGAGACACTGAAATCCGCGGCATGTGCCAAGCATTTTGCGGTGCATTCCGGGCCGGAGGCGGTGCGCCATGAGTTTAACGCTGTGGCCACAAAGAAGGATATGGCGGAGACCTATCTGCCTGCTTTTAAAGCCTGCGTGCAGGAGGCAGGGGTGGAGGCCGTGATGGGCGCTTACAATCGGACAAACGGGGAGCCGTGCTGCGGCAGTAAGACGCTGATGCAGGATATTCTCCGGGAGGAATGGAAATTTGAAGGGCATTACGTGTCTGACTGCTGGGCCATTAAGGATTTTCATGAAAGACATATGGTGACCCATACCATGGAGGAGTCGGCGGCGCTTGCCTTAAAGAGCGGCTGTGACATCAACTGCGGCGTGACTTATCTGTATCTGCTGAAAGCTTTGGAGCAGGGGCTGGTGACGGAGGAAGAGATTACGGAGGCTGCCGTGCGCGCCTTTACTGCAAGATACCTGCTCGGACTGTTTGACGGGAGTAAGTACGACGAAATTCCCTATGAAAAGGTGGAGTGTGAGGAGCATCTGGAGGTAGCGCAGAAACTCACAAGAGAGTCGGTGGTGCTGCTTAAAAACGACGGGGTTCTTCCGTTAAAAGATACGGCGGGAAAGACCATCGGTGTGATCGGGCCGAATGCGAACAGCAGGGAGGCGCTGGTCGGGAATTATCACGGCACTTCCTCACGATATATTACGATTTTAGAGGGAATACAGGATAAAGCCGGGCATAATACCAGGGTTCTCTACTCAGAAGGCTCGCACTTGTTTAAAGACCGGGTGGAAAATCTGGCATGGGAAAACGACCGCATTGCAGAGGCGGTTACGGTTGCGAAGCACAGCGATGTGGTGGTGCTCTGCGTGGGATTAAATGAGACGCTTGAGGGAGAAGAGGGAGATACGGGCAACAGTTATGCTTCCGGGGATAAGGATGATCTGCTTCTGCCGGCGCCCCAGAGAAAGCTGATGGAGGCAGTATTTGCCGTAGGCAAGCCCGTGGTGGTATGTCTGATGGCGGGAAGCGCGATTGATTTGTCCGAAGCGCAGGAGAAGGCGGCGGCAGTTTTGCAGCTCTGGTATCCAGGCGCGAGAGGCGGAAAGGCGGTGGCGGACATTCTGTTTGGGGACTGCTCTCCGTCGGGTAAGCTGCCGGTGACTTTCTACCGCACGCTGGATGAACTGCCGGATTTCGAGGACTACAGCATGAAGGGGAGAACCTACCGCTATATGGAGCAGGAGGCGCTTTATCCGTTCGGATACGGGCTGACTTACGGCGATGTGCAGGTGGAAAAGGCAGAACTTGTTTCAAAGGATGAGAAGACAGGCGATATAACCGTGCATGTAACGGTGAAAAACGCGGGTGATACCGCAACAGGCGACGTAATTCAGATTTATGTGAAGGATACGGAATCGCCATTCGCCGTGCCAAATCACAGTCTCTGTGCATTTGAGCGGGTATTTCTGAAAGCGGGAGAGAGCAGGGAGACAGACCTGACCGTTTCCGGCGATGCTTTTCTTGCGGTAAATGAGGAGGGAGTCTTTGTCGAAGGCGGCGGTCATTATGTGCTCTATGTGGGCACCGGACAGCCGGATCAGCGGACGGCTGTGCTTACGGGTAAGAAATGTGCAGAGATTGTCGTGGGTTAGCGTGAAAAGTGCACAATACCATATCTTGTATATAGCGGTTGAGATTTTTATCTCTTCCGCTATATCTTGTTTTTAGAAGTACGATTATCGTTATTTCGTTCGTAATTTTTCTACAGGACAATTCTGTCCTTCCGGTTGCATTTCCGGATCGACTGTGTTATATCTGGGTTATACAATAAATCAGGGCTGTGGATCCCAGCCTGTAACCGTTTCTATGGAGCATTGCTCCGTCACCTTTATCTAAGAAAGGAAGGCAAATCTATGAAGCAAAAAGAAAGTAACGTTCAGACAAATTTTTCACCGACAGCCGCATCTTCCCATGGCAGATCCTATGAGTATGCCAACGGAGACATCCCCTACAATATGACGAATGATTATATGTTCCGCGCCGTTCTGCAAACGAATAACAAGGTGCTGCGGGGGTTGATCTGTTCCCTCCTCCACCTTGCGGAAGCGGAGGTAAGAGCGGTTGAGATCACCAATCCCATCATTCTGGGAGAAGCTGTCAGGGACAAAGAATTTCGTCTGGACATCAATGTAATCATGAATAATTCTGTTTTGATTAATATGGAGATGCAGATTACGAATAAGCTGAATTGGGAAGACCGTTCGGTTATGTATTTATGCCGTTCGTTTGACCAGCTAAACCGCGGGCAGGATTACAGGGAGGCAAGACCGGCTGTACATATCGGGTTTCTTGATTATACGTTGTTTGACAAGTATCCCGAGTTTTATGCGTCTTACAAGCTGATTAATGTGAAAAACCATCAGAAGTATAGTGATAATCTCACCCTGTATGTGGTGGATTTATCCCGCATCGATCTTGCCACGGATGAGGATAAACGGTATCATATTCACGATTGGGCATGTCTTTTTAAGGCTGTCACATGGGAGGAACTGAAAATGATTGCATCGAAGGATGAATATTTAAAGGAGGCGGCGCAGACGATATTCCGGATGAGCGCTGATGATGAAATCCGCAAACGCTGTCGCGACCGGGAGGAATATTATCAGGATTTGCGCAATTATGAGAGGAAGATAGAGCAGGACAGGAAGGAACATGAGGAGGATCTGCGCAATTACGAGAGGAAGATAGAGCAGGACAGGAAGGAACATGAGGAGGATCTGCGCAACTATGAGAGGAAGATAGAGCAGGACAGGAAAGAGCACGAGGAAGCGATAGCGGAGAAAGAAGAGAAGCTGGCGCGTGTGACAGAGGAAAAAGAGCAGGCGGCGCGCGACTATGAGAAATTGCTGACTGAATACGAATGCAGCCGGAAAGAGCAGGAGGATGAAATGGAACGGCTGCGCATTGAAATCAGGAGATTGAAAAGTAACAGCGAAAAAGGGAAGTAAGGTGAAGCGCGGGTTTCCTTGACAAAATGTCCTGAGTTGCATATTCTAAATATGGTAGAAAAATATTGACGGCATATTTGTTATAGAAGGAGCAGTTCAATGGGCTTTATCGGAAATATAAAGGAGGAAATCCGCATCATCAGGGAGCGTGATCCGGCGATACACTCCAATATGGAGGTTTTCCTCTATCCCAGCTTTAAGGTGATGTGTTATTACCGGCTGGCTCACAGGCTGTATCTGCATCACCATTACTTCTGGGCCCGATGGGTTTCCCAGAAGGGCGCGCGCCGGACGGGCATCGAGATTCATCCGGGAGCGCGGATCGGTAAAGGGTTTTTTATTGACCACGGAAACGGTGTCATTATCGGGGAAACTACGGTGATTGGTGATAACGTCACGCTCTATCAGGGTGTGACGCTTGGCGGAACAGGCAAGGAGCAGGGAAAAAGGCATCCTACGATCGGGAACAATGTCATGATAAGCACCGGTGCGAAGGTACTGGGTTCCTTTAAAATCGGTGATAACAGCAAAATCGGAGCCGGCAGTGTGGTGCTAAACGAGGTGCCTCCCAATTCCACGGTGGTGGGCGTGCCCGGGCGCGTCGTCAAGCGTGCCAACATGGCGCTGCCGCAGGAGGAGCTGGATCAGACCCATCTGCCCGATCCGGTGCGGGAAGACATCATGGGTTTGCAGCGTGCCAACGCAGAGCTGACAAACAGACTGCTTGATCTGGAGCAGGAAATGAAAAGTCTGCGCAGAGAAAAGCGTGGGATAAATGAGAAATGACAGAAATGGTTGACATAACTAAAATGACAGGCAGAAGCGGAATGCTGGTTGCTTTGGCAGGAGGAGATTATGAAAGTTTACAATACGTTGTCTGGGAAAAAAGAGGAGTTTGTGCCGATTGAGGAGGGAAAGGTCAGCATGTATGTCTGCGGGCCCACAGTCTACAACCTGATTCATATCGGCAACGCGAGACCGATGATCGTGTTTGATACCGTGCGCCGCTATATGGAGCACAAGGGTTATGAAGTCAATTATGTGTCGAACTTTACGGATGTGGATGATAAGATCATCAAGAAAGCCAATGAGGAGGGGACAGACCCTTCCGTGATTTCGGAACGCTATATCGGGGAGTGTAAAAAGGATATGGAGGCGCTGCATGTGAAGCCTGCCACCACACATCCCAAGGCAACATGCGAGATTGACGGCATGATTGAAATGATTGAGACGCTCATTGAAAAAGGACACGCTTATGCGGCGCAGGATGGCACCGTCTATTTTAAGACCAGAAGTTTTCCGGGATACGGAAAGCTTTCCCATAAAAATCTGGACGATTTGAGGAGCGGGGGCCGTTCTCTGCTGGTTTCCGGCGAGGAGCAGAAGCAGGATCCGCTGGACTTCGTACTCTGGAAACCGAAGAAAGAGGGTGAGCCTTTCTGGGAGTCCCCATGGTGTGAGGGACGACCCGGCTGGCATATCGAATGTTCGGTGATGAGCAGGAAATATCTGGGAGAGGAGATAGATATTCATGCGGGCGGCGAGGATCTGATTTTTCCCCATCACGAAAATGAGATCGCCCAGTCGGAGGCGGCCAACGGCAAACCATTTGCCAAATACTGGCTGCACAACGGCTTTCTGAATATTGACAATAAAAAAATGTCCAAGTCTCTGGGCAACTTTTTCACGGTGCGGGATATCAGCGAGAAGTATGATCTGCAGGTATTGCGGTTCTTTATGCTTTCCGCTCATTACAGAAGTCCTTTAAATTTCAGTGCGGAGCTGATGGAGGCGGCGAAAAACGGTCTCGAGCGGATTATCACCTGCGTGTCGAATTTAAATTTCCTGCTGGAAAAGGCGGGAGCGCAGGATCTGACTGACGGGGAAGAGAAGGCGCTTGTGCAGGCGAAAGACTTTGTGAGAAAGTTTGACGAGGCGATGGATGACGACTTTAATACGGCGGATGCCGTCTCCGCGATTTTTGAGCTGGTAAAATTTGCCAATACTTCCGTCGGAGAGGGGGCAAGCGCAGCCTTACTCCGCGCGCTTAAGGATGAGATTGTGGAACTTATGGATATTTGCGGTCTTACGGCAGAGCGTGGGCAGGAAATGCTGGACGGGGAGATTGAAGCGCTGATACAGGAGAGACAGGACGCCAGAAAGGCGAAAAATTTTGCCAGGGCGGACGAGATCCGTGACCAGCTTTTGGAAAAGGGGATTATTCTGGAAGATACGCGCGAGGGAGTCAAATGGAAGAGAGCATAACGATCCTCGAGGCAATCAAACGGGATTTTGCCTGCGGGGAAATTGACATACGCACCTATTCGCCGCTTGCGCTTGCGTATATCGGGGATGCGGTTTTTGATCTGGTGATCCGCACCGTCGTGGTGGAGAGGGGCAATACCTCTGCCAATAAGCTGCACAATAAAACAGTCACTTATGTGAATGCGCGGGTGCAGGCGCGGATGATCGAGGCGCTTATGGATGAGCTGACTGGGGAAGAGCAGACGGTATACAAGCGTGGGCGAAATGCAAAATCCTATACAACGGCAAAGAACGCCACCGTCATCGAGTATCGGAAAGCGACAGGGTTTGAGGCGCTGTGCGGATATCTGTACCTGACAGGAAAGCAGGAGCGGATGCTTTTGCTGATCAGGAGGGCGGTGGAGCTGGTGGGGATGACGCTCTGAGAGCCGCCCTAAAATCATGCAGAACTTTGTTTCTACATATAAAGTCCATTTGTTAAACGATTATGATATGCCATTAGATGGCTCGTTTCATAGATATGATGATTTAGACAAAGAGACAATTGATTTGGATTTTGGCTTACATAACTATTTTACAGAAATCCGGAAAAAGGAGAATCACTTTGGAAGAAAACACAGGAATCATAGAGGGCAGAAATGCCGTAATCGAGGCCTTCCGGGCGGGCCGTACCATAGACCGGCTCTATGTGCTGGACGGCTGTAAGGACGGTCCGGTCATGACGATCAAGCGGGAGGCGGCCAAACAGGGAACACTGATTAAGTATGTGACAAAGGAACGGCTGGACCAGATGTCCGGGACAGGAAAACATCAGGGCGTGATTGCGGCGGCGGCGGCTTACGGTTATGCGGAGGTTTCGGATATATTGCAGAAGGCGAAGGACAAGGGGGAGGAACCCTTTGTTTTGCTTTTGGACGGTATAGAGGATCCCCACAATCTGGGAGCCATCATCCGCACGGCGAATCAGGCGGGCGCGCACGGCGTCATTATTCCGAAAAACCGTGCGGTGGGTCTGACTGCCACGGTGGCCAAGGCGTCCGCCGGTGCGCTGAACTATACGCCGGTGGCGAAAGTGACGAATCTGGGGCAGACCATTGAGGAGCTGAAAAAGGAAGGGCTCTGGTTTGTATGCGCGGATCTGGACGGCGCGGTTATGTACGGATTGAATTTAAAGGGGCCTATTGGCCTCGTGGTCGGTGCGGAAGGAAACGGAGTAAGCCGCCTTGTCAGGGAAAAATGCGACATGACGGCACAGATTCCCATGCGCGGGGATATTGATTCTCTGAACGCTTCCGTGGCGGCGGGGATTTTAGCTTATGAGATTGTCAGGCAGAGACTAGCGTGAAAATGGCATTCTCCGTCTGTATGGATGGGAATAATGAAGAGAGTAAATGAAATACTGGCGGTCGTGATTCTGTCGCTGATGTCGGTTCTGCTGGCCGCGGTGGGAATGCGGCTGTATCATACATATACTGAAAACAGAGAGATTGAGTCGGAATTAAAGCGGCAGGAGGAAGTGCTCTCGAGAAACAGGGAAGCGCATGACCGTGTGCAGGAGATGCGCAGGGAGATTGAGGCACTTTCCGGGGACAGGGAAAAACTGGGACAGTTTCTGGAAGAGATCCGGATGGATTACGAGGAGGCTGTTCCTGTTTCTGCGTTGATGGATTTCGACACCGGCGGTATGACCGGGAATCAGGAGATGGAGGAGGAGCAGAACGCCTCTGCTTCCGGGGGTGAAAAGGATGCCTTGGGAGATGGGATCATATCGGAGAATACCTTGGATGGATCGGAGGATGCATCAGAGAAGACGGACGATCTGACGGTGGGTGGTCAGAGCTTTCCGGGAGACGGAAGGTGGTCAGATAACGCGCTGCATGACAGGGCATCCGTCGACGATGCGGTATCGGGGAATGCGTTTGGCGTGTCAGGAGACGATACGATATCGGACAATACAATCGGCAGAGCAGGGGATGAGAGCGGTATCCAAGGCAGTACGGCCGTTGTGTCGGGTAATACGATGCGTGTGTCAGGCAATATGACTACTGTGTCGGATAATATGATTCGTGTGTCAGATAATGCGACAAGTATGTCAGATAATATGGCCACAGTGTCCGGTAATGGGGTGAGTGTGTCCGGCAACGATATGGTGTCGGGGAATGGAATCAGTGTGTCCGGTAACGATATGGTGTCCGGGAATGAGGTGAGTACGTCCGGTAACGATATGGTGTCGGGGAATGGAATCAGTGTGTCCGGCAGCGATATGGTGTCGGGGAATGGAATCAGTG
>ERZ808037.1749-NODE-1749-length-12937-cov-4.227138_pt1 | contig 12937 bp, 11 predicted proteins | sample MGYA00380190_ERZ808037 | MGnify/ENA primary metagenome ERZ808037 (study PRJEB31490, sample SAMN06133399) | mouse gut metagenome | isolation source: J9 | host: mice | place: China: Chengdu | collected 2015-05 ...
AAAATATTATATACCGGTGTCTGTACCAGCACATTCTCCCCCACTGTGGTCAGCTTCCGCACCGTGCTGGAGATGGCAGGCACCACCCCTGTACAGAAAATCAGCCAATCCTGCTCCATCTCCAGGCCATGGCGACGTCCCCACCAGTTCTGATATGCTTCAAACCAGTCCCGGGTCACCACACTGTAGCCGAAAATGCCATGCTCCGCCCGCCTTTTCAAAGCTTCGACAATCTCCGGAGCCGTCTGAAAATCCATATCCGCCACCCACATGGGAAGCTCCCTTTCCGGCACATCCCATTTCAGAGAGCCTACGCCCCTCCGGTCTGTAAGCTTATCAAAATCATATTTCATCCTTCACTCCCCTGCCCGCTTTTCAGGCTTCCCTGCTTTCTTTCTACACTTCCCAGGCAGCTCTATCCGATTTTTTCAGAATTTCCCCTGCCATGATTTGGGTCTGGTCGATTTTCACCTTTCTGCCATCCATGATCAGCTCGCCGATACGGTCCGCCCGGATGATTCCTCCCTTGGGATTGAACACACTGTCCACACTGCCCACAATCTCCACATCCGCCTGAGAATATTCGAATGCCAGGTTCGTATTCAGCAGACGGCAGTTCTTCATAATTAGATTATCAATATAGCACATTCCCTGCAGGCTCTCAATGGTACAGTTGATCATGGTCACATTCCTGGAATTCCATCCCAGATACTCTCCGGAGATAAACGAGTCATACACGGTTACATTCTCCGCATTCCAAAAGGCATCCTTGGACAACAGCCTGGAATCATGAATTTCAATATTGGAACCTCCGTCAAAGCTGTAATTTCCCACCAGTTCGAAATTGCTGATCACCATGTCGGAACTGTTCATGGCAAAATAATCTCCCTTTGCCGTAACCCGGTCCATCCGCACATCCTGACAGTTCCACAGCGTTTCTGAAGCATTGGGCATGTCCACATTGTGCAGCCTGATCCCTTTGGTGCGCCGAAAAGTCTTGGGTGCTTCAATAATGGTATCGGCAATGGAAATATTCTCGGTATACCAGATGCCTGCTCTCGCCATATCAAACAAAACGGAATCCTTCATCACAACATTCCGGCTGTACCACAGAGGGTATTTCCATTTAAACAATGTATTGTCAATCTCCAGATCACTGCTCTCCTTCAGCGGAGATTCCCCATCCCCAAAGGTGCAATACTGAATCCTGCAGTCCTTTGCCTGGAACATAGCCCTCTCCCCTGTCAGAAGCTGCTGGTTTATTTCTTTCATCAATCAATTACCTCTCTTTCATCTCTTTTCACCTGTGGACGCATTTCCCGCCGCCTGGCTCAGTCCCCGGCAGAGAAAAATGCCACGCCGATGGCTCCGGGGCCGATATGTGTTCCGATCGTCCCGCCTACACTGGAAGTCTCCAGCTTCTCTACGGCAGATTTCCAAAGTGCCTCATGGTCTGCAATGTATTTCTGAAGCATGGTATCGCTGAGTCCCGTGTATCCCAGGACAAAGGGCTTCTCAAAATCGATTCCGCCCGTGAGCTGAATCTGCTCCGCAAGCAGGTTATTTCCCTGTTTGGATCCCCTGGCCTTCCCTAAAACAACCACCTCTCCCTGCCGGATGGCGATGACGGGTTTAATGGAAAGCAGACTGCCTGCCATAGCTGCCGCCTTGGATATACGTCCCCCTTTCTTCAGATACTCCAGGGTATCCAAAAGGGCCACCAGCCGGATCCGGGATTTGTCCGTCTCCAGCTTCTCCACGATTTCCCCAAAAGGCAAACCGCTGTCAATCAGACGCAGGGCATATTCCACCAGGGCATGCTCCCCCAGGCTGGCATTCTCGCTGTCCACGACGCACACCACATCTTCGTAATCCTCTGCGGCTATTTTGGCGCTCTGCCAGGTTCCGGACAATTTTGACGAAAGCGTGATCACAATCGCCTGATCTCCCTGCTCCTTCACTGCCCTGTATGCCTCCTCGAAAGCAAACGGCGGCACCTGGCTGGTAACCGGCAGTTCATCGCTTTCTATCAGTTTTTCATAAAACACTCTGTGTGTCAGATTGACCCCATCCTGAAACTGCTCCTCGCCAAAAGAAATGGTAATGGGCAGAATCACCAGATTTTCCCGCTGATTCTCCACAATGTCCGATGCGGAATCCGTAATAATCAGAATCATATTTTTCTCCTTTTTCATTGCTGCATTCCGCGCAGAGCCGGAAATCTCCGGTGCGCAGAATATTGTCAGAATATTTGCACCAGACAGAAGATGCCGAAACTACTGAGCTGCCTATATGTCCACGCACGTAATCCATTCCCGCCGGACCGTCATTCACATATCTCCACCTCAGTGGTCTCGGAAGCGTTCTTCTGTCCTGCCGCCGCCATGCGGCCAAATCGTTGCGTTACCCGGGAAACCCCGGAGAATTTCCGATGTAACAAAAGGCGGATGAAAATTCAATCCGCCTGTTGAGCACATTATTTTCTGAGGCCGAGCCTTTCGATCAGAGCACGGTATCTCATAATATCTTTCTTCTTTAAATAAGCAAGCAGGCCACGCCGCTGACCAACCATCATCAAAAGTCCCCTTCTGGAATGATGATCCTTCGGGTTCGCCTTAAGATGCTCTGTCAGCTCCTGAATCCTCGCTGTGAGGACTGCTACCTGTACCTCCGGTGAACCTGTATCGCCGGGTGTTCTTGCGTACTCATTGATAACCGCTGTTTTCTTTTCTTTCGAAATCATGTTGTCTCCTTTCAATACCCTTAACCGCCGGACACTAAGATCGGGTTGGAGTTTCCCAGCTCTGAGTGTCAGCTGAATCTTCTGTGTGAAGCCTTCTTTCTGATCAGTAAATCCTTCCTTCTTATTAAAAAGGAATCTCACCTGCAGATATTCACACAATGTTTATTCTACCATACATGCCCTGCCTTGTAAAGCATTTTATAACAGTTTCCTGACTGTCTGCTGTCAGTCATGCAGGATCCTGACTGCCTTGACCGGACTCCTGTAAGATACGTTGGAAATCCGGATCCCGGTCTTGGGATTGCTGGCATGGATTACCTGCCCGCCGCCAATGTAAATCGCCACATGGTTGATGGACTTGCCGTTGCCATAGAAGATCAGATCTCCCGGCTGTGCCTCCGATACCTGAATGGTAGTTCCGCTGCCTGCCTGCGCCACGGAAGAATGCGGCAGATTTACACCGTATTTCTTGAAGATACTAAGTACATACCCGGAACAGTCCGCTCCTTTGGTCAGGCTTGTACCGCCCCACACATAAGGATTGCCGAGAAATTCCTTGGCATACTGACACAGATCCACGCGCACATCCGACACGCCCTGCCCGTAAAGAAGCTCTGTCATCGTGATGGCCGTCCCCAGCTCGGAACTGACCTCCACATACTCCGCGGATACGAACACTTCCTCGTCGTCCAGATAGACTCTGACCCAGTCGCCCTCCACATCCGCCACTTCCAGTTCTTCGCCGTTCGGAACCAGCGTGATCACCTCGGACTCCGTGTTCGCCTCCGCCCGCACCTTAAGGCTGTCGGTGGTGACACGCGCCATCGTCGTGGCCAGTTCTTCCGCCCGCCGCTTGGCCGGTATGCCTGTCAGCAGAAATTCCAGACTCACATATCCTTCCACCTTGCCGGACTTGATATGCGCCCACGTATCGTCACTGTCAAGCACCTCGCAGGCCGCATTCTTCGGCAGCTTGCCGACCAGTTTGCCGTCCTCTGCCGCTGCCGCGCGGATGTTCAGATTATTGTCCACATTGGCGATGCCCAGATTCGTATAGCCCCAGTTGGCATGCTTCGCCTTCTCATAGGCCTGCGCATATTCCGTCTCTGTCCTGGTGGATTCCAGGATCACACTGGAACCAATGGCATCTCCCAGAATCTCCTGCAGTGCACTGTTCCTTTCACCGGACTCCTCCTGTACAGACGATTCATCCTGCTCTCCGGCATCATCTGACGTATCCGCTTCTTCGGTCTTATCTCCGGCATCATCTGACGTATCCGCTTCTCCGGTCTTATCCCCGTTCTCTTCTGCTCCCTTAACCTGCTGTCCCTCCGCACTGCTCTGCGTCATCGCAAACAGATCGGCTCCTTCACTGTCTTCCTCTTCCTCTATAGGCTCTTCCTCCGCATCCGCTGTCTTCTCTGTGTTAATCGTACCGATCGACAGAAGATCCGGCAGGTTCGCCGCCCTTGTCTGCAACGGTGCCAACAGTAAAATACATCCGGCCGCCGCCAGCAGACACATGATCTCTCTTCTTTTCATCCTGCTTCATTCCTCTCGTGGCGATTTGTTACAATTATTACCTGTACATTCACATCTCGTAATATTTCTGTAACATTTCCGAGAGTCATTATAACAATAAAGCCGGTAAATGTCAAATACCACTTTTTTATATGGTTAACTCTTGTAAGGACAGACGCTTTTTTTGTATAATTGATATGTAGCAGGAACGGTCTATATCGCATCTTGTACTGCGAATTTTAAGAAATCGAGGTGTTATAGTGCAGGTCGATACAAAACAGATCTATGCAAGGACAGAAATGTTTTAAGGGAATATTTGCATGACAGGGAAAAGGAGGTTGTGACGATTATGATGAGTTTATTTGATGAAGAACAGATCATGAAATCGTTCATCAGAAGTGAAAGACATGATGAAGCCAGAGAAACAGCGGAAAGAATGATAAAAATTGGAAAGCTGTCACTTGATGAAATTGCGCAATGTGTTCCCTCATTAACATTAGACGAATTAAAGGAACTTGAAATTGAGGTTATGCAGTTAGCGTAATAATTATAAAATTAAATAAGCAACAGCATCAGAGCATATAGAACCCGAAATTCTATATGCTCTGTTTTTTACAATGAAGTTTATGCGGTTATCTCCGCGATCTCCTCACCGTAATTATTCGAAAACGCAATGTTCACGGCGTGGTCTGCCACCCGCTCCAGACCGGATACGATATCCGAATACAGGGCCCCGGCCTCCGGAGAACACTCGTTATTGGACAGTCTCTCGATATGCTTCTTCTGCAGCTCTCTCTCCTTCTCGTCGATCGCATCCTCCAGATGTACCACATCCTCCATATGTTCCTCGGTACTCTTGACAAACATCTCCACGGAAAACCGCAGCAGCGTATTGACCATATCCACCATCTCGCCCAGCTCCTTCTGCGCATCCTTCGAGAAGCCTACCCCGGTCTCTATCCGGCGCACGGCGGCCTCCGCGATGTTCTCTGCATGATCGCCGATCCGCTCGATATCATTCACCACATGGAACAATGCACCGATGTTCTTCAAATCCTCGATCGGCAGTGTCGTCTGGTTGATCTTCACCAGATAGTGCGTGATGGCATGACTCAAAAAGTCGATATTCTTCTCTACCTCCCGCACCTCCTGTATCTCATCCTCATCCAGTGTCATAAGCACATTCATGGCGCGGTTCAAATTCTCAATGGCAAGCGACGCCATACGATCCAGCTCCTTGATCGCCTCCACCACAGCTGTGGCTGGATTCAAGACCGACTTCTCACCGATATATTTCAGCTGATAGCTGTCTCTGTAACCAACCTTCCTGTCGTCACCGTGTACAAACAGATAGGTCAGCTTCACGATCCCCTGTATAAAAGGCATCAAAATGATCACCTGGAAAATCTTGATGGCAATGTGTGCATAGGCGACAACACGCCCCAGATTGTTTCCCGTCACGTAAACAAGGCCGTCCACAATCTGATGTACACAGAGCTTAAAGATAATATAGACAATGATCGTACCGATCACGTTAAAAATCAAATGAATGGCCGCCGCCCTCTTGGCATCCTTCTTACCGTTTAGGGAAGCCAGCACCGCGGAAGTACAGGCGCCGATATTACAGCCCAGAATGATATACATACCGATATCCATTCCCATCAGCCCCTGATTCGCGAGCAGAACCATGATACTGACGGTAACAGAAGAGCTCTGGATGATGGCGGTCAGCACGGCACCCAGAATAACCGCTAAAACAGGCGTCCTCAAAGAAGCAAACATATGTACCACTGCAGGAGAATCCTTCATGCCCGCCATGGCGCCCGACATCGTGCTCAGCCCCATGAACAGAACACCGAAGCCGATGATGACTTCTCCCCAGCGGGACAGCTTCTCCTTCTTACAAAACATAACGATCAGTACACCCGCCAGCAGAATGACCGGCGCCGCTTTCTCCAGCTTAAATGAGACCAGGAGGGCCGTCACGGTCGTACCGATATTCGCCCCGAAGATCACGCCAGCCGCCTGTGTCAGCGTCATCAGCCCGGAGTTAACGAAACTGACTACCATCACAGTACACGCCGAGGAAGACTGGATCACGGCCGTAAAAAAGATACCCACGAGGATGCCCGTAAACCTGTTTGTAGTCAGTTTCTCCAGTATGCCTCTCAGTTTCGCCCCGGCAACCTTCTCAATGCTGTCGCTCATAATACGCATGCCGTACAGGAAAAGCCCCAGGCCGCCTGCCAGGGAAAGTATGATCGTTGGATTCATTTGTATAAGATTTCCTTCCTATATGTAAGTTTATCAAGAAGAATGTTTCACAGGCAGTATACACCCGCTACTATCCATTCTATCGAAAATAAACTTTACTGGCAAGCCCTAAACGCCACACGGGACAAGAATTATTCAAACTCTGCCACAAAATCCTTAAAGTCCGCTGTCCCTCCGTCTTCTCTTTCTTCATTATAGGAAAAAATCCCGATCCGCGCGCCCACAAACACAGACAGAGAATAAACCAGTGCAAGCTCCCTGCCCAGGACACAGTACTGCTCTCCATCCAGACTGTAGGAAAACACAGCCGTCTCTTCTTCGCTTCCCCAGCTGTCATACCGGAAATCTATTCTCAAAAAGACCTGCCCGGCAGTAAACGGCAGCTCATATTCCCTTACCGCATACCACTCATCCAGTGCATTCAGGTCTCCTCTGCGCGTCAATTCATACGGCGCATTCTCACCGTCACGGCACAGCATCACGATACTCCGCCTGCCCTTTCTCTGGCGGACGCCAATCTGTCCGTATTTTTCCAGAAAAACACACAGGCCGGCATAATCTCCGTCCTTCATGCCGTCACATTCCAGCCTTACACTGAACCGGCTGTAAGGCGCCCGCGTTCTCTGTGTCAGCGTATTTCTTGCATAGAACAGATTCTTTGCCATGCTCCTGTTTTTCAGCCGCAGATAGCCCGGTCGCTCCGTAAAAGACCATGCGGCTGGATCCGGCGCGTGGTTCCACTGCCATACCTTTTTCAGCGTGTTCTCCGAATGGCTGAACTGATCGCTTTGTATGATCTTCCCCGTAACCGTTTCCGCACAGGGAACTTCCAGCTGCGCCGGAACCTTTCCATTCACTCCGATCACCGGCCATTCTTCTTCCCAGACAGCCGGCATCAGGAACGGCACTCTTCCGACCGCGCCGCTGTCCTGAAACATCATCGCATACCAGTTCCCGCAGGCGTCGTCAAAAAGCACCCCCTGTGCGATCCCTCTGCCGGGCAGACTCCCGTCATCGCTCAGGATCACTTTTCTCTCATAAGGTCCCATCAGGTTTCTGGAACGATAACAGACTTCTCTGCGTATACCTGTCTGCGTCTCCGTATCTGCTGGCCATTCGACAAACAGCAGATAAATCCATCCGTCTTTCACATAGGCCCGGCATCCTTCACAGCGCAGTCGCATCCCTTCCGCCGGCGCATGAAAAAGCACACGATCCGACTGCTCTACGATACCGGTAAGATCCTCATTTAATTCCACGATCCTTATCTCGCCGTTGCCGTAAACCAGATAGACCCTGTCTTCCCAGCGTAAAAATGACATGTCATGATATACGCAGTCCAGCTCTATCCTGTCCCAATCACTTTTCTCGATATCGTCTGTGGAAAACAGGTATGTCTTTTTCATATCATGACAGACGAAACAGGCATAAAAACGCCCCTCATGAAACATTAAACTGGTCGCCCACTGCCCTTTTCCGTATGCATGTCTGCCGTTCTCCAGACGGTAAACAGCATTGTCGGCAACTTCTGTACAGATATAAGAGACGATCTCCCAATGCTGCAGATCCCCTGACTTTAAAACCGGCGCAGCGGGCATATAAAACATGGTCGTGGAAACCATATAAAAGTCCGTACCGACCCGGATCACATCCGGATCCGGCATATCGGCATGAAACAATGGATTTTGTATTCTCATTCTAAACCTCCCTTACAACAACCTGCTTCAAAACCGCTTCCGGCCGCATCAGGCAATATCATCCACCCCAAGCCGCGCCGGCCACAATGTCCTTATCAAGCTGCGCCTTCAACCCCTCCACCCCGTCGAATTTCATCTCCGGGCGGCGGAAGGCCAGCAGCTGCACGCTGATATCCCTGCCGTAGAGATCTCCATCAAAATCATACAGATAAGTCTCCACACCCATCAGCTGTCTGTCGCTTACCGTGGGCTTGCAGCCTACGTTGGAGATGCCCTTATAGTCCACGCCGTCTACGGCGACTCTCGCATAGTAGACGCCGTTTGGCGGCAGCAGCTTGTCCGCTTCCGGCAGCAGATTGGCCGTGGGCATCCCCAGGGTACGTCCCAGCCGCATACCGTGCTCCACATTGCCCGTCACACTGTAGGGTACACCCAGCATACGGGCAGCCGCTTCCATTTCTCCTCTGCGGACGGCTTCCCGCACTCTGGTGGAGCTGACTTCCTCTCCGTCCACCATCACCTTGTCGATCAGTTCCACCTGATAGCCGTACTCGGCCGCATGGCGGGCAAGAAGGGCGTAGTCACCCGCTCCCTTTTTGCCAAAGGACAGATCCGGGCCGGCGCAAAGATAAGCCGCCTGCATCTGCCCTGCCAGATACCGGCGCACGAACTCCTCCGGCTCAGTGGCTGCCGTCTCCGGATTCAGGGGGAATTCGATCAGCACATCCACCCCCATCTGCCGGAAAATACGCCGTTTCTCTTCCCGGGTAGTCAGTTCCTTCTCCTCCCCGCCGAAAAAGGCCGCCGCCGACATATCGAAAGTAAACACAGTGGCCAGAAGCCCTCTGCGCTTCTGCTCCATGATCTTATGAATCAGCGCCCGGTGTCCCAGATGTACGCCGTCGAATTTGCCGAGCGCGACGGCGCTCCGCCCGGGCAGCCCAAACGCTGTCGTCTGTTCTATGATCTGCATAATCACCTCTCAAGAAACATCCTGACCGGTTTTATAACATCCGTTTCTTTATAATACCGGTATATTCCGTAAAACCTGCCTGTCCGGTCATAAACCCGCAGCTGCTGCGCATCGGCAAATTCCGTCTCCCCGCCCTGCCGCTCCAGCTGATCCATCGTGAGAACATTGCCGTTCTCCGCCATCCGCTGTCCGGCCGGTGTCACTGTCACTGCCCGGTCTTTCTCGAACACAGCGTCCGGCTTTATAATAACATTAGATATTTTATCTTCATCCCGCAGGGTTTCCAGCTGCTCCAGTGTCAGCGCCTCTTCGATCCCAAAGATGCCCACCCGGCTGCGCGTCAGTGATTCCATGGTGCCGCCGCACCCCAGCTGCTCCCCGATATCATGACAGAGGGTTCTGATGTATGTTCCTTTGGAGCAGACGACCCGCATCCGCACAAGCGGCAGCTCCAGCGCAAAGATCTCAATCTCCCTGATCTGTACCCGCCTCGCCCTGCGCTCGACTTCCCGTCCTTCCCTTGCCAGCTCATACAGCTTCCTGCCGTTCACTTTCAGGGCCGAGTACATGGGCGGAATCTGGTCATAGTCTCCCACGAAGCCAAGGACAGCGGCCTTTACCGCTTCCGGGTCCAGACGCTGTGCCTCTCCCGCCGGACACTGCCTTAAGATGCGGCCGCTCATATCCTGGGTATCGGTGGTCACACCCAGACGCAGGACAGCGATATATTCCTTGTCCCAGTCCGTCAGCATATCACAGAGTTTTGTGCCCGAACCCAAACATACAGGAAGCACGCCGACCGCATCCGGGTCGAGTGTTCCTGTATGCCCGATCTTTTTCATTTTACAGATTCCACGGAGTCTGGCCACTACATCATGGGATGTGTAGCCCGCCTCCTTATATACGTTCATGATTCCGTTATACATACCAGATTCCGTACCTTCAAATCTTCTTCTTTAATAACATCCGCTATTCTATATTCAGCTGCTCTGCGATACCGATGGCCAGATTGTTGATATTATCATGATATGTACCGTTCATCGTGCATCCGGCCGCCCGGACATGTCCGCCGCCGCCGAACCGCATCGCCACGCCTGCCACATCGACACGGCCTTTGGAACGCATGCTGATCTTATATTCCAGTGTCCGTATCTCGTACATGAAGATGGCGCATTCCACACCTTTCACTGCCAGCAGCTGGTTCACGATCCCGTCCAGATCCTGCGGCGTCACCTGATAGAAATCCATCATCCGTCTGGATACCATACTGACAATACACTTGTCATGCATGAACCGGACACTCTCCAGAATCGCCCTTCCCATGATCTGTGTCTGCACATAAGTCTTCTCATAGAAGGTGTCATCAATGATTTTTGAAAAATCGAATCCAAATTCAATTAATTCTGACACCACCTGCAGCGTATGCGGCGCTGTATTGGAATAGCGCAGCACGCCCGTATCGTGGATAATACCGATATAGAGCGCCCTGGCAATCTCTTCATCCACCACTGCCGGATCCATCAGATCGTACAGAAGTTCCGCCGTTGAGCTTCTCTCCGGCTCAACGATCCTTACATCCCCGCAGCCCGGATTGCTGATATGGTGGTCGATATTGATCTTCTTACGCGCCTTCTCATAGAGAGCACGTACCTCTCCCAACCGGTCGTCCGCACAGTCCAGCACAATAAAAACATCATATATTTTACCAGTGTCTACATTGTTAAATTCTGATTTAATATCTTCAATATGGCTGATGCAGTCAAATATCTCCGCCGGTTTCTCCAGATACACATCAATTTCTGCCTCCGGCAGTTCCTTTTTCAAGTAAAGATACAATCCCATAACCGAGCCGACACAATCTCCATCCGGCCTGATATGTCCGCTGACCGCTATCGATCCTGCATTTCTTACTTCCTCTGTTATTCTAATCATTTATATCTCTTCCTTTCGCCTGCCCCGGGATCCGACAGGATCACCGTAGTTCTACGTCTTCTGCGCGCTCTTCGGCGTCACTGCTCTCCCTGCCGATCACTTCGTCTATCTTCCTGGACATATCCACCCCGTAGGCAATGGACTGATCCATGATAAAAGTCACCTGCGGCGTGTTGCGCAGATTGATCGTTCTGGCCAAACGACTGCGGATATACCCTTCCGCACTTGTAAGCCCGGCCAACGTATCTGCCTGCGCGTTTTCATCTCCCAGCACACTGATCCATGCCTTACAGGTCTTCAAGTCCGGTGCTACCTCCACGGCCACCACCGAAGTCATCGGGGCGATCCTCGGATCCTTGATCTCACTCCTGATGACTTCCGCCAGCACGCGCTGCACTTCTCCGTTGATCCTGGTATTTTTCACACTGTTCTTACGCATATGCCAGACTCCTTTCTATACATCGTTACCACTTCCGGTGAGATGTCCTCCCCACTGTACAGGCCTTCGTCGGCCTGTCAGTACCGTTCTGCCGGTCAGCGGGGCACTTCCACCATAATATATGCTTCTACGATATCCAGCTCCTGCATCTTGTCGAAGCCGTCAAACACAAGGCCGCACTCGAATCCGGCTTTGACTTCCTTCACATCGTCCTTGAAACGCTTTAAGGAAGCCAGGGCACCTTCGTAGATCTGCTCGCCTTCTCTTGTGATACGGATCCTGGCGCCTCTCTGGAATTCGCCGTCCAGTACATAAGAACCGGCGATATTGCCGATCGCAGAAGCCTTGAAGATCTGACGTACTTCCGCATGACCGATCACCTTCTCCTCGAAGATCGGATCCAGCATACCCTTCATGGCTGCCTCGATATCCTCGATCGCCTGATAGATGACCTTGTACAGTCTCACGTCCACGCCCTCGCGCTCTGCCACAGCCTTGGCCGTGGTATCCGGACGCACATTGAAACCGATGATGATAGCCGATGACGCGGAAGCCAGAGACACATCGGACTCATTGATGGCACCTACGCCGCCGTGAATACATTTCACCACGACTTCCTCGTTGGACAGTTTCATCAGGCTCTGCTTCACTGCCTCCACACTACCCTGAACATCCGCCTTAACGATCAGGTTCAGCTCCTTCAGATTACCTTCCTGAATCTGGTTGAACAGATCGTCCAGGGACATTCTTGTCTTAGTATCTGCAAGCATCTCTTCTTTATGCTGCGCCATATAAGTCTCCGCATAAGATTTCGCGCTCTTGTCATTTTCGTGCACGATAAATACCTCGCCTGCGCTCGGTACATCGGACAGACCGAGAATCTCCACCGGTGTGGAAGGCTTCGCCTCTTTTACCCTTCTGCCCTTATCGTCGATCATCGCCCTTACTTTGCCGTGGCTCGATCCGGCGGAAATAAAATCTCCCACATGCAGCGTACCCTTCTGTACGAGCACCGTCGCCACAGGACCGCGGCCTTTATCAAGCTCTGCCTCGATCACCAGACCTCTCGCATTCCTGTCGGGATTCGCCTTCAGCTCCAGGATCTCCGCTGTCAGAAGGATCGTCTCCAGCAGGTTCTCGAGTCCTTCTCCGGACTTGGCCGATACCGGAACAAACTCCGTGGATCCGCCCCAGTCTACCGGGATCAGTTCAAATTCCGTCATCTCCTGTTTCACCCGGTCAATGTTCGCATTGGGTTTATCAATCTTGTTGACGGCAACGATGATCTCGATCCCCGCCGCCTTGGCGTGGTTGATGGCTTCCACCGTCTGGGGCATAACGCCGTCGTCCGCAGCCAC
>ERZ808037.1751-NODE-1751-length-12929-cov-4.212963_pt1 | contig 12929 bp, 12 predicted proteins | sample MGYA00380190_ERZ808037 | MGnify/ENA primary metagenome ERZ808037 (study PRJEB31490, sample SAMN06133399) | mouse gut metagenome | isolation source: J9 | host: mice | place: China: Chengdu | collected 2015-05 ...
ACCCCTCAGGCTAATACAACGGCATTCAACGAAGCAATCAAAAAAGCTGCTGCCACAGGCGGGGGCACCGTGACAGTGCCCGAAGGCACTTATTTCACTTATACTATCCTGCTCCGGAGCAATGTCAATCTCTTTCTGGAAGAGGGCGCGGTAGTCGCTGCCGCAAAGCCGGAGGAAGACCGGAACAAGGACGGCGGAAATTATGAGGAGCCCGAAGTAAATCCCTATGTGGGCATACAGGATCACGGTCATACTTACTTTGCCAACAGCCTTGTCTACGGATCCGATCTGGAAAACGTTATGATCTACGGCAAGGGACTTTTCACCGGAGGCCGTCTTGACGAAGAGACGGGTGTGCTGGAATACATCCTTCAGGGCGGTGATCCTTTGGAACCATTGCGCAGAGGGGATCGGGGACACCGAGGCACATGGTTCGGCAATAAGGGAATCGCCCTGGTACGCTGTAAAAATATAGTGTTTCAGGATTTCTCCGTAACCATAGGAGGACATTTTGCAGTGATCACCGAAGGCTGTACGAATCTCTACGTGGACAATGTCCTCATAGACACCACCAGAGACGCTTTCGATATCGACTGCTGTCAGGACGTAACGGTACGCCGCACTACCTGCAACTCTCTGACGGACGACGGGCTGTGTCTGAAGGCGTCCTTCGGCGCAGGAGTTTTTATGCCCACGCAGAACGTTTTAATCGAAGACTGCATTGTCAGCGGATACGATGCCGGAAGCGTCTACGCCGGAAAATACACAAGGGACAAGCTCGTGGCGGAAGACCGCTGCGGTCCCACGGGACGTGTCAAATTCGGCACGGAATCCACCTGCGGTTATCACCGGGTGACCATCCGCCGGGTAAAGTTCGACCGATCCAGAGGGTTTGCCATGGAAGCGGTGGACTGTTCCTCCCTCACCGATGTGCTGTTTGAAGATTGTATACTGGACAATGTGTCCAGCTCCCCCATCTTTATCCGTGCCGGAGACAGAGGCAGATTCCCCGTCACCGGAATCGGCGCCGGAGACGGCTTCCCCGCCAAGGATGATATTCGTTTGGAAAAGCAGGAATGGATTCTTCCCTGTGAGGAATCTTATCACTCCTACCCGCCCAAGCGTTACACCCCCCAGTATAACCGCACCAAAAAAATATCCGTAGACGGCTGCTCTTCTTTTGAAATCGTGGAACCGGAACAGCCTGTAATCTGCAATCCCGTAAACCTTACCGACGGCGTCCCCGAAAAGGACAAGCCTCTCTATGCCAACGCCGTAGGCTGCGGGGAGCTGGCAGCAGTGGAAAACGTTCATATCCGAAACGTGAAAATTACAAACGCGGATCCCAGATATCCCATCCTTCTGATGGGGCTGACGGACTCCCATTTAAGAAATATAACTCTGGAAAATATCGAAGTAGAATACCGGGGCGGACTTACCATGGAACACGCCGTGGAGCAGAGGCAGCTGAACACCGATTGGAAGTATTCGCAATTTCATGCCGAAGAAAAGGTGCAGAGCCTCCCTTGGCTGGTGAATACCTTTTTCCTCAAAAACGAAGGACTGCTCCCCCGTGCGGATTGGAATCCCGACACCGAGAGCTGGGTTGATGACCCTTATAACGTACCGGAGCTGCCCGAAGTATATCCCGAACCCAGCAACTGGGGTATACTGCCCTCCTACGGCATTTTTGCAAAGCATGTGGACGATTTGGTGTTAAAAAACATCAAGATAAGCTGCAAAGTACCCGACGGCAGGCATGTATGCATTTTGGACGATGCAAAAAACATAAGGATAGACGGGTTGGAAGCATACTGTGACCCCCGCCAAGTTCCCGTAGCACTCATTACCCACCGTTTCCGCAGACATACCAACACGGAAAACGTACCGGAGCAGCCCTATTTTACCACCACTGTGGAGGGACTGGAAATGACACAGCCTCTTTCCTCTGCCCATGTGGAAATCAAGGCTCCCGCTCCCGGCACCCCTATGGACAGCCTCTACCCATACCCCACCGTTCCCTGTGGAGAGACGGGTTATGCCTTCCGAAAGGACACGGATCACTATCCTCTGCCGTTGACCGTGCACCGCCCCTATATCCGGCCTGTAGGAATACAGCACATAAAAGCCGGAGAAAAGTATTCCCTGAATCTGCAGGTGCGCAATCCTGCCACGGACATCTCCGACGTGCCCTACAGCGGTATCGTTTACGGGGAACAGAAACCGACATATTATAGTGTAAAAGGGGCAGGTTCCGACTTGGTGTTAAAGCTTTCCGCGGAACACATGCCGGAGGGCGCTTCCTTTGATGCGGAGAAAGGCCGATTTTTCTGGCAGCCGGAGTCTTCCCAGACCGGAGAACATACAGTGGTATTCGTTGTGGACGACGGTATTATTCCGGAGAAGACGTCCGTTCTATTTATAATTGAGTAACAGGAAATGCAACACCGGATAAAGACAGCCTGTCAAACTGTCTTTATCCGGTGCCTTCTCAATTTTTCTATTTCGTGTTACAGCATGTTTCTAAAAATCCGATTTCTAAAGAATCCGACGCGTCTGCCCATATCCGCATATTTCATTTACGCATGGATACGGTTCCGCATACTTGTGTTTACTTACAAATCCGTCCTAAAAGAATCATCCTGCTACGCCTTCTTACCTACAGCATCATCTTTCCTTCGATTCCCTCAAAGGCAATTCCCTTTCTGCTGCCGTCCTTCATCCATACCACTACATGCCCGTAGCCGCCGCAGCCCTCAGGATCGGCATACTCCACTTTCTCGATAGGAAACAGTTCCTCCTCCGTAAAGTCCTCATGACTCTCCTTTGTGATCACCTGTGAAATCAAAATATAAGGCTCATAACCGTACTGCTTTTCCCGGTCCGTCTCGGCATACAGCACAATGGATTTCTCCGAGTCAGGGTTGGTTCCCATGCTGTGAAGCAGTTTCAAATCTTTCCAGCCGTCATAAATAGTCATTGCCAGCTGCTTCTCATTGCCCAAGGCATCCCTTCCTTTCAGGAGAATGGCTTTGGCGCTGCCACATGACTTTTCCTCTATTTCCGTACCGTTGTCCGGGAATCCGTAGGAGCCCAGCGTCAGCGAGACGGGCGCTCTGTGCAGCCGCAGTTTATCCACACGGATCACACCGCAAGGCACTGTAAAGTCCGCCAGATTTATGGCCTGAATCCAGTGGCATTCTTTCTCCAGACAGTAGCCAAAGAACTGCCGGCGGTATAAAACACCGTTCTTCTCCCCATGCCAGAAGGTCACATTTCCTTTGGAAATCTGCCCTGTGGTTTTATCCTTCAATACATACTGTTGTGCCTCCACGTCCTCTGCGGGAGCTGATTCCCACGGATACTTTGTGTTATAGCAAAGCTTGGAGTAATTCCACATACCGTGCTCGTCACCGGGCTGCTTTACCACTTTTCCGGTGCGCAGAACCGTCTCTCCGTTGGCCTGATGATTGGAAAAGCAAAGCGCCGGGCCGTCCAGTGCCGTAACCTTTACCTCCTTCTCCCCTAAACACTCCCAGCTGCCGTTATTTTCCTTGGCAGTCCAAAAAGGATGATTAGCGGGTAAATGGAGACATAAAAATGCCTTGCCCAGCCAAAACGGGGATTCCGCACAGGAGTACCCTTGTACCAGAGGGGAAAACTGTCCGTAAAAGCCCAGCGTGGGAACACCTTTATATAGAAAATCTTCCCTTCCCAAAAACTGCATCAGAGATCCGGAGGAAATACGCCTTGCCAGTCCCGGATTTCCCGTACTTTTGTGCAGCAGCATATTTCCGTCAAAAGCGCTGGTGGCCGCGTTGCGGTAAATATTGCTTCTGCCCCACATATTGGTCCATCCGTCCCTGTCAAAGAAATCCCCGTAGGTATCCATCAGTTTGTTGGATTGTTCCTCGAATTTCCGTGCTATATATGGCTCATTCTCATAGCCGTACCAAAGATTCCATATAGGCGCGTATACGTTAAATGCCCAGCAGGAATAATAATCAAAAGAGTGTCCGTCACGATACCAGCCGTCTCCCGCATAATAATTCAAGATGGCCTGTGCATGATCCCGCATAATATCTCTGTCTATGGGATAACCTTCCATATGCAGAAACGCCATATCCAGCATATTAAAGAGCCGCCAGTTCTGGGGCACGGTATTCTCATGGGCATAACCCTGTAAAAATTCCGCTATAATATCTTTCTCCGCCTGAGTATATGTATCCCATATCTGCTTCCTGCTGACCCAGAGGCAAATGACCAGCGCGCAAGTCTCCACGGTCTGCTGAAATGCCCGGAAAGGATCCGCATGACCTGTAATCTCCTGCTGATCCGCATAAGTACCCACATACAGCTCATCGCCCTTGGTGCAGACTCTAATCACCTGATTCTTATAATATTCCGCCATGGAATACCCGCAGATTTCCAACCACGGAATATTCTGCATCACAGGCGCCGCAATAAAAAAGGATCTGGTCAGTCCCTCAAACACCTCCGCAGTGCGCTGCGTCTGCTGAACCTCCTCGGATGCCTTGAGATGCGGATAAGTAATCTCCGTCTCCTTCCTTGGCATGATAACGGGTTTTTCAAAATCGTCTATATTTTGAAAAATCCCCTCCAGCATATATTTTCCTGCCTCCAGCCAGCTCTCCCGGGTAAGGCCGGTGTATGGGCTTAGCTCATAGTCCAAGGTTTTCGGTACAAATTTTGTTCCCATAAGCAACAATCTCCTTTTCCGCCGCTTTCCTTTTCGTTTGAAACAGTACCCAAAACCTGTCCTTGGCATTCCATGCCAAAATGCAACGATACAAAAACAGCTGTCTCCTTGAATTATAACACCGAAAGCCCATGCTGGTAATGTATTTTTTTATGAAATTCTCTAACTTTTTCTCACCGGATTACTGTTCACTTCGTTCACAGCAGCAGATGCACAGAAACCGCAAAACAGCGATTTCGCGCATATCTGTCTCGGGTTTGTCACGCAGAAACAGCGTGACAATACCTGCAAAAGGAGTATGTTTCATACACTCTCTATTGTGTGGAAGAGGACTGTGCACGCTTCTTCAGCTCTTCAATTATTCGTTTACATTCATCCAGCTCTTCTTTTGTTACATTATAGTTCTCATAGAGCAGAAAAGGAACTTTTCTCAATTTCTTCTCATCCCAAAACGGAAACTTCTTTATCTCTTCCTTTTTCTTCATAATCTGTCCCCTTCCATAATCACAATGTTATATGAGAAACATCAACTGTCTATTGTTAAAATAACACAATTTAATCACAAACGTCAACCGTGCGCCGTTAATAATTGTCTTCATTATCACATATACTTTATATAAGATTATTTTAATAAAGGAGAATTTCTATGACATATTCTGATGCCATTATCAAACGGCTGACAGATTTATGCGCTGAAAGAAAGATAACGATCAATAAGCTTGCTACCTTATCCGGCATTACACAGTCAACCGTTGATAACCTTATGAAGGGAAAAACCAAAAACCCCAAATTGAAAACTTTGCATAAAATGGCAATCGGCTTAAACATGACTGTCTCTATGTTATTGGACTTTCCCGAAATGAACGAGACTGTATTTGATGATGAATAAGAACCAAATACAGCAAAACTTTCTTCTAAATAACCATCACGATAAGCAGCGGCAATACCATGTAAACTTTCTATCCGTTTAGTTTCGACCGCCCTTCGCCGTCCCGACTTTTTTCAAGACAAACTGCTCCCCTTCATAGATGCGTACCGGATTTCCTCTGACAATACGATTATGCTCCCGCCATGCGGCATTGGCCTGCATCTCTTTCTGTTCCTGCTGCAAGCAGTTCAGTTTTTCCCAAAGCTTCTCCATAGCCCTCTGTTTGTTTTGATATTGGCTCCGTTCCTCGGTGGACTGTGATACGAGCCCTGTGGGAATATGTGTGATCCGCACTCCCGTCTCTACTTTATTCACATTCTGTCCGCCTTTTCCCCCACAATGAAACTTTTCGATGCGATATTCCTTATCTGCCGAAATCTCGGTCAAATCAGGAATTATGCTCACATCCACATACCAGTTTTTCCTCCTGTGGTTTCTGCGGAACGGGCTTTGACAAATCCATAGTACCGTGCCCTCCAAACCGCTTAGATCATGCTCCGTTTCAAAACGTATGGAATGAAAACAGCCTTTTTCCTCCCCTTTCGTATATGATACATTTCTTAAATCTTTATACTCTTTCTGTAACGCCTCGAATAGTTTTGCCGCTGCCAGCTGGCATTCGGAGGGGCCTTGCCCCGAACTGATTTGAACGACCATATAATCTCCTATTTCTATTCCAATTTCTATCTCTATCTCAATTTCTATCTCTATTCCAATTTCTATTTCTATCTCTATTTCTATTCCTATTCCTGTCACTACCCCCGTTTCTCATCCGGCTTTCCGGGTGCTATTGTCTGCTTCCCGCCTTGAAATTATAGACAGGTTTTAAATGTTCCGTGATCTCAACGGTTTCCTGAAGCCGTTCTGCGATTTCCGATACGGAGCGATAGGCAAAGGGCGCCTCATCCAACGTTTCCGCACCTACGCAGCTGCTGTAAATCCCCTTCATCTCTTTCTTGAATTCCGACACAGTATGCAGTGTTTTCACATCCTCACGTTTCAGTTTTCTGCCGGATCCATGGGGAGCCGAACAATTCCATTCCTGATTACCTTTTCCGATTCCCAGAAGAACTCCATCCCTCATATTGACAGGAATAATCACACTCTCCCCCTTCCGGGCGGAAATAGATCCCTTCCGAAGGATTCCGGACTCATCCAAATAATTATGAGGAACGGAAAACTGATCCAAGGCTTTCCATTTCATGCCCTTCAATATTTCCCGGACAATGATCTCCCTGTTCCACTGAGCGTACTTTTGAATGATTGCCACGTCTTCCAAATAAGCCTCCTTGTTTTCACCCTCCAGATAACTCATATAATAGGGAACCTCTCCGCCGCATTCTTTGAGGCTTCGGGCGGCCAGCTTCGTATAATATTCCGCCACTTCCTCGCCCAAGTGCCGGCTGCCGGTGTGCACCACAAGGTATACGGAACCGTCCTCCGCCCTGTCAAGCTCTATGAAATGATTCCCGCCCCCAAGCGTACCAAGGCTTCTTTCCGCCTTCTTCTTATTAATATGACCGACACAGTGAAGCGTCTCATAAGAGAATTCCCCGGCCATGTGATGAGGCTCTCTCCGTATGGTAAATCCGGCGGGTACATTTTCCCGGATCACTTTATCCAGTTTTTGAAATTCAACATTGCTTTTATTCAATTTTACACAGGTCATTCCGCAGCCGATATCCACTCCCAGAAGCTGCGGGATTACTCTGTCCTTTACCGTCATGGACAGCCCTATGGGAGCTGCCTTTCCGGGATGTATATCCGGCATCATGCGGATCCTGCTTCCCTCCGCCACTTGATTATCACATATCATTTTCACCTGTGCTTCCGCGTATGCATCTACATCATCCGTAAATATTTTTGCCTCGGCATATATACCTTTTACTATTTTCACACTAACCTCCATGATTCCGCTCTGCGGAATCTTAAATCCGAATGAGAAATGCCGCGTTTACGGCATAACCTACACACTTTTAAACATGTCGGCACAGTCAGCTCAAACAATGAATGAATTGGTGCAATTCTGGAAAAACGGGTACAAAAAAAGCACCCTAAAGGTGCAGTCTGCAAATCTAATCTATCCATAAACTACATTCCAGATATCCGTGTTCCGTGAGGGCTGCCTTGCCTTTAGTTACCATATTCTTTATTTTGCTTTGGATTTGTCTGTTCTTCTGCATGGTAAACCCTCCTTTCTCCAGTCAATCACGATTTTCATTAACATAAGTAATAATAACACAGGGAAACGGCATTTGCAAGTATAACTTCATTACTGTTCACTCGCTGCCGCCTCGTGTTTTCACGCTGTATTTGCGTGAAAAGCACAAGACGGATTCGGCGCCGCAGTCAACAATCCCTCTGCAAGCAACGGGGCATCAAGCTTATTGCTCGCGGGAATCAATTTGCGGAATACGCCAAAGTGAATTGCCGACTATAAGAATTCCCGTAAATCTTTCACCAACGTCTCCTCGGCCTGAGCCACATCCTTTGCCAGCTTTTTGATTTTGTCTTCCGCTGCAGGATATTGATTCAAGTACTTATATATACTTTTAATACCCATATTGCAGCCGTCAGTGATAAGATCCGCCGCTTTGTGGTCCGCATTTTCCTCATTCATGACCATATTGGACTTAACCTTGGACATCATCTTTGCCATGATTGCAGGCTCTTTTCCGTCATCATGGTACTCATTCAGGTATTCATGTGTGGTATTGCCCAGCTTGGTGTGCGTCTCCTTGCTTTTCGCAAGCAGATTCCGCAGGCTCTCGCTCTGTACATGTTCTATAACGTCATCCAGCGAAGATACTCCCATCTTAATACCCGCATTGCATTCTCTCAACAATCTAATGGTATCATTTTCCATATGCCGCCTCCTATTTTGCCCCTTGCCGCAATATATCCCATATCTGCCCGTACAACAGAATGCAACAACGTAATGCGCAAAAAAAGTACGGCAAATATCGTGACTATTGCTCAAGATAGTCTGTCCAGTAGAAGACATTTTTATAATAAAATACAAATTGAATATTATATCTACACTTTTATACTGTCTGCAGCCCTGTAAGTAACTCTACTTCTGTAATTCGTTCTTCCCTCTATTTAAAATTGGCCTCACCTCTGTCTCATATCCCTTTTGAATACTTTATTCAACATATAAAACACCTTCTATGTTTTGATGGAAATATCAAATCATAGGAGGTTTGTGTTTATGAGTCTTTCTATCAATCAGGCTGTTAAAGATATTCTGCAGGCCCTTGTTAAGATTCCTCTGGCTGACAGCACGGTGAGGTATTACGGTTTTTGTTATCATGCTGTCCTTCAGTATTGTGCCGAAAACGGAAAAGATCATTTTTCTTATGGGGACGCTTCGCATTTTTTCAACTTTCAGAAAGAACGGGCAAGGCAATGAGAAATCTGTGAGACTTATGCATTGATTATGCGTAGAGCTGCCTTTGTCCTTGCCGATTATCTTTCCAGTGGAGAATTGTGCTGGGGCAGACGCAGTTATCACCAGTTTCCGCTTCCTGTACATGGCCCTCTGCGGCTATGTGCTCCAGATTGACCTTGCCCCCGTCCGGGAGCTGGTGTCCCTCCAGCGGGATTACTCCGCCTTGTGGGGCCCTCTGTCCGATTTGCTGAAACAGCTCGCTGGTGGAGCTGTGATTTGCTGGGGAGCGGTGCTATGCCGCTCCCCGGCTTTTCGTACTTCGAGACATTTTGTCCCAAAGTGGGAGGATGGACAACAGCAAAAGAATGTGCTATACTTGTGCTCATACTTTTGAATATCTATGAAATTTTTGAACGACCTATCACAAAACATTATAATAATATGGCGTGGGTTTAGGTAGAGAATTATGGATGACATTTTTTACTTGTCTCAGACGAAATTAAACGTGGATAGCATTTGTGCCTTATTTCAAAAAGCTGATGTAATTCGGGTGGAAAAATTTAAGACATCTAATACACTCCAATTATATACAAAAACGCAAATGTTACATTTAGCTATAATGGAACCATTTGAATTTAAGGATAGCGCAGACCAAAGGTTTATACAAGAAAAGAAAATATCCAGCATAATCTGTATTAGTCATCACACATCATATATAGCTGAAACATTAAAACTGACAGAGTTATTACTTGAAAAATGGGGAGGTTGGATTGGGAATGATACTGATGGATTTCTTCCCATTTTTGATGTAAAGAATATCTCCGTTTTCTGCTATGAATAATTACCATATTAAAGACAGCGGGCGCTTTACCTGCTGTCTTTTTTCATGAATTTATCCGTCAAAAGGCATACTGGAAGCTCCATGGAAACCTGCTTCAGAGATTGTAACAGTTTTTCATCTTCAAACGGATAATGCGCCTTGATTGTAATATCCGCAAATCCCAACCCTTCATAAGGAGTAAGGGATTCATATATCAACCGTATGTTTTCCCATGTTCATGGCTCCTGCACTCACCCCCAATATTACAGCACTACTTCGGCGAATCTCATCAAGTATGCCTTTGTCAAGTTATAATAAATTGACGGTGAATTAATGCCAAGTTCTTTCTTGCAACATCAAACCCAGCCCATCATGCAATACCATATTTTTTGAAAATACTATTTAAATCTTCTTTACTGATTTTGCCGGCAAGATAATATGCTTTTACACTGGCCTCTATCGCCTCAAAATTAGTATCAAACAGAAACCAGTCACCTGCCCTATAGTATTCCTGTAATTCCTCAAAATCACGTCGCAACCCGTCCGGCAAATCATCTTTCAAAATTATTTGCTCATCTACATACATTATTTTCATCACCTTTCCATTCACAGCCTTTATTGCTTATTATACCTCTCATTTTCTTATACATTTTAATAATACTTTTTCATACCTGTATTCAACAATCGACGTAAAAAATTTCTTCTGGATTTCTGACAATATTGGTATCTCCCTTATCATTTCCTGTATTCTATTCATATTATTACCTATTTGAGGTGTCAATCTATAAACAGCTTCTAAGCATTCTGAATATTCTCTGCTCTCTATTATATGATACGGATTTACCCGTTTTCTATGTAATTCAAATACACACCTGCGTGCTTTATATGCCTCCGCTTCCATTTTATCAGCATCGTTCATTACAATTCGCATCTTTTCATCATCCCATTTACTATTTAAGCAATTGCCATTATCATAAACTGGCGCAATCTCCTTCAACCCATCTTTTTTCAAAATAATTCCCCAATTACTGTTATTACGATCTGTATTTCCAATCAATGCATCCATTATGAACATATTCCAGAAGTGTTCTTTTACTCCTGAAATATCCTGCAAAAATGGATGTTCCTGTATTGTCATCATGATTTCATACAAGTCTACTCCGACACCATTTGTTTCATTACCATTTGAATCCAAAAAGTGTGGTTCAAAAGTAACTTTTATTTTGTCAAATTCATACAGCCTGTCTTCCTTTCCTAAAAAATCCTTACAAGCTACTACTATTTTGTTATTTCTGGTTCCTAAAATTGTATTGTGAACCGGCAAGCCGACTATCTCGTATATCTTTGAGCCAATATATTCACAGACAGGACTATTAGAATAACTCAAATTGATATTTTTCATCTGCTGTTCCTTCAAATTCCCCGGAAATTTTAAAAGATACTCTTTGCCTTCATAAGTGATTCCCATTTTTCTTCCAGCTGTACCGCCATACATCCTTTGATTCTGTTCAAAGTTATCAAAATTTATTAATTCCAAATCATCACCTCATCTCTTTGCATTTTTTGAAAATTCTGACCCAAAAGCTCTGTTCCCCGTTTATCTTCTTATGAGCATTGCATTTATACCAAACCTGATTGGGTATTCAATTAATTTTCTCGGCTCTCCGCTTTTTTTTCAATTTTTCATTAATCACATTTTCAATTTCTTTATCTGTCAATAAGTATTTTGAAACATCTTCTATCTTTTGTGTTTCAAATCCTGTGAGGATTTTTATTTCCTGTAAAGTCAACCCTTTTTCAATCAAATTTGCAACTCCTTGCAAAGCAACGGTGGTAGGTGTAAAATTATGAATATCCAATTCTTTCATTTTTTTCTTTAAAGTATGAAAAATGCTATCAGGCGTTAATTGTTCGCCATTGCTTTTTGTAAACAAATATATCCTATCAGGATATTTATGCATTCCACAATATTTTATTAAATCATCCCATATATCTGTTTCTAGTTTTAGATATATCCTTTGTTCCTCATCGCAACCGACCAATAACTGTCCCTCTTTCTCATTAAACTCTTCTATCTTCATATTAATAATAATTTTTTCTTTAAATCCATAAGTAACAAGAAGTCGATAAATAACCGATTGCCCAAATTGATAAAAGTTGTTTTTATTTAAAAGCTCTATCTGCTCTTTTACAATTTTAACTTTTTCCTCTTCATCAAATGGTAAATATATTTTTTGACTTAATTCATTATTTAAGCTTAAACATATATCATGCACTATCTGCTTATTTCTGCAACTTTCCTTCAAATATCTCCACTCTATTTCCCGTTCCTTAGCATAGCTGGAAAATTGATCTATCGCCGTTAAAAACCTCTGAATCGCTTCAATAGATGTTGCCCTTTTGCTTGTTTCAAAATAATATTTGCATGCCTGTTCAACATCTATCTTTGTAAGATTTGCAGATAGGTCAGCAAGTGAATACAACTTTAATTCTTGATTACAATACTCCAAAAAACTCTTATAACATGCCTGATAATTAGCCCTCTCGCCTTTTATCGTTTTATAATAATCATCTAATGCATTTTTTAATACTGCGCTCATTAGCCTTCTCCGCCTTATACACATCTTTCCATAAAACTCTTTTTTTATTGCTTTCCATCTATCTATAATTATACCACACATCTTTTTAATGTAAAGTATCGCCTGACTCTAAAATTATATAATTACCTCATCTATTCTACAAAAGCTAAGCAAATCCTTTATCTAACAAAAAATCAAATTGGTAAACTATTTTCGACACACAGGCCACCCCATACCCACCGCAGCATTTCGGATAAAACCGGACTGCCTGCAGAGCGTGAACTCACTTAGCGAAGTCTTTTCGAGCTTGGCGATTTCCTTCACCCTTCCCGTCATGCCGACGCAGTCGGCACAAACAATAAGTGAGAAGAATGCCTGCACTTGGCATTCTTCTCACTTATTGTTTGTGATACTTAGAATTTCTTAGATGACGTATTTTGGCGTCTTAGATTTTCATCTCACAATTGTATCGGGCCAAAAACTGTTTTGTC
>ERZ808037.1753-NODE-1753-length-12923-cov-7.644247_pt1 | contig 12923 bp, 9 predicted proteins | sample MGYA00380190_ERZ808037 | MGnify/ENA primary metagenome ERZ808037 (study PRJEB31490, sample SAMN06133399) | mouse gut metagenome | isolation source: J9 | host: mice | place: China: Chengdu | collected 2015-05 ...
TAAAGGGTGCTGCGGCATCTGTGCCGACAGATAATCCCACAAAGACAGGCTACACCTTTAGCAAGTGGGTAACAGCAGACGGCGGCAGTACGGAATATGACTTTGCTAATGAGACAGTCACAGGAAAAACTTTGGTTTATGCAGGTTGGACGCCTGTCACCTACACGATCACATATGATCTGGCAGGAGGCACACTTCCGGCAGGGAAAACGAATCCCGCAGATTATACCATAGAGACGGTGGATTTTACCCTGCAGAACCCTGAACGCACCGGCTATACCTTTGCCGGATGGAGCGGCACGGGACTGACTGCTGACAGCACAACCGTTACCATATCAAAAGGGAGCACCGGAAACAGAGAATATACCGCCAACTGGACTGCAAAAACATATGGCATTACGCTGAACGGCAACGGCGGTACCGGAGATGACCTTACAGGCTATACCTATGGACAAGGGGCAGTCCTGCCTGCGAACTGGACGAAAACAGGTTATACCTTTGCGGGCTGGTACGATAATAAGGGTTGCACGGGCGCTCCGGTAACAGAAGTCTCAGCCACGGACACCGGGGATAAAACATACTGGGCGAAGTGGACACCCCAGACTTATCAGGTGACATTTGAATACTACGGTGCGGATGGCGGAGATGCCATCGCAAGCAAAAATGTGACATTTGCCAGTACATACGGCAATCTTCCTGTACCGACCAGAACCGGTTACACATTCAAGGGCTGGTACACCGCCGAGGCAGAGGGGCAGGGCGCTAAGGTTGATGCGGAAACTAATGTAACAACAGCGTCCGCCCACACCCTTCATGCCCGCTGGAAGGACGAAACTGCGCCCGCCCAACCCGTGTTGCAGGATGATGCAACTCTTATCACAGTCTGGACGAATAAACAGACCTCGATTCCCCTGAAGCTGTATGACGGCGTAGGCGTGACCGAACTGTGGGTAAGCGTTGATGGAAAAGACTATACAGAAGTGGACGCTTTCCCAGGCGGCACAGGCAGCGTAAATTACGAGTATGCTGTCCAGAGCGGGGAGCATACTTATCAGTTTAAGGCAAAAGACGCGGCAAAAAACACTTCCGTTGCAAGTGATACATTTAAAGTCCGGCTGGATCAGACGCCACCCGTGTTCGGTGATCTCACTTACGAAAACAAAGTGACAACTCTTTGGAACTGGATCATCGGCAAAACGAGCATGGTAATCCATGTGTCTGTTACGGACACAGGCAGCGGCGTGACGGAGATCCGTTACACCCTGACGCCCAAAGATGCAGCCGGAAATCCTGATAAGAGTCAGGCGGTGGAAAAGACGGCAGCAGTTAGAGACGGTGAGGCAGAGATTACCTTTGATAAGGATTTCCGGGGAACCATTGCGATCAGTTGTACGGATGTGGCGGGCAATCCCGCAGCCGGTGTAACGATTGACACGGCAGGTACAAACGGTGTGATCGTGGAAGACCATGCGCCGGATATTACGATACTGGCTGACCGCAATCCAGCCGATTTGCAGCAGACACAACAGAATGGTGTGGCAGTCTCGGAAGAATATTATGATTCGGCGCCGGCATTGCTTGTAACGGTCAGGGACGATACGGACAATGCAATCACAGCAGGAATCGCCACCGTGACTTATCAGGTCGAGGGCGGCGCAGATCAGCCTGTTACTGTCGATGGAAGCGCATTGCAGGCACAGGTTTCCTTTACTATCCCTACGGTACCTACCGGTGTCACGAAGATAACCATTTCCACCACGGACAATGCAGGAAATACAGCAGAAAAAATCATTACCATCAAAGTGAAAGGACCGGAAAAAGAGCCTGCGGCGAAGATTGATTACCGGCAGGAAAAGCTGACAGGGCTTGTGCCGGGTGGGGAATACCTGATAGACGGAGAAACCTGTACAGCGGATCAGGAAGGACATATTCCGATAAAGGAAGGCTGGATTGACAGCAATCTTAATATTATTAAAAAAGGCAACGGCAGCGAGACCAGTGACAGCACGGCACAGAGCCTTTCTATTCCGGCAAGGCCTGCTGCGCCGAATGCCCCGGAGCTGAATACCCGCACGGAAAACAGCATTACCTTAAAGACCATCACTGGCGCACAGTACCGCCGCACGGATGGGACGGGGAACTGGCAGGACAGCACCGCATTTGAAGGGCTGAATCCTAAAACCGCTTATTCCTTCAGGGCGTACTATCCGGCAACGGATACCAGCTTTGCATCAAAGGAGAGCGGCGAGACGGAGATTGGCACCGTGCCGACACCGCCCACGCCGGATAAGCTGGGGATTGACTTTGAACATGAAACCCTGACACCGGCAAGCGGTATTGAAGCTTTCAGCGATCAGGGCTGTACCATACCTGTTGCGGCAGGCAGCGCGGAAGACTATATGGGGCAGACTGTTTATATCCGTTACCCCGCTTCAGGAATATTCCCGGAGAGCCGTGCGACAGCAGTAACAGTTCCGGAACGACCGGCGACGCCGGTGCCCGGAGCAGCAGATGCTTCCTATCCGGGAGCAATGAATGGAGCAATTACCGGCTTAACCGCTGGTACGGTTTATGAATACAGAAAACAGAATGACGATGGCACATGGGGGGATAACTGGACATCTGCTGCGGTGACGGACGGGAAGATCACCGGATTGGGGAAAGGAACCTATGAAGTGCGCGTCAAGGCGGTGAATACTGTCAGCTTCCGCAGTGAAGCGGCAACCGTCGGCATCAGTGAAAAACCGGCAACCAAGCTGGATACACCGGATATACAGATCAACTATACAGAGGAAACGCTGACGGGATTTAAGCCAGGCGAGAAATATATCATAAACGGTAAGACGGCAGTGGTAAGTGCGGACGGAACCATAAAGATTGATGAAGACCAGCTTGGAACCACCCTGTCCATTCTGAGCAAAGGCAACGGAAAGGATAAGCTCGACAGTGATGCACAGAGCCTGCCGATTCCCACAAGACCGGCAAAACCCACACCTACAGGCGTAGATGTGAGTACGGCAGGGGGAAGCGGAAAGCTGACCGGGCTGACAGCAAATGTCACCTATGAGGTTTCCACGGATGGCGGAAAGACATGGGTGAGCGGGACGGCAAACGGAAGCGGCGAGATTACAGGGCTTTCCCCCGGCACTTATGTAGTGCGCGTAAAAGCCGGAGCCGCAAACTTTGCCAGCGAAAAGAGCGAGCCAGCGACAATAGGAGCCTACCAGATTAAAGTAACCTTTATGGTAGAGGGGGCGAAATACAAAGAGATTTCCGTGGATTATGGCGCGGCTCTGACGGACATTCCGCCTGTACCGGCTAAGGAAAATGCCATAGGCGCGTGGTGTATGGACGAACAGGGAACAACACCCGCCGTATTCACGAATATTATCGCGGACATGACAGTCTATGCGGTTTACACGACAGCCTACACTGTCACTTTGCAGGGCGGTACAGGCTATACCCTGTCGGCGCAGGCAGGCAGCGAAAACCCGGTGAAAGAGGGCGGTAGCTTTACCTTCCGTTTTGCCTTAACAAACGGCTACCAGAAGACCGCCGATTTTGCGGTGAAAGTAAACGGTGTGAAAGTGGAACTGGCAGCGGACGGTACCTATACCATTACTGACATCAGGGAAAATCAGACAGTGACGGTGGAGGGTGTCGTAAAATCCGACGGAGGTTCATCCAACTCGCCGGGCGGTGGTGGCGGAGATAATGACGATGGTGATGGCGGTTCGGAACCGGCACCAACGCCGACACCAACACCAACACCAACGCCGGCACCGTCAGAACAGCCGGAAACAACGCCGGAAACCACGCCGCTGGTGACAGAGAACGAGTGGGAGGGCAGGAAACCGGAAACCACGCCGGAGCCGGAAGAAACGCCTGGACCGGATACGGAAAACAATGAAACACAGCTGCCGTCAGAATCTTCACAGACGCAGACACCGAATACAACGCCGGAAAGTCAGACTTATGCAGTAGGAAAAGGCGCGGTAATCGTTACCTTGAACAATGTGGATGAAATAGTCTGCACGGCAAGGGTGGCAGATGCTGCTGCCGTAGCACATGCAGTCTTATCTGAAGAAGAATTGGCAGAGGCAGAACAGGGACAGGTCATTGAGATTCGTATTGATGTGGAACGCCTTGAAGCCGTGCCGCAAGAAGATGCGGAGGTAATCGTGACGGGCATTGAAGACTGCCGGGAGCAGATACCCGGTCTTGCCATGGGCATGTATGTTGACATATCCATGTATATGCGGATCGGCAGCGGAAACTGGAACGCAATTCATGCGACCAATGAGCCGGTAGAGATCATCCTTGACATACCTGACGAGCTTGCGGGGCTTACCGCAGATTTCTATATCATGCGGGCGCACGAAGGCGAATACCTGCTTATGGAAGATCTGGATGAGACGCCGGAAACCATCACCATACAGACAGAGGCCTTTTCCACTTACGCAATCCTGTATCAGATGCAGGAGGGCGGCGAGAAGAAACCGGCAGCAAAGTGCAGCCTGTGCCATATCTGCCCGACATTCTTGGGTATCTGTTATTTTATATGGCTGGTGATCATTATTGCACTGGCGCTGGTGACATATCTCATCATTCGGCGGAAACGCAAGGAAGAAGAAAGCGAAGAACAGTAACAGAAAAACATCCGGCAGCAGATCAGGAAATAGTCTGCTGCCGGATATTAAAAGCACTACCTAAAATGTAAAGGGAGGAATCACATGAAACAGTATGCGAAAAATTTAGCAAAGATAATGCAGGGTGCAAAAAGAGGTTTTCCGAAATATCTTGACTTATCGGATCAACTGCATCGTGACTTGGTAAGCGGGTATTTTGGCGGCGAGGAGGTTATGCAGGAGCAGTATCCGTTGCTGTATAAAGCATACTGTAAGGCAGTAGAGCAAGGGCTTGGGGAAATAAGTTATGAAGGATTTTGTGATAATGCTCTAATATATGATAGCAGCTATGACTGCAATGCTAAAAAGATTACTGCGTCCGGGAGGGTAAGCCTGACAGAAAAGGCAAAGACAGTTTTCGTATCTCTCAGCATTCTGCAAGGGGATACAATCATCTGGCAGGAAAATCATGCGTTTTCAAATTGTAAAATAGCACAGCTCTCTTGTGAAACGGATGAGATTGAAAAAGAAATAGGGGACGGGAGTGGTTACAAGGTATACCTTCATGTTTCGTGGCTGCCCAAAAGCAAGGAAACACTTTGTTCCATGACTGCAGAAGCACCAGAAATCAATGTGGAGAGTGGAATTATCGTAGATAACAGTGAATGTATAAGTAAGATGGAAGTGTATGCGCCTACAAAAAGAAAGAATGATTCCTGTTCAAAGGATACCATCAATGATGAGTCAAATCATTACCACTATGATAATATATCAGATTCGGAACTGGATCTTGATGTAAATGTAAATATATGCTACCAGAGGTCGGCAAGTGCAGTAGATTATAATTTTAAGGCACAGGATGTTGGAGGATTGCAAAAAGTGCTTGTTCCGGTGCATTTTAAGGTTTCTTTAGCTGATGGTTGGGAGTATAAGCAGTTTGTAGATGTTTATGCGGTACTTTCACCGAGTTTAGGGGGCGGAGATATATTTTACTTGGCAAAAGAAACAGAAATACAGACAGAAGAAGGAAATTTGAGTGAAATTTCAGTAACACTGAATGAAGATTGGAATAACACCATTCCGGAGAGCGTTGGGTATGGAAACCGGATATATAGGATATATATTCAGGCTGATTTTATGATAAAGAATGAAAATAATAATCTGCAGAAGATTACGGTAACGGCAGAGAGTTTAAAAGAGGCAAGCGTAAAGACCAGTACGGATATTATCCGTATTGCCTCCTTAAATTTCTTATGGGGATGTCTTGCTGAAGGTACAAAGATCCTCATGGCAGATGGAAGCGAAAAGGAAATACAGAATATCCAAAAGGGTGATTTGATTGTAAATAGCAAGGGGGAGAGCCTTCGCGTATCAGAGCTGATAACCGGAACGGAGCGGTATATTTACAGGGTGGTTACAAAAGGCGGAAGGGAGGTATCTGCCAGCTACAATCATCCATTTGTAACAGAGCAGGGAGACAGGCTGCTTCTCAGCTTTGACTACCAGACAGAACTGCAGGTGAGGGAGGGGGATCAGTATGTGTATGATCTGCTGTCCTATTGCTATCCGGAAGAATATAACGGCAATGTTTACAGCATCACTGTGGAGGGTGGAGAAAACACCGTAATAGCAGATGGCTTTGTAACATACACCAACGATGCCGTGGAAAGGATAGAGCGGGATACTTTTGTTTCCGAGGATGCCGTTTTGACAAGCGCAGAGTTGGATGAATTTAACAGATTGAAAGCATGGATTGAAAACAGATAATGCAGGTTGGATAGCAGGCAAAATATTGTATGGGAGAGCAGATATGAAAAATATAAATAAAAATGCAGTTCAGGCGCTTTGGGTAGATGGAAAAGCATTTCTTACACATAAGGCAATCGACAACTTTACAATGGGACAGGGAGACTTCACAATCGAGGTTTCCTTTATATGTAAGGAAGTGAGGGATTGCTTGTTTTATGCACAGGAGCAGGGATTTGCGTTTGGCATCCGCAATGGACTCCTCTATTTTGAGCTGGAAGGTATGGGGAGCATTACGCAGAAAGAGGGCGTAGCTATAGATACGGATATTCTACTTTCTGCATCAGTATCCTGCAGGGAAGGAAAACTATCTTTATATTTTGAAGGATTGCCAATAGCCGATCAAGTACAGGTGACATCTGAGGCAGTTGAACGTGGTGGGGCTTATGTAATTGGCAAAGAACTCAATGGTTATGTCGTGGATTTAAGACTGCGTTCCTGTGGAATGACGGATCAGGAAATTCTCAGTGATAACGGAATGGGATTGTCAGATTGCGAGTCCATAGAGTTTTGGGCAGATTTTACCACTATGCAGTACAGGGATAAAAGCAAAAATAAGGTAGGTCTGTCCACTGCGCAGGGGATTGCAAAATGTGTCAATGTAACAAGCTGTATATATATTGAACAGCAGGGCGGCTATGAATCAGCGGTAAAAACGAGTTATGGTGAAACATATACGCTTTTGTTCAAAATTTATCCGCAGTTGGAAAGCCATACAAAAATGTATGTTTATTCTGCTGCAGGATCGGATGGGACAATTTTTTCCATAGGGATAGAGTCTGACAGCGAAGGAAATAAACAGATTTTTGTGGAAAATGGCGGAGAAGTGTACCAATGCAATTCAGCGCTGCCTATTATGGCATGGACAGATATAGGACTCCGGGTGGAAACTGGAAATGCGCAGCTTTATATAGACGGTATTCGGCAGTTGGAATTTGCTTTTTCCGGGAAACTGGATAACATCTCTGCTATTATAGGACTAAATCCTGAAGAAAAGAATGCGTGTAAGGATGGATTCTGGGGGTATCTGGATTATTTTGCAGAATTTGGCTGCGCACTGAGCGAGGAAAAGATTGCATATTATGCCGAGGAACAGCCGTACATTTTTGATGAATCCATCAACAGCCTTTATGCGTTTTACTGTGGCGATCCGATTGACCTGCTTACGGGGAATATGTTGCTTTCTATTGGCTCTGGGAAAGCTGTATTTGAGAAAGAATTGAATAACCTGTCTGCGCCAATCGGTATGGATCTCCGCATTCCGCAGGAGGTCTGTGCAGAGTGGCAGGAGCTTGACGAATATGAACAGTGGGCAACCACGGCAGCAATGGATATGGTAAGGGAAACATATTCGCAAAGTATGGGGCTTGCCATTCCTGAAGGAGCGGTGCCGATAGAGCAGACAGCGACCAAGCAGATAAGACAGATTTATGCGGAGCAAATCAAAGAAATTGAGCAGGATTGGGATGCTGAGAATGGAGAGGCGAAAGCGGAAGAATTTATTAAGACGTCTTTATCCGTGATACCTGGCGGGGTGGGAATTGCAGTTACAGGAGTAATAACTGCCGCCAGTATAAGAGTATTGGCAACAGTAGCCAAAGTCGTTGTGTGCAAAAAAGCTGCAGTAATAATAGGAGGCGTGTTACTTGTTGGAGGGGTAATAAAGCTTGTAGTTTCAAGAGTGCTTAAAGTGGAGACGGAAGAAAAGAAAAAGGAGCCGAAAAAAGGTAAGGTGGTTCTGAATAGTATATGTTGCAATCATAATGGAGATCCGACAAAAGGAAGTATCCATTTTCATTCGGATGCAGATTTGACGGAGCCAAAAAGTATGACATACATAACCAAGGGGAATCCAAAGACTCCAATCGACATGCTTTTGATTACAGAAAAATTAACCCAAATAGAAATTTTGTGTGAGATTGAAAATGTTGGCAGAAAAGAGATTAAAGGTTATTTTGAACTACGGATTGATGAGGTGAAAGGAGGCAAGACAGTTTTTCTTCCGGCAATGCAAAAAATGGAAGTCCGTATTAGCCTTATAGTACCAGAGAAAATAAAAGGGCCATTAGCAGGATATATGGTGACAACTGCGAAATTCCATTTTAATGACAAAAAATTATACGAGTGTACAGCAAATATATATTACCAGCAAAAATTACCGATAGAACCGTGGACAGTGCATATAAATGAAGTATATAGAGACGATATTAAAACATATCCGTCCCTTGTGTTTATGAAAAATGTAATTTTTTGTCAACAACAAGAAATTAGGAAGAATTTAGATGACATTCTAAATAAATTATTTGATAGTGATATTTTTACATATAATTCTTGTTCTGGCTATACATATAGGAGCTACGATTTTATAATAAAGAAATTCAATAAAAGCATATGTGAAAAAACGGAAGATTATCAAAAGGTAAATTGCACAGATTGCGCAAATATAGTATGCTTGATTGCTACACAGCTTGGGCAGTCAATGGAGATGAATATTATTTTCGGAGAACACCTAGAAGGACATCAAAATGTGGGAAGTTTTAAATGCAATAATGTTATTCCCATAGGAAAAAAGGAATGGGAAAAAGAGGATTTCGTTTTTCATCAGGTGGCTTTTATAAGTGCATGTGATGATGGACAATTTACCAAAGATGCTTGCATATATGATCTATCCTTAAAAATTGATAAAGGCAGTAATCCTGGCAAAGCGGATGGGGACGATAAAATATCGTTTCTTTCTGGAGGATTTAAGGCAAATGAAAATGTAGAAAAGTGTATTAAAATAGATGAACCATACACAAAAGAGTATTATTTGGAGCGTTTAGTAGAATCTGGTCAAAGTGTTTGGTTTCAAAGTAAAGGTACAAAGTCCAATCTTTATTTTGACTTAGATGATATGAAATATGTGGATGAAATATCACAGACAGCAGTCCCGTTGTATTTACAAAATATGAGATTAAAGGCGGTACAGGAAAATAAATATGAATGTAAGTGGGCTGCTCCAGATGGCAGAAGGATAACATGGTTCCGTAATGTGGAGCATTTGCCAGCAGGTGAATATTTGGCAAGTGTTCTTATGCGTTTTTCCTGTCGCTTAACGGAAAAAGAGGCACCGAAACTCGGAGAACGGGTATTTTACGGCCCGGATTTACTGATTACATACTTTGAAGGAAGTGCGTATGCAATAAATTGCAAGGATATGGCGAAAGCCGAGGAAATGGCCCGCAGTCTGAAAAATAGCATAATCCAGTAAATGGTATGTGGGCATATATTCCGACAGCATAAATAGCGAAGATAAAATGTAAACAAAGACAAGGCACAGAGGATAAAATTTATTTTCTGCCCTTGTCTTTTTTTGCGCAGAAATAGGGAAAAGGGAGGCGAGATGGCAGGATTATTTATAATCCGACAGTGTACCCATATATGATAAAGCGGGCATAAGGGAACAAGTAAGGAGTAAACAGTTAAAAACACAATTAGGGTAAAAAATGGGATTCCCTATTTTTGCGTACATATAATAAAAATAACCATTAAGGAACAAAGTGTAAGAATACAAAATGCCAACAGATACAGATTCGGCATGATGTATTCTTTTTTTTATGATTGTCGAAATTTAAGGCTATATAGGAATTTGTGTATATTTTTGCGGGCACCGCCTGCTGATTCTCTATTTCAACAAAATAATCAGAATGGAGAATCAGAAAATGGAGAAAAAACAGACGGATTCGGTACAGAACCGATTTACGGCGTACCTGATGGCAGCGGTGGCAAATAAGCGCATCAGCTACATGGAACAAAGGAACCGGCAAAAGGAGCGGGAATACATACAGGTGGATCTGCTGGAGAAGAACCATGTGGATTTTGAGGCGCAGTATCGTACATACATGGCTGAACGGTCATTCCTTCACTATTATGTATATGCGGAAAATTTAGAATGTATGCCGGAGATAGACAGCATACAGCTCGCTAAGTGTATCAACCGCTTAAAGGAGCGGGAACGCGGGATATTGTTTGCGCGTGTATTCGGGGAACTGGATTTTACGGAGCTTGGAGAAAAATTTGGCATGGAGCCAAAGCAGGCGGAAATGGCTTATTACTATATCATCCGCAAGCTGCGCAAAGGAATGGGGGTGCGAAAAGATGAATTTTGAAATGCTGCTTGAGAGGGCAAAGACAGGGGATAAAGAGACGCGGGAGGAAATCTTTCGGATGTACCGTCCCCTGTTGATTAAAAACGCAATGGATAAAAATGTGTTTGACGAGGATCTGTATCAGGAGCTTTCAGCCACGCTGCTAAACTGTATCCAGAAGTTCCGGATATAGCGCATTGGAACTGGCAGTATATTTGTTGTAATCTGGCAGTCCTTTGCGTATAAAATGATGTGTCGCAAAAGGTATACCATTGGAGATAGTTATTCTGGCAGGTATATGCCCCTGTTTTTCTGTCGCAAAAGGTCTGTTTTGGATATTGCGATGTCGCAGGAATAGCAAATACCTTTTGCGACACGGATTTTTATGGAAGGAGGGCTGTCATGTCAACAAAGAAGTTCGGATATGTGCGCGTATCCACCCGTGAGCAGAACCCGGAGCGGCAGATCCACATCCTACGGGACGAGGAGGGCATCGACGAGCGCGACATCTATGTAGAGAAAGAATCCGGGAGACAGTTCGAGCGCCCAGTGTACCGCTCCCTGGTGATAACATCCTGCGGGAAGGCGACCTGCTGGTGGTGACGGAGCTGAAGCGGTTTGGGAGGAACTACGGCGAGATTTACAAGGAGTGGTTCCATATCACAAAGGAGATCGGCGCCGATATTAAGGTGACTTCCATGCCGATTCTGGATACCACGCAGTCGAAGGAACTGGTGGGGCAGCTTATCACGGATGTGGTGCTGGCGGTGTTCGCATATGTGGCGGATGAAGACTGGACGGAGCGGCGTGAGCTGCAGCGCCAGGGCATTGAGGTGGCAAAGGCGGACGGAAGGCATCTGGGAAGACCAAGGGTGGAATACCCGGAGAACTGGGAGGACTGTTATGAAAGATGGAAAAGCGGCGTGATCTCGGCAAAGGAGGCAATGACGCTGACCGGACTCAAGAAGGACAGTTTTTACCGGCTGACTAAAAAATATGAGTTGCAGATGAAGGATGCAGAGGAGGAAAAGTTATGAACGAAGATAGAGCTATGGAGAAAGAAAAAATCCTGCAGGTCATGGAAAAGTACCGGGATTATTTTAAGGAGTGGAATGCGGATGTGGCGTTTGGCGTCAATAAGAGTAATATTTTTTATGTGCTGGCACCAAGAAATGAATTTGAAACCTTCCTGTTTTTTCAGACGGCGGATCAGCTTGAAAAGATCATACTGGGCACGATTGCGGAAAATGTGGAGATCATCATGGAAGCCGGCATGGAAGAAATATCCGTAGGGTTTTCGGCTGATAAGATGGATGGCGAGTATGGAAAGAGCATAGAACATTATCTGCCGGGACTTGTGCATAAGCTGGATGTGATCTGCAAGACCGGGGAGGAATGGCAGAATATGATGAGGGTAACATTTAACTCTCTGAAGAATGTCTGCGCGGAAATAACGGAAAAAGAACAGAAAAATGTGTAAAAAATTTCAAGGAAACAGGGAGAAGGGGACTCCTTATTATATGAGAATAAATTTAGAGGAGGTCTGTTTTATGAAGCAGGGTACATTATTTTATGACAGGGAAAGCGGCAGGTACAATTTCTTTTATACCGACGGGGATGGAAACAGGCGCGATTACGGCGGCATCCATTGTGGGGAAGTCTTTGAGTTCAGGCTGAATGAGGTCTGGATTCCCGCCCGCGTGGAAATGGGCGATGACAGGAAGTGGTATCTGGTGGGTTTGCCGGAGCTGAGGCTGGACGGACTGGAGGTAAGGACGGAATAGAAAGAAGCCGATATTATCTGTGAAATTATATTACCGGTATAATGACAAACGGGCTGATCGGTGATATAGTGGTTACAGTAAATAACAAATGGGACGGATAAGTCCGGAAAGGAAACGATCATGGCAACAGTTAATTTCGCTGCGAATGGTTTCGCAACAACTCCGGTTGTTTATTATCTGCATAGCGAACATTATGAGGCACTGTTCAGTAAAGAAAAAGAACAGAGTCTGGTTGAGATGCGCTCATGTAAGATAAGGAAAAGGCGAAAAACTGTGTGACGTCTGAAGGCAGGTCTTTTAAAAGGCTGCCGGGAACAGACCATAGATTTCAAGTACCGCTTATCTTAAATGAGGTAGGCGGTATTTTTTATGCTCCATTAGCTCAGATGGGAGGAGCACAAGGGATAGAGGGCATCCCTGACTTTTAATCGAGGAGTCATGGGTTCAAGGTCTCCGTTCCACTTCGGTCCGTGCTGAACGTGGTCCACCGGACCACAGCACCCCATATGGAGCATTGCCGCCTGATATTGAGTTTGATAACAGGAGGTGAGGATCATGGTGAATCTGCCGGTTATAGA
>ERZ808037.1756-NODE-1756-length-12915-cov-3.809082_pt1 | contig 12915 bp, 9 predicted proteins | sample MGYA00380190_ERZ808037 | MGnify/ENA primary metagenome ERZ808037 (study PRJEB31490, sample SAMN06133399) | mouse gut metagenome | isolation source: J9 | host: mice | place: China: Chengdu | collected 2015-05 ...
TGCTTTCTTTCACATTATCCTCCATGATTCAGCTCTGCGGAATCTCAAATCAAGATGAAAAACGCCTAGACTGTTCCCGCATTATCAATAGTACGATAAACCGGCAGCTTGCGGAATATAAAGCTTCTTCATAAAATGAACTTGTTAACATTTCAGTTCTTTATTCTAACACAATTTAAATGCATAGTAAAATAAACCCATCATTTTAAAAAAAATTTAATAATTACCCTCTTTCAGCCCATAGAGCCAAACGCCCCAAAAACTGGTGTCCGTCTCGTAATATCCCAGAAAATCCAGCCCCATTTTTTCCCAGTCAACAATCTCACCTGCGGAAAAAATGTACTCACAACCCAAATTCCCCAAAGCGGCCAGATCAAGCTCCAGCTCTTCATACTTAATTTCCATGGCTTTCCCCAGCATCCAAGCATTCCCCGTACTGCCGTTGAACAGATAGCACCGGCTTCCCCACTGGTCAAAATACAATCTTGTCTGCTCGTTTTTTGCCAATTCCTTTTCAATCACCTGACGGAACAGGTGCTTATACTCCAATGAATAATTGTTGGAATAACCGTCCGCCGTATAAAAACCGTGCATCAGGGCAGGCGCGGGACTCATACCCAAATGAGCCACACGGTAAGTTTCCGGTTCTCTGCCTATGGCCTCCTCCAGCTGTTCCATCAGCTCTTCCGCATAATAGCTTTCCCATGTGATATATCCGGTAATACCGGACCCGTTGTTTATTTGATTCACATTCAAATAAAAATAGGATTCCGTTTTAATCAACTGCATGGTGGGCAGCAGCAAAATTACCAATAGGATAAACTTCAAATACTGATACCGTCCGGCGGCACAGGCACCGGATATCTCCGGCTTTGAAGCTTCCGTTCTCCCATCCTCCGACTCCATGCTTTCCGCTCCGCAAGTCCCGTCATTCCACCACACAGAACAGCAGAGCGCAAATTCCAGATACCATCCCGCAGGATAAAGCCAGTAAAACCGTTCCAGCTGAAAATACCGCAGAAATCCGCTGCAGCCGTTTTTAAAATCCACCACAAGGGGTAAATGGCAAATCCCATATATTATGGCGATTCCGGCCAGCACCGCCATACCGGCCCATGCGGCAGACAGCCGCCGCCTTCTCTTTGATCCCCAATTCCTACGGCAGACAAGTCCCAAGACCAGCAAAAGGAAGATGGGCAGAATCAGGCGGCCGTGCAAGGAGGGCGCGTGCTGGGCGCTTTCCAGAAAGACCCCCTTGACCGTTTTCCAAAAAGGCAGCGCATAGTTTACCAGCTCCTCCCGGTGGCTGACATAACTTCCTTTTCCCAACAACAGCTCACTGAACAAGCTGTGATTTACCCCTATATAGATTCCCGTAAGCCATAAAAAGCCCAGATATATCCAACGGTTATGCCTCTTTTTTACCCACATCCACAGAACAGCCGACAGCCAGAACCCCAGCACTACATACCCGATGAGCACCAAATGAGTGGTCAGCCCGAAAAACAAGATTCCACCAAAGCTGCCCGCCACATATTTTCTTTGATACAGGCACAGAAAGCAATACAGCAGCAGCGGCACCCCCGACACCGACAGTCCGTACACCGGCTGAATCGGTAATAGTACAAAGCATCCTGCCGATGCCAATGCCAGAATCCCGCTGCCTGTTATCTCCTTTACGCTGCCGTACATCCCAAAGAATCCCGCTGTACTGACAATGAGATATTGTACCACAAAGGCGGTTACCACCGGCAGGAACCTGTACAGCTGAATAAACAAAACTGCTGACGGCTGCATACCGCTTGCCCGGATCCCTCCCAGAAGTTCGGGAAAAACAGTTTCTCCCCCGACGGGAAAATGTCTGGCATTTAACACATATGTCATGATTGTCTCATCCAACTGGTCATGCACGGGAAATACACTTCCCTCCCCCAAAATCAAATAAGGTGCAAAGGTTATGGCAAGCAGCAGGATTCCTGCCCACCAAAGGGGCATCCTGTCAATCCGGCAGACACACAGATTTAATTTTTCCAGATTTAATTTTTCCAGATTCCATTTTTCCATGAAGTTACGGTTTTTCAATCATTTATTCCCTTCAACAAATCGTGCTTTTGGATATGGGTTCCATGGCGCAGACCATCCTATTCTATGATTCTTCTATACAATATTTTCCGTCAAAATAGTAAACCAAATACGTCCCTCCGGGAGAAACCGTAATCCTGTCGCAAATCTCGGGCTGCACCCCGGTTTCCTGTATCAGGTAGGAGACTCCGGGATGGGATGTCCCCCCGCCGCCGTCGTAAACCAAAAAGTAAATTCCGTCCCCTCCCGAGAGGTAGTCTGCATTATATTTTCTCAGGTATGGGCTGTTGGAATACCAGCTTCCCGAAACAATGTAATTGCCGCCTTGATAAACCTCATACTCTAAGGCGCTGCCTTTATAATAGCTCATGGAAACGGCATCGAGAATATATCTGTTCCCGGGGTGGGCATCACAGTATGCCCCGATTTCCCGCAGACCTTCCATAAAAATCTTCTGGCCTCTGTTCTCATTGAGTATGTAGGAATACTGCTGCCTTCCCGTCACAAAACCTGCGGTGCACAGACCAAAAAGCAAAACTCCCAGTCCCACATACCTCAGTCTCTTAATATTTCCCTGTAGCTCCGAATCCAGACCGCAGCACAGCAGCAACGCCGAGAGCAACAAAATTTCCCCGGCTATCAGCGGCATACTGACCCGCAGAGGAAAACGCCCCCGGTACAGCAAAAAAGTCCATGAAAACAGCTTTCCGGTCAATAGTCCGAGAGCCGAAAGCAGCAGCGACTTATCTCTCCAAAGAAGCGCCAGCGCTGCCAATGCTGCCCACAGAAATAGCAGGACGCGGTTCAGCCCCCAAAAGGGCTCATCCAATAAATGCTTTAACAGCTCCTGCCAAAGTCCGGAAATATTCCGCTCTTCCCTGTGTTCCTGCGCATAAGCCGCAAGCTCTTCGGCACATTCCGGCGAAATTACCCAGTCCAAAATCATATAATTGGCATACGCATTATAGTCTATTTCCGTAAATTCATATTGGTCGAGAATATCCTTGACCTCTTCGTAGGGAGGCACTCCCATATAATCAAATAACACCTCTTCAGCGTCGTTGAATTTCATATAAGCCTCCCAGTCACTCCCCCTGTAAACAAATACATCGACTGTCAATATTATCAAAAAAACTGCCGCCGGAGGCAGCGCCACCTTTCCCAGCGCAGTCAGGCGTTCCCGGAGAGATTTTTCCCCTTTCATCAGAATCAGGCCCGCAGCTGCCGAAAATCCCAAGGGCTGTACCATCAGCATGGCATTCATACGGAGCAGCCCCGCCAAAAGTTCCAACAAACAGAACCAAAGCCATCCCCTTTTCGGATCCTTATGTACCAGCAGGCAAAAATAACCTGCAGCCGCCAGCAGACCGGAAGTAGAAGTATATTCAATGCATCCCAAAATATACAAATTCATCAGCAACACCGCCGCCAAAAATACCGCACCTGCCGCCATATCCCATATTTTTCTGCAGCGGCTGTAGACACTTCCCAGCACAGCCGTGTAGGTAATCAATTGAAACAAAATCAATGTCAATCCATACCAAGGAACCCCTGTTGTAATCCGGTACAGCAGCGAAACAGGCAGCGTCAACAGATAGCTGGCATACACAGTACATGCCTGAGGCGCTCCTGTCATTTTTCCGCATAGAATCTCCGTAATACATTTGTCGTCATTGGTTTCAAAGTAAATTCCCGTCTTCAGCCATATTACCGCCACCATAGCCAAGATAATAAACGGCTCCATTATTTTCCTGAACTTAACTACCATAATCCACCCCTAAAAATGTACCATAATGTACTCTCCCATATCCACAATGGAACCTTCCTGCGGGAACTTCGGCAGATTCAATGCATATTCCTCCGCTGCCGCATAATCACCGATCTGCAGGTATGGCTCCAACCCGTATCCGTGCATCCGGAAAAACCTTACCAGCTCCGCATCACTGTCAAAGGCATACCTGCCCCACTCGATTACCGACAGGGACGGCGTCTGAGCCACCCACACCCCATAATCACGATAATATTTTTCCAGCAGATGTTCGTCTATGGGATCCGTCCATCGCTTCATGCGATAAAAAGTCTCCGAATTGTAAGCCACATAAGCGGGCTGAATCAAAGTCTGCGGAATCTTGTAAGTACCGGTGAACAAAATGGGTTTGTCCCCGGCTTCAAAATTTTTCTCCAGCTCATATGCCACCCGGTTCATGAGTTCTTTTGCCGCTTCATATTTCGTATAGTCCACGTAAAACCAGCGGTTCATATCCGTACATTGGTTCCACAGGACAGCGCAAAGTCCAAAGATTACCGCTCCGGTACAAAGCTTTTCCGGGCAAAAAACCTTGACGGCACCCTCTCCGCCACGCAGAAAAGGAACCTTTATGCTAAGCCGCCTGCGGAGCAGAAAGCTTCCTCTCATCTCCTGAAGACACATACACAATAAAAGAGCGCCATACCCGCAGAGTACAGGCAGAAATTGAGCAGACCGGTATAATGTGGTCTTCCCTTCCACAAGCACCAGCAGAAAGGAAGCGATAAAGCTGCCCACGGTCAATATTATAATCCATCCGCTCCTTCTCCGAATACTCCCATAAATACTATACCCAAGCATAAAAGCTGCCGCCAGCACAAATATTTTAATAGGTAAATAGGCAAATGAAAAGACTCCGTACATCACATAAATCCGTTTCAGCATCATGACAAATTCCGCTCCCGCTCCGGGCTCCACCATCCAAGATGCCATTTCCGCCACGGAACGCTGTACCGCTTCTTCCTTCAAATAACCAAGCCCAAAAACGGATGTCACCAAAGCTATCATCAGGCTGCGCAATACCACGGAACAGAGCGCCGCCCCCGCCGCCATACAGAGAGAATGCAGAATTTTGCGCTCCGCGCCGGAATACTTTTCTGTCAAAAGCAGCAAAAAAACACCTGACAGCCATACCACCATAAAAGACTCATAACAGCCTAACGCGATCCACAAAAAGGCCGCTGTCCCCGCAAACCATGAAAGCTTCTTGGGCTGCTCCCACCACTCCCTGAGAAAACACAGACTGATCCCCGCGCACAGATAACCGATGGAAATTCCGTTGTGAAGATAATAGGTATATACCTCGCTGATCAACGGGCAGGATAAAAAGACAGCCGCAAAAAAGAGATATCCCCACTCCGGAACCTTTTCCTTTAATACAGTCCGGAACAAAGCCGCCCATACCGTCACCGCCGCCATAAAGATTATCACCCCCGCCAAATCCGTCACCAGCGGAGCAAACTCCCAAACCGAGAAGACCTTATTCAGCAAATACAATACCCAGCGGCCAACAATCGCCGCCAGTCCCTCTCGAAAATAATAGGAATACGGCGTATCGTCAATCCCCACCGCAGGATGCGTCACCATAAATCCGTATGCAAGAACCGCCGTGAGGGCCAGCGGCAGTAAATATACCTTGTTTTTACACAAGGCCGTAAAACTCTCTCCATATTTTTTCATAAGCGTTTCCTATTCCAGTTCCGCCCCTCCTCTTCGACACTACATCATCCACATTCTACCTGAAAAAACATTCCTTGTAAATTCTCTTTCTTTTCTATTTAAAATGTGCTATAAAATTAATGTATATGACCAAAACAGGAGGAACTCACATGGCATTTAAAAAAAATCCCCGTATCTTAACGGTTCTAATTATCATAGTAACCGCCGCCGTAATATCCGGCATCCTTTTTTATCTGTGGTGCGGCACTCCATTTCGGAAGGATCTCCGGCGCTTTTCACAAAGCTCCTATGACAGTGTTTTCCTCTCCATGCATTCCACTGCCGGTTTCACGCAGGAGGATTTTGCCGATTATCACGGACTAAACACTTTGCTCTCCTCTTACGAAATTCAATCCATGGATGAATTGAATCATTACTTACAAAATATATTCTCCTCAGGCAATGCTGTCAATCATGTATTTCTTCTTCTGGATCCCGATCTGATTCGGAACACATGTAATCGGGAGGATTCTAAATGGGATAAAGCGCTGCAAGACGGACTTTTTTCTTATGTTTCCGCTCATCCCGACGTTAACTTCGAAATTATGCTTCCCTATCCTTCTCTAAATTATTGGCTGGGATTGGAACCCACTGCATTGGAAGATACCTTGTCAGCTTACCATATTTTCATAGAAGATGCTTACGTTTATACAAATATTCGAACCTTTTTTATGGGGTTTGAAAACTGGATGCTGATCAATCCTGACAACTATATATCCGACTTTGTCACAAATGCCGATATTACGAAGAAAATTTTTCTTACATGCTTTTGCGACGGCGGGAACCAGATTACACCCGTCAATGAGTCGATTCTCTTTAATATGCTGAGAGAACTGGTTGCAAGAGAGCGCTATACCCCCACCGTCTATCCTGACCTTTCCGACCGATGTCTAGTATTCTTCGGGGACAGCGTCACCGCTTACGGAGAGAGTAGCACTACCATTGCGGGATATGTCACTGGATTCACCGATGCTCTCACCTATAATTACTCCGTAGGCGGCTCCGCCGCCAGCACCGAGTCAACGGATATCAAGGACTTTCCCAACATTCTGTCCGAGTTTTTTGAGGAATACTGTACCGAAGAAAACGGTGTCTGGCGATTTTCTCCGGAGGATACCGATTTGTCGGACAAAAAACTCTATTTTATTTTAAATTACGGCTTAAACGATTATTTTAGAGGGGCCGCCGTGGAAAATTCGAAGGATCCTTACGATATTACCACCTACACGGGAGGACTGCGCAGCTGTCTGCAAGAATATATGACACGTTTCCCCAATGCGGAATTTATCATTATGACCCCTACTTTTACCGAATATTTCTCCTATGGAGCGGATCATAACAGCGACATTGGCGGCAGCCTGATCGACTATGTTGATGCGGCAAAAGCATTGGCCGAGGAACTGAATATCTACTGCATCGATAATTACCGTGACCTAAAGATTGACGAGTCCAACATCTGGGACTTTACCGCTGACGGATGCCATCCTAACGAGGAAGGACGCATTATGATTGCCCGACAGATCATCGAACTTCTGGACAAGTACATCGAAAAATAAGTTTCTGGCTATAAGGCCGCTTCGGAGTCTGCCAAGCCGGTGCTTTGTCAGTTAATCTGATAGAGCACCATATCCTCATCCCGGTTCCATTCCGTATAACCCGCTTCTCGGCATTTCTCATCCACCTCACCGCCTGCCAGAACTGCAATATAGCGGCTTTGAAGCTCTCCGAAATGTTCCAGTATGTATTCTTTTTCACAGCAACTGATTCCAAAGCCTTCCGGAAGCGCATACAAAAGCTGCCACTTTACGTTCTTATACTCCTGAGAGACATTTTCACGGCTTTCCCCTACACTCTGATCCCGGAACAGCCATATCACAGAGTTTTCAAAGCTTGGCGTTTCTGCCATATTCAATGTCAATGTATCCGTCAATACCTCCCGCCAGCTTTCCACCTGAGCCACCCTCTCTTCTCTGGCAAAAGGCACCTGATAGTCATAGGGATCTAATGCCATATAAGAATAAAAGTACGCAAACGCCGCACCTATCACCATGGCTTTCTTATAAAATTTAGTCTCTAATGTGCCCACAATAAATATACCCGCGGCCAGAAAAGTCAACAGATGCTTGCTGCCTTCAGTCAGCTTATACATTAATAATAAAGCAAACAACATAGCTACAAGGCTGAACACAAAATGGATCTCTATTATCATCTGCTTTTTTAAAGCGCCGGCCCGTTCCCTTCCGCTTTCTCCGCTGCTTTCCGCCTGCCTTCTCAACCTGCCCAGAGAAATACGGTCTTTTACACACTGACCCAAAAACACGATCAGCATGATCAGATAACCCGCAAAAAATGCCCCCGAAGCAAGCCCCGTGCGGAATCCCTGTACCATATGTGAGTTGAAGGACAGAGCCATATAATACAATTTTGACGCCGTAAACCGGATTCCTCCCCACAATCCCTGTTCGAAAAAAGCCTCCACCCAGTCCGTAAAGAACAACGGCGTAAAATATTCCGCTCCCAGATAATGTTTGATGGCGGCATACACCGCCAAAACAACGGCAAAGACGGCCCCCGAACCGGCCAGACCCTTCCATCCGCTTTTTTTCCACCACAAATAAACCGGCAGAAGCATAAACAGCAGCGCGTAAGGACGCATCAGCGTCAACACTCCGGAAAGCACAAAAAGAATCACCAATTTTCCCGTTCTCTCCCGATTCAGATAATTGACGGCAAGACTGTAAAAAATAATCAACAGGCTAAAGCAGATAACCTCCGGCATTGATGACAGCATATATCTCACAAAAGGAGTATAAAGACAAAATAAAAGCGATGTAATCCCCAGCTGCTTCCAGTCAGGCTTCACCAGCCACACAAAAAGGAAACAGGCAAGCGTCATCAGAAAAATATTGCAGATGACCGGTGTCATCATATTCCAGCCAAACAATACTCCCCAGAGAATCCACGGGAATACCAACACCGGACTCCATGCCGCAAAGGACAATTTCAGGGCGTGGCTCTCGTTAAATCCGAAATATCCTTGGGGATATCCATAATTCACGATACCTTCTACCTGCTTAAAATAAAACAGCTCGTCATTCCATTCGGAGCATGGCAGGTAGACGTCACCGATGCTCTTTCCATGCATGGCACAGTACACCATACAGCATACCACCGGCAGAAGCGCCAGCAATACGGCCTTAATCATAGTCAGATATCTTTTATCCTGTTTCCACCAATTCTGAAATCTTTCCATCCAAACTTCCTTCCGGTTACTATTCATCCTCTTGTCTCTGACTTGATTGTTCCCGATTCGTATGCCCCATATTTCCCTGTACAAAGTTCAGCTTCTCTCTGATTACATATTGGGGGGAATTGTTCAGGCTGATATAGATGCGCCCGATATATTCTCCGATCAGTCCCAGCATCAGCATAATCATGCCTCCAAAAAAAACGATTGCCGCCATGGTGGAGCTGAATCCCATAGGTACATTGGGATTCACCAATCTCTTGATAATAGTGTAAATTCCGTACAAGAATCCAAATATAGCGAAAACTCCTCCGAAGCCTGTGGCAAGCCGAAGCGGCTTGACGGAAAAGGCCGTAAAACCATTGAACCAAAGTCCGAACAGCTTTTTTAAGGTATAACCGGAAACCCCTTCCTCCCTGTCTCTGTGATTTACCACCACATTTGCAATATTTCCCGTAGCCCGGAGCACCAATCCGATCACATAAGGATAAGAATTCTCGTATTGAATCATATCCTCCACTACAAACCGCTTCACCGCAAAGTAGCTGGATACATATAAATCGTCAGGCTTTCCCAGCATGACACGGGCCATCAATTCGTTCACTTTGCTTCCCAGATTCCGAAAAGAGGAATGATGCTTGTGTTCATATTTGGCATAGACTGCGTCATAGCCTTCTTCCAGCTTATCAAGAAGCTTATCCACCTCATCGGCAGGCGTCTGCCCGTCATCGTCCAGACACACCACATAATCCCCGTCGGAGTGACGCAGCCCCGCCATCAATGCCGCATGCTGTCCAAAATTCTTTGCAAACCCAATTCCCATAATATGGGATTTTTCCCCGCACAGTCTGCGTATGGTTCCCATAGTATTGTCGGGAGAGCAGTCATTGACCAATATAATATCGTATTGATACTGTGTTAACGTCTTCATTTTTACTTCAATTTCCGCTGCCACATGAGGAATCGTATGCTCCGAACGGTAACAGGGAATCACAAAACTTATCTTTTTCATCCGTTTAATCCTTTTATCTAACTTTTGAGCTTAAATCGCCTATAATAAGCCGTCCATTCTTCATTTCCTTCACTCTTTCAGACATGCCGCCATCCACACAATATCACGATATTCCCCGTCTATGCAGACATCGTCCTTTAAAAGCCCTTCCCTCACAAATCCTGCCTTCTCATAACTGCGGACAGCCTGAAGATTGGATGCAAAAGCACGCAGATAGACACGGTGAAGTCTCTCCTCTTGAAAGCAATACTCCAGCATCAGCCTTGCCGCCGCCGTGCCGACTCCTCTCCCTCTGGCATCTTCCTCGCCGATAAATATGCCATACTCCGCCTTGCGGTTCTTTCGGTCAATATCCCTGATATAAACGGAGCCGAGAGGTCTGTCCGAAACAGCATCACAAATAATCATCTGTACCACATGTCCCGTTTCCACCTGATTCCTGATCCAACTCTCATGCCCTTCTCTGGTGAATAGCTCCTGATATATAAAGTTTTTCCGCACGGCATCCTTGTTCCGCCATGCCACAATCCGGTCCGTATCCTCCGCCGTCATAAGCCGCAGGTAAATCCCGGCTGTCTCATCCTTGTACTCTCTCATAAATTTACCGTCTCCAGTCATTACACAATGCAATCACCCTGGTAATTTCCTCATCTCTCATTTCAGGAAACAAGGGCAGTGTCACACAATGTTCCGCCAGATATTCCGCGTTGGGGCAGTCACCCTTTCCATATCCCAGATTCGCATATGCCTTCTGCAAGTGGCAGGGCACGGGATAGTGCATATTGCACTCCACATCCGTCTCCGCCATGTATCTTATAAATTCTTCCCTGTCCTCCACAGTAATTACAAACAAATGGAACACCGATTCCGTATTATCGGGATGCTTCTGCATGGTAATCAAGGGATTGTTGATCTCCTTTAAATACCGCCTGCCGATTTTCTGCCTTTGGGAAGTCCATAGGGGAAGATATTTTAAACTGACGCTCAAAACCGCCCCCTGTATTCCTTCCAGACGGTAATTATAACCTACTTCGTCATGATGGTATCTCACATCACAGCCCTGATTTTTCAATCTGTCCATATGTTTATAATACTCTTCTTTGTCACAGGTAACGCTTCCCCCCTCCCCGAAAGCATAGAGATTCTTTCCGGGATAAAAACTGAAGCAGCCCATCTCGCCCAAGGAGCCTACATTTCTGCCCTCAAACTTTGCACCGTGAGCCTGCGCACAATCCTCCACCACAAACAATCCGTGCCTGTCCGCTATTTCCCGCACTGCCGCATAATCAAAAGGCTGCCCGTATAGATGGACGCCGATGATCCCCTTAGTCTTCGGTGTTATCTTTGCTTCCAGAGCCGCAGGATCTATCTCCCAAGTATCGGCAGTACAGTCCGCAAATACAGGCACGGCCCCGGTGTAAGTCACACCCCATGCCGTAGCAATGTACGTGTTCGCAGGCACAATCACTTCATCTCCGAGACCCACCCCCAGCGCCAGCATGGCGAGATGCAATGCGGAAGTACCGTTATTGACACCGCTGGCATACTTCGTCCCCACATAAGCTGCAAATTCTTCGTCAAAACGATCCGCATATTTGCCGCCGGAAAATGCCGTTTCCTTGCATACCGTCTCAATAGCCTCCAAATATTCCTTTTTATGGGCCTCATAATCTCTGGAAAGGTCAATTCTCTTAATATGTCCGCTCATTTTTATCCCCATCTGCGCGCTGCGGCGCGCACTGAAATCAATGGTTGAATACGCATTTTTATTCAACCTTCCAAACATGCCGCCAATGGCCGCATAAACAATAAGCAAGAAGAATGTCCGCACCCACCGTCCCAGCCGATGCCGTGCCGCCGTCATAAAACCACATAATAGTTCCTAAATATTCTTCTTAATATAAAATTCCCAAAATAAACGCGCAATCTGAATCAAATAATTGCATATGGTCTTAAAAACCTTTACGGTAGTATTATAATCCTCCTGCCACTCCACAGGGTAATCCAATACGTTTACCCCTCGCTTTTCCGCCCGGAGAAGAAATTCAATCATATAAAACCAGCCGTTGTCCTGACTGCTGCCTTCCACCAGAGAAAGCGCCGTCTCTCTGCGGACAAAAGTAAAGCCGCAGATGGCATCGGTGGACTTCATCCGCAAGAACAGTTTCAGCAATATCAATAGACCCTGTGACGTAATCTTGCGGTACCATTTTCTGCCTTGGGTATCGGACTCCTTGGCAAAACGACTCCCGTTAATGTACGCCACTTCGGGGCGGTTTTTAAAAATATGAATGGCTTCACCCAAATGCTTGATATTGGTGGATAAATCTATATCCATATAGCCTACCACCTGCCCCTGACTGAGCTCTACACCTTTTCGGAAAGCGGCTCCCACCCCCCGGACACCGATACGCTCGTATCGGACATGATCATACTTTTTACATAGGGCACGGGCAATTTGAGGCGTTTCGTCCTCCGATCCGTTATCCACTATGATAATCTCATAATCCGAAAAAGAAATATTCTCCAAATATTCTACCGTTCTGGTAATGCCGCTTTCCAGCCGCAGCCGTTCATTCAGTACGGGAAATATAATCGTCAGCATCATTGTGTCAGTTTTTCAACTCCTTCTATTACATATCGCTGTTTCTTAAAGCCCATATTCAGCAACACGGACAAATACTTTAAGATCAACGTCAGCATCACGGATATCATAAAAAAGCCAAAGGCCATCAACGCCATAATGGACAGCCAGCCTTCCACCGGACGCACTTTACTGAAAATAGACCAAATCAAATAGATAAACATAATAATCAGCGCCCCCAGCAATACCGCACTGACTGCCATGGAGAGCTTCTCCAATACATTGGTGAAAATAATAATGGTGTCCGCCGCCAGCGTGCTTCTGTTGCCTCTCTCTTCCCGGTTCCGGCTTCTGCCTGCCGCATCCGGCTTATTATCATACAACACCGTATCGGTTTTCAAACCGCAATTCATATACATGGCCTTGCGGTAGGGTACATAAGCATTCATCTGATTGACCCTGTT
>ERZ808037.1758-NODE-1758-length-12907-cov-11.875760_pt1 | contig 12907 bp, 10 predicted proteins | sample MGYA00380190_ERZ808037 | MGnify/ENA primary metagenome ERZ808037 (study PRJEB31490, sample SAMN06133399) | mouse gut metagenome | isolation source: J9 | host: mice | place: China: Chengdu | collected 2015-05 ...
GAGATGCCTTTGTCGGCATACATTTTTACCATCGTCCAGCCCTCGGTGTCGGCGATGCGCTGGGTGTAATATTCCATTTGTGCGGTAAAGCTGGTTTCCTGCTCCTCGCTGCCGGTGGACACCCGGCCCGGCAGGCCGTAAATACATTCGATGCCTTCTGTCTTGGGGAGTTTGACCAGATGAGCGGATTCCTGACCGGGATGCCCCAGCTGGAGCTGCATGGCCTCACTGTCCAGCCACCGCAGAAGCTGTTCCCGCGGGATGCGGCTTTTCTTCTCAGCGTCCAAAAGTCATCCCTCCCATCTGTGTGCCCTCCTCCTGGTTATCGGGGCCGGTGATATCCATATACTCTCCGATCACGCCCGTCTCCTGTTTTTGAGCCTGTTTGTCGAAGCACCCAAGGTTAGCCTGGTAGTCCCCTTCAGTGGGGCTGTACCGCAGACGGTAGATATATCGGTTTGTTTCCAGTGTGAAGCCGTAATTCTGGCAGCAGATCCCGTCTGCGATGGCGCCGTTTTCCCGCCCCCAGCAGTACGGCGCATGGACGCCAGATCTTTCAGCGCTCCCAGCCGCAGATCTGTCACCACCTTGTCCAGTTCAGCCTTGAACTCGGGCGTATTCAGCTCTTCGGGGCCCCTCGGCCACCAGGTGTGCCAGAACTCCCGGCCTTTATATCCGGAGTCGATCCGCACATGACCGATGGCGCCCAGTTCCTCATCCTTCTCAGGCGGCAGGACAAAGAAGAGCCCTGCCTCATCGGGGGAGGCAGGGCGCAGCATATGTCCTATGGGGGTCTGCGGCAGTGGAGACAGGATCCAACCCACGAAATTTTTGTCCGCCTGATCCACTAACGTGCAGGGTCTGTCCGGCTGGCGGGCAGCCCCGCGCAGTTCGTAGCCGTGCCAATACTGGGGAACATCCTCCCGCGGGATGGGTTTTTCGCCGTAGAGGACGGCGGTCCCAAACAGGAATGCTTTTTGCATTTGATCCTGGTAGAGATTGATATACATGGCGACACCTCTTTCATTTTGATTTGGAACTTGTCATGGCGTATGTTCCACATGGCCAGACTGTTGGGGAGGGGATGGGGGCCTTCAGCGCAGAATGGGCAGGTGGAGCATATCGTGTTGGAACAAACAGATGCCGTTCCTCTGTCCAGCTTGGACTAATGGAACGGCGCATAAGCTAATATGTACTTTGTGTGGGTTCAAGTCCCCCCCAGTTTGGGCTTTCGCCTTTCGGATAGCAGTTTTTGACGGCCCCCGGATTTTTTGATCCGAGGGCCGCCAACCCATTGAAAACACTGGACTTGCGGGGCAAATAGCATTTTCATAGGGGTTACTTGTGTCTCGTTGACAAAAAAGATGCACCTATTCTGAAAACGTGGGATGATATTTTTCTTGTGCCAGAAAACTTTCTAAATTTGCTGAATTAAAAATGCTAATATAGCTTTCAGAAATTTTCGATCTCAGTTCATCCCATCCAAAGCGGTTACTACATTCTTGATCTATAACTTTCAAATAGTCAGACAAATCATCCAGTAACGAAATGTATTTCTCATTTGTTATTACCAATGTCTGTCCGACTAATGCATTCGCCGATGTAATAGGAATTTCTTTCCCAATTGATTTCAGATTATTGATTCTCGTTGTAAGAATTGCCCGTTTCAAATAATTCCAACATTCTAAAGCAATACTGATTTCCACTAATTCCTTCATGCAGAAGTTTCTATGAGCAATGACCAACGGATTCTTTTTACTGAATGTTATATAGTCAATGTTTCGTATCGCATTTACTTGATATTGCGCCATTTGAGCAGGCTTTTCAAGCAGTCCTACAGGGACAGGTCCTTCCCTATTTGCGATATACTCCTCAACATTTTTCTGCATTTGAAATAGTAGAGAATATAAATAGAGGGTTTGGTAAAACAGATATTGTTCACAATTGGCTTTGTTGCCCAAATACTTTTGTATCTCACAAAATAATACTACAAGAGTGCTGGCAAACACACCGCCACACACAGTCAGAAAAAAATTATTAGATATCCATGGCCATTGAGGTGTAAAAAATGCTAATTCCATGTTGAGAGTAACGACATATGTAAATAATGCAAAAAGAACGCTTAATATCGTTGCAAATTTAATTGTATCTATGTTGCTACGCATAAACATACCCCTTCTGGTTTTAAAAAAGCAAAGAGCTGTCACGTTTGTTCTCGTATAACACCCTTCAATGATAAGTCTAGTTTCAGAGAAAAACAACCTTCCAGCTATGCGTTGCAATTGCTTTGCCCTATTTTAACTGGGTTCCAAAATGATCCATTAGCTTTTGAAAAAAGTCCATTTCTCCCTCAAAATGGTGGTTCTGTCTTAGAGAAAAATCATCCAACACAGCAGATACCGTTTTCCTGTGTATACCTTCCTCTTTGGGATAGGCCAAAGCAGTTAAGACGGCCTCAAATTGTGGTACATAGTGCTTGTGCGCGTGAAGCAGAATTTCCAGTTCTCGTATCGTTATGATGTAACAAATCGGATCATGAAGAAAGATTTCTTCGATAGACTGTTCCAAAATCGCTGTATTTGAGAACTCGTCATACAATAAGATAATTTTCAATATAGGCGTGTCAATATTAGATTTGCGTTTTAGCTGTTCATAGGAACTTGTAAGCTGTTGATATGCTTTTTGTATAGTATTCATTAAAAATTTATTTATAGTGCCTGAATCTGGTACCTGTTGTTTTCCTTCCAGTCCCAAAAGGGACGTCTTTGCCTCCACAAGAATTTGCACACCATTGAAAGTAAAAAGGAAATCGGCTTCTTTTTTCTTTCCTTCTTTTAAACGAGTCCACTCTGATGGTGTACAGTAGGTGGTAGCTAAATCAAAAATATAATCTTCAAACAAACGCCCAAATGCGTTAACAAATGTCTGGCTTTTTTCTCTGTAGTAATCACGTATCAGCCAGTATAGCCCATTCCCAACCAACATGGCCACTAAGAACATGCTGGACAGCATAACGCTTTTTGTCCTATCTGTTTTGATGAAAGGTTTCGCATATAAAAGTTGTTTTTTCAATGGGGATGTTCTGAGTTCTGCATAGGAACATGTGTAGTACGCGATAAATTTGGTGAGGTTTTCTTCAGTAAGTATCGTTACCTCTTTCCGTTGATAGAGATGCGGTGGGGCGGTAAGGGGGAGTGGCGATTGAGAGCAGAGCCAAAACACCATGAGCAATATGGCAATATAATCATCCGCAGTGCAGCCAAAAATCTGATTTATCAAATTGTTGACATCAATCTCAAAACGGTGTGCAAAGTTGGGGGCTGCTAGTAAAATGTAGTAGTTTCGGTTAAATCTCTCGAATATCCAAGCCATGTTGTTGTATTGGAATTGTTCAGCAGTCATTCCTAAAATAACTCTAAATAAACCATCCTGCTCTAACTCCATGTTTTTGATTATTTCCGGACTATTGGCTTCATTGTCATAATCGCGGTAAAGATTGACTAATTGGTTCGGAGGGCATCTCCTTTTGCTACTACGATAATCATTGCTGAATTTCACGGATAAGTAATCAATATCAGGAATGTCCCATGCAGATAATTGCACACACAATCTTTGGGGGCGTCCATAGCGAATAACGGGGATCTCAATTTGCTTTAGCGAGTCTTGCGTTTTAAACATTTCAATGGATTGTTGCGAAAACCAATATATCAAGCCGTCAGTATTGATCCTTTTTATTTCAGAAATGAAATCGGCCATTCCCATAACTCCTCAAGATAGAATTTGTCTAATTATACCATACATATGGTATTCCGGCAATCCCCTGCTACAATAGTCTTATCATTCCAAAAGGAGCTGAGACTATGCCGGCCACCTATCCAGATAAACTCAAAGCCAGTGCCATCCGCCGCTACGAAAACGGCGAATCCATCAAAACGTTAAGCCAGAAACTGCACATCTCTCAGAACACCCTTTATCGATGGCGCAAGGAGTACCGCCCTATTGTGACACCGGATCACACCTACACCCCCACTGAATTTGACATACTCTCTCGCAAGTTGCAAAGGTTAGAGCACCACTTGGAGATTATCCGCCAGTCCGGTTATCTATCCTGTGTGCCATTGCAGAAAAAACTTGCCACCCTTGAATAACTTTATAATGAGCCTGATAATCCATACAGTGTTCATGAGTTGTGCGATGCGCTGGGTGTTGCAAGGGGAACCTTTTATAACCACATCTTCCGCCGAGCGGATCGAAGTAAGTATGAAGAGGAACAAGCTCAACTCATGCTACAGGTGCAGCAGATCTTTGACGATAGCCAACAGCGTTTTGGAGCAGAAAAGATTCGAATCATGTTGGCTGAAAATGGAATCCATGTGGGTAAAAAGAGGATTAGGAGTATCATGCAGGAACTTGGCTTGGAAAGCATCCGAGAAAACTCGAAAAAGGATTATAAGAAACGCCAAGAATATCAACGAAAAAATCTTCTGGAGCAGAATTTTACAGCCAGTCGACAAAATGAGATCTGGGTCAGTGACATTACATATTTTAAGATCAAGGATTATGGTATCTATCTCTGTGTAATCATTGACCTATTCTCCAGGAAAGTCGTAGGCTATCGTGTTTCTCAAAAATGTAGCACACAACTGGTATCGGCTACTTTTCGAAAGGCATATCAAGATCGAGGAAATCCCTCTGACCTCACATTCCACAGTGACCGAGGCCCGCAGTACGTTTCTGGGGCATTCCACACATTGCTTAAAAAATGTGAGATAAGGCAATCGTTTTCAAAATCGGGATGCCCCCATGACAATGCGGTAGCAGAAGCATTCTTCTCAACATTTAAGCGGGAAGAGGCTTATCGCCATGAATATTCTTCTGAAGCGGATTTTCGAAAAAGCGTAGATGCATATATCCACTTTTACAATTATATTCGCCCCCATCAGACCTTGGCATACAAGACTCCGGCAAGATTTGAAGACTTATATGGAAAAGAATAGACACGGGATTTATGAGAAAACCCGTGTCTATAATACGAACCGGAATAAATTTTCCTGTGACCACTTTTCCCGTTTTTCAAAAGGACGTCTTTAGTAAGGCTTTTTGAAAATCCAGTCATTTCAATAGATGCAGAGTGAAGCGGGGTCGTTTTTCGATAAAAAAGTTCGAAAAGCGACCCCGCTTCATAATAGAACATTGAACTAAATGTAAAAAAGAGGAGAAATGTTCAGTTTCCTGGTAGGCTACATGCATACCAGCCAATCTGCCAGGAAACACCACCGATGCCTTAGATTATCTCTTCTCGCAACATGAACCCTAGGGAAGAGCCTCTGTTAACAAGAAAATTTAAGATGTTGAGGACTTTTTGCCTGCGCTGTAGGTCTGATTTGAACGTGTATATTTGTTTTTTTACATAGCGGCACATATATTCTTCAACATAATAGAGGGTATTCACAGGAAGAGGCACCTCTTGGAGCTCGGGATGATTTTCTGTAATATCGCTCAGCCATTCGACCCCATTGTTAAAAAATATCTCTGTCCCTAGTGTGTTCAGCACCCTGCTGATCGCATATAAGGTAACTGAATTACCAATCCGCTTGGCAGCTTCCCTATAGAAAATAGACGCTTCCTCTCGAAGAGAACACCAGGACTTCGCATCCGAAATAGCTAGAAGATATATTGTCAGGACACAACCAAGTCCATAGTCAATCGACAGGTCACTATTCAATGTGGAGCCGTCCCCACCATTTTTTTCGCATTCGGAAAAAATGTAATTTCTCAGCAAGTTCCAAAAGCTCCAGAATGCGCCGTACCGAGATTCTGTGCTCTCAGCACAAATGACGCACTTCAAAAAATCGCCGAATTCCTGATCATAGGTCACTTTTCGCATCAAGCGATCCAGTAGGATACTTTGCTGTTCTTCAGACAAGTTCAGGACATATCCACCAAGCCATTGCATATATCCATACTCCGCTTCATAATCCCGCCGGGATTCCTTATCTTTGGAATATCGCTTAAAGATCGTCTCCCAGATACGATTCCCAATCTTAAGAGTCATATTGAACAGCGTCTCATCCCTAAAATCTATCATCCTCTGTAAGCCGATCAACTGACTAATCGTCAAATCATCTACTGAGATGGTGTCAAGTTCGTGAACCTCTTCTTGGAACAGATTTTCTATTTCTACAGCATTGTTCGCAAAAAATTGCTCTGGCGATATCCCACGATGCACCTCTTTCAAATATTGCGGTGCGATCTTTGCATAAGCGAACAGTAGCTTCTGCGCCGCAATTTTATCAGATTTCCAAAGAACATTCGCTATGCTTTTCAATGCAATTTCGCGCTCTTTTCCACCATCCATCACGAGTGCAAATAACAAAAATAGCGGGTTTGTCCATTCCACAGAGAGATTGTTAGAAGATGCCAAACCTGCCAACGCGGGGATAGCCGCGTCAAATCCAGCACCCGCCTGATAGGTCCCTTTCCCCATAGCCAGCGGAAGGCAGGCAGCAATCACTACATCTGCACACAGGGCGGCTTGATCCCCGCTCATTTGCTCCTTTTCATCCGCCAAAAGTACACAGCAGGCATTAATTGCTGCAGCGGTGTTAAAATAAAGAAATTCCCCTTCTTCCTCAAGAATCTGCTTGACCTCTTCCAGCACTGAAACAAGACCAACCTCGAACTGCGGATATGTTTTGGCTGCTTTCTGGTCATGATTGAGTCTTGCTTCCGCCCAGAGGAGCAGGGGCGTATGCTGAAAGAGTTGTTGTCTGGCTATTTCATTCGCCCTGCTAACGTCAATAAGTTTTTCAGGCATATGGGGTTCTAAGGCAATAAATGATTCTCCTTCTTCTGTTTTCCCTTCCCTGATCTGTCTCTTGCGAAGATCAGCTCTGTAGTAAGCGTATTGCAAAGCTGGCTCCCAAAAGTCGATTCCAACGGTTGCCTCATCAAATGCTGCATATAAGCGCTCGAGTCGCTTTTTTTGCTCATCTTCGGACAAGTTTCCGGGCTTCAGCTGATAATCAATCAGAACACACTCAAATTGGACTTTCCGGAAAGCAAGGTTGTTCGATTCTATCCGTTCATCATCATACAGCTTGTGAGATGCTATCCTTCCCTTAAAAAGGTTAGCCGAGCGCTCTTGCTGCAAACGTGATACATCACTGACAAAGATTTCTTTGGTTTTCAGCAAGATGCAACTGATTTCAAAGAGCTTATTCGGATACGCCGCCACGGCACTCAGGACCACAGCGGTAATCGCAGCTGTCCTGGAATTTCTTAGCAAATATTTGCAGTACCAATTTGCTGTTTCCGGTTTGGTATTCTCGACCATTTCCAGCAACCATTTTTCTAGTGCCATCAGCGCACTTTCAAGTAGTCCCGGTGCGACAGATGTGCCTCTATACATTTTCCAGAGTCTGTCGCTACACGCCTGTTTGACAGTTTCCTCACTGGAAAGTTTAATTTCGATTTCGAATATCTCCTGATAGTCTCTTTCTAGCTCAGATGTTCCATAGCAGTCCGTCGCGTAGTTCAACAGTCGCAAGATCAAATTAAGCGTTTCCACGGGTTTCACACAAAGCAAGGGATATAGGGGAGTTTGAAAGGCGCTCGAAGGGTGATATTCATTATGGATAGAATTGTCCAGCCCAAAGTAGGATTCCATGTCAGCAGAACTGAAATCGTACCGATGCTTCTTTTTAGGGGAAGTCCACCAGTAGATTTCCAGCAAACGAATCATCTCCAGCGGAATCGCCTGACAAACCTTGCCACAGTTAAAGATACTAGACAAGCTCTTTTTTATAAGTAAAAAGTTCTCGTTGTAGTCATCGCAAGTCCCTACAGAAATTGTGTTATTGAAAATTTTGCTCAGCTCTTGCTGTAGCTCCATGGCCGAAGCTAGGATGATGTCATTCAATCTGATGAATCGTTCATCACGCTGAAGTGTATATGGGTATTCTTCGTTTTTCCACAGCACATTTTTCAAGTAGCACGCGATTTTTCCAGCAAGCTGTGTGGTCTCTCCCGTTTTGTGCGTGTACGTCCAGGTGTTCAGCGTGTTCACGACAATGTCTAGAGTTTGGGTGCCCCATGGAATCAACGTACGATTGTTGTAAATAAATTTGAATATTGTATGCCAAGCAGACCCAGCGGGTCGTGTAAAACGATACTGAATCACAGCCAATTCCGGCAGTTTCCGTATCAGTTCTCTGTCAATGACACGGCAAGCTGTATTGAGCAGGAAAGTGGCACGGGCAAGCAATTTATACTGCTCCTGGCTCATCACCAAGTCCAGAATTTTGAAAGCCTCACCGTTGCCTGACTGCATCAGCGCAATCAGCGTCTCATCTTGCCAGGACTGCTCTATGGGGCTTTGAAGGACGGACATCAAAAAGTTTGCCAACTCTTTTTCGTCCTGTGCCAAAAGTTCTTCAAGCCAGATCCTGTACAGCTTCCTTGCCCGTAAGGAAGTTCCAAATCCCTCTCGAAGTTCCTCAACCGAAATGTGTTGTTGGTATCTGTCTGTTAAAATGCGTTTTACGACAATCTCCTCATAGACATCATGGCTCATCATCCAGCAATCGGAAGATCCATCGTAAACTGCAATAACTCCGCTTTCCTCCAACGCTTGCAACGCCTCATAATCATCATCGGCGCCGCTCCTGTAAATGCTAGTTTCCCGCTGGAGCATTGAAAAGATGATATTTCTCGCCATTTGTTCCCGCCGGACTGGTAAATTGTGAGCGCGGTAAGCATCGTTGCGGATAACTACCCTCCAAACCTGTTCCATAAACAGCTTAGCAGAGGAGAGCGTGTCCAAAGAGGAGGGTGTCAACTTCAAATACAGCTTTAAATAAAACAGATCTTGCAGAAGGTCTTTCAGACCTTCGTCCCTCGGCATCTGGAAATCGTGTTGTTCACTGAGGTTTGCCAGTAATTCCGCGCTGATTCGGTCGATTTGGAGCTCGGTATATGGGATTCCATTCAAAAGAAGACTACAAAACCCATCTTTGTACGCTGTCCGGATAGTAAAGATCACCTTCCAGCTATGTGCAATAAATTTGTGGACTATTGATTCAAAGACCTGAGGATGGTTTAGCGTAAAGAATTTTTCTGCTGATTCGATTACACAAATCTTCAGCTCATCTTTTGAATATAGAGAAAATGCGTCCTCCACCTGATACTCACCGTATTTCCGCAGAAACAGCACATCTTCCTCAACATCTAAATCCGTAGTGGCAAACATGAAAAAATTCAGAGTGCCATCCTGGGCCTGCTTTTCACTGATTAAATCCTTTATAACCCCAGATTTCCCAGTCCCAGCCTCACCGTACACGATGCAAGCACCCCTGTCGGAGTTTAAAAATTCATGGAGCACCTGTGTGTCATGATGTACCTTTATCGTCTGCCCCTGGTACAATATTTCTGATTGGATATTTGTTAGAATAGACTCCCCGCGCATACGAATCGCTTCCATATACCGTGTGAGTCCCGGCTGTGGGTTAAAGTACAAATCCCGTACGTTGGGCATATTCAACAGCATATGCTCGATGTTTCCCGGGACTCTCCACTCGATTGTAATACCAAGGTCTTTACCGCATTCCTCAATATTTCTCTGGTATGCCGGTTTTTCTGTATCCTTGTGTGTGCTGGCGGACATTTCTTTGTTCACGTAAAATATAATTCTGTTAATACCAGCATACTTCTTTTTCGCACCCCTAATAGCGTCCTTGAGTTCCGCTTCTTTTGACGAAAAAGAAGTTCCTGCGTCATAATATTTTGCCTGAAAACCCGTCACCAAACCATCAGGTGCTGTCACTGTTGATGTTTCAATGTAGGGCTGGTTAAAATATCGAAATACCCCATGGGGCTGTTCCATTTCATAGCAGAATAAAATATTGGCAAGGTTTTCAAAGGCACTTCTTGGGTCTTGTGAGAATTTGTATTCAAAAACTTTCCAATCAACTGGTGTATTGGTCATAAATATGACACCTCCTGTCTACTTGTATGGGCAATCGTTTGCTTTGTGACCCTGTCAGTATCCAAAATTTACTCTCATGTATATCGACCATTCTGTTCGATTGAACTGTTTATGATTCCTCAAACATATTGTTGGCTTTTTAATGGTGTAATTACATTATTATACAATTAGAAGGCCAATTTGGCAACATTTTAAAGAACAATTTCAATAAATTGCAGAGTTTATCAATGCCGTGTAGGAGTTTATGAAGAAATCATAGGCTTACTATGGAGTCTTATAAATTTGGTACACTGAGGTTTGGGCTTGTATAATCATATCTTTTACAATTGCCAATTGCCAATTCGCATTACACATTAAGAAACCTAACACCACGTCATGGGGAAAGAGTATCAGTAAATATAAGGCTTGAGGCCAATATGGGTGATGTCAGTAGAGGTTCGAATCCCGCAATTTACACGTTTTGCACTCTGATTTTGAACTGTTTGTCGTTGGCCGATGACATGTGGTGTCCTAAGTTAAAAAAGCCTGTAGCCATTGAAACACAATGGTTACAGGCGAAGAACGACCCTAGCTAATCCGAACAACTGACAATAATTTGTTCAGATCAGGTAGGGTCGTTCAGGCCATGTGCTCCTCCGGCTTGACATATAGCTTCAGGTCGGTGATGAGCGTGCGCTTTTTGGCCTGATGGAAATCAGCCTTCGCCTCCTCCACCAGCGTGTCCAGATCCACTTCGGTATCCTGAAACTGCACGATAACTGTGGGTTTGAGATTGTCTGCCCTGGCCTTGCTCTCAGCACGGGCCTTTGCAGCGGCGGCCTTTTCTTCCGCCGTCATGGGCTTCCTGCCAGCCTTCTTTTTTGCCTCCGGCTCCACGGCGGTGGCAGCCGTTGTTTCCTTGTCCATGGTCAGCACCCCTACAGTTGTATTTGGTAGAACCAGGTTATAACTACATTATATACACTGTTGGCAGAAAAAGCAAGCAAATATTCCGCTATATGGCACTGGACTCAAGCCCGTGATCTGGCTTTTTGGATTGCAAATAAGCGAATACATCTTCAAGCGCCACACACTTCAAATGAGCATTGTAAATTTTAGTGCTCCATTCGATATCATAGGCCGTCCGGGGCGGGATCGCCAGGTAATCCAAAGCCAATTCCTTATACAGTTGGGACGGCGCAATCATGAGAGCGGCATCATGCCCTGCTCAACCGGGCCGCACCCCGCCGGATCCGGATCCTGTTCCTGTTCCATGGCGAGAAAGCGGTCGAAGTCACTTTCGTACAGTCGATCCTGAACAATCCGATACCGCTCAAATTCGCTTTCGGCATGAGCTTTTGCGATCTCTGCGGTGATCGATCCGGCATCGGTTAAAATCTCCCGGTCATCCGCCATCAGGAAGATATCCAGCCGCCTGGCCCAATCCTCCATTGTCATGGGGATTCGACGCCGTGCACGATCCTCCGCCAGATCAAGGTAGGCGGACACGATACGTTCCAGCGAATGCAATTCATCCTCGGTCAGATAATTCTTCGCAACCGTGACGTCGCTTTTCATGATCTTTCCGAGAGGGGCATCTTTCCAGGTGGTCAGGCCCATGTGCGGCTGATCTGCGTCTGCCCGGGAATAGATCAGTTCAGCGGCGGTGTGTCCATGCACCGCGAAATGCATCTTATTCTGAACCTTGGCAAAAAACTGTTTGGTTGTTTTTGCTGTCCTATCATAGTCAAGGGCCGTAGCGTAGATGTCGGTTATTTTTTGATAGAACTTTCGTTCAGACAGCCGAATCTCTCGGATTTTTTCAAGCTGTTCCTCAAAATATTTTTCTGTCAGGACAGTGCCGCCGTTCTTCAGGCGTTCATCGTCCATGACCCAGCCTTTGATCGTATAGTCCTTGACGATGGCGTTGGCCCATTTGCGGAATTGAACAGCCCGCGTATTGTTCACTTTGAAGCCTACGGCGATAATCATCTGCAAATTGTAGTGGTTCACCTCGCGGTTAACCTGGCGGCCGCCCTCTGATTGAACTATCCGAAATTTTCGGATAGTTGCCCCTTTCTCAAGCTCGGAGTCCTCAAGTATACTGGAAATGTGATAGTTGATTGTCCGCACATCCACGCCGTACAATTCCGCCATCATCCGCTGGGTAAGCCAGATGTTCTCGTCCTCATAGCGCATCTCCATACTTTCCGCGCCGTCACCAGTGGAAGCTACAAAAGTGAGGTACTCTGCGGCACTGGAGCGAATTGTGGCCTCATTCCTCTTTTTCGGCAAGGGGGATCCCTCCTAACTTTTCACTGGATCGACAACTGCCGCAGCAGTCCCTGGCACCCCTCCAACACATCCCGCCAGGTGGTTTCGAAATCATCGGTGTACCACGGATCCGCCACATCGCCGGGGCGGTCTGTATAGTCCATCAGCAGACGCAGCTTCCCGGCAAAATCGCCGCCGCAGATGCGGTGCATATTCCGAAGGTTGGCCCGATCCATCCCGATCAGCAGGTCGAAATGATCGTAGTCCGCGTTGGTGAGCTGCCGCGCCCTCTTGCCCTCGCAGTCAATGCCGTGCTCCGCCAGCTTGCGCCGGGCCGGAGGATAGACCGGGTTGCCGATCTCCTCCGTGCTGGTGGCGGCGGACTCGATGTGGAATTGGGCTTCCAGTCCGGCTTTCTTCACCAGGTCTTTCATCACGAATTCGGCCATGGGGCTGCGGCAGATATTCCCGTGGCACACAAACAGGATACTTGTCATCGTATTGCCGTTTGCCCCGCCATAAGCGCGGAACTTATTTACCTCACAGTGGGAAAAATCCATCATATATCCTCCTCATCTCCATTGAACAGATACTTTTTTCGTAAAAAATCCGCCTGTTCCCTGGTGATATCCCCGCCCCACTGCGCCGCGTTGATGGAGCCGTATAGGT
>ERZ808037.1759-NODE-1759-length-12901-cov-3.193777_pt1 | contig 12901 bp, 12 predicted proteins | sample MGYA00380190_ERZ808037 | MGnify/ENA primary metagenome ERZ808037 (study PRJEB31490, sample SAMN06133399) | mouse gut metagenome | isolation source: J9 | host: mice | place: China: Chengdu | collected 2015-05 ...
ATTGACTGAATGTGATTCGTATCAGGCGGTAATACCAGCTTACTTTGAATGGTCCTTGATTGACCCATTGATTTTGGTTCAGACATTTTGACAGCTCCCTTATGTATTCCTTTTATCAGTATACCGAAAAAAGGTTGTACTTCTCCATTAAAGAATTAATTCAATAAGAATTTCTAGGCTCTTCAGAACATATAGAAACGAACACAAAAAACCGAACGCGCTACTGAGTTCGGTTTTTCCTATATTCAAAAAGAACACTACACGCCTCGACAACTCACTTGCACACTCTGCGTACACGGCATAATTTATCGGCATAAACAGATGAAGCCAGTTGAATTTGCTCTACTGACTTTCCAGTCGACGGTGCATGAAGCATCTGTCCATTCCCAGCATACATGCCAACATGGCTCACAATGGCATCTTCCTCTTCTCTGAAGAACAATAGATCACCTTGCCGCCATTCGGTCTGATTCAGCGAAACAGGTATCCCTGTCTTCTCCTGGTCAGATGCATCTCGTGGTAATAGGACTCCGCACGCCTTCCAAAGATTAAAGATGAAGCCTGAGCAATCAAAACCCCATGCTGACATGCCCCCCCATAAATAGGGAAGTCCTAAAAACTGTTTGCCTACAGTCAACGGTTTATCGCAAGATAATTCTTCAATCGGCTTGAACCGCTTCACATCTGCATTGCTGATCAGCTTCCAACCATGGGGTGTCCAGATATGCGTCCTGTCGGCTTGCTGTGCACCGCAAGGAAAAATTGTATTGAAAGATACACGCAAAAAAGGGTCTCCCGACTTCTCCAACACCCAAGCTTTGCGGGCAGACACGCGAACAAATTCTTCAGTGTGTACTTTTTTGGCTGCTGATAATTGTACAAGCGGCACCCAGCCAGGATAGCCGCGCGGATCTTTGCGAGACGGCTGTCGGCAAGCGATTACTTTCGCCCAATCCCCCACCACTTCATCAATTATCACCGACTCGCCATATAAAATCTGTGTTTGAATCTGACCTTTGTCACTTAAGGCTAAACGCTCTTCAAACGATAGCTGTGCTAACCACTTTTCCAACTGTACCGGGTAATTCAACGCAGGGAGATCTACGAGCCTAGGTGAATTCGGATCCGACCAAACCGTTGCTGCACTCACCGCGCACACCCACCGCTCATTCACAGGCATGTTCCTTCATCCACTGCCCCATCCGATTCGAGTCAAAACCTAATCCAGGTCCGCTGCCCAATTCAATGGCGGAACCATTGTATTGAAGACCGCCACTTTCAAAACCCTTCGACAATAAAAGCGGTGCATCTAAATCAACTCGTGTAATATTCGACTGACTCGCTGCAAAATGAGCAGCTGCTGTCACTCCTACAGCCGTCTCCATCATACTGCCCATCATGCATTCGATCCCAAATGCTTGAGCCAACGCATTGATCTTCAAGGCTTCGTGGATTCCCCCCGACTTCATCAATTTGATATTCAGAACATCGACTGCACGTATCTCCAGCAATCGTCTAGCATCAACAGTTGAAAATAGTGATTCGTCCGCCATGATGGATGTCTGTGTCTGCCGCGTCACTTCCTTCAACCCTTCGATATCATATGCAGCAACCGGCTGTTCGACCAATTCAATATCCATCCCGTCGTCTTCCAACTGCTGAATCATCCGGATGGCTTCTTTCGGTTTCCAACCTTGATTGGCATCGAGACGAATGACCACATCTGCCCCAACTTTCCTGCGTATCTCCCGAACTCGCTTTCTGTCCTCCTGAAGACTTCCTGTACCGATTTTCACTTTCAATGTAGTGAAGCCTTTTGCTAAATGCTTTGCTGCCTCATGCGCCATTTCAATCGGCGTCCCAACACTGACGGTCAAATCGGTCGACAAGCTCTCGCGATATCCCCCTAACAATTGAACCAAGGGCAATTTGCATAGTTTTCCAAATAAATCATGAATCGCCAAATCAACCCCCGCTTTGGCGCTCGGATTGCCTACGAGTGCTCGATTCATGCGTTCAAATAAAATCTCGCGCTTTGTCACATCCTGCCCGATCAGCTCCGGCGCCAACACTCTTTCAACAGCATAGCGAATACTGCCAATTGAATCGCCAGTTATGACATGCGTCGGTACAGCTTCTCCCCAGCCGATCAACCCATTTTCTGCGGTCAATTTGACGATTACGGACTGCACCGTATGCACCGTCCGTAATGCTGTTACGAACGGTTTCTGAAGCGATGATTGCACCAAAAATGTTTCTACGGTGCGAATTTTCATTCATTCCACTCCCGGTAAGATAGTCAGCGTCTTTTCCTCCGCATTTAAACGTCCCTTTACACCGAGCGGGATTGCGATATTCGGTTCGCAATGCCCGATCTTAAATCCTTTAACAACCGGCTTGCCAAGCCCATCGAAGTAATGAGCGAACACTTCATCCAGCGACAGAGTTTTCTCTGGATTGGAAGGTTGTGCTTTCGCAAAATCCCCAATGATGATGCCCGCTGCTTCGCGGAGCTTTCCTGCCAAACGTAATTGATTTAACAAACGATCTACTTTATACGGCTCTTCTCCGATATCTTCAATGAAAAGCAATTTTTGGTTAGTTTTAATCTCTAACTCACTGCCGAGGCTGTTCGCAAGCTGTGTCAAATTACCACCGACTACCTCTCCTTCTGCTATTCCTCCACTCAGTGATTCTAGCGGTGAAATTTCTTCCGTGTAATGAACTTCCACAGGTTCAAATAGCTGTCCGAACATTTTCCCCGACAGTTCATGAAATTCATCCTTCGCAACACAGGAAGCGAGCATCGGACCATGAAAGGTCACAAGTCCGGAACCTTGTCGGATCACTGTATGTAAATAAGTAATATCACTGAATCCCCAAAACACCTTCGGATGCTCATGAATTAATTCCATATCGATTTGATCCGCGTAACGAGCCGAACCATACCCTCCACCCGCGCAAAAAATCCCTTTCACTTCAGGATTGCTGAATATATTATGCAAGTCGGCAAGACGCTCTTCATCAGAGCCTGCCAAATAGCCATTTACTTCGTATATAGACTTGCCCAATACATAGCGAAGTCCCAGCTGCCTGAGAAATGAAAACGATCGCTCTACATCTTCGCGCGCAACCGGGCTGGCCGGCGCCACAATCCCTATCAAATCACCTTTTACTAAACGCTTTGGACGAATCATCCTATTCATCACCCTTTCTACGTCCTACTCTATCATATTCAGAACAGGACAGAGATAATACCACAAAACGACGGTATGATACGTGGGGGATATGAGCGCAGGTGGGATGTTTAGGAGCGCGAGCAGAAGTATTATGATCGCTAAGGAAGATGGTATGAGCGAGTATGGATGAATTATGAGCGCCTGCACAGATATATGATCGCGTCTCAGGAGTTTATGATCGCCGGCCAAAAAAATTTATTACGCCGACACACCCCACTTCCACACATGACGATTTTCCGAATTTGCATCGATCGAATAATTCACCACTCGCGTATTCACGCCGATCAACTCATAACGGTACAATGTTGGCACCAGTGGGACGTCCTCCACCATCAACGCCTGCCATTCCTTATAAATTTCTCGTCGTTTCTCCGTATCAAACGCCTGTTTAGATGTGCCCGCTTCTAGCAGTGCATCATTCCTTTCGCTCGTATACCGAGAATAATTGAACAGCGCTTTGCGACCGTATAAACCGGACGGATCTGGATCGGAACCTGTGCCCCATGCTCCCTGGAAGATATCCACTTTCGGATCATCTGATTTTACTAGCTCATAAAACGCATTGAAATCGTGCAAACGGCCGTCCGTCAACTCTACTTTCAATCCGACATCCGCCCAGTTTTGTATATAGTACTTCGCGATCGGCTCAGCGACATCGCCTCCTGCCATTGACGCGAAGTGAAGAATGAATGGCTTGCCGGCAGGATCTTCACGAAAGCCATCTCCGTTCTTATCGATATACCCTGCTTCATCCAGCAAGGCCCTCGCCTTTTCAGGATCATACGGACGTCCGAGATTTTTTGCGTCATGATACGATTCAAATCCAGGTACGATGAGTGTCGTGGCAGGAAAGCGCAGATGATGATATAAATAGGTGCCGACTGACTCGTTATCCATAGCATGCCACATTGCTTGACGCACCAATTTATTGGCCAGTTTCGACTTTGGATCCATCCGGTTCTCTTTCTTTTCATCATCCCACTTGCCTATTTTGAATCCAATATAGCTATAAGCCAGATCCAAGTCACCGAGCAACTCGATATTGTCCAACTTCTTCACCGTTTCATATTGATCGGCAGGGACTTTCGCCAAATCTACGTCCCCTTTTTTAAGCGACTCCACAACAATGGCTTCGTTCACTGTTTTCAATACCACGGATTGCAGCTGAGGTCGGCCTCTCCAATAGTCCTCGTTTCGTTCCAAGAGCACCGATTCACCCGGCACGATTTTCACTATAATATAAGGACCGAACCCGATCGGTGTGATACGAATTTTCTCAGACGACTCCAGCTCCTCCATCGTCAACTCGCCCGCCGTCACATCTCCTACGTGATGCCGCGGAACTGGAACGGACCAGAATCCCGTCATAATGGAAGGAGATGCAGTTTTGAATGTCACGCTAATCGTCCGTTCATCATGTACTTGAATTCCCGAAATTTTCTTCGTTCGCCCAGCATGATAGTCATCCATACCTTCGATGTTTTCGACTGTGAACGTATAGCGCTCTCCTGCATAATCGGGATGACCTAGCAATTCATAGGCATACAGTAAATCACTTGCCAAAACCGGCTCACCATCATGCCAATAAACTCCCTCTTTAATGCGGAGCGTAATCGTTCGTTTATCATCAGACAGCTCATACGTCGCTGCTCCATCATTCGTAATCTCAAAATCACTGTCAGTGGAAAGTAAAGCTTCATCAAACCAATTCATAATTTCCGCGTCAAATGAACCGCTGTAAAAAGGCCGGCTTAGTGTACCTTCAAAAGGGTCTGAACTGACCAATGCAACAATCATCTCTCCATCCTCTATCGGCTTATCTTGATTGGATACTTCCAATGGAAATACAGGCGGTTCGGTTTCTCCTTGAACACGTGATTGTGCCTCCGAACAGCCCGCTACCACAAATATTAGCAAGATGAGCATCCACTTTTTCTGCAAGCCATTCTCCTCCTTTACGCAATTCGCTGTCTCGCATCTGAAGCTCGTTTGACTGCTTGACCGATATAATTAATACATAGCATGATCACTAAAATGAGCAGTGCAGCAGGAAGCCAAACCCACCATTTGTTTTGGACAATATCAGGGTTCTTTGCCAGCGCAATCAGTGTGCCGAGTGATGGGGTCCCAGATGGCAGACCGAATCCGAGAAACGTCAAACCTGTCTCCAGCCCGATATTCCCCGCTAACGTCAGGGTCATGTTGACGATGATCAATGAACTCAAATTCGGCAACATTTCAAAGAGCATAATTTTCCAATCTGGTGTGCCGAGTGTTTTGGAAGCATGAATATAGTCCAGCTCTCGTTCCGCCAATCCTCTCGAGCGGATAAGGCGAGCCTTGCCGAACCAAGCAAAGATGCTCATAATCAGAATGAAATTGAAGACACTGTAATTCGGTACCATCACAACAAAAACAATGATGATCATCAAAGACGGTAAAATCATTAGAAAATCAAGTACCCTACAAATGATCTGATCAACAATTCCACCATAAAAGCCGGCAATCAAGCCAATCGTCAAGCCGTACAGACTTGCCAGTAATGTGACGCAAACTCCAATCGTAAACGAATTCCGTGCACCGAGCAGCAGCTGACCAAAGACATCCCGCCCTCCGTCATCCGTCCCAAGCCAATGCACAGCAGACGGTGCCAAATAAATGCTGGATAAATCGATTCTCGTCACACGGTCTATGGAAAGAAAGAAGGGGGAGATATACGCAATCCCTACGATGCAAACGAGCACGATCAACGATACTAACGCCATCCCGTCATGTCGAATTTCCCGCCAAGCCGCAGACAGAAACGATTGATTGTTCATTTTTGCCTGTCGCAAAACTTCATTCGTAAGCTCCATCTCCATCTCCCTTTCATCCAAGACGAATCCGCGGATCCACCATGCGCAAAATAATATCCGACAACATCGTCCCTACGATAACCGCTGCGCCAGAAATAAGAACAAGTGCTGTGACCACCGTGAAATCACGTGTCATAATCGAGTCGATGAAAAGTCGGCCGAGTCCTGGATAACTAAAAATCGTTTCAATAAATACCGAACCTGCAATCAATCCCGTAATCTCATAGCCTAAAAAAGCTGCAATCGGCAATATCGAATGCCGAAGGATATGTCGACTATACACTATATCTTCCGATACGCCTTTCGCACGAGCCGTCTTCACAAAGTCTTTCATTTTGGTCTCAATGATTTCATTACGCAAATACTGCACAGTCGAATAAGTCAGCAACAGCGAGCCTGACAAAACAGGCAGCACCAAATGTTTCAGCTTATCCATCACATACTCTGCAGTTCCTTCCTCAACCCGGATGTCCACGCTGCCTCCGCTCGGAAACCAATTCAGCACAAAGCCAAAAACATATAACATCAGTAAAGCGAAGACGAACACAGGTGTTGCAAATGAAACATAGTTATACGTCACGATGAACTGATCCGCCCAGCTTCCAGTCCATCTGCCCGCAATCATGCCCAGCGGAATCGCAATCAAATACGTAACCACCAACGTTGCAACCGACAGCCAGATCGTATTTTCAATACGCCCAGCCAGCAGTTGTGTAACCGGCTGCTTATGCACAAATGACTGCCCAAAATCTCCTCGTACTGCATCGCCTATCCAGCGCCCATATTGCACAATCCATGGATCATTTAAACCGTGCTGTTCACGGATCTTCTCCATTTGTTCTGCCGATACATTCGGTTTTCCCATGAATGCACCTGTTACTGCATCGCCTGGCATCTGTTTAGCCAAAAAGAAAATGAGGATACTCAGTAAAAGCAACTGCGGAATCATCAGTAAGGTTCTTCTTACAATAAAAACAAACACTTCCTTACCTCCTCACTTCAAAGCTGCCCTGTGGGTATCTGAAATCTGCCGCAGCTCTATAATTCTGCCCGACGAATCAAAAAATTGATCTGCAGCCAGCTCATATTGCTCATTTATCTGCCGTCTTTGCTTCACTTTTTCCGAACGTTTTTCTGGATTCAATTCCGGCATCGCCGCCACTAGACGTTTAGTATATAAATGACTGGGCCGTTCATAAATGTCTTCGACTGTCCCTTCTTCAACCAAACGTCCTTTATACATGATGCCAATCCGATCACACATATGGCGAACAATTCCTAAGTCGTGAGAAATAAATAACACAGTCAGCTCAAACTCTTCTTGAATATCTTTCATGAAATTTAGTACTTGAGCCTGCACAGAAACGTCGAGTGCAGAGACCGGCTCATCCGCAATAAGTAACTGCGGACGCAAAGCGAGCGCACGAGCAATACCGATACGCTGCCGCTGTCCGCCTGAAAATTGATGAGGATACTGATATATTGATTCAGCATTCAAACCTACTCGCTCCACCAACTCTTGAACTTTTGCCAGCTCTTCTTCTTTAGAGAGGTTTTCAAAATTACGCAACGGTTCCGCAATAATATTCCAGACATTTTTTCGTGGATTTAACGAAGAATAAGGGTCTTGGAATATCATTTGGATATCTTTCATCCGCAATTTCCGTGACGCTCGAGACATCTGGTATAAATCGTCACCTTGGAATAAAATCTGTCCATTCGCTAACGAATTCAAGCCCATGATCGCTCTCGCTGTTGTCGACTTGCCACATCCAGATTCCCCCACGAGACCATAAACTTCACCTTGGAAAATTTGAAAACTTACTTGATCCACGACAGAACGCGGTGGAATAGTCCGTTTCAAAAAACCACCTTTCTCAGGGAATTGAACCGTCACGTCATGTAGCTGTAATAGAGGCATTGCTTTCGTCTCCCATTCTTTCCGCAGGCAAGTAGAAGTGTTCGTGACATCGACAACGAACGAAATGATCAGCAGCAATTTCATGCAATATCGGTTCGCCTTCATGCAGTTCATTCGAAATCCACGGAATACGAGAGGCAAAACGACAGCCATTCCTTGTAAGATGTTCAATGGCTGGAACAATGCCTTCAATGACATGCAATTTCTGCTTCTGACCGGTGGCCGAAGGAAGTGATTGAAGAAGCGATCTTGTATAGGGGTGTTTTGGGTTGTAGAACAACTCACGAACCGGTGCCAACTCGACAATTTCTCCTGCATACATCACTGCCACACGATCGGCCATCTCCGCTACTACACCCAAGTCATGCGTGATCAATAAAATACCCGCTTGCGATTGGCGTTGCAAATCTTTCATCAATTCCAAGATTTGCGCTTGAATCGTCACATCGAGGGCCGTTGTCGGTTCGTCCGCAATAAGCAGCACAGGATCACAGGCAAGTGCCATCGCAATCAGTACACGTTGCCGCATACCGCCAGACAGCTCGTGGGGATACTGTTGATAGACTTGTTCGTTATTTTGAATACCCACACGTTCAAGCAACTGTAATGTCCGATGCTTTTTCTCTTTTGTGGATAAGGTCAGATGTACATTCATTGGTTCTTCAATTTGCCTTCCCACAATCATTAGTGGGTGTAATGCTGTCATCGGATCTTGGAAAATCATCGCTAGTCGCTTTCCGCGGATTTGATTGAGTTCTGCTATCGGTAACTGCAACAGATTACGGCCTTGAAACTCGATAATGCCTTCCACAAGTGTTCTATCAGATGGATGTAAGCCCATGATTGACAACGCAAGCGCACTTTTTCCACAACCCGATTCACCAACGATCGCCAACACTTCATTTTTTTGAATCGTCAATGAAATTCCGTCAACGGCTGGGTAAAATTTTCCATGAATCTGAAAAGATGTCCGGAGTTTGTGGATAGTTAATAAGATATCTTCCATACCATCAACTCCTTTGCGGATAGTGTGAATAAGTAACGGGAAATTATGCGTTGAATTTTAAAAAGTTGCCCACATTCCCGTCGTTGTGGATAGTTTAGAACGTATAAAGTAATGTTCGCACATATTGTACACAAACAAAAAAACCGAACGACTGAATTTCTCCAGTCATTCGGTCTAGCATTATATTTGCGAAACTTGATTTTTCGAAGCATCGATCAGCGTTCGAATTGTCGGCAAATCACCTTCATGAAATGCACTCACAATCGCACTTCCGACGATGACACCGTCAGCTAACGCACCTAAACTTCGTACATGCTCTGGTGTGGAAATTCCAAATCCAGCGAGAACAGGAACGGAACTTGCAGCTTTCAAACGTTCCAAGTGGTCTTCTAAACCTTCAGTGAAGGAATCACGAACACCGGTAATGCCATTAACTGTCACAGCATAAATAAAACCTTCCGCCGCTTCAGCAATTGCGTTAATACGTTCAGCCGGACTCGTTAACGACACAAGTTGAATCAGCGCGATATCCGTACCTTCTAAAGCAGATTTCAGCAGACCACTTTCCTCTAAAGGCAGATCCGGCACAATCAGACCATACACTCCGCTGTTCTCACAGTCAGCAGCCATCGCTTGCAATCCGTAACTCAGGATAGGATTCAAGTACGTCATGATTACGAGCGGCACTGTCACTTCTTCTTTGAATGAAGCTAGTTCAGCCATCACTTTGCGAAGCGTTACGCCTTCTGTCAAAGCCCGCTCACCTGCTTGCTGGATCACTTCACCATCGGCCACCGGATCAGAAAACGGAATACCTACTTCAATCGCGGCTGCACCTGCCTCCTGCAAGAATAAAATATTCTTTTTTAACGTCTGCAAACCACCATCGCCTGCCATAATATAAGGAACAAACGCCTTATCGCCTCGTTCATTACATTGCAAAATTGCCTGCATTACTTTTTGTTTTGTCATTATGCTTGGCCTCCTAACGCATCCCGTACAGTTTGGACGTCCTTATCTCCACGGCCCGATAAACAGATGACGAGAATTTCTTCTTCCTTCATTTTTTTAGCCAATTGCACAGAATAATAGACCGCGTGCGCACTTTCAAGAGCAGGAATGATGCCTTCCACACGAGACAATAACTGCAAACCTTCTAATGCTTGTTGATCGGTCACAGAATCGTACTGGACACGATCAATATCGTGCAAATGGCAATGCTCAGGACCAACTGCCGGATAGTCTAAACCGGCCGAAATGGAATGTGCTTCCTGAATGAATCCATCCTCGTCTTGCAACACATACATATATGCTCCGTGTAAAACGCCTTCTTGTTTACCTGCAATCGCTGCCGCATGCTTTCCTGTTGAAATTCCGCTTCCTGCCGCTTCAACTCCATATAATTTAACATCTTCATCGTCAACAAATGGATGGAACATGCCAATTGCATTACTGCCACCCCCAATACACGCGACAACTGCATCGGGAAGGCGATTTTCCTTCTCCATTATCTGTTGTTTCGTTTCATTTCCGATGACGCATTGAAAATCACGGACGATTTGCGGAAATGGATGTGGACCGAGTGCTGATCCGAGAATATAATGCGTATCCTCTACATTGGATACCCAATAACGCAGTGCTTCATTGACCGCGTCTTTCAGCGTGCCTGCTCCTTTATCGACAGAAACAACGGATGCACCGAGCAGCTCCATGCGAAAAACGTTCAATTCCTGACGACGAATATCTTCTTTCCCCATGAAGACGACACATTCTAAACCAAGCAAAGCACAAGCCGTTGCCGTAGCGACACCGTGTTGACCAGCACCCGTTTCTGCCACGATCTTCTTCTTGCCCATTCGGATCGCCAGCAATGCCTGCCCCAATGAATTATTGATCTTATGCGCACCTGTATGATTCAAGTCCTCGCGCTTCAAATAAATCTTGGCTCCGCCTGCATGCTTCGTCAGATGCTCTGCAAAAAACAGCGGAGTCTCCCGTCCAACAAAGTCCTTCAAATAGCCGTTCAATTCTTCACTAAATGCAGGATCTTGCTGCGCTTCCTCATAAGCCGTTTCCAATTCCTGCAACGCTGTCATCAATGTCTCAGGAACAAATTGTCCGCCAAACTTTCCATATCGTCCTTTAGTTTCTGTCGTCTGCATCTTGATCACTCCTACCCTTCGCTCTATGAATAAACGCCCGAATACGTTCCGCATCTTTTTGCTTATCAATTTCTACTCCGCTCGATACATCTACCATATATGGATGCACTTGCTGGATCGCCCTTTGCACATTCCCGGCATGCAAACCACCTGCCAAAATCGTTTGCTCTAGTGAAACACCTGCGTCTGCGAGCAGCGACCAGTCAAACGTCTTGCCACTGCCACCTTTATACTCCACACCTGGCGTATCGAATAAAAAGTAATCCACATCATAGGCAGCAGCACGTTTAGCATCCTTTTCATCGCGGATCGCTAATGCCTTAATGGATGGCAAACCGACCTCCCGAATGAATTCTGGTGATTCATTCCCATGATACTGAATATAATCCAGAGGCACTTCCTTGAATGTTCGTTGCAGTTCTTCCTTTGATGCATCCACGAATACACCAATCTTCAGGACCGATTCCGGAATGCCTTTCGCAAGTTCCCGCGCATGCTCAATCGTCACTTCCCGCCGACTCGGCGCAAAGACAAATCCTATTGCGTCTGCGCCTGCATCTACTGCCGCCCGCACATGTTCTGCCTGAATCAGACCACAAATCTTCACCTTTGTCATGAACGGATCCCTTGCTTTTCCACTTGTAGCGCCCGTAATGCATCTTTCACTGAATCACTGCGCATCAACGATTCTCCAACCAACACCGCGCTCGCCCCCGCTTTCGCAGCACGTTCCGCATCTTCAGGGTTCCAGATGCCGCTTTCACTGATGAAGACACGTTCTTCATCAAATGGGAACTGTTCCGCGATCAGCTCGGTCTGAGCTAAATCAACTTCAAACGTACGCAAATCTCGATTATTGACTCCAATAATTTTCGCATCAATTGCCAACGCACGCTGTAATTCCTCCACACTATGGACTTCTACTAACACATCCAATCCAAGTTCGTTTGCATACGTATACAGACTCCCAAGCGTCTGATCGTCTAATGCCGCAACAATTAATAAAATAACGGACGCCCCCGCACTTTTCGCCAGGTCGATCTGTATCGGATGAATTATGAAGTCTTTACATAACAACGCAATCGGAACCACGTCTGCGACAGCCGCCAAATCCTCAAATGAACCTTTGAAAAATTCATTGTCCGTCAGTACCGATATACACGCAGCGCCCGCTTCATAATAAGCAATAGCCTGCTTGACAGGATTAGCTCCTTCAGCAATTAAACCTTTAGAAGGCGATGCACGTTTCATTTCGGAAATCACTTGGAGCTTCTTTGCTTTTCGCAATGTCTTATATAAGGATGGACGGGAAATTTCTCTCTCTGGAAAAATGACATTGCTCGCGAGCAACCGTTCCACTTCTATTTTCTTCTGTGCAATAATTTTATCTAAAATCGTCATTGGACAACCGCCTTTTGCCGAATCGTTTCGCTGAATGCGACAACGGCTTCTAATTTTTCTAATGCTCTTCCCGACAAAATACTATCGCTCGCTCGTTTAACGCCCTCTTGAATCGTCTTCACTCGACCGTTTGCAAACAATCCAATGCCGGCATTTAAGACGACTGTATCAAACTTAGGACCGCGCACTCCGTTCAAAATCGCCCGGGTCGTTGCAGCATTTTCCACTGCACTTCCACCTTTGATTGCAGACAATGGTGCATATTCAAGCCCCACATCATCCGCTGTTAATGAAAATGGAATCAAATCGCCGTGATC
>ERZ808037.1761-NODE-1761-length-12894-cov-3.959975_pt1 | contig 12894 bp, 8 predicted proteins | sample MGYA00380190_ERZ808037 | MGnify/ENA primary metagenome ERZ808037 (study PRJEB31490, sample SAMN06133399) | mouse gut metagenome | isolation source: J9 | host: mice | place: China: Chengdu | collected 2015-05 ...
ATAGGCTTTAATACCTTTTTTATCACAAACAGAAGCGCCAACATAAGCGCCGCCACCGTCACAATCATCATCGCATCAGAATAAAGGAAAAGCGCCACCACCAGACAGACAAAAACAATACACTCGCTGAAAAGCTGCAGACAGCTTAAAATCAGACCATACATATTGTTTACGTCAGATGTGATATTGCGTTGAATCACGGACGTGTCCGCGTTTAGATAATACTCGTAAGGACGCTGCATAAAATTAATCATCATGCGTCTCGACGTTGCGAACTGATTTGTATAGACGAATTTCAACTGCGCTTTCTGCTGGAAGAAGAGGTAGATATTTTTGATTACCGTCATTCCCACAAAGGAAAGCAGCAGAAACATGGCAAACTGCGCATTGCTCTCCATCCCCAGTCTCTCGTAAATCGAGGAGAGCAGCGCGCTCTCTCCCACCGCCTCCGGGTCCATCACCACAGTCACAATGGGCACCAGCATGGAAACGCCGATACTTTCCAGCACGCCGCCGATCAGCATCATAATGATAAGCGCGATCATGGCGCGCTTTTGCCTGCCGTCCAGCAGGACATTCATTTTCTTTAAAATCTTTACCATCGTCAGGTTCCTTCTATAACCGGGCGGCTGATCTTCCCTCGTCCGCACTCACTCGGCTTTCCATTCGAAACGCTCCTTTAATCTCTGGCGTTCACTCAGCTTAACTTCCATCGAGTATACCACAAGTGTACACGCCGTGCAAATTTACCGCACAATTCCCGATATTCTTTCCCGCGCACGCATAATGCTCCGGCTTCTAAATCTCCTCATTCTGCCGGTGCAGCTTCGGATCCTCGTACTTGTCCATAAAATCTTCTCCCAAATAGACAATCTCCTCCGCGAAACGGATATTTCGCACCACCGTAAAGACGGAAATCACCCGGCGGAAAGTCAGTCCTTCCATAAAATTCAACACTTCCATCGGAAATTTCCGGTCAAGTATGATATACTCCGAGAACTTTTCTTCATAGTCCAAAAGATCTCTCGGATGGGGTTTAATTAATATCACTGACGCCGCGCCGTCTATTTGACCATACAAGTCAATGCAGTCCCGAAAAATCCGTTCACGTACCGGAAGTTCGCACAGCGGCTCCGTCAAAAGAAGGATATTGTCCTTTCCCGTAGCAATCTTTTCCTCTATTTCTTCTATGTTAGAAATAAACAGCCGCACCAGAAGCGCCTTATCCTCCTTCGTGAGTGCATCCGCCAGCTCCTGTCTGGATTTTTCGATGTATTTCGGACAGGGATAGGGCAGGACGGAAATGTCATTGACCTCCATATCCAGACAATACTTCCCCCATCCGTTCTGAATAAAAATAAGGTTCATCGAGGCAAGGAATGCCTTCAGTTTAAAATGTCCCCTGTTGTCGTAGCGGGCGGTATCGTAGGTGCTGATGCAGTCGAGCCCGTCCTCCAGCGCATGATAATGTATTTTTTTATAGCTCAAATAATAACCGATCGGGTCGGAATCACAGAACACATAAATATCTTTATATTCCTTGAAGTCCACCGGCACGTAAGGTTCCTGCGCCTTTCCCAGAAGCTTCGTGTAGCGGATGCGGGTCAGCAGGTTTAAGAAAAGATTACCCCTGTCCACATGATACTTCATAATCTCCGGGAAATTGACGTCCTCCTTCTCCTCGAACATATACACCGCCTCGAAGAGTCCGCAGTTTAAAGCGCGCTCCTTTAAATCCCCGAAATCGTTGGACATGGTGCTCATGACAAGGGTCGCGTTCCCCCGCTTTTCCCGTTCCAGATTCAGTTCCTTTAAACACGCCACATATACGTGATAGTATGTGTGGCAGACATAGATTCTATCTTTCATGTTTTATCTCCACACATATCTGCGCCATTACCCGTTTCCCAAGCTCCATCGCCTGCTCCGCCGTCTCCCCTGTCGTAATCACATGCCCCAGCCTGTCATTGCTCGAGCGTGTCCCCTGCACCGGGTCTCCGGGCTTTTTATAAAGGCTGATTTCCTCCACACCCTCCTGCCCGTAAAGAGCGTCCGGCACGATAATCCGGGTAAGCACGCCCTCCTGCTCCTGTCCGGCATGGATAAAGTGAATCGCTGCGCCGCGGTTCCGCTTCGGGGTAAGCTCTGGCACCTCGCCCGTCGCCAAAAGCACCGAAGCCCCCACCATATCAATGCCCGTCGAGAGCGGCACCAGTCTGGACGTAATAAAGTCGCCGCCCAGCCTTGCCGCCAGTTCCACAATCTTCGCACCTTCCTCCGTCACCTTAATCTCCACATGAGCAGGCGCATTCTCAATGCCGATCGCCTTGACCGCCTGTATTGCCACTTTGCGTATGTCCTCCTGTGTCTTTGCATCCAGCCTGCTTGGCTCGCAATGCGCCAGCTCCACAAAATAAGGCGGCGGCGTGATATACTTGTCCGTAACCGTAAGGATATGCGGCTCGCCCTCTATCACCATGATTTCCACGCTGACCTCCGGACCATGCATGTATTCCTCGACCATGACCAAGCCGTTTCGGGCATTTTTCTTGCTATAACGATATATCTTATTCTTTATCCCATTTTCTTCATAATCTAAATGCACCACGCCCCGGCTCCCCGCATTATCCGCCGGCTTCACGATGCAGTCCCCTCCCAGCTTGTCCACCGCCTTAGAAAACGCTTCGTAATCCGCAGCGGCATAATATTCCGGTATCGGTACCCCGCATTGTTTTAAACGGTCTCTCATTTTGCTCTTTATGGTGGCGCAGATTGCGTTCTCGTAGGACAAATCTGGTCTCTTTCCCAGCTTTTCATTGACGTAAGCCGCCGTGCGCACAGGACCGTCGCTGGTGGAAGTTATTACCACGTCGGGCTGGTAGATAAGCGCCTGCCGGTAAACCTCTTCCTGATCCAAAGTACTCACCACCAGCTTTACATCCGCAAGCGCAAAGCCCACCGCGTTTTCGTCATAGTCCACCAGAATAATCTGATACCCCAGCTCCTTCGCCTTTTTTATGGCGGGAACCTGCAGCGCGCTCGCGCCTAAAATCATCATTTTTTTCTGCTTTTCTTCCACTTTGTTTTTCTCCATCAAAGCACATTCCTGCCACGCAGGGTTTACTCCACAAACTCCCACTTCATAGGCGTCCCCCGCGAAATGTCGCAGCGCGCCTTTTTCCCCAGTATTTCTTCATAATACATGGGCGCCATGCCGAACGCCGGGCGAATGGAGCGCAGATTGTTTTCTGTGAAAACCTCTCCCTTTTTGATATCTTCCGTGATAAAGAGGGAACGACCCTCCTCCCGGCTTCTCTCCTGCTTTTGGGTCAGTTTGTAAGTCACCCTGCCGAGCGCTTTCTCCACAATACGGATTTCATCCACCATCTTTTTAAACTCCGCAGGCTCCATGGAAAAGGCGCCGTCCGGTCCGCCGTCCGCCCGTGAGAGCGTGAAATGCTTTTCCACCATCCGCGCGCCGAGCGCCACCGACGCCACGGCAACAGCGGAACCCATGCTGTGATCCGAAAGCCCCGTCAGACAATCAAACGTCTCCGCCATATGGGGAATTACTTTGATGTTCATATCCTCATAGGGCGTCGGATAGGTAGCCACGCATTTCAGAAGTATAATCTGCTCATTTCCTTCCTCCCGGCACGTTCTCACCGCCCTCTCAATATCTCCCAGATACGCGAGTCCTGTTGCTATAATCACAGGTTTCCCCTGCTTGGCAATCTTACGAATCAGGGGAATATCCCAAATTTCGGGAGAAGCAATCTTATAGGCAGGCATCTGCATCTCCTCCATAAAGTCCACCGCCGTAAAATCAAACGGAGAAGAGAAACAGTCCATCCCCAGCTCATTTGCCAGCTTCATCAGCTTCGGCTGCCACTCCCAGGGTGTAAATGCCTCCTGAAATAAATCATAACAGGTTCTGCCATCCCAAATCGTCCCCTGCTTAATCTGAAAGTATTCGTTATCGCAGTCCATCGTAATGGTGTCCGCTGTGTAGGTCTGAAGCTTAATGGCATCCGCCCCCGCCTCTTTCGCCGCCCGTATGATGGCTTCCGCCCTGTCGTAGTTCTGCAGATGGTTTGCCGACATTTCCGCCACGATGTATGTCGGCTCGCCCTCCCCAAGCAGGCGGCTGCCTATCTTTATTTTATCCTGTCCCATAAAAACTTTCCCTTCTATCACAAATAATCTATCTATTCCCGTTTTCCCGCATCATCCGGAATTTCATCTCCGCCAGCGCCAAATCCGACGGATTGTCAATATCCTGCACCTCCGTCTCCGGTACGATAATAGGCAGATACCCGTCCGGCAGATCACCCCTGCACGCCAGATAGCGCTTCACATGATAGCAGTAAAACTGCCCGCTGTCATGGTACACAGGCTCTAAATCCTGTGAGCGCTTCATGGCATTTTCCGGATAGCAGTACACAAGCTTTCCGTCACGGACCGCCATCCCCCGCTGGGGCGGAAACGAGTAACGGACCACCGGCATCACGCCGGAAGCGTCCCGAGTCACCAGAAGGTTCATAGCGTCTCTCAGTTTTTCAGCCGTTACAAAGGGAGCCGTCGGATATATGCACGCCATATAATCAAAAGTCTCGCCCCGCTCCTCAAAGTTGCGCAGCACCTCCATCAGCACATCATCCGTGGTGGCAAAGTCGCCCGACGTCTCTTCGCTCCTCATAAAGGGAACCGCCGCCCCCGCATCCCGTGCAATCCGCGCGATCTCCTCATCGTCCGTGGAGACCATGACCTCACGGAATATCCCCGACTGCAGCGCCGCCTCAATGCCGTAAGTTAACATCGGTTTCCCCATAAATTCCCTGATATTTTTCCCCGGAATGCGCTTGCTGCCGCCCCGGGCGGTGATAATTGCCACCGCGTTTAACTCTGTTCTCATCCTACACTCTCTTTCCTTCGCTTCTTTCTATAATCCCATAATCTCCGCCGCAATCCGTTCCGCCCCTTTCCCGTCCGTCACCCGGGCAAGACTGTCCTTCATGCGCTGCCGCAGTCCATCGTCCGATTTAAGGCGTTTGAGCCCCTCGCAGATTGCTTCGATACAGGCGTCCCTGTCCTGCACAATATCCCCGGCGAAGAGCATCCGCTCCTCTGCTTCAAAAAACTCCCTGTCATAACGCTGGTTGTCCGCCGACTGGAAAAACACCGTGGGAACCCGCATAGCGGAGAGCTCAAACAGCATCGTTCCCGCCGCGGAGACCGCCGCGTCACAGTCCGCCATCAGCCCCGCCATATCCAGACAGGGACGGTATACCTTTACCTTTTCATGGGTCTTTGCAAAGGCTTCTATGGCATCGCCCTGCGGGTGATACGCACCCACCGCCACATGAAAGATAACGGATTGCAGTTTCTCTATCTGCACGGCTCGCTGCAAAACGCCGAGAATGGCATTCTGCGCATCCCCGCCGCCGCTTGACAGGAGCACGGAAAATGCTTTCTCCTCATCCTGCGTGTCCCTGACCTGCGCCACACCAAACTCTTCCCGCAAAGGCACATAATCCGTCCCCAAAAGCAGTTTTGTCCTGCCGCCATAAGTTTCCTCATAGGGGAAACGGGTGTGATACGCATTATAATTAATCAATATATCCGCAGGGAAAACCTGCTCAAAGCAATCGTCAATGCAGGCAAGCTTCACATAGCCCCGAAGCGCTTCCAGGTAAGCGGGCGTCGCCTGATAGGAGTCCACCAGAAGCGTCTTTATCCCCGCAAGCTGCAGAACCTCCCGCAATACCGGCAGCTCCTCCTCCATGCGGTTCCACTGCGTATGCAGGCAGACGTGCTCTAACCCCGCCCGGGAAAGCATATTTTCCGCCTGCTCGTCGGCGGTGATAAATAATACCTGCCCGCCCAGCTTTTTTATCTGCTCCGCTATGGTCATACAGCGCATGACATGTCCTGTCGCCACCGTTTCATTGGCATCGGCGCGTATGCCAATTACGGGCTGTTTTTCATATAAGGCAAGCACTTCCGCAATCTGCGCCATCTCCTCGGCTCCGTAACGCTGGTCAACCGGCAGCGCCAGCATATGCCCAAAAATATATGTCTCGTCCCCTTCCAGAAAATCTTTGTTCTCTTCTCCAACCGGCCAGAGCACCGGGGCGTAAATGCCACGTTCCGACAGAAACCTCTGTAAGCTGTCCCTCTCCTTCACATAAACCGGCAGATAGAGGGGCGCCTGCATCTCCTCTTCCGGTAAAGCCGCCCAAAGACGCTTCATGCCGCATATCTTTTGATACAATGTATGATAATTTTCCGCTCTTCTCCTGCGCGCACCCTCCTCGTCCACTTTGGACAGAATCTCGGCGGATATGCTTGAAATACGCCGCACGCCCTGATAACCGTCAAGCGCATTCTCCAGCGAACGGTTACGCCGCAGATACTCCGCCTTTCTCGGCAGCCATCCCGCCGTCAGCGCGCCCCCTGTCCTTCTTTCTTTCTCCTTCAGATACTCCCATTTCTGGACAAGCGGCACCAGCCGTTCTCTGGCATACGCCTCTCCCGGATCCAGCACGTCCTCCGCCAGAGGGATATCGGATGCCACGAATCCACCGTCGGGTACCGCATACCATTTCCGCAGGCTTCCCACCACAAAATCAGCGTCTTTTCCCGCCTCCTCCAGATAATAAGACTGGGTCACATCCTCCATCAGCAGAATGCCGCTTCTCCTTAAGGCGGACAACTGACCGCGAAGTCCCGCGCAGGTATCCGTCCCGTAATAGGGATGAATGAAAATCAGACCGGGATCATACTCTAACGCAAGTCGAAAAAGCTCCTCCCCTGCCGTCTCCATATCCCTGTCCACCGAATAGAACACCATTTCCCAACCCCGGTGCGCAAAGGGCAGAAACACGCAGTCGCACATATAAGCAGGCAGCAGACAGCATTTCGGTATATCCGGACGTTCCCGCTCCAGACTGATTAATGCCAGCTCTATCGCCTCCCTGCCGGAAGCCGTAAAACAGCACTGTTGTTTTCCGTACTTATCCACCTGCGCAAGGTGAAGCGCATCTGTCTCCCCGCCTTTTTTTACCGTAGCGGGATTGATCTCAAAGATACTTCCGATTTCCATAAGCAATCCTCCGCCCTGTCTTTGTTCTCCTCGCTGCGTTTTCCGCAGTTACCGTCATATTATCCGCTTTATTTTTTCTTTCTTTTCCTAAAGTTTCGATACGCCCACAGCAATTTATAATATGCCATAAACCACAGCGTAGAGCGCATCTGCATACGAATCAGTTTTTTCTCTTCCTCATGCGTCCGCTCGAGATAATAGGAGTTCTCCTGAAACTTCGGGAACAGACATCTCATTTCCTCCCCCAGCTTCTTCACGAACCGATACTTTTTCCGTTTTACGCCTGCCATATAAGTAAAAAGCGTATTCACGTAAAAGAGCAGGGTAAAGCTGTACTCCAGCTCCGGACGGTATTTATCCAGAAAATCATGCCGCTCGGCTTCCTTTAACATCAGCCTCCCCGCCACGCAGCGGTCCTCACAGCGTTTCTCCGAAATGGTATGCACGGTGGAGGATTCATGCTGATAATAATAATACAGCGGTTCCTCGATATATTCAAAATGCTTTGCCAGCACGAGATAGGAATTTCCCAGCGCATTGTCCTCATAAAAGATATGCTCGGGAAACCAGAGCTCATGCTTTAGAATCATGGAGCGGCGGAAAATCTTCACCACCAGACTGCCCCCGTCCAAAATCAGGCTTCTTTTCTTTTCATCATCCAGAACGCCCGTCTGACTGCTCTTATTATTGTGCACTACCTGTCCAACTTGCATGGAATGCTCCGACGTAAGGCAGTAATCGCAGCCCACAAGGTCGGCGCCCGTCTCCTCCGCTCTCTGAATCAGACGCTCATACATATCCGGCGTAATCCAATCGTCGCTGTCGATAAATCCAATCCATTCTCCCTGCGCTATTTTTATGCCCGCATTTTTCGCACCGCCTTGATGTTTGTTTTCATTAAGACGCAGCGCGTGAAATTTTTCGGGAAAGCGTTTTTCATAGCGTTTCAGTATATCCCACGATTCATCAGTGGAGCAGTCGTCCACCGCGATAATCTCATAGTCTGCCACGGTCTGCGCCACAAGCGAATCCAGACAATATTCCAGTTTTTTTTCAGCCGCCATATTATAGACCGGCACGATAATGCTAAGCTTCATCTGACTCTGTAAACTCCTCCCCTTTTGCCTGTCTGCGAATCGGAAACCATCTGTAAATCCAGCCCCGATACAAACAGTAAAGCACCGTCAGCGCGGACACCACATCCGCAATCACAAAAGCAGGCACCGGTCCGTAGCGCACATAAATCCGATGCTCTGCGCCGTCCCCGTTCACAAAAAAGCGCATCCGTCCGCCTTCTCCCTGCTCTATCTTCACAGGCTGTCCCAGCTCATCCTGCGCCCGATAACCCAGATAGTTCTGCAGGGGCAGTTCAATAAAGGCATCCTTGGACCGTGCCGTATAGGACACCGCCGCCTTCGTTCCCTCTTTCTTAAAATCATGCACGGACACCTCGCTAAAATCCGATAAGACAACACTGGCAGTCAGCTTATCATCCGTTGCTCCCAGCAGTCTCCATTCGTGGGGATAAAACAGACCCACACTGGTAACCAGCTTCGTCTCGTGCCCCTTGGAAGCCACCGACTGCGCATCCTGATAGGGTACATGGTTGTTGTCGGTGGGCACGGTAACGATAATCAGCAGATTCAATCCAACCAGCATGGCGGCAGCCACATTCCGATAAGGCTTCAAAAACTCCGATTTAGCGAGGCAGAAAGCCCCCACAAAGAGAAAGCATGCCGACGCGGGTCCCAGAAACCGCCACGGAAACTGCAGCATCGTCGCAATATTATAGAAAAGACCGTTCGACATAAGCGCCCTGCTCGGAAAATATCCCGTCGTCAGAAAAACGAAGATACCGCCAAGTGTCAGCAGGTAAAGCACAAAACCATCCGTTTCGCTTACCCGTCCGCGCTTTTCACATAAGAGATATACCACGCCGATTCCCACACAGCCAAGCAGCGCAAGCCCCAGTGAGAAATATTGTTTATTATACAGACTGATGCTCTGCGTCATATTGGAGAGATTGATCGACTGCTCGTAGTAACCGCTCCAGCGCAGAACCTCTTTATCCAGCTCCTCATTAAAATAGTAGTACAGAAAAGGAACCACATACCACGCATTTAGCAGTACGGTAAGACCCGCCGCCTTGAAAACTTCCAGATAGCGCCGCTCCTTCCAAATACGAACACAATATAGGAGCACGGTGATCACGCAGACTGCCGCCACATAGACCACGCTCAGAATGTGGCTCTGCAGCGCGCCGGTAAACCCGATGACGAGATAATACCATTTTTTCCGCTCTCCCATCACGATATGATAAAGCCCCGCAATCACCATAGGCCAGAAAACCAGAGCAAGCGTCTCTCCCAAATCTCCTCTGGAAAGAATATTCGTAAAACGATAGGGCATAAGCGTATACAAAACCACCGCCAGATACACACTGCGTCTGGATTTCACCATGGACTTTACCGCCACATAGGCGCATACCGCAGAGCCCACATTCGCCAGAAAAACAAGCGTCTTATAGGAAAAGGCAAGAGACACCCTGCATATCCGCAGAAAAGCGCCTATGTATAAAAACAGGTACGGATACATGGCGTTCATATAACCGTTATTCTGCAGCCCTTCCGGCAGAATATTGACAGGAATCACCTGTCCGTCCAGAATCCCGTCCTTAAGCCCTTCCAATCTTGCCAGATGATAACAGAGATCATCCGCATTGTAGAGATACGTCTGCATCATCGGCGTGGTGGCAAGAAGCGCCGCCCCAAGAACCACGCAGATATCCACAAGCTGCTCTCCGGACATTCTTCTGCCGCTTTTCAGATACAGCCAGACAGCAAGGTTGAGAAGCAGAAAAACCGCAATCAAAAAATAGGTATCCGTATAAAAAAGCGTATGCGGCGTGATGGAGAATTTCTTTAGCGTGAGTGTACCATTCCCGCTGTAGTTTATGCGAAACTGTAACTCCTTCGCGTCCTTAGAAAGAGTAAAGTCCGCCGTCAATTCCCTTTGCGAGGGTTCCATCGCCCATGCCGCAATTTTATTATCCTGCTCCCACAGTTCCAACACGCTGTCTTTCTGCTCCGCGCTGTAGCTCATAGATACCGTATAGCTTCCCCGGTTCATAACATAAACAGGCGTGCTCGCCACCGAACTGTAACCTGCGTAAATATCTCCCAGAGTCCTCATATCCTCCGAATCAATCAATCCCGTTGCATTTTTAATCACCAGTGCATTTTCCGTATTAATCAGCCCCATGGAATGCTGCAGTTCGATACCGTCATAAGCGATAGGCTGCTTTCCCTCATCGCCAAGCCATAAAAGTACAATAAGCAACGCCGACAGCGCCACATATAAAATTTTTGCTTTCAGCGAGATTTCTTCTGTCATTTCTACCTCTGTTCCTTTGTTCTTACGCGCGCAATCACAAATGTCCTGACCTGTGCCACCTCATTACTGCACGCGCTCCTTCGCGTAATAAGCAGCAATCTTTTTCACTGCCCGGATCACGCTCTCCACGTCCTCGTCGCTCATCGCATAGTAGAGCGGCAGGGAAATGATTTCCTCATAGAGCTTTTCCGCGTTGGGACAGAGTCCCCTCTGATATCCCAGCTTCTCATAGTAAGGGAAATAATAGGTCGGTATGTAATGCACGTTACAGCATACATTCTCCGCCGACAGCGCCGCAAAAAACTGTTTTCTGTCAATGTTTAATTTCTCCGGCACAATCCGCAGGATATACAGATGCCTCGTGGTGTCCGACTCCGGAATTTCGCGCTGGACAAAAAGTTCCGGCATTTCGGAAAACGCCTCGTCGTACCGCTTCACAATCTCTTTTCTGCGCCTGCTGAACATGGGCAGCTTGTCAAGCTGACTAATGATAAGCGCCGCCTGCATGTCCGTTATACGGTAATTATATCCCAGAGCAATCTGCTCATAATACCACGGTCCGTCCGGCTCATGCACCATCAGGCTTTCATCCCTCGTGATACCGTGAGCACGGTATAAAAGCAGCTTTTTATAATAGGTTTCGTCGTTCGTCAGCACCGCGCCGCCCTCGCCGCCCGTCACTGTTTTCACCGGATGAAAACTGAGTGTGGTCATATCGGACAGGGAGCCGTTGGGCTGCCCCTTATATTTCGTGCCAATCACATGGGCGCCGTCCTCAATCAGAACCAGCCCGTGCTTTTTACAGATTTCCCGAAGCGGATCGAGCGCCACAGACTGACCTGTATAGTCAACCGCTACCACCGCTTTCGTGGCAGGCGTGATTGCCGCTTCCACCTTCTCCGGGTCAATATTGTAGGTTTCGGGGTCAATATCTGCAAAGACAGGTCTTGCCCCGCAGTAGAGCGCGCAGTTCGCCGAAGCCGCAAATGTGATGGGCGTGGTGATGACCTCGTCCCCCTCTTTCACGCCTGCTGCCATCGCCGCCATATGCAGCGCCGCCGTGCCGTTGGCGCAGGCCAACGCATACTTCGCTCCTGTCAGCGCGCAGAGCTTTTCTTCCAGCTCCCCTATCTTCGGTCCGCATGTCAGGTAGTCGCTTTTCATGACCTCCACCACTGCCTGAATATCCGCCTCGTCTATATACTGATGCCCGTAATAAATGGGCGTTTCTCTGACGGGCTTTCCGCCCTCGATTGCCGGTTTTTCCATGTCCCGTCCTCCTCTTTGCTCTCTCAAATCCGCACCGGTTGAGAAATACCTATCACGTTAAGGAAGGACACGTATTTCCACACATGTCCTCCTTTCTGTTGTCCTATTATTTTTCCAGCTCTACGTCCTTTAACAGCGCGCGAATATCGTCCACACCAAGCCATTCGGTATTGTTATCGGAGCTGTAATGGAATCCCTCTGCCACTTTTTTGCCGGAGAGATTAGGCTGCTGTCTGTTATTCCATGTCATCTGCGGATAGACGATAAAATGCTTGTCATACTCGTAGGTGGTCGCCGAATCCTCCGTGGTCACCATAATCTCGTGCAGCTTCTCTCCCGGTCTGATGCCGGTTTCAACAATTTTACAGCCCGGCAGCATCGCCTCTGCCAAATCCGTAATCTTAAAGGAAGGAATCTTACTGATAAACGTTTCCCCGCCGTTCGCTTCCGCCAGCGCCTTGATTACCAGCTCCACGCCCTGCGTCAGACTGATCCAGAACCGGGTCATGCGCAAATCCGTAATGGGAAGCTCCTCCGCCCCCTCCTGAATCAGCTTATGGAAGAAAGGAATGACAGAACCCCGGCTGCCCGCCACGTTTCCATATCTCACAATAGAGAAATTGATATCCTTCGTGCCCACGTAGGCGTTCGCCGCCACAAAGAGCTTGTCCGAAACAAGCTTCGTGCCGCCGTAAAGATTGACCGGATTCACCGCCTTGTCCGTAGACAGCGCCACAACGCGTTTTACGCCGCAGTCTAACGCCGCGTCTACAATATTCATCGCGCCGTTGATATTTGTCTTAACCGCTTCCATCGGATTATACTCACACGCCGGGACCTGTTTTAAAGCCGCCGCATGCACGACATAGTCCACGCCGTCGAATGCGCGGGCAAGCCTCTCCCGATCCCTTACGTCTCCGATAAAGAATCGAAGCCTGTCTTTGTATTCCAAAAATTGATGACTCATCACAAACTGCTTATATTCATCCCTGGAGTATATAATGATCTTCTTCGGTTCGTAATTTTCCAATACATATTTTGTAAATTCATGTCCGAAAGATCCTGTGCCTCCGGCTACCAACATCGTTTTTCCATTTAACATCGAAATCCAAAACGTCCTGTTTTCT
>ERZ808037.1762-NODE-1762-length-12893-cov-7.746957_pt1 | contig 12893 bp, 9 predicted proteins | sample MGYA00380190_ERZ808037 | MGnify/ENA primary metagenome ERZ808037 (study PRJEB31490, sample SAMN06133399) | mouse gut metagenome | isolation source: J9 | host: mice | place: China: Chengdu | collected 2015-05 ...
TACCAGCGCGCCCTGCTCCGGCACATCGCGGAGACGGGGCCCCGGGCCAAGAAGCAGGTGGTGAACAGCGTCTACATTGGCGGCGGCACCCCCAGCTATTATGGCGAGAAGCGCCTGCTGGAGCTGCTCAGCGCGGTGCGCAAAAGGTTCACCCTGTCCAAGGACGTGGAGATTACCCTGGAGGCCAACCCGGACAGCGTGGATCTGAAGCTGCTGCGGCATCTGCGCCGGGCGGGGGTGAATCGGCTGTCCATGGGGATGCAGTCCGCCTGCGACTGCGAGCTGGTGAGCGTCCACCGTCCTCACACCTACGCCCAGACGGAGGCAGCGGTGAAGGCGGCCCGGGCGGCCCGGATCAAAAATCTGAACCTGGATCTGATCTACGGCCTGCCGGGGCAGACCGAGGAGAGCTGGCGCACTTCGGTGGAGGCGGCCCTGTCCCTGTCTCCGGAGCACCTGTCCTGCTACGGGCTGACGGTGGAGGAGGGGACCCCCCTGGCGGGCCGGGTGGAGCGGGGGGAGCGCCTGCCCGACGACGACGAGCAGGCAGCGCGGTATCTGTGGACGGTGGCGCGGCTGGCCCAGGCGGGCTATGAGCAGTACGAGGTGTCCAACTTCTCCAAGACGGGCTATCAGTCCCGGCATAACCTGAAATACTGGATGGGCCGGCCCTATATCGGCATTGGGGCGGCGGCCCACTCCGACTTTGGCGGCTGTCGGTATTCCTTTGTGCGGGATCTGGAGCAGTATATCCGGGGCGTCCAAGGGGAGGAGCAGATCCTGGACGAGATGAACGAGATCCCCCAGCGGGAGCGGGGCAGTGAATACCTGATGCTCCGCCTGCGTACCACCCACGGCATCGAGGAGTGGGAGTACCGCCGGGAGTATTATATGAACTTCGACCCCATCGCCGCCAAGCTGGCGGAATACGAGCAGAAGGGCTGGGCGGCCCGCCGGGGCCGCCGCTGGCATTTTACCCCGGAAGGCTTCCTGCTATCCAACCGGCTCATCGGCGAGCTGCTGGAGCTCCAGGAGGTGGAAACCCTGGCCAACACCCTGGAGAAGATCCGGGGCGGCCAGCTTCCCCAGCGGGAGGAAACGCCAGAGGTGGCGCGGAAAAAGTGAGAACAGGGGCGGCTTGCGCCGCCCCTGCCGTGCGGTCTGGGAAAATTACCCGTTTACAAAGGGCGGGGAATGTGTTAACATAACTTTTACTGTACCGGCCCGGGTTGGCGGGCCATGGCCCAATCTGAAGGAGGAACCCATGAAAAAATTCAGCAGACGGTTGACGGCAGTGGCGCTGGCCCTGGCGCTGGCCCTGGCGCTGGCGGCGGGGCTGGCCCCCACGGCCTTCGCGTCCTGGGCCCTGGGCAGCGAGCTGGTGGCCCGAACCACCCAGCTGGCGGAGGGCGTGGCCCTCACCACCCAGTCCCTGTGGTCGGCGTCCAAAAGCGATCTACGGACCGAGCATTACATTACATACGATCCCACCAGCGGCGTAAAGCCCATGGTGTTCAGCGGGAAGTACGTGGCCAGCACCAACTCCGTGGCCTCTGCCGCAGCCCAGCTGGAGGCCCAGGGCTATCGGGTGGTGGCGGCCGTCAACGGCGGCTGGTTCAACACCGACGGCACCATCGTGGGAATGCTGGTGACCGACGGGGTGGTGCGCTCCCTGGACGTGGAGAACTATACCCTGCTGGGCATTGGCAGCGATGGCCGCGCCTTCATCGACGAGAGCGCGATCACCAAAAGCGTCGCCTGGCAGAAGTTGGAGGGTGAGGACTTTTCCACCACACTGGCGGGCTTCAACGCCTATCGCCACTCCAGCTATCTGGGCGGGCTGTATCTCTATAACCAGGACTTTTCCTCTCGGGTGACCAGCGGCGGGCCCTGCGTGTATGCCGTTGCCCGTCCGCTGGACGGCGGCGTGATGAAGCTGAACAGCGCGCTGGAGCTGGAGGTGGTATCGGTGACCGACACCACCCAGGAGGGCGTGAGCTTTGACGGAACCATCCCCGAGGGCTGCTATATGCTCTACGCGGAGGATCGGGACAACGCCGCCCTGCTGGACGCCCTGCGGGAGCTGACGGAGGGCCGCCGGATCACGGTGACGGTGGGCGGCGTCAGCGATCAGTGGCAGGACGCGGCCTACGGCATCAGCAGTATCTACCACCCCCTGCTGCGGGGGGAGCAGATCACCGCCTCCGATCTTCCCGCCACCGCCAACCCCTACACCGCCCTGGGTATCCGGGAGGACGGAACAATGATTCTCTACACCATCGACGGGCGGCAGAGCGGCTATTCCGTGGGGGCCACCTATGCCCAGGTGGCGGAGCGGCTCCAGGAGCTGGGCTGCGTGTCCGCGGTGGCACTGGACGGCGGCGGCTCCACCAACCTGGGGGCCACCCTGCCGGGGACGGAGAAGCTCGCCATTGTGAACAGCCCCTCCACCAGTGCCCGGCGGGTGAACAACTCCATTCTGCTGGTGACGGACGACCCCGGCGCCTCCGGCATGGGCCCAGGGGCCTACGTGGACGGGGCGACTCAGGTGGTGCTGACCGGGGCCAAGCTGCCGGTGACCGCCACAGCCTACGATGGAGCGGGCCTGCCTGCGCCGGCCCAGCCCTTGGAATGGAGCGCCACCGGCGGCGTCATCACACCGGGGACGGGGAATGCCGCCGTCTACACCGCCGGGGAGCAGGCTGGGCTGTATTCCATTTCCGCTTCCTCTGGGCAGGGGGCCATGCCCGTGCAGATTGTGGACGGCCTGAGCCGCCTGCGGGTGTCCAAGGAAGGCTCTACGGCCCAGCTGGCCTCGCTGACGGTGAAGCCGGGGGAGACGGTGGATCTCACCGCCTCCGGGCGCTGGTGGAACCTGCCGGTGTCCATGGACGACGAGGATGTGACCTGGACGGCGGATCCCGCCATCGGAACCATTGACGGGACGGGCCGCTTCACCGCAGCGGGGGACAACGGGGAGGGTGTTCTCACCGCCACTGCGGGGGGCAAAACGGTGACCATCCCGGTGACGGTGGATCGGGGCGACCCCTTTGTGGACGTCGCAGGCCACTGGAGTGCCCCCTATGTGACCAAGCTGTACCAGATGGAGCTGACCACGGGCTACCAGAGGCCCGACGGCTCCTATGAGTTCAGGCCCAACGGCCAACTGTCCCGGGGGGAGCTGGTGGCCTTCCTCAGCCGCCTGCTGAACGTGGACACGGACAAGTACAAGGACGTGGCCCTGCCCTTCGCGGACGGGGATTCCATCGCCGACTGGGTGCTGCCCCACGTAAAGGCCATGTATGCCCTGAAGGTGTTTGAGGGCACCGCCGCGGGCGACAAGGTCTACGCCAATCTGAGCAACCCCGTGAGCCGGGAGGAGGCCATGACCCTGCTGGGCCGGGTGCTGGCGGCTCAGGCGGAGCAAGACCTGTCCTCCTTCGGGGACGGGGACAAGGTGAGCGGCTGGGCCCGCCCCTATGTGGAAACCCTGGTGTCCCAGGGCATTGTGGAGGGCAGCGACGGGCTACTGCGGCCCAAGAACAACATCACCCGTGGGGAGGCGGCCAAGCTGCTGGTGTCCATCGCCGACCTGGATAAGGCGGAGCTCACCCCCCGCCCTGGGCTGGAGCCGCAGCTCCCGGAACAGCCCCCGGTGGATCCCAACGGCCCCTTTGTGACCCCCACGGAGCGGCCGGACTACGGCACGGATAAGCCGCCCCAGACTGGAAATCCTGAGTTCGACCCCCTGGATCACACCTGGGTTACACCTGGGCAGGAGTAAACGCGAAACGGGAAGCGGGCAAAGGCCCGCTTCCCGTTTTTTCGTGGAGGAAAAAAGCGGGAGGCCCGAACCGCCGGGCCTCCCACCGAAAGAGAGGGGAACGCTTATCTAATTCTTCATAAAACGGTGAAACCGTTTTATGGGGCCGCGGAACGCGGCCTGACGGCAAAGCCGTCACAAGAAACAGTATTACTTATTGCGCTGGAACAGCTTCTGGATGTACTCCAGGCAGCTGTCGCCGTTGCCGTCGGCCTCGCCGTAGCCAGTTCCGCCGTACTTGTAGGTACGGGTGGGCACGCCCTTGACCAGCAGATCCTCGTCGATCTCGGCGCTGCAGCGGGCCATGGAGCCGTCGCCCATGTACCAGCGCAGGGGGAAGCAGTTGAAGCGGAACCACACGCCAGCGGGGATCTTGTCCAGGTCACCGCCCAGGTTCTCCACGCCCACGATGCCGTGGCCCAGCATCTCCTTGTGGCAGGGCTCCCAGGTGCCCCAGACGCCGATGTTCTCCAGCTCGCCGAACTTCTCATCGTAGGCGGCCTGGCCGTGGAGGCGGATATACTCGAACTTGTCGAACTCGGCGTAGGCCTCCTCGCCGAACAGTTCCTTGTACTCCTCGGTGATGGGCTTGCCGGTGGCGCCCAGCAGGTTCATGCGGGTCATGCCGTTGTTGCCCATGGCGGTGTGCAGGGGGTGATCCAGGGCCTGGCTGTCCATGGCCACGCACTTCACCTTGTTCTTCACGAACCACTTGCCCGCGTCGATGCCGGTGCCGGCGGAGTAGTGGTAGTAGGCCTTGGAGTCGTCAAACAGCCGGTGCATCCCGGTGTTCAGGCAGACGATCTTGCCCTCCAGGTCGGCCTGGTTCACGCCGTACTTCTCGCAGGCGGCGTCCAGGTGCTTGTCGGTGATGAGGCCCCAGGGCTCGATGTCGATCTTGAGGACGACGGCGGTGCCGGTGTAGGCGTCCACGGGCATCTCGTCGGAGTAGCGGGCGCGGCGGCCGTCGAACTCGTACTCCATCACGTGGCGGGGGGCGTCGCAGTGGGTGCCGGTGTGCATGGTGCACTTGATGGACTGGGTGAGCACGCCGCCCTTGGCCATGGAGTGGGCGCCCACGATGTCGGGCTTGTCAAAGTAGGGCCAACGGGGGATCTCCGCGCCAAAGGGGTGGGTGAGATCTACGAAAACAGTCTTGCCCATGATAATCTCCTCCAAATCATAGTATTGTAATGGTTTGCGTCATCCACCCGCCCTGTGGGCGGGTGGCGCGGTGGTTTTTAGCAGGTCAGGTAGCCGCCGGAGCAGTCGCAGTTGGCGCCGGTGATGTAGTTGGACGCATCAGAGGACAGAAACAGGGCATAGCCGGCGAAGTCGGCGGGCTCGGCCAGACGGCCGATGGGCTCCCGCTTCAGGAAGTTCTTGTACACCTCGGACTCGGGGTCGAACATCCACTCGGTGAGCTCGGAGCGGAACACGGTGGGGCACAGGGAGTTGACGTTGATATGGTGCTGGGCGGACAGCTCGCAGGCCATGCTGCTGACCATCAGGTCGGCGCCGCCCTTGGAGGTGCAGTAGCCGGTGTAGCCCGCCATGCCCCGCTTGGAGCGCTGGCTGGTGACCACCACGATCTTGCCGCCCTTGCCCTGGGCCACCATCTGCTGGGCCACGTACTTGAGCACGATGTAGACGCTCTTGCAGTCGGCGTCCATGATGTACTGCCACTCCTCCACGGACTGCTCCAGGATGGGCTTGGGCTTGTTGAAGCCGTGGCACACGGCCAGGATGTTCACCTCGCCGTACTTGTCCACGGTGGCCTTCACCAGGGCCTGCACGTCGTCCTCCTTGGCGGGGTCGGCCACGCAGTAGGCGCAGTCGATGCCCTCGGCCTTGAACTCGGTCTCCAGATCCTTCAGCTTGCCCTCGCTGCGGCCGGTCATCATGACCTTGGCGCCGGCGTAGCCGTAGGCCTTGGCCAGCACCTTGCCCAAGGCGCCCGTGGCGCCGGTGACCATGGCCACCTTGCCCTCCACGGAGAACATATTGTTGACAAAGCTTTTTTCAATAGGAACCATGATAATTACCTCCTGAAATAGTATCCTGAATATGGGCTGGGATCACTGGTGTTGGCTTACTTCTGGGGAGGCTGGAGGACAACCAGCATCTGGCAGACCTCGGTACCGGTGTTCCGCACGGATTTGTTCACGCCGCCCACGCAGTGGAAGCTGTCGCCCGCGTGGAGGACAGTTTCGCCGTCATCGGTCTTGAGGGTCATCTCGCCGGTCAGGATGTAATAGATAGACTCCATGGGATTGGAGGTGAACTCGGTGCTGCCGCCGGGAACAAAATAGGTGATCCCCATGATGATCTTGCCGCCCTCGATATCGTTGGGGCCGGCGCCGTCGATGTCGTGCAGCCGGGTGGGGACGCACTCATAGTGACCAGCGGCGGAATAGGCATAAATTGTGCTGCCCTCTACACCACGGGCCCGCTGAATCCTGTACTTCGCCATAAATGAATTCCTCCTTAAAAAATTTTCTTCATCCCTGGGGATGGTTCCGCTTATTACGATTAAATTATAAAATAAGGTGCCTGTCCGCGCAATGCATACTTTTTCCCCACCTGATTACCATTTGGTAAGCACTTACCGTCCGGTATCTGGGAAGGTGCACAAATCCGTCCGGAGTGGTTTGAACAGAATGCAAAAAAAGAACGGGGAAGGTGAAAAATTTCCCGTGATTTTCACTGAAAAAGACGGGCAAAATTTGTACTGTTCAACAAGGGGAAAATATGCTAAACTACAGACAAAGCCAAAGCCCACATTGGCGGCCGGAGACGCCGGCGGGGCCCAACGCGCAGGAGGCGATTGCCCATGGCCAGAAAGATCTTTGACGAGCCCACAAACCCTTACCACTACACCCTGCACTGCATCGGCGGAAAGTGGAAAATGACCATCCTCCACGAGATCCACACCTACGGCAAGATCCACTTCAACGAGACGCTGAAGGTGCTGCCCGTGTCGGAAAAGGTGCTCAGCCAGCAGCTCAAGGAGCTCCTTGACGACGGGCTGATCCGCCGGGTGGTGCACGAGGATCAGTTTCCGCCTGCCATCGACTACGAGCTGACGGTGGAGGGGGCGCGGCTGATCCCCGCCCTGGACATCCTCTATATCTGGAGCATCCGGCAGATGGACGCCCGACAGGTGCCCATCGACGCGGACGCCTTCGTGGTGCACCAGTCCGAGAAATACGTGGATGCCCTGCGGGACATCATGGAGGCCAACGACTTCTGGCCGGACACGGAGGGCCGGCGGCGGTGCGGCCGGCCCAAACGGACATAAGCAGAGAAGGCCCCGGCGAGAGCAGCTTCGCTCCCGCCGGGGCTTTTCCTGTGGGCCTGGCTGTAACGGGCCGGAGCAGAACAGGTCCACGGTAAAGTGCCCTCCCCGCCGCAGGCGGGGAGGGCACTTTAAAGGGTGCCTTTTGTCACACAATGAGGAAGAACTTGATCAGGAACAGAGCGGAGATGACGTAGGTCAGCACGGATACGTCCTTGGCCTTACCGGAGAACACCTTGATCACGGTGTAGGAGATGAGGCCCAGGCCGATGGCGTGGCCGATGGAGCTGGAGATGGGCATGGCGATGAGCATCAGGGCCACGGGCACCATCTGATCCATATCGTCGAACTTCACGTTCTTCAGGCCCTGGAGCATCAGCACGCCCACGTAGATCAGGGCGGCGGAGGTGGCGGGGGCGGGGATGATGGCCGCGATGGGGGCGATGAAGATGCAGGCCAGGAACAGCACGCCGCAGGTCAGGGCGGTGAGCCCGGTGCGGCCGCCGGCCTCCACGCCGGAGGCGGACTCCACGAAGGTGGTGACGGTGGAGGTGCCGGTGCAGGCGCCGGCCACGGTGCCGATGGCGTCGGACAGCAGGGCCTCCCTCATGTTGGGCATATTGCCGTCCTTATCCACCATGCCGGCCCGGGAGGCGGTGCCCACCAGGGTGCCGATGGTGTCGAACATATCGATCATGCAGAAGGTGATCACCAGGGTGACTACGGTGAACCAGCCCAGCTTGAACAAGGTGGCAAAGTCAAACTTAAAGAGCGTGGTCTGGGCCATATCACCGAAGGGGGGCAGCCAGTTGGCGGTGGCCAGGGACTCGAAGGGATTGGTGGACAGGAACGCGAAGGAGCCGATCCAGTAGATGACGGAGGCGGCCAGCATCCCGATGAGCACCGCGCCCTTGATACCCTTCTTGGCCAGCAGCACAATCACGAACAGGCCGATGAAGGTGGTGACCACCTGGAGCACCATCTGGGGATAGCCGGAGCCCATGGTGGACTGAGCGGAGCTGGCGGTCAGGGCGCCGAAGAAGTCCCGCATGACGAAGAACGGGCCGCCGGTTTCGGAATACACGCCGGCGTTGGAGCCGAAGCCGATGTTCATGAGCATCAGGCCGATGGCGGGGGCGATGCCCAGGCGCACCCCCAGGGGGATGGCGTCCACGATCTTCTCCCGGATGTTAAAGATGGACAGCACGATGAACACGATGCCCTCAATGAGAATGATGCACATTCCGGCCTGAAGTCCGGCCAGGTAGGAGCAGCCGGCGGCGCCGGCGATCTGGGCGATGACGATGGCGAAGAACGAATTCAGACCCATGCCAGGGGCCAGACAGAAGGGCTTGTTAGCCAGGAAGGCCATGCAGAACATGGCGATGGCGGAGGCCAGACAGGTGGCCAGGAACACGCCGTTCCACGCGGCGGTGCCGTCCGGGCCAAAGCCGCCGGCGGCGCCCTGGCCGAAGCCGACGATCAGGTTGGGGTTCAGGGCGATGATATAGGCCATCGTCATGAACGTGGTGAGGCCGGCCACAATTTCCGTGCGTACGGTTGTGCCGTTCTCCTTGAGCTTAAAAATTTTCTCCATGAAAAAACTCCCTCTCCAGAATTTCCTTCGGGCCAACCGGATCGGGAAAAACAAAATCAGCCCGGAAAGCGCGTGGACTTCCTTCCGGACCTGTTCTGTTTTCGGTAGCTGCCTGAAATCGGTCAGGCCGTAGAGACTCGGAACCCATCCCGTTCCGATTATACCGAAGGATATTGAGTTGACATGATTATCATAGCACACAGCCCGACAGATTTCCACAGTTTTTTTCTTTTCCCCAAAACTTCATTACATTTTGACAAGAAGGGACAGGGGGAGTATAATATCTGTCGTACAAATCACAACGGGCGGAGGGGGAGCACCCGGCCCGCCCCAACTGGGAGTTGACTGAAATGACCTATGAGATGAAGGTGGCGGGGCTGACGCGCAGTCTGCCTCTGTGCCCCATCAGCGACACGCTGATGATCGGCGCGTTCGTCATATTCGGGGACGTGGAGCTCACCTGCGCCTGCGCCCGGGATCTGCTGAAGCTCGCGCCAGAGTTTGACTACATGGTGGCGCCGGAGGCCAAGGCCATCCCGCTGGTGCACGAGATGGCCCGCCAGAGCGGCCGCAACGAGTACTTCCTGGTGCGCAAGAAGAAAAAGGCGTACATGAACGGGGTGTTCGAGGCGGTGGACCGCTCCATCACCACGGAGGGGGAGCAGAAGCTGTACATGGACGGGGCGGACGCGGCCAAGATCAAAGGAAAGCGCATCCTGATCCTGGACGACGTAATCTCCACCGGCGGCTCCCTGGCGGCGGTGGAGAGCCTGGTGGAGCAGGCGGGAGGCCGGGTGGTGGGCCGCATGGCCATTCTGGCCGAAGGGGATGCCGCCAAACGGGACGACATCCTGTTTTTGGAGAAGCTGCCCCTGTTTTCGGCGGACGGCACACCGCTGTAGTTCCTTTTTCTCTCGAAAAAAGGAACCGAAAAGGGTTTTAGACCCGCGAGCTTGAAGCTCGCTGACGGGCTGCTGTGTTACCCCTTCAGTTTTTGACCCGGCAACGGGCGGTGAGCTTGCCTGGGCATTTGGTATGTAAAACTCGCGCCCTCCCAGCGGGAGGGCGCGAGTTTTATGCTTTGCGCACCATATCGAGAAACGCGCGAAAAATGGCCCCGCCGTCCACCGTGTCCGGTCTGGCCTTTGTTCCCGTCATCCGCTCCGGGTGGAACTGGACGGCGGTGAGGGGCAGCGTCTCATGCTCCACCGCCTCCGCCACCCCGCCCTCCGAGCGGGCGGTGACGGACAGCCCCCGCCCCAGCCGCCCCAGGGCCTGGTGGTGGGCGCTGTTCACAGAAAACACTGGGCCGTACAGCCGCTGGAGCAGAGAGCCCTCCGCCGCGTGCACCGGGTGCACCCGATCCCCCTCCCCGCCCCCGTGAAAGGGAGCCAGGGCAGGGGAGAGATCCTGAACCAGATCGCCCCCCAGCCACACATTTACCACCTGAAATCCCCGGCAGATGGCCAGCACCGGCTTTCCGGCGACGCAGAAGGCGTCCAGCAGGGCCAGCTCCGCCTGATCCCGGGCGGGGTCGATGTCCCGGGAGCCGCAGTCCGGCTGGCCGAACCGGGCAGGCTCCATATCCCCGCCTCCCGCCAGCAGCAGGCCGTCGTAGCGCAGATCCGGCGCGGGGAGGTAGCGGGCCTCCCCTTGCGCCCCGGCAGCCTCCAGGGCGGCCAGGTAGTTGGAGGGATCCCCTCCGCCGGTGGAGATAAGGATGCTTGGCTTCATTTCGTAGTCCTCCCTTGGTTCGTATCCGCTGACCGCTCTGTTTCGTCGCCGTCGCAGTTGTGCACGGCCTGCGCCTGCATTCGTCAGCGAGCTTCAAGCTCTTTTTGCCTACTTTTTCTCTCGAGAAAAAGTAGGTCGAGAAAAAGTAGGTCGAGAAAAAGTAACCCCCTGCGCCAGCAAAGCCGCCGCGTACAGCACCAGCCCCAGGGCAGAGCAGGCCAGCGCCGACCAGCCCTGCCCGCAGCCCGCGTCCAGCATAATCCGGAAGAACAGATTGCACCACAGCCCCATAAAGACGGCCGCCAGCAGGGGCCTGCCAAACCACCGGAACCACCGCGCGGGCAGCTCCGCCGCTCGAAGGACGCTGGCCAGGTTCAGCCCCGCGCCCACAATACCGGAGGCCACAAACCCCGCCGCGAATCCCGGCAGCCCCCACTGGGGCACGGCGAAAAAGGTAAATGCCAGCTGTACCGCGTCGCTGAGGATGGCGTTTCGGGCCGCCTTGCTCTGTAGGCCCAGGCCGTTCAGCGCCCCGGACAGCACCGACTGCCAGCAGCCCAGCAGGGTGCCGATGGCCAGGGGGAGGATCAGATCGCCCACCCGGTCGTCCCGAAACATGGCTTGGCCGATGGCGGGCCCCACCACCGTCAGCAGGGCCATGGCCGGGGCCATCAGCAGGGAGGTGGCGGACATCACCCGATCCAGAAAGCCCGCCGCCGCCCGCCGATCCCCCTGGGCGGTGCGTCGGGAGAGATCGGGCACCATCACCAGGCACAAAGCCCCGATGAAGCCCGTGGGCAGCCCCAGCAGGGGCAGGGTCATGCCGCACAGCACCCCAAACTCGGACATGGCCTCCGGCAGGGCCATGCCCCCCTCCACCAGCTTGGCGGGTATGAGCACCGAGTTGGCGCAGCCCAGCACCGTTCCCAGCAGGGAAGTGGCCCCCACCGGCAGGGCGATGGCGAACAGCCGGCGACGGCTCACCTCCTCCCGGGCGGGGCCGGGGGGAAACTGCCGCCAGTGCCGGCGGAACAGCAGGGTGAGGGCGCAGGCGGAGCACACCTCGCACAACACCATGCCCAGCACGATGACGCCCACCGTCTCCTCCGCCGAGCGGGGCAGCAGGACGACCAGCAGCCCCAGCACCGCCCCCGCCCGGATGAGCTGCTCCGCCGTCTCCACGGCGGCGGGAGGGTGCACCCGACCGATGCCGTAAAAGCAGTGCTTGTGGAGGTTCTCCACCCCGGTGAGCAGCACGCAGGGCACCAGCAGCACCACCCCCAAGCGGGTGCGGGCGTCGCCCAAGAGATAGACGGAGATGGGGTCGGACAGGGTGGCCACGGCGACGCCCAGGGGGACGGCCAGCAGGAAGAAGCCGCCCAGGGCCCGGCGGAGTATGTGCCGCACGGCGCCGTCGTCCCCCAGGGCGTGGTATCGGGCGGACAGGGTGGACACGGCCACCGTCAGCCCCACGGCGGTCACCGACATGAGCATGGAGTAGGCGGGCATGACCAGCTGGTATAGCCCCATTGTCTCCGCGCCGATGAGGCGGGACAGGAACATCCGGTAGACAAAGCCCACCACCTGGGAGAATAGGCCGGTAGCGGTCAGCAGTAAGGTTCCGGCCAACAGGGTAGACAAAGGCGCACCCCCCTTCATAGGATCTCTCGTCTATCCTATGAAGGGGAGCTTGTCTGACATTCGCTGTCTGGTTCTTATTCCGCTAACCGGGTGAGGGCCCCGGTAGCGCAGTCCAGGTAGTACCGGGCGGTGTCGGTGGTGACCAGCCACGCCGGGGTGAACCGGACGCCGCCGGACATGGGCTGAACCGTCCCCCGCCACCCCGGCTCCATGGACTGGATGGCGGAGCACACGTCGCCGGTGGCAGCGATCTCCTCGGCAAAGCGGGTCAGCGCCGTGGGCAGGGTCATAGTCTGCGCCTGCTCCGCCGTACCGTCGGGGGCGGCCAGCAGGGCGCCCTGGACGGAGCGCAGGGTGTCATCCCGATAGGCGAACTCCACCTCGCAGGAGAACAGCGGCCTGCCGCCCCGGGTCTGCCGGAACCGTACCCGCGTCCACCCGTCCTCCTCCGCCACGCCGATCTGCGACCCGTCCACGCCCATTTTTTTCAGCAGGCCGGCGGCGTGGCGCTCCGGACTGCCGTCGGCGGACAGGCCGGGGCCGTCGGTCAGCTCGGCGGACAGCTCCCCGCCCGCCCGGACGTTCACCACGCCGCTGCCATTCTGATAGAGGTACAGCCCACCCCCTCGGTTGTCCGCCTGGACGGCTTCGCCGCCCAGCAGGGCCTGGGCCAGCCGGAGCTCCCGCTCCGGATCCCGCTCCACAGTGAGGGGGAGCAGATCGCCGGCGGAGGCCAGCCTGTCCGCCTCCACCCGGATGCCCCGGGCCTCCAGCCTGACCAGGGTGAGCTCCAGCGCCGT
>ERZ808037.1766-NODE-1766-length-12874-cov-7.862624_pt1 | contig 12874 bp, 11 predicted proteins | sample MGYA00380190_ERZ808037 | MGnify/ENA primary metagenome ERZ808037 (study PRJEB31490, sample SAMN06133399) | mouse gut metagenome | isolation source: J9 | host: mice | place: China: Chengdu | collected 2015-05 ...
GAGCCCATGTCCACCGTGCGCTGGTACTGGCCCACCACCGCGCCGGACAAACCGGTGAGGGCGTTGGCCATGCACAGACCCACGGTGATGGTAAACGTCGGGTTCACCGACGAGGCCCGCACCATGTCCCGGTTATCCCCGGTGGCCCGTATGGACAGCCCCAGCCGGGTGCCCAGGAACAAATACAGCAGCACCCCCGCCAAAATGGTGACAGCGGCGGACAGGATCAGCTCATGCCACTGAACCCAGAAGGAAGCGCCCCCGAACAGGCCCTTGGCCAGGGAGAACACGGTGTCCTTCTTCATCAGGCTGGCGCTGGATTTCCAGCCCATGGCCATCAGGTTGACGGTGTACAGCCCGGTGTTGGTAATGATGCCCGCCAGGATGGAGGGCACCCCCATGCGGGTTTGGAGGAAGGCGGTGACAAACCCGGCGCAGGCTCCAGCCAGCATGGCCGCCGGGATAGCTAAGAGGGGGTGGCCCGCCGCCGTCACCGTCACGGAAACCGCCGCGCCCAGCACGAAGCTGCCGTCGGTGGTGAGATCGGCAATGTCTAAAATACGGTAGCTGAGAAACAGCGCCATGGCTACCAGGGCGTACTGAAAGCCCAGCTCCAGGGCGGTCTGGGAGATCAAAAGTATGGAACCCATGGGGTTCAGCTCCTCTCGTGCGCCCACCCCCGGCGGGGCCGGGGGCGGGGTGTTTACAGTTTCCGGAACACGTCTAAAAAGTGGTTGGATGCGCCCACCAGGTCGGGCCGTTCACAGATGGCGAAGTGGTATTGGAGGTAAAGCTTATACATCTTGTCATCCATCTGGTCAACGGTGTCCCGCAGATAACCGGTGGCCATGTCCGTGCCTACGAAGTGCAGGCGCTGCACAGGCAGGCCGTTCATCAGGGCGTCAATGTCCTCCCTGCGGTGAAGGGCGAATATCTCCTCCGGAGTGGAGGACAGCTTGAAGGTGTCCAAGTCGGTCAGGCTCAGATAGCGGGGGTCTTTCAGAAACTCCCGGCCAAAACAGCACTGGAGTACGGTGGCGTCGTTTCCACAGTAGGCGGCGAATACCACCCCGCCCGGTTTTGTCACCCGCAGGGCCTCGGTGAGCGCCTTTTTTTGCTCCTCCACCGTGTACAGGTGGTACATGGGACCCAGCAGAAGGGTGATATCATAAACGCCGTCCGAGAATTCAGACAGATCCAGCGCGTTCCCCTGCCGGACGGTGACAGGCTCACTGGGAAGGGTGTTGTGCCGAAACACCTCTATATTATGCCTCAACAGCTCCACCGCGTCCACATGATAGCCCGCCTGGGCCAGCGCGTGGGCATAGCGGCCGGTACCTGCCCCAATTTCAATGACCCGATCCCCCGGTTTCAGGTATTGTTCAATATACCGCATGGTGGTGAGAAACTCCACCATGCCCTGGCGGCTCCTGAGCCGGGCGTCTTCATTGCAGTGGGTCTCATAAAATTCCCGCAGGCAGTTCGGTGCTTCCATGGTTCAATCTTCTGTGGTCTGAACCTCCACCAGGGTGCCCATGTCCTTGAACATGGAGTAGTCGGCGTTCAGCCCGGCGGCGGTCTCGGTGTTGACGGTGATGATGCCGCCGTCCATCAGATAGTAGTCCTCCAGGCCGTCCATGCCCTTGGTCAGGGCCTCATAGGCCAGGTCGGCAGTGCGCCCACCCAGCTCGGTGTAGTTCACGCCGCAGGTGGCGAAGGCGCCGTTTCGCACGAAAGAGTCCGCCCCGGTGTAGTGGGGGATGCCGGCGTCAATCAGGCTTTGGTAGATGGCCAGCTCCGCCACGGCGATCTTGTTGTCGGTGGGGGTGAAGATGGCGTCCACGCCCTCGGCGGCCAGGGCCGCGGCGGCGGCGATGACCTCATCGTTGGAGTTGGCGGTCTGCTCGGAGTAGGGGATGCCCTTCTCGGTGAGGTATGCCTTGGCCTCGGCGATGGGGCGGATGGAGTTGTCCTCGGACAGGGAGTAGAGTAGGCCCACCCTCTTCAGCTCCGGGTTCTGGGCCAGCATCATGTCGATGATGAACCGGGTGTTCAGCGCGTCGCTGGTGCCTGTGACGTAGTCGATGCCGGTGAGGGCCACGCTCTCCTCGTCGGGGTAGGACACGGCGGCGAACACCACAGGGGTCTTGCTGTCCTCGGCGGCCAGGGCGGAGATCTTGGCGGCGGCGGTGGCTATGGGGATGATCACGTCCACCTGGTCGGCGATGGCCTGGTCGGCCAGCTGCTTGAGGGTGGTCTCGTCCCCCTGACCGGAGGTGGTGGTGTGCTCAATGGTGATCCCGTTGTCGGCGGCCAGCTTGTCGAGCTGCTGCTCGATGGCCTTGGCGATCTCGTCCAGGGAAGGATGGTCGGTGAGCTTGATGATGGCGGCCTTGTAGGTCTTGCCGGAAGGCTGCTGGGACTGGGTGGAACCCTGAACGCCTTCGCTGCCGTTGGGGCCGGGGTAGTCGTGGTCGCCTCCGCTTCTGGCGCAGGCGCACAGGGAGAGGGACAGGGCCGCGGCCGCGGCAATGGCGAAGAATTTCTTGACGATGTTGTGCTTTTTCATGGTGTTTTCCTCCATATTATGATTTTGGGCGGCAGATGAACCCCGGAGGTGCCAAAACCGGGGGAGGAAAAGGCAAACAAAAAAGCCTTTGCCCCACACATGGGACAAAAGCTGCTGCTTCTGCGATACCACCCAAATTGACGTATAAACGTCCACTCGCTTACGCGTACCATCATACGCGCCCCGATGGATAACGGGTGGGAGTCCCGTCGGTCTCTACTTGGCCTGAGCCGTTCGATCCGCCCTCCGGAGTCCATTCGCCGGCCGCTCGCCGCCCCGTTTCCACCATCGGGGGCTCTCTGAAGGTCTGCCGCGCCGGGTACTTCTCTCCGTCACTGGTTTGTGCTGTTTGATTGTTGTGTTTTATTATATGCGGCCGGGGGCGGTTTGTCAAGGGGGAGAGTGGAAATTTCCAGAATTAGCATAACTCCCTGCCCTTGGCTACTTTTTTCGCGGATTTTTTCATCCGCGATTTAGCCATACCCTTTTTCAGCTAAGAGAGCATCCGCGACCATTCTCGTCACGGATGCTCCCTTTCCTTTTTTGACACTTGCCCTTATCTTAGTGACATTGGCCCGAGGGCAGACTTTTTCGATCTGTTATACCGCCGCACACAGCGGCGCCTCACGTTTTCCCTTGTTCCGTTATGCGCGGGTCTTGATCCGCCGGACGATGTCCAGCTCCAGCCCGTCCGCCTCATCAATGGCGCACAGCTCCTCCAGCAGCTTCTTCTCCTCCTCTGGCGTGAAGTTGGAGAAGGGCCTTCTGGCGTACCCGCCTGGCACGCCGCCCCCCCGCAGCCACGCCTTGATGCAGGCCATCATGCTGCCGCTGTGGAGGCCCGCCATGATGATATGTACCGCCTTGCCCTGGAGCTGGGCAGCGGTGGCCACGTCGGACGCCTTCACCGCCTGCCAGATCTTCAGGTAGAGATCCGGTATGACATTGTAGAACGAGCCGATGATCCCATCCACCCCCAGGGCGATGTTGGAGCTGCCCAGCTCGTCGCAGCCGCCGTAGATCTGGAACCCGGGCTTGCAGCGCTCCCGGATCAGGGGCACCTCGTAGAGGGCTGTGGCGGTGTATTTCACGCCCTTGACGTTCTCAATCTCCGACAGGCGGATGACCTGTTCCACCGTCATCAGTCCTGCCAGAGGGATGTTGTAAACAATCATGGGCAGGCTGGTGGAGCCCGCCAGATCCTCATAGTAGTGGAAGATCTGATCCTCGCTAAACTTGAAGTAGAAGGGAGGCACGCTGGATATGCCCGCCGCGCCGCACTGTTCAGCGTGCTTGGCCAGCTCGATGGAAGCCCGGGTGGACATGGCGCCCACGTGCACCACCACCGGCACCTTGTCGCCCACCTCCTCCATCACAATTTCCACCTGGCGCATCCGCTCCTGGGAATTCATCAGGAAGGTCTCGCCGGTGGAGCCGGTGAGGTACAGCCCCCCGATGTCAAAGGACAGTAGGTAGCGGATAAAGTCCCGGGTGCCCGCCTCGTCCAGGTTCTCATTCTTGTCAAAGATGGACAAAACCGCCGGGATCACGCCTTTGAACTCACGGATATCACGGCTCATTCTGATACGCTCTCCTTTTTCACCGCGCCCTTTGCCTCCATCATCTCCTTTACCTTGTGGCAGGAGACAAAGTGGCTAACGCCGTCAATGATATATTCCTCCAGCACGGGCCGCTCGTTCTTGCACCGCTCCTGGCACTCCGGACAGCGGGGGTGGAAGGTGCAGCCCGATGGCGGATTGGCCGGGGAGGGCACGTCCCCCTGGAGGGGGATGCGGTGCTTCTTCTGGGCCACGTCGGCCACGGGGATGGCGCTGAGCAGGGCCTTGGTGTAGGGGTGCAGGGTGTTGGCGAACAGCTCCTCCGCATCGGTCAGCTCCACGATGCGCCCCAGGTACATCACCGCGATCCGGTCGGCCAGGTATTCCACCACCGACAGGTCATGGGTGATGAAAATGTAGGTCAGCTTATATTCTTCCTTCAGCTGGTTCAGTAGCCGCAGCACCTGGGCCTGGATGGACACGTCCAGGGCGGACACCGCCTCGTCGCAGATAATGAGCTCCGGGCCCACAGACAGCGCCCGGGCGATGCCGATGCGCTGGCGCTGGCCGCCGGAGAACTCGTTGGGATAGCGGGTCATGTAGTCCCGGGGCAGGTTGACGGACTCCAGCAGGTCGCCGATCTTCTTGATCCGCTCCTGCTTATCCTTCATGCCGAACTTGATCAGCGGATCCTCCAGGGAGCCGAAGATGGTAAAGGCCGGGTTCAGGGAGGAGTAGGGATCCTGGAACACGATCTGGATCTTCTGCCGGGCGTCGTCCAGCTCCTTCCGGGGCAGCTTGCGCAGATCCTTGAAACCGTCCTCAAACTTGTACTCCATGCTGCCCTCGGTGACGGGCACCAGCTGGAGGATGGATTTGCCCAGCGTAGTCTTGCCGCAGCCGGACTCGCCCACCAGACCCAGGGTCTCGCCCCGGTACACGTCCAGGCTGATGTCGTCCACCGCCTTTACATAGCCCACCGTGCGCTTCATCAGGCCCTTCTTGATGGGGAAATAGGTCTTGGCCCCCCGCACCTTCAGCAGGATTTCCTTCTCGTTATTTGCCATCTGCCATCACCTCCCTGTAGTTGAAGCAGCGGGTATAGTGCCCCTCCTTGACCCACTCCTCGTCGGGCATCGCCTCCTCACAGCGGGGGCAGGCGTAATCGCACCGGGGGCAGAACTGGCAGCCCTTGGGGCGGTTGAAGGGGTCGGGAGTGGAGCCCCGGATGGGCTCCAGCTGCTGGTTCTTGCCCTTGCCCAGCACGGGGATAGAGCGCAGCAGCGCCTTGGTATAGGGGTGGGCAGGGTTGGTGAAGATGTCCTCCACCGGGCCGTACTCCACAATATTGCCCATGTACATGACGGCCACCTCGTCCGCCATCTCGGCCACCACGCCCATGTTATGGGTGATCATCATGATGGCGGTGTCGTGCTCCCGCTTCAGGTCGTTCATCAGGTCAAAGATCTGGGCGCTGATGGTCACGTCCAGGGCAGTGGTGGGCTCGTCGGCCAGCAGGATCTTGGGGTCGCAGGACATACCCATGGCGATCATGGAGCGCTGCCGCATCCCGCCGGAGAACTGGTGGGGATACTCGCCGTATCGGATGTCCGGGGCGGGAATGCCCATGTCGGCCAGATCCTCAATGGCCTCCTTCTTGTACTGCTCCTTGGACAGCCCCGGCTTGTGCTGCCGGAGCATCTCCTCGATCTGGTAGCCCACGGTGAACACCGGGTTCAGGGCGGTCATGGGGTCCTGGAAGATGATGGCGATGTCCTGGCCGCGGATGGTGCGCATCTCCTTGCCGTTTTTCTCCAGCTGATCCAGGCGGATCTCGGTGCCATCCTCCTTGTAGTAGGTGATGGAGCCCTCCTCAATGCGGCTCAGCTCGGGCAGCAGGCGCAGGATGGAGTTGGCGGTCACCGACTTGCCGCAGCCGGACTCGCCTACGATGCACAGCGTCCGGCCCCGCTTCACGTCGAAGCTGACCCCCCGCAGCACCTTGTTGCAGCGCTGGTTGGTGTAGAAATAGACGTGCAGGCCCTTGACGCTCAGCACGACGTCGTTCTTATTTTCACTCATATCTCTCACCTCTCAGCCGATCTGGGTGGGATCGGACGCGTCCCGCATACCATCCCCGATGAAGTTGATGGACAGCACAAACAGGATCAGCATGATGGAGCAGGGCAGCCACATCCACCAGTCACCCAGCCAGTCAAAGCGGATGGTGCCGGAGTTGGTGATCACGCTGATGATATTGCCCCAAGTGGCCAGCTCCATGGGCACGCCGTAGTTCAGCACGGACAGGGACGCCTCCTGGAGAATGAACATGGCGGTGGACAGGGTGATGTTCACCACGATGGGACCCAGGGCATTGGGCAGCATATGCTTGAAGGCGATCTTTGTCCGGGAGATGCCAAAGGCCCGCAGGGACTGGACAAATTCCTCCTCCCGGAGGGAGAGCACCTTGCTCCGGGCCATACGGTACATGGAGGGCCAGCCGGTGAGGATAAAGATGATGATCAGGTTTTGCAGGCTCTGGCCCACCAGGGCCACGATGATAATGATCATCACCATCTGGGGGATGGACATGAAGATGTCCGCGATCTTCATCAGGATCTTGTCCACCCAGCCGCCCAGGTAGCCCACATACATCCCCAGGGTGACCCCCAGCAGAGCGGCACCCAGGGCGCTGCCCAGGCCGACGAGGATACTGATCCGGCCGCCGTAGAGCATCCGGCTCCAGATATCCCGGCCCATCTGGTCGGTGCCGAAGATGTGGGCCAGGGAAGGCTTCGCCCGGATCTCCGTCAGGGAGAACTCCGTGGGAGAATACCTGGTGAACAGGGGAGCGCCAAAGCACAGCACGCAGATCACCACAAACAGGATCACGCCGAATACCGCCAGCTTGTTGGCCGTCAGCTTGCGCAACGTCCGGTTGGTCAGCTTGGTGCCCAGCTTTCCGCTTTCTTCCGCAGCCCGGATCTTGTCCAGCTTGCGGTCAAGGGCCGTTTTTTTCGTATTATTCATGATAGCTTCACCCTCGGGTCGAGTACCGCGGTGAGCACGTCCACCAGCAGGGAGGACAGCAGCACCATCAGCACCATAAATAAACCAACCGACATAATGATGGGGGTATTCTGGGTCTTGATCGCATCGGTAAACCAACGGCCCACGCCGGGCCACTGGAAAATGTTCTCAATCACGATTGCACCGCTGATCAGGGTGGGCAGACGGAAGCCGATCAGCACCATCACGGGCGTACAGGCCACCCGGAAGCCGTGGTACATATTGACCTTCCATTCCGGCAGGCCCTTGGCCCGGGCAGTTTTCACATAGTCTCGGTTCATGGAGTCCAGCATACTGGAGCGGGAGTACCGCATGACGCCCGCGGTCTGGGAGATGCCTAGCACGAAGGCGGGTAAGAACAGGTGGTGCAGCTCGCTGAGCAGCCCGCCGTCCCCTCGCTGGCCCACCGGGAACCAGTTCAGCTGCAGGCAGAACAGGATAATGCAGAAAATACCGAACAGGAACTGGGGGATGGCCACGCCGATCATGCCGGCCACGGTCAGAACGTTATCGGCGATCTTCCCCTTTTTCAGGGCGGAGACTACGCCCAGGAGGATGCCCAGCACGGTGGAGATCACCAGCGCCGCCAGGGACAGCTCGATGGTGGCGGGCAGCTTTTGCATCATCAGCTCGCTCACGGGCATATTGTTCTGCAGGGAAAAGCCCAGGTTTCCGGTACACACGTCCTTGAGCCAGCTCAGGTACCGGACGATCATGGGGCCGTCCAGCCCCTTAGCCGCCTTGAAGGCGGCGATCTCCTCCGCCGACATTTCCGCCAGCTGATCCATGGGGATGAGGAAGTCGATGACGTCGCCAGGCATCAGCTCGATCCCCCAGTAGATCAGAAAGGTGATGATGATCAGCATCGGAATCATTCCGATCAGCTTGCGCAGAGTAAAATTCAGCATGAAACCGCCCCTTTCCGCCAACTTTCTTTTCTAAAAATTTACATTGTTAAGTACATCACGGGGACCGGCAAAACGCCGGCCCCCGTGCGTTTCACATCAAGGTCGTTTAGCTGCGCTCAAACATATTCAGGAAGATATACCGCGGGAAGGTCACATTGACGGTGTCCACGTTGAAGCCGGCCATATCCTGCACCTGCTGCACCTGAGAGGAATCCTTACAGAAGGCGTAGTCGATCTTGTCGGCCATGGCGTTGGTGATGAGGTTCTCATCGCCGGCGTCGCTGGAGGGATACATATAGATCTTTTCAATGTTGCCGGTGCCGGGCTTGAAGTAGTCGTCGTTGCGCACCAGGGTGGTGTACTCGCCCAGCTTGACGGTCTCCACCTTGAACGGGCCGGTGCCGATGGGGTTCTGCCAGAAGGTGTCGGCGGCGAAGTTCTCGGGGGTCACGTTCTCCAGGCAGTGCTTGGGCAGCACGGACCACTGGGAGAACACGGTCAGGGCGTTGGGCTGCGGGTTGTTGAAGGTGAAGGTGACGGTGTTCCCGTCCGCCTCGATGGAGGCGGCGTCGTTGATCACGTCGGTGAGCACGGTGTTGGCACCAGGCACGGTGCAGTAGTACTCGAAGGTCCACTTCACGTCCTCGCCGGTGAAGGGCTCGCCGTCGTGCCACTTCACACCCTCGCGGAGCTTGAAGGTGATGACCTTGCCGTCGTCGGAGACCTCATAGCTCTCGGCCAGCATCCCGTCGGAGGCGGTCAGGCTGGTGTCGGCGTTCAGCAGGCGGTCAAACACGATCTCCTGGTGCCAGAACAGGCCGGGGTTGGTGGCGGTGTGCTCCAGGGCATTGACGGCGCCGGTGTTGGTGTACATGGTCTTGTCGGCGCGGTCGATCTCCCAGTCCAGAATGTTCTTCTGGTAGCAGAACTGGTCGTTGCCGGGGGCGTTGCCCTTCATGTCCAGATGCTTGGAGGTGATGATCCAGGAGGGGATGTAGAACAGGGGGATGACCTCCACGTTCTCGTTCTCATACTTCTGGATGGCGTCGTAGGCCGCCTTCTGATCCTCGGTGGTCACCGCTACCTTGGCTTTGTCGATGAGGGCGTCCAGATCCTTGTCCCACAGCACCGTGGAGTTGTTGTTGGCGGTGGAGTGGTGGCGGTTGTAGAGCTCGCCCATGGTCAGGGCGTTGGTGCCGGCAAAGCACAGATCCCAGTCAACGCCGGACTTGACGCCGTCGGCGGAGGGGGTCCACAGCAGAACCGTCAGGTTATCGGTGAGGAGGTCGAACTCCATCTTCACGCCCACGGCCTCCCAATAGCCCTTGATGGCGGTGATGGTGTCCAGCAGGTTGCCGGTGTAGTAGACGGCCTTCAGGGTGTAGCTGCCGTCCCAGCCCGCCTCAGCCAGCAGCTCCTTGGCCTTGTCGGGGTTGTAGGTGTACTCGGTGAGGCCGTCCGCCTGCCAGGCGCCCTCGGGTACCAGGGACTTGTGGGCGGCAATGACGGTGTTGTTCCACAGGCCGCTCACGATGGCATCCATGTCAATGGCATACCACAGGGCCTGACGAACGCGCACGTCCTGGAGGGGGTTGGGGTAGGCGGTGCCGCCTACGCCGCCACCGGAGGGCTGCTGGGGCTGGTCGCCGCCGGACTGGCTGTTGTTGGCGGGCGGATTGCTGGGGTTGTTGGAGCTGGGGTTGCCGCCGCAGGCGCACAGCGCAAGCACCATGCACAGGGCGAGCAACAGGGACGCAATTCTTTTCATCAATTCTTCCTCCTTCATGGTTTTCCATATGGCGGCCTGCGCTGCCAAAGGAGATGGCGGCGTCCTTGGCAACTTCACCAAAGAACAGCCTCCCAACACGCTTATCATACACCATATTGCGCATAGTGTCAAACATTATTTTACTTTTTCTACAAGTTCTGCCGCTGGACAGTCCTTCCTCTTGTGCACTTCTTTTTGCCTTGACCGGGGTCTGGACCTGCAAGGCTATTGAAAATCAGAGGAAACTGTGCTATCCTTTTATGGAAATCTGCGGATCTGCCGGCAGCGAAGCTGCCTTCCGGCATGGGCCGCGCCGTTAAGAAGGGAGAATTTTCCATGATCTATGTGAAGCGTGCGCACCTGGATCGCTACCTGGGCCTGTGCCCCGCCCTGGACACTGCCATCCACCACCTGGCCCAGGCGGATCTGGCCGGCCTGGCCCCGGGCCGCAACGAGGTGGACGGCGACAACGTCTACATCAACCGGCTGGACTACACCACCATTCCGGAGGAACAGGCCGCCTGGGAGGGCCATGCCCGCTATGGCGACATCCACATCATGATCACGGGCCAGGAGCGGATCGGGGTATCGGACACCTCGGAGCTGGCCCAGACCGTCCGAAAGGACGACGAGGACTTCCTGGGCTTTGAGGGTCCGGTGCGCAGCTGGTGCTCCATGGAGGCGGACGATGTGCTCATCGTATTCCCCGAGGACGCCCATATGGTCAAGGTGCAGCTGGGGGAGGCCATGTCGGTGAGCCGGGCCGTGGTCAAATTCAGGCTGTAAGCCGCCGGGAAGGAGCTTGACGCTATGAAACGAAGCGAGATCAACGCCGCCCTCCGGGAGATGGAGGCGATGATTCGGGACTGCCGGTTTGCCCTGCCCCCCTTCTGCCACTTCACGCCGGCGGACTGGGCCCACAAGGGACACGAATACGACGAGGTTCGAGACAATATGCTGGGCTGGGACATCACAGACTACGGCCTGGGCCGCTTTGACGAGGTGGGCTTCTCCCTGATCACTCTGCGCAACGGCAACCTGAAGCTGGCGGACAAGTACCGGAAGCCCTATGCGGAGAAGCTGCTGTTTTTGAAGGAGGGCCAGTATTCCCCCAACCATTTCCACTGGTTCAAAATGGAGGACATCATCAACCGGGGCGGCGGTGTGCTGCTGATCCGGGTGTACAACTCCCTGCCCGATGAGGAGATCGACCGGGAGAGCGACGTCACGGTGCATCTGGACGGCTGCGTCCGCACCGTGACGGCGGGCACCCAGCTCCGGCTGGAGCCGGGCATGAGCATCTCCATCCAGCCCCGGCTCTACCACGACTTCCAGGTGGAGCCCGGCACCGGCAACGTACTCATCGGCGAGGTGAGCCAGTGCAACGACGACAACACGGACAACCGCTTCAACCCGCCTGTGGGCCGCTTCCCCGTCATTGAGGAGGACGAGCCCCCCTACCGGCTGCTGTGCACGGAATATCCCCCGGCGTGAGCCTGGGCGCGATTCCCTCCCCCTATGACGTGAAAATGCCCTCCCCCGGCAAGCCGGGGGAGGGCGCTTTTTATCTCACATCGGAAAACAGCTCATCGATCACCTGCTCCATCCGCTCGCTCATGGCCTCGTCCTCAGCGGTGATGGCATACACCACCAGCCAGTCGAAGCTGTTGCGCAGATCCAGGGCGGGCATACCGCAGTCGTTTAAAATGGCGTTCAGCGTCCACCAGTGATCCTCCAACCGCTCCTGGGTGCTGACGTATTCCTCGTCTATCTCGTGGTACTCCCCGTCCACCACGTTCTCCGTCACCACGTACAGCAGCAAGAGCAGCTTTCTGGTCACGTCCTCCTTGTGCTGGCGGATGTTCTTCAGGGCGGTGGCGTTGGGCCAGTTCTGCTTGATCAGCTTCTGGGCCACGGAATAGCCCTGCCGATTCCGGCCGGAGGGCATGTGGAGGGAGAAATACTGCCGCATGATGGCCTCCATGGAGTAGTCCGGCTCCCGCAGGCCCCCCCAGGCGGGGGCTGGGCGCACCAGCTGATCCAGGTATTTCTCAAAGTAGAAGTAGGCCCGCATATGCAGCGCCCCCAGCTTGTCCAGGCTGGCGATGTAACACTCCCGCAGATCCTCCTGGGTCTGGGCCCGCAGAAAGAGGTTTTGCAGCTCGTGGGTCAGTTGGCTGGACACCACTTCCGGGGGGCTGTCCGGCCTGGGCACCGGGGGGAGGGTGGCGAAGAAGTCCCGGGCCTGGGTGTAGCTCCGCCCCACCCGCAAAAACCAGGCGTACACCACGTCCCGGCCGTCCCGGTAATGGATGCTGTAGCCCGTACACAGGCCCAGCAGCAGGCTGGCGTCCCCCTCGCCCAGCCCCAGGGCAAAGGCGATACGGAAGATGTCCTCCCGGTTGACGGGCTGGTTCTGGCCGGACAGCCAGTTGCGTACCCGGCGGGCCACCGATTCCGGGTTGGCCTCCGGCTCGTCCTCCTGAAGGGCGGCGGTGATCCGGGCCTGGAGGTTGCCCTCCGGGCAGAGCTGCCGCAGAGTTTCGGCGAATCCCCGGGTGCGGATCTTCCCGTCCCGGAGGTACTCCGCCGCCATGGCTGGGGTCATCTCCCCAGAGCGGAGCTTGTCGTATTCATGTTGGGATTGCAGGGTCAGTTCCAAGTCGAACGGCCTCCCACGGTCTTTTTATCCTATAGTATACACCAAAGCCAGGGGCGCAGTCCAGCGGTTTTCCGCTTTTTGGTTCTTTGTTGGTTCTTTTGGGCGAATTTGGCCCGATCACACGGTCCCCTGCTCCCGCTGGCGGGCCAGATACTCGTCGTAGGTGGTCTTACTGTCGATGAGCTTCCCCTCCGGGGTGAAATCAAACACCCGGTTGCACACGGTCTGGATCAGCTGGTGGTCGTGGGAGGCCACCAGCACGTTGCAGCCCACCGCCTCCAGCCCCTTGTTCAGCGCGGCGATGGACTCCAGATCCAGGTGGTTGGTGGGCTGATCCAG
>ERZ808037.1767-NODE-1767-length-12862-cov-4.270943_pt1 | contig 12862 bp, 14 predicted proteins | sample MGYA00380190_ERZ808037 | MGnify/ENA primary metagenome ERZ808037 (study PRJEB31490, sample SAMN06133399) | mouse gut metagenome | isolation source: J9 | host: mice | place: China: Chengdu | collected 2015-05 ...
GCCACCGCCTTTTTGGCGAGCAGGCCGGCGAGCTCCCCCTCGGGCCTGTTGCTCACTATCGCGAATGGTATGCCGGCCCCCGTCAGCTCCTCGACGCCCTGGTAGGCGCGGTAGGGGCCGCCGGACGCGTCCGCCCCCAAGCCGCCCCGCGCCTGCCACAGGCCGTCCTCGTAGCCGGGGTCCCTGACGTCGTCGGCCAGCAGGGTCTGGTCGAGGTCGAGCACGAGCGCGTTCAGCTTCCCCCCGGCCGCGCCGGGGCTCCGCCCTGCCGCGTCGCCGCGCGCGTACGCCTCGACGCACGCCCCGGGCGTGGTGCGCGCGAACGCGAAGTTGAACAGCCGCCCACCGAAGCCCGCCTCGCGCAGCACCGCGCCCGCGGCCCTGAACGAGCCCCCCGTCGTCGTGATGTCGTCGATGACGACGATCGCGTCCAGGCCGCCCAGCGCGTCCGCCCGCGCGAACGCCAGGGTCGCCATGTTGTCCCGGAGCGAGCGGCTGCCTCCCTTGTGGGCCGCCGCCTTCGTTTCGGTGCGCCGCAGGTCGCCCGTCAGGTTGGCGAACGGCCCGGGGTTGCCCTTCAGCGCCCCGTCAACGAGCTCGGTGACCCTGTTGCGCGCCCCCTTCGCGCTCGACGGGATGACGACCGCCCCGCGCCTCTGCCCCGGGGTGTCCGCCATGACGCGGTTCAGCAGGTCGTGCAGGTCGCGCCCGTACTGCTCCGCGAACCGGCCGTAGTCCCGCCCGTCGGGGTCCTTGTCGGCCTTGAGCCCTTGGGCGTAGTGGAACATCGCCCAATGCTCCTCGGTCTCGCATCCCATGGGGTAGAACCCGCCGTAGAAGACGGGGTCCGGGAGGCCCTCGAAGACGAACCGGTATTTCTCGAGCATGTGCTCGTACATCGCCCGCGGCCCTTGGTTCCGGGGCGGCTAGCCGAGGGGCAGCGCCTGCTGCCCCCCGGCCGGGCTCGCCCTGCGCCCGTCCATCCTCGCTTTGAAGTCATCTATCGTCTGGGGCTCGAAGATGCGGGAGGCCTCGCCCGAGCGCAGGCACGCGGCGTTCCCCCCGAAGCGCTCGTCACCCCAGAAGTCGACTCCCTGCCTGGCGCTGTAATCGAACACCGCGACCGGCGTGCCGGTCTCCAGGGCGTGCCTCATGGCGTGCCTCGTGCCGCCGTCGACGCTCGTCTCGAAGGCGACCAGACCGTCTGCCAGCCCGGGCTGCCATTCGTCCCGGGCAACCAGGTTCGCGATCAGCTGGCGGTCGGTCAGCTCCTGGTTCGGCGGGTACTCGGAGACGAGCGCGCCGCCCGCATCGACTATTCGCCCGGCGAGGCTCTGGTTCTGCCTTGGGTACACGGGGGCTCCGATGGGCGTGGGCAGCACCGCGACGGTCCTCCCGCGCGCGTCGAGGGCGCCCTCGTGCGCCATGGTGTCGCATCCCAGGGCCAGGCCGCTCACGATGACGTAATCGTCCGACGCGAGCAATTCTGCCAGCCGGCGCCCCATGCGGGCCCCGAAATCGGTCGGGTTCCTGGTGCCCACCATCGCGACGGCCTTCTCCGCGTCGAGGGCGCCCGGATCGCCCAGGCAGTAGAGGACCGGAGGGCGGCTCCTGTTCCTCAGCAGCCTTCTCGGGTACGCATCCATCCCGGGATGCAGGACGTGTGCGCCCGCGGCGTCGGCCTGCGCGAGGACCTCGCCGGCCGCCGCCTCGAGGTCCTCCCACCGCGCGCCGGACCTCTCCAGGGAGCGCGCGATCCTCGAGGCCGCCTTCGACCCCCCTGCGGCGCGGGCCTCCAGGAAGCCGGCGTCGAGGGCGCCCGCCGCGCTTATCCGGCTCATCTCGCCCTCGAGGAGGGCGGCGACGGTCCTCGGGCCGACCCCCTTCGCCTCCAGGAGCGCGACGATGAACGCCGCGATGTTCTTGTCGTTTCCGTCAGCCATGGTCGCCGTTCCGTGAGGTCGTTTCTTCTCCGGGCCCTATTATCTCATTCGGGACGGGCGGAGGCGGCCTCAAAATCGTCCGTCGCCGCGCCCTTGGCCATTCCCTCGGGAAGCCGCCTGGCCCGAAATGTCACCTGCCGCCAGTCGCCTGACTTGCAAGAGCTGCCCGGCGCGCTCGAGGCTCATCCGAACGCCTGCCTGCGCTATCATGGCGAGGAGAAGGCCGGGGAGCCGCCCGGCTGGCCGGGGCCGGCCGCGAAAGGAGGGACGGGACATGATCCTCTCCGTCGGAGAACTGAGGGAGGCGCTGCGGGGCGCCCCCGACGACGCGTTCCTGTCGCTCGACGTCGTGCTTCAGGGGACGGGCGCCCCCGTGGGCTCGGCGTCCGTGGCCTCGGCCGCCCTCTCGGAACCCGACATGCCCGGCTTCAGGTTCTGCCGGATCGTCGCCGAGCTGCCCATAGCCGACCTGGTCACGAGCGAGGTGCTGGAGCACGTCCCGCCGCTCGCCTTGGAAGAGCTCCTGGCGACGGGCAAGGTGCCGGCGGCGGACATCGAGGACGGGATGCGCGAGCCCTGAGCTAGATCTTGCGCTCGAAACAACGCCGGACAGACGAAGGCGGCAGTTCCGGCCGATGCCGGCCGGAACTGCCGCCGCGCTCGAGCTGCCGATCCCCGCGCCTTCGCGAGGCTACAGCTTCCAGTCGCCGTACTGTTTGCGGACAGCGCCGATCGTCTTGTCCTTGCGCATCTTGCGGCCGCTGGGATGCCTCAGCGAGCCCACGGGGAGCCCCCGGGTCTTCTCGAAAACCCCCACGGTGCAGTTGCTCCGAGTCTTCTTGACGTATTTCCCGAACATAATCTCTCCTCTCGGCCATGAATATCGAGTCGTAAGTTCACCGGTCACGCCGCGCCGGCCCCGTCCAGCTTCCCGGGGTCGATGTCCACCTTCCCCCCGAGCACCGCGACCAGCGAGCAGCAGAACGCCATGACGGCCCCGGCCGCGATCAGCGCAAGGCGCTCGCTATGCCTCTTGTGCTCCGAGTCCTTCTTGCACATGTGGGCTTCGATGTCGCGCATCTGCTCGATCACGTCCTGCTTTTGCTCGAAAGAGAGCTCCTCGTCCTCGAGCATCCCGGCGAGCGACTTGATGATCTCGTCGCAGACGTCGTAGTAGCGCGACTCGCTTTCCGTGTCGGACTCGACGATCGCCTTGAGCATTTCCCGGTAGTCCAGCAGGGCCTCCCTCGCGTTGCGCGCGAAATCCGGGAACTGCGCTATGACCGCTTTCGCCACCTCCGGGTCGACCCTGTCCAGCATGCCGCAAAACGACATGATAGAGTCTTTCGTAACGTGCCTGAAGTCGGGGATCCCGAGTGCCTTCAGCACGTCCTGCTCGGTCTTGAGCTTCCTTGCGGGTAACTTGATCTTCATCTTCGGCTCCTCTCCTTCCGGCGCGCGCCGGGGCCCTCGCCCGGCGCCGCCGACAGCGTCTCCTTCACTTCGATTCCAAGCTCCTTGGCTGCCCTGGGGTCCTCCCGGACCATCTCGCACAGCCGAACCGCCCTCATTCTCCGCTCGATTGTCAAGGTGCCTCGCCTCCCTTCCCCCACAGGCTCGATTGGCTATGCTGAAAGGATAGGCGAGGCGGCCTCGGGTTATCAGGGGCCATCGAGGCGTAAAATACGTGTCTATCGCCGCGAAAAGTGCGAAATAGGGAGGCAACCGCTCATGGGACGTAAGTCAACCAGGGAAAACAAGGGCGCGTACCAGGTCAGGCGCGAGGAGCTGGGGCTCTCCCGGGAGAAGGCCGCCACCTTGCTCGAGACGGTCTCGGAGGACCGCCTCTACAAGATCGAGGCGAAGGGCGCGGCGCCGCACCCGGACGAGGTGCTCGTCATGTCCGAGCGCTACAAGGACCCCTCGCTCTGCAGCCACTACTGCGCGAACCAGTGCCCCATAGGGAGGAAGCATTCCGTCGAGGTGGGGATCAAGGACTTGCCGGCCATCGTCCTCGAGACCGTCGCGTCGCTGAACGCCATCGACAAGCACAAGGAGCGCTTCATAGAGATCGCCGCCGATTGCGAGATCGACGAGAGCGAGATCAACGACTTCCGCGACATCCAAGACGCCTTGAGGAAGATCTCGATGGCGGTCGAGTCGCTCAGGCTGTGGGCGGAGCAGATGGAGCTGGAGAAGGGGCGGTAGGCCATTATGCTTTCCCGGGCGGCTCGCGACCTCCGCCACTTTGCCAAGCGTGCGCCGAGAGCCAGAAGAGGGGAAACGGTTGGTAACAAGGGAATTGTTTGTTTCCCCGTCTAGGCGATTCGAGCAGTTCGTTCGTGATACTCTTGTTCCGTTGCTAGGTGCGCAAAGGAGCCAAAAACACGGCTCTGACGCCGCCAGAAACGGGTGCCTGAAGAGGCTAGCGACGATAGGCGCGTATCGTTGCTATTGAAGCGGCGGCGAAGAATGCCGGGCGCCTCGCTCGGTATAATTTGAGCGGCCAAGTTACTGCTTAGGCGAATTGCAAGGGGGCCGAATGGAGAAGCGTGCCGTTTATGCTTTGGGGACGAGGGGCGTCATCGTTGCGGGCCTGCTTGTTGCAGCCGTAGCTGCTTTCATATGCGCCGGCATGGCCCATGCGGACTCCTATACAGCCGGAGATGGCCCAATTGCGGATGGCGGCCAGAGCCTATCCTCGATAGGATCCTACATCATGGATCCGTATGAGGAGGCGCGTCTGAACCCCTCAGACATAGTATGCGACGGAGCCGCATATTGGGCTTCGTGGGATGAGAGTGCGAGCGACTATGCTACGCACAAGAGGGGTTATTGGCTCATTTATTCGTGGGAAGCTCTCGATCCTGTGAGCTGCGTCTCCGCCGATCCATCGGTGGCGGCCGTGCAGAAAGTGCCTGTAGGCTTGCGCTCACATTGGAACCGGCATGTCGGAAAGTACTGCTGGGACCATTACTGGGTCTACCCCTCCGCCCCGGGCGACACGACGCTCAAGGTATCGAATTACGACGGCAGCTACGCGGTCGTGCCCGTGCATGTCGAAAAGTCGTACTTTGATGCAGCGTTGGGGAACGAAACCGGGATTGGACGCCTCAAGTATGGGCAATTAACCCTCGAGGGGGAAACGTTTCCGAAAGCAAGTGCAACCGCCTACGTTGGCGGAAAGACATTTGCTGGAAAAGTTGAGTCTGACGGCAAGTTCAAGATTAAGGGGCTGCCCCTTCTGAAGATAAAATCCTCGGTACGCCTCGAATTCCGAATCAAAGACTCGGTGTATGAGAAGAGCGTAAAGGTCAAATCCGCGAAATCGAAAGTGGCCATCCCGAAGATAAGCGGCTCGGACGCAGCCGTGACGGTAAAGGTGACAATGGCGAACAAGGGCGATTTCGTAAAGCTGAAGATCAACGGAAAGACTTCGACGAAAAGGGTTAAGTCCGCGAAACGCGGGATTGCGAAAGTGCGTTTCAAGCTTTCCGGGGCCGAGTCGGGAAAGACGGTCTCGGTAGTCCATTACAACAAATGGAAGCAGAAGCTGGGCTCGGCAAAGCGCAGGGTCAAATAGCGTCGACTCTTGTCTGGTCACGAGCGAGGCGCTGGAGCACGTCCCGCCGCTCGCCCTGGAGGAGCTCCTGGCGACGGGCAGGGTGCCGGCGGCGGACATCGAGGACGGGATGCGCGAGCCCTGAGCCGGGGCCGCCGGGAAGGCCGGCCGGGAGGTGCATGCATGGGAATCATCGCGATGATCAAGGGCGAGGAGCCGGGCCTCGTCAAGCAGCTCGCCCACCTGCCCAAGGGCAAGGGGCATTTCGGCGAGTACCTCACGGAGTACGCGCTCGAGCACGGCAACATCGGCGCCGTCGCCGTGTTCTCCAACGTCATCGTGCCGCGCGACTTCGGCCCCACGTCCACCTCCGAGGTCGACGTGGTCATGCTGCACGAGAAGGGCGTGTTCGTCATCGAGTCGAAGAACTACTCGGGCTGGATTTTCGGCTCGCCCGACCAGCGGGACTGGACGGCGACGCTCAACCCCCGCGCGAAGGAGCGGTTCTACAACCCGATCAAGCAGAATCGCTCGCACGTGAAGGCGCTCTCCAGGCACCTCGGCCTGGAGCCCGGGGCGTTCCAGTCCTTCATCGTCTTCTCCGAGCGCTGCGAGTTCAAGGAGGTCCCGCCCGACACCGACGAATACGCCATCTGCCACCGCGGCCGGCTCCTGGCCAGGATGAGGAAGCGGCTGGACCGCCTCGACCCGGTGTTCGGCGACGCCGAGCTCGAGAGGCTAAAAGCGGCGCTGGCCGAGCTCGCCGGCAACTCGACCCGAGAAGCTCGATCGGCCCATGTCGAGGAGGTCAAGCGGGTCGCTTCGGGCGAGGCCTGCCCCTGGTGCGGATCGGAGCTGGTCGAGCGAAACGGGAGGTACGGCCCCTTCACGGGCTGCAGCGCCTACCCGAAGTGCCGGTTCACGCGAGACCGATGACGGCCGGGTTTCTCAGCTGCATCGGCCGCGCAAACGAACATTTGTTCTGATAATCGGTCTTATGTAAACCTAGTTTCCGTCGATAGCGGGACAATGAGACGCTCTTAGGGAGATGCCCTCAGGCTTCGCGCTCATCGGGGTCGCTATTTGCCGTGCTTGTTATGTCTCTGTGCGCGCTGTCGTCCTTTTTGATTTGTGCCATATAGTCCCCTTGAATGCGACACATCACTGTAGCCTTGCATGAAGAGGTGATGGGAATGAGCTATGAAGTGGAAAAGGCTGCGTGTGCAATCGAGGGCGTTATTGCCGTGCTCGATGACATGCGTGAAACATGCTCCGACTTGAGAATGTCCGCTTGCATCGTGGCGCTATCGCAGGTACTCAGAGTGCTGGGGGAATGCCAGGACAACGGATTATCGAGCAAACCGATATAGGTCAGACGCGGTTTTGTAAATAATTAGGACAACCACGTAGGCTGCTGTCTCAAGGCTAGTGATGCGGAGCAGGCTACGGGGCTGCATCTTGCTTGCGAGGGTGCTCGAAGCTACTTGAACCGCTTCGCGAACTCCTGCTCGGCGACCTTCTGCAGCTTGGCGTCGATCTCCTGATAGGCGTCAATCAGCTTGTTGCCCTCGTCGGTGAGGGTCGAGCCGTGCGCGCCGTCGCGGTCGAGCAGCTGCATGCCGAGCGCAGCCTCGGTCTCCTTGATGATGCGCCATGCCTTGCTATAGGCCATCTTCATGTTCTTCGCCGCCGCGTTGAGCGAACCGAGCTCGCGCACGCCCAGGCAGAGGTTCGCGACCCCGCGCCCGAATTGGGAGTTGCTGTCCGACGTCTCGCTCTTGACCGCCAGGCGGATGACCGGCTTCAAAACCGCTTTCTTGCTCTTAGCCATATCAACCTCGCTTTCGACAACCGAATTATAACAACGAGTAGATAATTCTCAGAGCAGATTATTCACGCGGCTCAGCTATCCCAAAAACTCTCGCACGGCTGCGCGAATGGCGTCGGCGTTGCCGTCGATCACTTCGGTGAAGCGGATGTCGAGGTCGTCGAGCTCGGCGAGGCCGGCGGGGATGTGCGTCGCGCCCGTCTCGTCGGCGATCAGGCGGTTCAGCTCGCAGCCCGTGAGCGCGGCCACGTCGGCCGGCAGCTCTTCGGAAAGCGTCACGCCGTGCAGCGCGCGCCACACGTTGTTGCCGAACTTCGCCCAGTGCGCCGTCGACGCCACGACGACCGGCACGCCGTCTTCCTGCAGGTCCGCAGCCACCTTGTAGGCCACTGCCGTGTGCGGGTCCATCAGGTAATCGCAGCGTTCGAACACTTCGCGGATCGTCGCGAGGCACGTGTCGTTGTCGACTGAACCCGCCGCGTAAAGCGCGCGCATCTTCTCGAACGTCTCGCCGTCGACCTCGAACCCGCGCTTCTCGCGCAGGTCGGCCATCCACCCGCGGATCGCCTCCGCGTCGCGCCCCGTCAGCTCGAACAGCTGGCGCTCCAGGTTCGACGACACGAGGATGTCCATCGACGGCGACGGCGTTTTCACGAAAGCGCGGTCGGAGATGTCGTATTTGCCCGTGTTGATGAAGTCGGTCAGCACGCGGTTCTCGTTCGACGCGCACAGCAGCCGCCGGATCGGCGTGCCCATGCGGCGCGCGTAATAGGCAGCGAGGATGTTGCCGAAGTTGCCCGTCGGCACGCAGACGTCGATTTCCGACCCGCGCTCGATGCGCCCGCTGGCGACGAGCTGCGCGTAGGCCGAGATGTAATAGACGATCTGCGGCATGAGCCGCCCCCAGTTGATCGAGTTCGCGCTTGACAGCGCCACATGGAAATCGCGGTGCAGCTCGTCGGCGAACTCGTCGTCGTTGAACACGTTCTTCGCGCCGGTCTGGCAGTCGTCGAAGTTGCCGCGCACGCCCCACACTTGCACGTTCCCGCCGCGCTGGGTCGCCATCTGCTTGAACTGGATGTCGCTCACGCCGCCGTCGGGATACATCACGCCGATCTTCACGCCGTCGACGTCGCAGAACCCTTCGAGCGCCGCCTTGCCCGTGTCGCCCGACGTGGCAACCAGGATCATGTGCGTGTCGTCGAGCTCGCCGCGCTTGCGCAGCTCGGCTGCCGACGTCGAGAAGAGCCGCGGGAGGCACTGGAGCGCCATGTCCTTGAATGCGCTCGTCGGCCCGTGCCAGAGCTCCAACATATATATGTCGTCGGGAAGCGGCGTGATGGGGCAGATCTCGGGCGTGTCGAAGTTGTCGCCATAAGCTTCGCCCGTGATGCGCTTGAGCTGTTCGGCCGTCAGGTCGCCGTCGAACGCGCCATAGACGCGCGCCGCCCGCTGGGCATAAGGCAGCTCGGCCAGCCCGCAGATCTCATCGAGCGTCAGCTCGGGGATGTGCTCGGGCACGAACAGCCCGCCGCCTGGCGCGAGCCCTTCGACGACCGCCTGCGTGAACGCGACCGGTTCCGCGACCGTTCCCCGCGTGTCGACATATCCGTTGCTCATGCTGACCCTCCTGTCGAATGCTGTTTCAGCCGAGTATAGCCGAACAAGGTTTCGAGAGCGTGACGTTTGCGCCGATGGCGCGGTTGAGCGGCGACGGGGCATGGGGCGGTCTGGCGGGCGAGGCGGCGGGGTCGGCGCGCGTCGCCCCGTCTGCCGCGTTGGAGGCTGGCAAGAGTTAACTATGGAGAACTTTTGGAGGACCGAGAGCGTGATTGACTCGTGAGAAAAGTAATCCTAATCTAACAATCGTCACGAAGCTGACACGGCGGCGGAGGCTCTCTCTCGTCTGACCATCCGCCGCAAAACTGCTGGCGAGGGACCCACCCCCTCTCTCTTCCCTCGCCAGCCAAGTAATCTCGGGCCGCCCACAGGGGCGGCCCCTTCTTTAGCCTGTGGTATCATGACCCCATCCCGACCGAGGAGCTCAAATGGAAAAAGTCTCCATGTCACACGAGGATTACCTCGAAGCCATCATGATGCTGGGCGGCACCACGAAAGAGTCGGTCCGCTCGGTCGACATCGCCAACCACATGGAAGTCTCGAAGGCATCCGTGAACAAGGCCGTCGGCCTGTTGAAGGAAAAGGGCTATGTCGAGCAGCCTTATTACGGCGACATCACGCTCACGAAGAAGGGCTTCGATTATGCCAAGGCCGTTTACAAGCGGCATCGTTATCTCACCGCGTTCCTCTCGAAGGAGCTCGGCATTCCCGCGAAGACCGCCGAGGAGGAAGCGTGCCTGATGGAGCACGCGATCAGCGACGCATCGTTCAAGAAATGGGTCGCCTACATCGATAAGCTCAATATTGTGGAAGAGTAACGGTGGCCGGCCTTCGGCGGCCGTTTGTGCTATCCTATTAATGCTCATGCATCAACTGCATATTATTCGAAACACGATGCTCGAAGGGCAAGAATGGCACGCAAGGCAAACATTGTTTCCTTTGACGACGCGAGATTGAAATCGCGCCGTGGCTCTGCTGCGCCTTCTGCCCGGTCCAGTCATGGCGAACGGGCTTCGCGTCCTGCGCGTTCGGGCCGTTCCGAACGCATGGAGCGCACGGAGCGCAGCGAGCGTTCCGAGCGCGGTAGGCGTGCTGAGAGCGCCGTCCGGTCCACGCGTGATGCGCGTTCCGAACGCAAACGCGAGCGCACGAAGGCTCGCGCAGATAAGATGTTCTCGAAGCAGTTCGGCGAATCGAACGCGTCGGCGGCATCGGCCGAGGGCGCGCCCCGCCCGGCGCTTTACAAGGCGCAGATGGGCTCTTCGCACAAGAAGTCGGCGCGCATGCAGCGCTCGTCGTCGGCCGGGTCGCCGACGGCGCGGGTGAGCGCATCCGGCTGGTTCTCGTCGATTCCGGTCACGGCGCGCGGGCTGAAGGTCGGCACGGCGCTGCTGTGCGTTTTCCTGTTTTGCACGTTCCTTTACGCGCCGGCGCAGCAATATTACCAAGCGCAGCGCGAGCACGACCGGCTGTCGGCGGAATATAGCACAATCGAGGATCGCAACGAGGCACTCGACGTGCAGAACGACATCCTCGCGAGCGATGCGGGTATGGAGGACGCGGTGCGCCAGAAATATGGCTATGTCAAGAAGGGCGAGCAGGTTGCCGCGGTGACGGGCCTTTCCGAGCGGACGACTGACTCGAGTCGCGCTGGCGAGAACATTGAGGCAAGCGTCCTGTCCGGCAGCGTCCGTGCCCCAGAAGAGTGGTACACCCCCTTACTCGACGCGTTCTTCGGAGTCGAATAAAGATGAAGCGGCAAGACCCGTCTTCCCCGTTCGCTGGCGCGGACTCGTCGTCCCAATCCGCCGACGGGGGCTCGCCGTCTTCGTCTGCCGACGCGGGCTCGCTTTCTCCGTTTGTAGGGGCGGGCTATTGCCCGCCCGGGCGGGCAATAGCCCGCCCCTACGATAATGATGCAACACGCTCTCGCCGCTATGCCGCGATTGACATCGGGACGGTGACGAGCAGGTTGCTAGTTGCCGACGTGGCGGATGACGGCGCGATGGTCGAGGTGCTGCGCGACCGTGCCATTACCGATTTGGGGCAGGGAGTCGACGAGACCGGGCTTCTTGCGCCGGAGGCGATTGAGCGAGTCGGCGCGGCGGTCGAGCGGTTCGTGTCCGAGATCGCGGAATGCGGCGCCGGCGTTCCGGTCATGGCGGTGGCGACTTCCGCGTCTCGCGATGCCGAGAACGTTGATGAGTTCGCGGCGCGACTCGCGCGCGCTGGCGTCGAGTTGTCGGTCATTCCCGGCGAGCGCGAGGCCGCGCTATCCTTTGCGGGCGCGTCGTCGGCGTTTCCGGGCGAGCGCGTTGTCGTGGTCGACTCAGGCGGCGGCTCGACCGAGGTGATAACGGGCCGCGCGGGCGCCGAGCCCGACTGGGCCCGTTCGTTCGACGTGGGTTGTCGCCGCGTCACCGAGCGTTTCCTGCACAGCGACCCGCCAGCGTCCGATGAGCTTATGCGCGCGGCGGAGTGGGTTGATTCGGTTTTCACCGACAGCATCGCGTCGCTGCGCGGGTCGGGTCAGCTCGACGCGCGCATGGTGGCTGTCGCCGGCACCGCGACGAGCATGGTGTCGATCCGCGACGAGATGGCCGTTTACGACAGCTCGCTCGTTCATGGCGCAGAAGTGTCGCTTGTCGACGTCGATGCGATCCTCGACCGGCTCTCGCGCATGACTCTCGACGAGCGCCGCGAGGTCGTCGGCCTCGAGCCCGGCCGCGCTCCCGTCATCGTCGCCGGCACCCTCATCCTCCAACGCTTCATGCGCCTCGCCGCTGTCGACGCCTTCACCGTCAGCGAGCGCGACATCCTTCATGGCATTATCAAGCACCTGGAAGAGCAAACGTCGACGACAAGCGTTCCGCTATAATGATGCACTTCAAGGGGGCGTGGCGGAATTGGCATACGCAGCGGACTTAAAATCCGCCGACTTCGGTCTTGTGGGTTCGAGTCCCACCGCCCCTACCAGGTTGTTCTAACCGCCCCAACCGCGCCGTTTCCCGCTATGAAACCTGTTGTTAGCAAATCTTCTATATAATGCCGTCTAATCGAAGCCACGATTAAGGCAGGGAAGGGATAAAGAATGACGGAAAACATCGAGCACAAGCACCACGAGCGCAGCGCCTGGTCGGGCAAGATCGCGTTCATTTTGGCGGGTGCCGCGAGCGCGGTCGGCCTCGGCAACCTGTGGAGGTTCCCGACGCTGGCGGCAAAGTATGGCGGCGGCATGTTCATTTTGACCTACTTCGTCCTCGCGTTCACGTTCGGCATCTCGTTGCTGCTCCTCGAGACGGCGCTTGGCCGCAAGACGAAGCTCTCGGTCATCGGCGCGTTCAGCTCGCTGCGCAGCCGTTGGAAGTTCGTCGGCGTGCTCGCGGCCGCCGTGCCGTTCATCATCACGCCGTATTACTGCATCATTGGCGGATGGGTCACGAAATACCTTGCAAGCTACATCGCGGAGAGCCCGGCCAACGTCGCGGCTGATGGCTTCTTCACCGGCTTCATCACCGATCCGATCTTCACTTACGTGTTCATGCTGATCTTCATGGCGATTTGCTTCGGCGTTGTCGCGCTCGGCGTTAAGAACGGCATCGAGAAGGCGAACATGGTGATGATGCCGCTGTTGCTCGTGTTCGCCGTCGGCATCGCGATCTTCGTGCTCATGCAGCCCGGCGCGGCCGAAGGCGCGGCCTACTACTTGATCCCCGACTTCTCGAAGTTCTCGCCGGAGCTCGTCATCAACGCGCTCGGGCAGATGTTCTACAGCCTGTCGCTTGCCATGGGCATCATGGTGACCTATGGCAGCTACCTCGACAAGAAGGAGAACCTCACGCAGTCCGTCGCGAGCATCGCTGGCTTCGACCTGATCGTGTCGTTCCTCGCCGTCCTCATGATCGTGCC
>ERZ808037.1771-NODE-1771-length-12848-cov-12.095216_pt1 | contig 12848 bp, 11 predicted proteins | sample MGYA00380190_ERZ808037 | MGnify/ENA primary metagenome ERZ808037 (study PRJEB31490, sample SAMN06133399) | mouse gut metagenome | isolation source: J9 | host: mice | place: China: Chengdu | collected 2015-05 ...
TTTTCCGACGACGGTTTATCCAACGACGGCGGCAAAGAAACAGGCTGCTCGTGGATGATGTACTCGTTGCTGCTGAATTTGCCGCTTTCGTCCGTGGTCTGGTGGCGCTCGATGTACCCGGCCCGCTCCAATTCGTTGACGGCGGAACGAATAGCGTCCTTGCTCTCCCGGTTGATGCAGCACAGGCCGGACAGGGTATAATCCCAATCTTCCGGGAGGCTAAGTATCTGCGACAGCAGGCCCTTGGCTTTCAGGGACAGGGACTTGTCCCGCAGGTGGTAGTTGGACATGACCGTGTAGCCCTTGTTCCTCTCCACGCGGAATACTGGCATGGTTCGACCCTCCTTTCGGTGTCTGGACATGAAAAAACGCCGCAGACTTTTTCAAAATCTGCGGCGTTTGCCTGTCCATACGCTATTCAGTTTTTGTGTTCCCACACTCCATATCAATGACGACCGAAACCGTGATATAGTCCTCAATGCGCTTATTGCGGAGTTTGTCGCCCTCGGCGTCGAACACCACATGGCGGGCAAAGTGTTGGAAACGCAGGATTTCTACGAGTTTTCTCTTTGTAGCAACACAATAGTCTCCACATGGGCGGTCCTGGGGAAGAGGTCCACCGCCTCCGCCCGGGCCGGGGCGTAGCCCAGGGCGGCAAACCGCCTCACGTCCCGGGCCAGGGTGGCCGGGTCGCAGGAGACGTACACCACCCGGTCCGGCCCCATCCGGGCCACGGTGTCCACCACCTGGGGGGCCAGCCCCTTCCGGGGCGGGTCCACCACCACCACCTGGGGGCGGACGCCCTCCTCCTCCAGCTGGAGGGCCAGCTGGGCGGCGTCGCCGCAGTGGAAGCGGGTTTTGTCCGCCAGACCGTTCCGGCGGGCGTTCTCCCGGGCGTCCTCCACCGCCTGGGGCACCGCCTCCACGGCGACGACCTCCCGGGCCCGCTCCGCCATGGTGAGGCTGATGGTCCCGATGCCGCAGTACAGCTCCACCACCGTCTCGGAGCCGGTGAGGCCGGCGAAGTCCAGCGCCAGCTGGTAGAGCACCTCGGTCTGCGCCCGGTTCACCTGGAAGAAGGAGGGCGCCGACAGCCGGAAGCGGTGGCCCCGCAGCTCCTCCTCCAGCCAGTCCCGGCCCCAGAGGGTGCGGTACTCCGCCCCCAGGATCACGTTGGTTTTTTTGGTGTTCACGTTGAGCACCACCCCGGCCAGCCCGGGGGCGGCGGCCCGCAGGGCCTCCACCAGCGCCTCCTCGTGGGGGAGCGTCTTCCCATTGGCCGCCAGGCAGCACAGCACCTCCCCCCCGGAGCTGGTGCGCAGGAACAGGTGGCGGACCAGCCCCCGGCCCGTCCGCTCGTCATAGGCGGGGATGCGGAAGCGGTTCATCCAGCCCTTCACGGCGGCCCGGCAGGCGGTGTCCGCCTCCGGCTGGAGCAGGCAGTCGCCGATGTTCACCACCTGATGGGTGCGCTCCCGGTAGTAGCCGATGGCCCCCGGCCCCACGGGGAACTGGACCTTGTTGCGGTAGCGCAGGGTGTTTTCCGCCCCGTGGATCACGGGGACGGGGAGATCCGCGCCGCCGATGCGCCGCAGGGCGTCCTCCACCCGCCGGCGCTTGGCCTCCAGCTCCTCGGCGTAGGTCATGTGACGGAACTGGCAGCCGCCGCAGCGCCCGTAATAGGGGCAGTCGGGCTGGATGCGGGCGGGGGAGGGCTCCAGCAGCGTCTCAATATGCCCCCAGGCGGCGCTGTGGCCGATGTGCTCGATGCGGACCTGGGCCCGCTCCCCCCGGAGGGCCCCCTTGACGAACACCGCCATGCCCTCGATCCGGGCTACTCCCTCGCCGCCGCTGGCGCAGCCCTCGATAACAGCGGGGTATATCCCGCCCCTTTTCAACATTGAGTTTCCCCCTTCCCCTGGGCCTTGTGGAGCTTGTGCAGCTCCTTCTTCCGCCGGTTGGAGAACCGGTCCTCCTCGCTGTACACGCAGCCGCAGTACTTCTGCATGTACAGCCCCAGGGCCCGGGCCTCCTCCTGCCCCGCCTGGAACCGGGGGCGGAAGTCATAGGGCGCGAACTCCACCCCGTACTTCTCCCCCATCTTCGCCCCCGTGGCGCAGATCAGCGCCCGGTCCTGATAGGGAGACACCAGCAGGGTGGTGGAGAAGCGGTCAAAGCCGTGCTGGGCGGCGTACTGGGCGGTGCGCTCCAGGCGGCAGGTGTAGCAGTAGCCGCAGCGGTGGTCGCTGTCCCCGGCCACGGCGGCGGTGAAGGGCCGCAGGCCGTAGAAGTCCTCCTCCCGCAGCGCCAGGCCGATGTCCCCGGCGTACTGCCGCAGGGTGTCCCGCCGGGCCTTGTACTCCAGGAAGGGGTGGATGTTGGGATTGTACCAGAAGCCCACGGGCTCCACCCCCTCCTCCCGCAGCTGCCGGACGCAGGCCACAGAGCAGGGGGCGCAGCAGATGTGGAGCAGGGTGCTCATGGCAGGATCTCCAGCCCGGACAGCACCGCGTACATCCCGGCGGCGGCCTCCTCCCGGAGGATGGGGGCGGAGGGGGCCATGCTGTACAGCGGGGCGAACAGCATGGAGCCCGCGCCGTCCAGCACGTCCTGAAGCCCCCAGGTCAGCACGGCCACGCTGCTCTGGGCCCAGTCGGAGTAGGGGGCGATGGCCGCCTGCATGTCCAGGGGCAGGTCCTCCCCGGCCTGCTCCACCGCATAGCCGTAGGCGTCCATGGCGAAGTTGAGGTACCGGGCGGTGCGGCCCATGATGGCGAGAAACTCCTCCTGGGTGAGGGGGCTTTCCGGGTTGAACAGCTCCCCGCCCACCCCGGAGACCAGGCCCAGCACGGCCATGGCGTTCACCTCGCCGGCGTACCAGGCGCCGTCCGCCACGTCGGTAAACAGGCTGGGGCCGGAGTAGGTCACGTTGAGCACCCGGGCGAGCATGACGCACAGCTGGGCCCGGGTGAGCTGCTCCTTGGGGCTGAACACGCCGGGCTGGGTGCCGTTGAGCAGGCGGTAGGTGGCCATGGCGTTGATGGGGCCGGCGTAGCAGCTGTCCTCCACGTCGGTGAACCAGCGGCTGTTATAGGACACGCCCATGCCCGCCGCCGCCTCGGGGGCGGAGCACTGGGTGTAGACGCCGCCGTTGTAGAAAATCCGCATCTGGGGGGGCAGGGCTTCCAGCAGGGCGGCCAGCACGGCGGGGTCCGCGTCCGGGTCCACGTAGAAGGGGTCGGACCCGGGCATGACGCACAGGGAAGAGGTCTCCATGGAGCCGCCGCACAGGGCCTGGACCACCGCGGGGGCCATGGCGTCGTCCACCAGCAGGGTGGGGATGACGCCGACGCGGTCGGTGGTGGTGCCGGCGGCGGCGTAGAAGCGGTCGGTGGTGATGCGCAGGCTGTCCCCCTCAAAGTACTCGGGGTGGGTCTCTTCGTCAAACAGCGTCTGGGCCACCCCCTTGCCGAAGGTGCGGCTGCCCACCACCAGGCCCCGGTCCAGGTCCCGCACGCCGGCGGAGAGCAGCTCGGAGGCGCTGGCGCTGGCGCCGTCCACCAGCAGGATCACCGGCTTGCCGGTGGCGGCCTCGGCGTTGCTGCCGTAGGGGAGGGTTCTGCCGTCGTACTCCTCAAAATAGAGGTAGTAGTCCGGCCCGTTCAGCGCGCCCAGCATGTCCAGCGCGGAGTTTACGTAGCCGCCGGAATTGCCCCGCAGGTCGATGACCCAGCAGTCCACCTCCTCGTCGTGCTCCTGGAGGAGCTGGGTGAAGAGCGCTCCGGTGTCCAGCCCGAAGGAGGTGCACTGGAGGTAGCCCAGCCCCTCCCCCAGCAGGGTGAAGCGGGTGTTGCGCATCACCAGGGCCCGGCGGGTGAGGGAGAGGCTCAGGGTGCTGTCTCCCCGCCGGAGGGTGACGCTGACCTGGGTGTCCTCCTGGCCGCGCAGGAGGTCCAGATGGTCCTGGGAGGCGGGGACGCAGGAGGCGCCGTCGACGGACACAATCAGGTCGCCGGGCTGGACGCCGGCGGCCTGGGCGCTGCTCTCGGGCAGCACGGTGTCCACCAGCAGCCCCTGGTCGGTGAATGCCAGGATGACGCCCACACCCACGGTGCTCACCTCGTTCTCGGTGAGGTCCAGCAGGGCGGCGTACTCCTCCGCGGTCATGTAATAGGTATAGGGGTCGCCCAGCAGGGCGAACAGCTGCTCCAGGCTCTCCGCCTGGTAGGCCTCGTCGGGCAGGCCGTAGTAGTAGTTCTCCTCCAGCAGCTCCAAAGCCTGGTCCACCGTGAGGGCGGAGGCGGGGGCCGTCAGCAGGATCAGCGCCAGCAGGGCGGAGACAAGGCGGGACAGATACTTTTTCATAGAGTTTCTCCTTTGCGTATGGGGCCCTTTGTTAAGAAGCTGTACCAATAGACCTCAGCACGCATCTCTGCGGCCCAAATTGCCGCCAACTGTGCTAAGGAAGCGCTGATTCAATGCGCCTGCGGCATCTTGTGGAAACTTTGCGCCATAATTTTGTTGCGGTTTCTTGAAATAAACACAATTATTCCCGAGAAATCGCGCCGCATTCTGGCGCAAAATTTCTTCACAACCTGCTCTTGCCGATTGAATCGGTCCTTCCTTAAAAAATCTTGAAATACACAAAGTATTCCCGCGATTTTTTGCCTTGCCGGCGGCAATTTTTCCTCGCAAGTCTGCGTACTTCGGCTATTGGTACAGCTTCTAAATTGACAAACGGGACCAGATGGATTAAACTGGTGATACCATAGCCGCAGGCCGGTTCGCGGCGCCTGCCAACAGTATACCATAAAATGACTGAGCTGGGGTGAACAATTTATGACAAACTTTTCTGAGTTCTCCTTCCCCTCCAAGGACGGGGTCCACAAGTGCCACGTGAGCCTTTGGCTCCCGGAGGGGGAGCCCCGGGGGGTGGTGCAGATCGTCCACGGGGTGGCGGAGTACGCCGGGCGGTACGACCACTTCGCCCGGTATCTGACGGACCACGGCTTCGCGGTGTGCGGCGAGGACCACTTGGGCCACGGCAAGACGGTGGACGACGGGAAATACGGCTATTTCGGCAAAAAAGACGGCTGGGCGCTGGTGACGGCGGACGTGCGGCAGCTGCGGCAGCTGTGCGGGGAGCGCTTCCCCGGCGTGCCCTATTTCCTGCTGGGCCACTCCATGGGCTCCTTCCTGGCCCGGACCTACCTGTGCACCTATCCCGGCACGGTGGACGGCTGCATTCTGTCCGGCACCGGGCAGGAGAGGCCCGCCCTGGTGGCGGCGGGGGAGGCGGTGGCCTCCGCCATCTGCGCGGCCAGGGGGCCGGAGACGGTGAGCAGGCTGGTGAATCAGCTGTCCCTGGGGGCGTACAACAGGCAGTTCGCCCCCAACCGCACCTCGGCGGACTGGATCTGCCGGGACGAGGCGGTGGTGGACGCCTACCTTAAGGACCCCTTCTGCACCTTTATGCCCACCGCCGGCATGTTCCGGGACATGATGGGGGGCCTGCGGTATATCGCAAGTGAAAACGCCCTGTCCCGGATGGACCCGTCCACCCCCGTCTACCTGTTCTCCGGCGACCGGGACCCGGTGGGCTCCAACGGGGAGGGCGTGAGGAAGGTGTACGGCTTCTTCCGGGACCACGGCACGGCGGACCTGACCATGAAGCTCTACCCCGGCGGGCGGCACGAGATGCTCAACGAGATCAACAGGGGCGAGGTGTACGCCGACGTGCTGGCCTGGCTGGAAAAGAGAAGCGCGGAGGCGTGCGGAGCAGCGGGCTAACTCCGGAGCGGAGCGAGGCCGAGCGCAGGACCGCAGAGCGGCCCGGAGACCAGGCCGAGTCGCAGCGAAAGCGCCCGAGCGCCCTGGCCGCTTCGCAGCGTGACAGCGAAGAAGCGCTAAGCCGTCGTGAGCAGCGCGGATGGAGCGCAGCGAAAGCAAAAGCCCAGGGCCCGCGCAGCGGGACCGGGTTTTGCTTGAGTCGGAGTGAAGCCGCGCGTCGCGAACAGGCGCAGCGTGACAACAGGAACCGAAACGCAGGGGCGCACATTATGCGCCCCTGTATCTTTGGGAACCTCTGAATAAATCGCTCTTGCCGATTGATTCAGAGGTTCCTTTATGCTTTTGCGGTCCGGCGCAGGAACTTGAACTGGGTCTCCGAGCACACCACCGCCAGGAAGATGAGCGCGAAGCCCAGGTACATCAGCGGGGCGGGGCTCTCCGCCCCGAACAGCACGGAGAAGGCCACGCCGAAGGGGGCCTCCAGGCTGAGCAGCAGGGCGGCGGAGGAGGGGTCGGTGTACTTCTGCCCCACGTTCTGGAACAGCAGGGCCACCGAGGTGGCGGCCACCGCCAGGTAGAGCAGCACCCACCAGGCCTGGGGGGGCAGGCCGTCCACGGGGATGCCGCGGGTGAAGAGGGTCCCCGCCCAGCAGCACAGGGCGGTGGCCCCGAACTGGATGACGGTGAGGGGGAAGATGTCCCGCCCCTGGGAGAACTTGGCCACCGCCGCGATGTGGCAGGCGTAGAGGAAGCCGCCCAGCAGGGTGAGCAGGTCCCCCGCCGACAGGGCCAGCCCCCCGTCCCAGGACACAAAGCCGATGCCCGCCACGCACAGCAGGGCGGCCAGCACGTTCCACCGGCTGGGCCGCCGCCGGTCCATCGCCCAGTACAGGAAGGGGACGATGACGCAGTACACGGCGGTGAAAAAGGCGTTTTTCCCCGGGGTGGTGTCCATCAGGCCGTAGTTCTGCACCGCGTAGGCGGCGAACATCAGCGCGCCCAGCACGCCGCCCCGCCACCAGTAGGAGCGGTCCACCCCCCGCCAGTGCCGCCAGAACACCAGGGCCAGCAGCGCCGCCGCCAGGGTGAAGCGGAAGGCCAGCAGGAACATCAGGTCCACGTCATCCAGGGTGTCCTTGAGGATGAAGAAGGTGGAGCCCCAGATGAGGGTGGCCAGGACGATCATGGGCTTGGCCAGCTTTTTCAGGGTATTTTCGCTCATAATATATTCAGCTCCAGGTTTTCAAACATGAAAAAATGTGGTATTCTATTGGCAGACAGACAGGAAAGGGGTGGAGGGATGCTCCCTCAGACATTTTTCGGCGGTGACACGGTGGAGGCGGCCCGGGCCCTGGTGGGGAAGTACCTGGTGCGGCGGTACGGCGGGATCACCCTGGCCGCCCGGATCACCGAGACGGAGGCCTACGTGGGCCGGATGGACAAGGCGTGCCACGCCTACAACTACCGGAAAACGGAGCGGACCCGCACCCTCTTCGCCCCGCCGGGGACGGCCTATGTCTACCTGATCTATGGAATGCACTGCTGCCTCAACTTCGTCACCGAGCCAGAGGGGGAGCCGGCGGCGGTGCTCATACGGGGGCTGTCCCCCAGGTATAACCAGGACATCATAGCAGAAAACCGCTTTCATTGCAAGTGGGAGGACACCACCGCCTGCCAGCGGAAAAACTTCCTCAACGGCCCCGGCAAGGTGTGCGCCGGGATGAACATCAGCCGCGCCCTCAACGGCCTGCCCCACGGGTCGGAGGAGCTGTTTGTCTGCGAAAGCCTGGCCGAGCTGGGCCTGCCTGTGCCGGAGGGGGACCGGTAGCCCCTGGACATCAAGGCGGGCAAGCGCATCGGCATCGACTACGCCCAGGAGGCGGTGGACTTCCCCTGGCGGTTTTATCTGTGAGGGGCCCTGCCTGTGGTGCGGGTGGGCGGCCAAAGCGGCGGAGTGGGCGGCGATCCATACGGATTTGTCCATTTGCTATATCAATATAAATCGTTATAAAAAATTATATGATATTTTTGGTTTATGTATTGCTTATATCCTCATTCTATTGTATAATATGCCTATATCAATGTATAGAAAGAAGGTGGTTCCGATCCATCAGTGCCCCAGGCCACAATCGTCAATGCTCGTTCTGCTGAATATGTAATCGGATATATCACATTCAATCCTCTCATCGGTGAAACAACGAGCGAGCGGCTCAAAGTTTACTGTAATCCCTATTTCTATGATACGGAGTCGTATGTGGTAAATGGGAAAGCAGCAGATGCTGTTGCTGATGTTGCTGGCATTCTCTTTAGCATTTTTATCTCATATGCGTTTCCTGCGGCTGAGCTATCTAAAATAGTTGCTGAAGCAATCATCAGTTTCTTTGGAGGAAAAATAATAGGTAATGCAATTGGCGTTAACTTTACTGAGAAGGTTGCCGTCGAATCATACTATTACAGCTTCCGCTCTTACAAACTGTCCGCTGGCATCTATTCAAGCTCATATTCTGGTATTTCGAGGCGTGTTACAACTCTGGAGAGTACATACTCTGGCCAATGGTTCCATGAGGGTACAACACCGAGCACCTGGAAGGATGGTAATGTGTTTGCGGTTTGGTGTTGGAACGAAATGTATGGCGAATACTGTCCAGGAGTGAAAAATTACTCGTAATATTGATTGCGAGGTGTTTTGCATGAAATGTCCGTTTTGTGGGGAGGAAATGGTGTTAGGACACATACAGCCGGTTGGGGGGAGGGTCCCGGTCTGGCTTCCCGGTTCCCTTACGGTTACAGACCTGAGGCCGCACTTTTTTACCGTTAAAAACGTAGAGCGGGCGGGAGGCTGTGTGATTGGGAGGGCCATCAGCTTTGGCGTGCTGTATAGGGCCTCAGACAAAGCCAGCCGCCCCGACAGCATGTGGTGCAAAAAGTGCGATGTGCTGATTACAAAGCTTTCTAAGACATGAAATGCCAAGTCAAGGCCGCGCCCATGCGGGCGCGGCCTTGACGCGTGGATGCTTTTTTGGTATGATAATAAAAAATTGCCAGCAGATGCCAAAGGAGTTTAGGAGGTCAAGCCATGCGCGGCAATACCCTTTACATTGTGGTCCCCTGCTACAACGAGGAGGAGGTCCTCCCCGAGACCGCCCGGCGGCTGGGGGACAAGCTGAAAAGCCTGATGAACGCCGGAAGGATCAGCCCCCGCAGCCGGGTGCTGTTTGTCAACGACGGCTCCAGGGACGGGACCTGGCAGGTGATCTCCCGGCTCCACGGGGAGAACCCCCTGCTGTGCGGGGCGGACCTGTCCCGGAACCGGGGGCACCAGAACGCCCTGCTGGCGGGGCTGATGGCGGCGAAGGACAAGGCGGACATGGTCATCTCCATGGACGCCGACCTCCAGGACGACGTGGACGCCGCCGACGCCATGGTGGACAAGTATTTGGCGGGGGCGGACATCGTGTACGGCGTGCGCTCCTCCCGGAAAACCGACACCTTTTTCAAGCGCACCACCGCCGAGGCCTTCTACCGCATGATGGACCTGCTGGGGGCGGAGACGGTGTTCAACCACGCCGACTACCGCCTCATGTCCCGCCGGGCGCTGGAGGGGCTCAGCCAGTTTAAGGAGGTCAACCTGTTCCTCCGGGGCATCGTGCCCATGATCGGCTACCCCACGGACACGGTGGAGTATGAGCGGGGGGAGCGGTTCGCTGGGGAGAGCAAATATCCCCTGAAAAAAATGCTGGCCTTTGCCCTGGAGGGGGTCACCTCCCTGTCGGTGCGGCCCCTGCGGATGATCACCGGGCTGGGCTTTCTGGTGTTTTTCGTCTCGCTGGTGATGATCGGCTACAACGTGGTCCGCTGGGCCACCGGGAACACCGTGGCGGGCTGGGCCAGTCTGGCCTGCTCGGTGTGGTTCATCGGGGGGCTGATCCTGCTGTCCCTGGGGGTCATCGGGGAATACCTGGGCAAGCTGTACCTGGAGAGCAAGGGCAGGCCCCGCTACCTCATCCGGGAGGTGCTGGACGAGCAGGGGGATGGAGCCGAAAGATGACGGAACTCTTGACAAAATCTTAAACCTTTCTAAACAATGGGGAAAGGGCCTTGCATTTTGGGCCGTCCTGACATAAAATAGCACCAGTGGATATAAAGCGGCGGGACAGCGCCGCTGGGCGGCCCACGAAATACGAATCAGGAGGTAGTACCCATGAGCATTGATTTTGAGAGCCTGAAGGACAAAGCGGTGGTCGCGGCCCAGACCGGCGTGACCCGGGTAAAGGAGCTGACCGAGACCGGCGTGGCCAAGGCCAAGGAGCTGGCGGACACCGGCGCGGCCAAGGCCAAGGAGATCACCGAGATTGGCAAGCTGAAGGTGAACAACTCCGCCGAGCAGGAGGCCATCCGCAAGGCCTACTCCGAGCTGGGCAAGCTGTACTACGCCGAGCGGGGCTCCGCCCCCGAGGCGGCCTACGCCGACGCCTGCCAGCGCATCACCGACTCCCTGGCCCGGATTTCCTATAACAACGAGCGCATCGCCGACATCAAGGCGGCGGGCCAGCTCAGCGACGGCGAGGTGGAGGCGGCGGAAGTGGAGCCGGAGCCGGCCTGCGAGGAGCCCTCCTGCTGCTGCGGCGGCGAGGAGAAGGACGAGGGGCCCTGCTGCTGCTGTGAGCAGGATGAGGATAAGCCCCAGGAGTGACAGGAAGGGAAACCGCCCCGGCGCGCAGGCGCCGGGGCGGTTTTTTGCCATATTGACGGTGGGCGGCCCCGCTACCTGCTCCCGGTGGAGCCGAAGCCGCCCGCGCCCCGGGCGGTGCCGTCCAGCTGGTCCGTGGGCAGAAACTGGGCGGTGAGATAGGGGACAATCACCAGCTGGGCGACGCGGTCGCCCTCCTCCACCACCCGGGCCTCGCCGCTGTGGTTGTGGAGGGACACCATCAGCTCCCCCCGGTAGTCCGCGTCGATGACCCCCACCTTGTTGGCGGGGGCCAGGCCCTGCTTGGTGGCCAGCCCCGAGCGGGCGTACACCAGGCCCACATACCCCTGGGGGATGGCCAGGGAGAGCCCGGTACGGATGAGGACGGTCTGGCCGGGGGCCACCGTCACCGGCCCGTCGGTGAGGGCGTACAGGTCCGCCCCGGCGGCGTCGGCGGAGCCATAGGCGGGCAGCTTGGCCCGGGGGTCCAGCAGCTTGACGGAAACAGGCGCAGTCATAGTGCAGCCTCCTTATACAGTGATCGCTTGTATGGTCATCTCCCCGTCCCAGAGGACGGGGGCGCGGGCGGCGACGCTGGCGGGGACGTTGAGAATCCGCTGGTTGGCGGACCCCCGGAAGCGCAGGTTCAAATCCTTTTGCGCCTCCACAAAGGGGCCGTCCACCAGAACGTCCAGGTGGGACAGCAGCGCGCCGGTGGCCTCGCACCGGGCCCGGCCGTCCCCCCACAGCTCCTCCAGGGTGTAGCCGGAGTAGCACCAGATCTCCTTGTCCGGGAAGCGCGTCTTCACCCGGCGGAGAAACGGGAGCAGCGCCCGCTGGTTGTCCGGCTCCAGGGGCTCCCCCCCCAGCAGGGACAGCCCCTTGATGTGGGCGGGGGAGAGGGCGGCCAGAATCCGCTCCTCCTCCGCGGCGGTGAAGGGCTGGCCGTAGGCGAAGTCCTGGGCCTCCGGGTTGAAGCACCCGGGACAGTGGTGGGTGCAGCCCGACACGAACAGGGACACCCGCACGCCGGGGCCGTTGGCCACGTCGGCCCACTTGATGGTGGCGTAATTCACAAAAAAACTCCTTTGTCAAAAAAGCGGGGCGGCCGGACGGCCGCCCCCCCATTATTTCTTATTATCGTAACGCCATGATATGGCGTAAAACGCACCAATTAGCGAAACAAACGCTCCAATCAGAGCTATAATAGCATCACCTAAGACATCACCTAAGAGGATAAATGCAATCCCCAATAAAACTACAGCTATCCCAACTAATATTCTCTCCATTTGATCTAACTCCGATAGTCTATCAGTTCCAATCACAGGTGGAGCACCCGGGAGGCGATCTCCTTGGTCTTACCCTCGTTCCAGAAGTTCTCCCCCAGGTAGCCGCAGGTCCGCCGGGTGACGTTCATCTTGGCGTGGTCCTTGTTGTGGCACACGGGGCACTCCCACTCATTGTCCTCGTTGACGATGATCTCCCCGTCGTAGCCGCACACCTGGCAGTAGTCGCTCTTGGTGTTGAACTCGGCGTACTGGATGTTGTCATAGATGAACCGCACCACGTCCCGCAGGGCGTCCAGGTTGTGGCGCATGTTGGGAATCTCCACGTAGGAGATGCACCCGCCGCTGGAGATCTTCTGGAACTGGCTCTCAAAGGTGAACTTGGTGAAGGCGTCGATGTCCTCCCGCACGTCCACGTGATAGCTGTTCGTATAATATCCCTTGTCGGTTACATCGGGTATGGTGCCAAACCGCTCCTTGTCGATGCGGGCGAAGCGGTAGCACAGGCTCTCCGCCGGGGTGCCGTACAGGGCGAAGCCGATGTTGGTCTCCCGGCGCCACTGGTCGGTGGCGGCCCGCAGGCGCTTCATGAGGCGCAGGGCGAAGTCCTCCCCCTCGGGCTCGGTCTGGGAGCAGCCCTTCACCAGCTTGGTCACCTCGTACAGCCCGATGTAGCCCAGAGAGATGGAGGAGTACCCGCCGTAGAGCAGCTTGTCAATGGTCTCGCCCTTTTCCAGCCGGGCCACCGCGCCGTACTGCCAGTGGATGGGGGACACGTCGGAGCGCACGCCCTTCAGGGCGTTGTGGCGGCACATCAGGGCCTCGAAGCACAGCTGGAGCCGCTCCTCCAGCAGGGGCCAGAACTTGTCCTCGTCCTGGCCGGAGAGGATGCCGATCTGGGGCAGGTTCAGGGACACCACGCCCTGGTTGAACCGGCCCTCGAACTTGTAATTGCCGTCCCCGTCCTTCCAGGGGGAGAGGAAGGACCGGCAGCCCATGGGGGAAAACACGTTGCCCTCGTAGTGCTCCCGCATCTTCTTGGCGGAGATGTAGTCGGGGTACATCCGCTTGGCGGAGCACTT
>ERZ808037.1772-NODE-1772-length-12847-cov-41.975489_pt1 | contig 12847 bp, 12 predicted proteins | sample MGYA00380190_ERZ808037 | MGnify/ENA primary metagenome ERZ808037 (study PRJEB31490, sample SAMN06133399) | mouse gut metagenome | isolation source: J9 | host: mice | place: China: Chengdu | collected 2015-05 ...
CCTATACAAAAAGTAAGCCCAACTTCTGCCGTTCAAGAAGTTGGACTCACTATTTTATGGTTTAGCGGACAGTAATATATGTTTTTGAGTTCGGTTGCCCCTATCATAGCCATGGGGGACCTTGTCAATAAGATCATAACTCCTGACATCGCAGCTCTTATGGATGATAATGATTATATGCTGAAATATGCCCGACAGAATGCAAGTACGCCTGCATGGGATCCTGTAAGGGGCAAATCACAGGCTTTTGATGGCGCATACACTTTCAGGCCTATGGGATATATGATAAACAGTTGGGGGCTTAGGGCTGAAAGCATGATATATGTGGCTGCAGAATCCCTTATCCGTCTGGGGAGAATCAGGGATGGGCTTGAAATGATTGATAATGTGCGGAAACTCCGTATAGAGAACGCCTCTATGTTTGCTGACCGTGCATCATCTCTTGATGAGGAAGGTGCAATGACACTCCTTATGGACGCAAAGCGAGTGGAGTTTATTGGCACTTTTGAAACTTTTTTTGATATGAAACGGTGGAACAGTGAAGATAAGTACCGGCGTGATATCATACATAATTATGGCGAACTCGGAACATTCTCAATCACTCCGGAGTCAGAGCTTTGGATCTTTCCGTTCCCTGCTTCGGCTACAAGTATCAATAAGTCGTTGACACATAATTACTAAGAGGCTGTTTTAAACAGCCTCTAAAGTGCGTGTGATCTGCCTATGATAATCCCGGAGTCTTGTCTTTGATGTGTTACCTGACCGGAGGTGCGGGCACCTCGCTCCTGCGGGTGTGTGACATGTATATCCTTAGGATGAGTGCCGTGACGAAATATAGACCTGTGAGTGCCCACAGGCTCCAGTAGTATCGCGATATTTCCGGCAGGGTGGCGGCATTGCCGTTGATGCGTATGAAGCCTTCCACTCCCCATGTTGCCGGAACGAGATCGGAGATCATCAGCCAGAACCTGTTGAACGCATATCTGGGCCATGTAAGCCCTGACAGGAACAGGAACACCAGTGAAGAGAATACCACTACCAGCAGGGATGTCTCCCTCTCTCTGACGAATACCTGTATGGTCTGGCCGAGGAAAGTTGTGGCGAGGAGCATCACGAATATGAACGGCATATAGTCTCTCACGTTGCCTACGTGGGGCAGTGAGAACATTTCGGGCACTATGTGGAGGATATAGTAGCTCATGGGGATGTATATCATCATGTAGCAGAGGCTTTTGCCGAGAAGCACGGCTGTAGGCCCGGCATCGTATCCGTAAGGGTCATAGCCACGGTTGCGGCGGCGACGCTCGGCGGCGGTGCCGCCTATCATGGTTATGCCGAGGAGCATGCTCTGCTGGAGTATGAGCACCACTATGCCGGGCATAATGAATGACGCGAAGCCTTGAGTGGGGTCTCCGAGGCTCTCGAAATGGGTGTCGACCGGAAGCCCTGTAACCTGTGTGGCCAGTGCGCCGCCGAGTGTTGCAACGCGCCGGGCCGTAAGCTCGGTAACTTCATGCATCTGTACCCCCGTCAGGGCAAACAGATACTGACGGAACCGTATGAGCAGCGACATGTCGTTGTAGAACGATATCGTTGCCTGCTGCCCGGTGCCGACTTTTTTGGCATAGTCGGCCGGGATCTCGATTATGCCGTAGCATTCTTTTTCGGCCCAGGCGCGGCGTGCTTCCTGAAGGTTGGCTGCATAGCCCGAGATGTGTATGCTCTGTGTTGCGTCAAGTGTGCGTACCAGTTCGCGGCTCTCGGCAGTGCGGGAATTGTCGACCACTACCGTGGAGATGTCGGTCACCAATTCGGGATTGTATATAAGGGTGTAGACTATGGGGTAGGCAAGCGGGAGTCCGAAAAAGAACAGCATGACGCCGATGTCGGTGAACACTAACCATGTCTCCCTTCTCCACACGCGGAACAGACTTCTAAACCATTTCATATCAGGGAACGTAAACGGGGTTGAGACAATGACGGCGCAGGCGGCGCAGTCCGAGGACGGGTGTCAGCATCATGGCCAGCATCGCGATATAGTAGAACCGCGAATAGTATATGGGCAATCCGTTGAGTGCCTGGTCGATGTATATTAGGAAATAGTATCGTATAGGCATTATGTAGGCGAATATGCCCACGGCTCCATACATCTTGTCGACAGGGAATGAGAATCCCGCTATGGAGAAACAGAGTATGCCTACAAGGCTGCATATGCTCATGGCAAGACGCAGGTTGGGTATCATCTCGCATACCACTGTGGCGAATGCCTGGCATGACATCACCAGAAGCACCATGGCGAATATCATGTGCCATGGGCTGCAGTTGAGCGGGAAGTGCATGAAGCGGAACATCACCGTCTGTATGGCTACGCCTATGGCTATGAATACTACGCTCTGCGGAAGGAGCTTCCCTGCCAGTGCCAGCCTCATGCTGCCGTGGGCTGTGGCGAGCCATTCCACCGATGTGCGGTCCTTCATCTCCTGGCATATGCTGAAGGATGTCACTGTCAGCACAAGGAGGGCTATGAGCCCTGCCAGAAACGACTGTGAAAGATATATGTTGTAGTTGGTCCAGGGGTTGCCTATGGGATGATTGTCGGTGGTGAGCGGCATTATCAGGCTCCCTGCTATCTCCTCATCTATGCCTGCGCTTGTAAGCGAGGTCTCGACAATACCCCCTGAGGTGGTCACGGCTATGGTCTTGAACCCCTTGAAGGAGAGTGTGCCGGGGACGAATATGCTCATGTTGGAGTAGAAAGAGAGGGTGGGTGTGCGTCCGCTGAGTGCCTTCTCCTGAAATTCGGCCGGTATGTAGAAGAATCCGAACAGTTCCCCGCCCCGGATTTTTTCCATGGCGGCGTTGTAGCTTTCAAGGTCTTCGGCGATGTCGATAAGCTCGGTGGCGTTGAGGGAGCGCGTGATGCGTCGCGATAGGGATGAATGGTCCATGTCAACTATCCCTACGGGGACTTTCAGCGGCAATCCCTCGTGCATGAGGTTGAGAAAGAAGAATGTGCACCCTAACGGCACGACCACCATCATGAAGATGTAGATCCTGCGGGAGCATAGGGTCCGTATGCCGCGACGTATTGAGGGGAACATGTTTTTGGAATTTACGTGAATAATCTTGTTAGGTGCTTCTGACGGGGTCCGTCTATTTGAAGTAGACCACAGTCATGCCGGGACGCAGCTCGGGGAGGTCTTCGAGCGGCCGCGCCTTTATCTCGAAGGTCTTGCTGTCCCATTGCCCTGTGGCTTTTGTGGCCTGCCATGTGGCGTAGCTGCCGAGGTCGCGGGAGTAATATATCTTGGCTTTGACTTTCTTTTTGTCGAGTGCGGGTATCATCACTTCGATCTCTCCTCCCAGGGGCATGTCTTTGAGAAGATCCTCGCGCACGTTGAATGTCACCCATTTGTCGGAAGTCTTCAGCAGGCTCATGATGGGTGCTCCGAGCATGACGAGCTCGCTGACCTCGGGGTATATCTGGTCGATCTGCCCGTCGCACGGTGCAACGAGATACTGGTCCTCGAGCATGCTTTGCACTTCGGCCACTCCGCCTTTTGCGACATTGACCATCGCTGCGGCCGATTCCTTGTCCTCTTTCTGCGCGCCTGCTATGGCGAGCTCAAGCTGGCTCTTGGCGGCATCGCGCCCTGCCACTGCTGCGTCATAGGCGGCTTTGGCTTCATCGCGCTTCTGCTCCGAGATAACTCCTTCGCTGTAGAGGTTCTGCAGACGGTCGTAGGTCTTTTTGGTGATTGTCACCGCCGCCTCGGCCTGTTCTACGAGTCCGCGAGCGGAATTGATGATCTGTATGCGTGTGCCGGCATCGACCTTGCGGTCCTGGGTGCGGGCCACGGTCTCCATGCCTTCGGCCTGCATGAGTTTGGCCTCGGCAAGCGACGAATGTATGTGCACCAGAGTATCACCGGCGTGCACCATGTCGCCTTCGCTGACATAGATGTCCATTACGCGTCCGGGCAGCTTGCCTGAGATGCGCACTGAGGTTGCGTCGGCCTGGCCTTCGATTATGTCGGCGGGTTTGTTGAGAAATAGGAATCCTACGATCGCGAGAATTATGCATGCGATCACGACTACAGAAAGTGCCACAAGAAGGGCTTTGTTCTCTTTCTGTTCCTGAGTGGATGGAGTTGGGGTTGACATGGTGGTATTGTTATGATGTGTCTGTTATTGTTATTGATGAAGGGTCCCGAGGACTTTTGACAGGTAAACGTCACAGAGGTAAACGTCGATCCGTGCGTCGATATTCTCGCTGTGGGCCTTGAGCCACGCTGTCTGTGCTTCCATCACGTTGTCGACTGTCATCACTCCGTCGCGGAATCCGAGGTCGGCGCAACGCAGGTTCTCGTCGGCCTTGGCGAGGTTGGTTTCGGTCATGTCGCGTGTCTTGACAGCCTCGGCGGCCTTATAGGATGCCTGTCGCACCTGCAGGTCAATGAGCTCACGGGCGTTCTCAAGCTCCATGCGCATTGCTGCGGTCTGGGCCTTGGCTGCACGATACTTGTTGTAGTTGCCTCCCCAGTGCCATATGGGTATGGTGAGCATGGCCCCGATGGAGAACTGTCCGTTGAACTTCTTTTTGAATCCGTCGAAAATATTGGGGTTGGAGAACGAATATGCGCCTACGAGTGCGAGATTGGGCATCATCGAGGAGCGTGCCACATTGGCCTTCTGTTCATATATCTTTACACCGAGTTCAAGAGAGCGCAGATCATCGCGGCGGTCATAGACCTGCTGCATGTCAATGGGGGTGTCGTCAGCAATTGCCGCAGGTGTGACGATGCTCTCCGCATCCTCGTCGGCTAATGTGAAGTCAGAGTGTATGGGCAGGCCGCATACCTGAGCGAGAGCCATGCGCGAGAGGGTGAGGCCGTTTTTGACCTTGGTCAGGTCAACCTGTGCGGAGTTTAATTTCACATCCACGGTGAGCTGGTCGCTGTGGGTGGCCACCCCTTCCTTTACCATGAGTGATACATTGTGGCTCAGGGTGTCGAGCAGGTTTACGTAGCTTTCGGCAAGCTTTTGCTTGGCTTTTAGCGACACTACCTGCCAGTAGGCGGCGTCGACAGCATATATCACATCCTTTGATGCTCCGTTGAGCTGGCTCTTGGCGAGATCTTCGGCATAGTGGGTGATTTTGTTCATGGCCACTATTTTCCCTCCCATGAATATCGGCTGGGTGAGGGTGACGGCTCCGAAGAATACGTTATGAAGGTCATATTCGAGTGCTTCCTTCGGGAGATAGGCCACCTGCTCGGGCACGAACTGTCCGTTGATCTGTATGGGCTCACCGGTCATGGGATTTTTCACCACATTGAATTCGTAGCCCTGTTTCTCGAGGTTGAAAGTCTTGACAGGCAGGAACTGGTCGGAGCCGAACATAGAGATCTCCTTCTGATTGTACATGTATCCTCCGGCGAAGTCTATGGACGGGAGATAGGCGGCAAACGCCTCGTCCTTCTGGTAGCCGGCCGCCTTAACCTGTTCGGCACCGCGCCGCAGGTTTTTGTTGTTTGCGAGGGCGAAGTCACGGCACTGTGCGAGAGTGAGGACCGATCCGTCGGCTACTGACGCGCCGTCGGGGCTTTGTGCCATTGCCGGAAGCACAGCGGCAAATATAGCGGAAACTACTGTAAGTCGCAATCTCATATGGGAAACTGTAAATAGTTGATAATTCGTGATGTGGAGTTGTGCATTTGCCTCCGGTATTGTATGTGCCGACGGCCTATATATTCCCTCCTGCAAAATTAACCCCTTTACTTGATAAAAAGTTTAAATTTTGAGCAGATAAATTAGCGTGATAATGCCCTGTTTTTGATCAAAAAGTCATATTGTGCTTTTTGCCGTGACATATTTACTGATTTATAGGCTTTATGGTGTTAAGTAACTCTTATAAATTAGTTATAATTAAAATAATTTCAAGTAACCCTTCGGGCTGACACATCCTTATTCGTCTTTTCGGCGATTTTCGCGCTGTAGCTCAGTCGTGTAGCTCGCTACACTCCTTCGCTCCATCCCGAAAATCTCTCGAAAATACTTCATAATTATGTATAAGCTAATTTATGCGAGTTACTCAATGAAATTTGTTCACTGTGCCCAAATCATGAGCCGAAACATTTTGCCGTTATCCTCAAATGTCATATATTTGCACTGTGATTCAGAATGTTACTATAACTTAAATTAATTATATACCATGATCAATCGTTTCATACTCAATGAGGTTTCATATTTCGGACCCGGAGCAAGGAAGATGCTCCCTGAAGCCATAGAGCGTTTAGGCAAGAAGAAAGCTTTGGTGGTAACTGATCCGGGGCTTGTAAAATTCGGTGTGGCCGGTATGGTGACCGATGTGCTTGACAAGGCAGGAATAAGCTATGAGGTGTTCAGCGATGTGAAGCCTAATCCTACTGTCACCAATGTGACCAACGGCATAGAGGCATTCCGCAAGGCTGGCGCGGACATGATCGTGGCCATAGGCGGAGGGTCATCCATTGACACTGCCAAGGGGATAGGGATCGTGATCAGCAATCCCGATTTTGCCGACATAGTATCGCTTGAGGGATGTGCTCCCACCAAGAACAAGAGTGTGCCCATCATCGCGCTCCCCACCACAGCAGGCACCGCTGCCGAGACCACTATCAACTATGTGATCATCGACGAGGAGAAGCAGAAGAAGATGGTGTGTGTCGACCCCAATGATATCCCGGCTGTAGCGATAATCGATGCCGAGCTTATGTACAGTCTGCCCAAAAGCCTAACAGCGGCCACCGGTATGGACGCTCTTACCCATGCCATAGAAGGCTATATAACGAAGGGGGCATGGGAGATGTCGGATATGTTCGAGATAGAGGCAGTGAGGATGATCGCCCGCTATCTGCCGGTGGCTGTCGAGGAGCCTGACAATGCTGATGCCCGCAACGGCATGGCTGTGGCCCAGTATATAGCCGGCATGGCGTTCAGCAATGTAGGTCTTGGTCTTGTCCATGGCATGGCTCATCCGTTGGGTTCGCTTTTCGATGTGCCCCACGGTGTGGCAAATGCGCTGTTGCTCCCTACCATCATGCGTTTCAATAAGGAGGAATGTCTTGACAAGTATCCTGCCATAGCCCGTGCCATGGGTGTGGACACTGACGGCATGACGGCGGAACAGGCTTCCGATGCCGCATGCGAAGCCGTGCAGGCTCTTGCACTCAAGGTCGGAATTCCCCAGCATATGGCCGAACTTGGAATCACTGAAAATGATATCCCTCGTCTTGCAGAGCAGGCCCTTGCAGACGTGTGCACTCCGGGCAATCCGCGCGATGTGACTCTTGATCAGATTGTAGAGCTATACCGCAGCGTGCTTTAGTCCATATTCCACTGTGATTTAGCCCATTGGTCTATATAATAGCAGTTTAGAAGGCCGGCAGGACATTAAAGACTGGATAACAGGAGAACCTATAAAGGAGGTAGTGACAGCACTATATCCTTGTGGGTTCTCCTGTGATTCTTTTCTCCTGCCTGTAATTCATGAGGCTTAGTCCGTATGATTTTTTTTGTTGCAAACTATAATTTTAGTTTGCGTAATTGAATAATTAGTTATATCTTTGCTGCATCAACTAAATAATTCATTGATCAAAAATCTATTGATATATGAAAGCCGGACGCAAGCCACAGTCGATTCTTACCGAAAAGGAGATGATAATCATGCGGATTCTATGGGAGCATGGTCCGCAGCATGTGAGAGATATGCTCAAGTACTACGATGAGCCTAAACCTCATTTCAACACTGTCTCGACACTTGTGCGCATACTCCAGGAGAAGGGGAAGGTGGGTCATGAAGTTGTGGGCGGATCCCACCGATACTATGCCATAGCCAGCAAGGAAGAGCTGCGCGACCGTTCGCTCAAGGAGGTTGTGGCAAATTATTTCAACAATTCCTACAAGAGTGCAGTCTCCGCGCTCGTGGAGGAGGAGAAAATTTCGCTTGAGGAGCTGCGCGACATCATTGCCATGGTGGAGCAAGGTGACAATAAATAATCCATGTATATCTGAAATAAGATGGGTCCTCTGTTTGCATATTCCTTAGGCAGTTCAATACTGCTTGCCATAATGTATATGGTGTACAAGTGGGTGCTTGCATCGGAAAGCCAGCACGGCTTCAACCGCGTTGTGCTCTGGAGCATTTATCTGGTGGCTCTTTCGGTCATTCCGTTTGCCGGTGTCCTGGAACGTTGGACAGCGGATTCTCCGGAGACACTGCCTGCAGGGATTATAGAGGTCGGCGACATTATGACGGCCCCTGTGGCTGAGGATGCTGTCTCTGTTGCCGATGTCGTATGCTCTGCCATTCTGTGGATTTACCTGGCCGGTATGTTGGTTGTGACATTGCACACGGTCATGGTTGCCGTCCGTCTTGCCATGATAGTCCGTGGCGGCAGAGAGTGTGACGTGAGCGGGAGGCATGTTGTGTTCATACATGACGAAGGGATCGCCCCGTTCAGTGTGGCCGGGATCATAGTTATGTCACATAAGGACTATGCCGAGGCTGGTGAGATGATAATGTCTCATGAGTGCTGCCACGTGGTGCGGCACCATTGGGTGGATCTTGTCATGGCGCAGATCGTTGCTGTGTTGCAGTGGTACAATCCTGCTGCATGGCTTATGCGCGAGGAGTTTAAGGCGGTGCATGAATATCAGGCTGATGCCGGGGTGATAGCCTCGGGGGTCAATGCCCGTGAATATCAGATGCTATTAATAAAGAAGGCTGTCGGCGCGAGATTCCCGTCACTTGCCAACAGCCTGAATCACAGTAAACTTAAAAAACGTATAACTATGATGTACAATTCAAAGACATCTGCGGGACGCCGCATGCGTGCGCTCGCACTGGTCCCCGCTCTCGGGGCAGCAATTTTCGTGACTTACCTCCCTGCCGTGGCCGGAGCCATGGAATCGGCATCGGAAGCCTCGCTGTCTGCGTTGATTCCTACTGACGCCGGAATGCAAGCCGCTGTGGTGACAGCTGTCACCGTTGACAATGACAAAGTTACAAAAAATACTTCTGCCGGACAACCTTTGCCGAAGTCAGAGGCTGGTTTAACGGTGACAGTAACCCCTGAAAGCCGTGATAAACTTGCCGTGGATGCCGCTGGCAAGAGGCGCAATGACATTAAAATGGATGATATCGTGGTGGTAGGCTACGGATCATCAAAGAAGCAGGATGCGTCAGGGTCTGACGGTGCCGGAGGCAAGGTGACAGATTCCGCCGGAGAGAAGCCATTCGATGTCGTTGATGAGCGTCCGTCGTATCCTGGAGGTGAGGTTGAGATTATGAAGTATATAGCCAAAAACATACGCTATCCGAAGGATGCGATGGAGGATTCCATACAGGGTCGTGTGGTGTTGAGGTTCGTTGTGGGCAAGGACGGAAAGGTTACATCGCCCGAGATATTGCGCGGAGTGTGTCCTTCGATTGACGCTGAGGCTCTTCGTGTGGTTTCGACACTCCAGCCCTTCACTCCTGCAAAGTTGGATGGCAAGCCGGTGGCTGTGTGGTTCGTTCTTCCCGTTGTATTCAGATTGACAGCGAACAGTTCAGTGAAGTCCATGACGCTCTCAGCCGGGGATAATGATAAAGGCGGAATAACATCGGTGAAGCTTGACGGGGATGAGAAGAGTGTCGTGTATGTTGTTGACGGAGTCCGGGTGGAAAGCATCAGGGATATCGATCCCAATACCATAGAGAGCGTGAGTGTATGGAAGAGTGAGGACAGTCCGCTCTGTGTGAAATATAAGAAGCCTGTAGTTGAGATAAAGTTGAAAAAGTAACAGGCGTAAATTGACATAAACAGCCCCCGCTTGCGGTCTGCGTTCCGTAGGCGGGGGCATTATCGTGGGGTGCGATGTTGTTTCCTATTTGTCAGGGACAGGGTGTCATCCGATCTTTATGCCGGAGAATCCCATGAATGCCATGGCAAGAAGCCCGGCGCAGATCAGTGCGATGGGCACTCCGCGCATTGCTGCGGGGACATCGGTGCGGGCGAGCTGCTCGCGTATGCCGGCAAAGATGGAGATAGCCATGGTGAAGCCTATGGCAGTGGCGAATGCGTAGACGAGCGACTCGCCGAGGTTAAGGCCGTTGCGCACCACGAGGATTGCCACGCCGAGCACGGCGCAGTTGGTGGTGATAAGAGGGAGGAACACACCGAGCGCGCTGTAAAGCGCGGGTGCAATCTTCTTAAGTATGATCTCGAGCATCTGCACGAGTGCGGCGATGACGAGGATGAACACTATGGTCTGCATGAAGCCGAGACCGAATGGATTGAGCACAAGGTCCTGGAGAAGCCAGGTCACTGCTGTGGCAAGTACCATTACGAATGTCACTGCGGCTCCCATGCCGGCGGCCGACGAGAGTTTGCGCGATACGCCGATGAATGGGCATATGCCGAGGAACTGGGCAAATACGATGTTGTTGACAAAGATTGCCGTTATGATGATTGAGATGTATTCAAGCATGGCTATTAGGCTTCTTTAGTGCGTAACTTGGTGAAGAGGGCTATGAGCAGACCGAGGGCGATGAATGCGCCCGGGGCAAGCACGAATATCAGAGAGCCGAACGATTCGGGATAGATCTCCAGCCCGAATATGCGGCCTGTGCCGAGGAGCTCGCGCACTGATCCGAGGATGGTGAGTGCCACGGTGAAGCCAAGGCCGATGCCTATGCCGTCGAGGCAGCTGTCGACCACACCGTTGCGTGAGGCGAATGCCTCGGCGCGCCCGAGCAGGATACAGTTGACCACTATAAGCGGAATGAAGATGCCGAGCATGGCGTTGAGTGCGGGAAGATAGGCCTCCATGAGCAGCTGGAGAACTGATACGAATGTGGCTATGACCACGATATAGGCCGGTATGCGCACTTTGGCGGGCACGAGGTTCTTGATAAGCGATATCACGACGTTGGAGCATATGAGTACTCCCATTGTGGCGAGCCCCATGCTCATTCCGGTCATTGCGCTTCCTGTGGTGCCGAGCGTGGGACACATGCCAAGCATCAGCACGAAAGTGGGATTTTCGGCGATTATGCCGTTGTATAGGATTCTGAGTTTTGAGTTCATGGTGTGGCGCGGATTATTTCTGAGCGGAAAGTTGAGCGAATGCGCTGGCGGCGCGGGTGAGTGCGTCGAGGAATGCGCGCGATGTTATTGTGGCGGCGGTTATGGCGTCCACGTCACCCCCGTCCTTGCTTACGGTGAGGTTGGAGGTCGCCGGATTGAGCCCTATCACGCTGCGGTGTCCTTCGGGCGAGCGGAACCATTCGTCCATTTTCGCGCCGAGCCCCGGAGTCTCGGCGTGCTGCATCACGGCATAGCCCGTGATGTTGCCATCGGCGTCAAATCCGTATATGAGCTTTATGTCGCCCGAGAATCCCTGGGATGAATAGCTCTCCACGGCGGCTCCGACAAGCTGTCCGCCCATCTTTGCGGGGAATACTTTCAGGGGTGTCGATTCACCCTCGGGAGTGATTTCGATAGCCTCGCTCACAGGATCGTTGTCAAAGGCGGGTGTGACGGCCTTGATGGCTTCCACCTGCTTGTTGAGCTGAGCCGCGCTTATGGGCTCTTTGGTGGTTGTGTAGACGCCGGCGAGAAGCGCGGCCGCTATGATGGTGATGATGCCGAGCGAGAGCACCATGTTCACGAGTGTAGATTTCATGCTGTGGCCCTCCCTTCGCCAAATTTACGTGGTTTCATATATCTGTTGATGAGCGGTGTCACGCCGTTCATGATCAGGATTGCGAACGACATGCCTTCAGGGTAGGCACCCCACTGGCGTATGACAATCGTTATGATGCCTATCATTATGCCGTAGAGGAGCATTCCCGAACGGCTCATGGGGGAGGTCACATAGTCGGTGGCCATGAATATGGCTCCGAGGAGGAGTCCGCCCGACAGCAGCTCTACCGCCACCGGCGCGCCTATGCATAGAGAGAACAGTGCCACTGTGCCGATTATGGCCACTGGTATGTGCCATGTGATTACGCGGAAGCACAGCAGATATATGAATCCGAGCAGAAGGGCTATCGCTCCGACCTCACCCATGGATCCTCCGATGTTGCCGAGTGCGGCGTCAAGGATATTGACCTGATCGGGGGTGATGAGATGCTGCTTGAGCTCGCCGAGTATGGTGGCTCCGGTGGTGGCGTCGGTGTAAGCCATGCGGTTTACGATAGGTTCAGGCCATGTGGTCATTGCCACGGGGAAGGAGAGCAGGAGGAACACGCGGCCCACGAGCGCGGGGTTGAATATGTTGCACCCCAGGCCTCCGAATGTCATTTTGCCTATGCCTATTGCGACGACACAACCAATGAGCACCATCCATACGGGGATGTTGGACGGGAGGTTGAGTGCGAGAAGTAGACCGGTGAGGACTGCCGAAAGGTTGCCTATGGAGGGCTTCTTGCCAAGCATGTAGCGGGTGATTAGATACTCGGCGGCTACGCATCCCACAATCGATGTGGCGATTACTATTGCCGCTCCTATCCCGAAGTAGTAGAGCGCGACGAGCACTGCGGGCACAAGGGCGATGATCACGTGGAGCATCAGCCTTGTCACAGTGGTCGGGGTCTGTGCATGGGGGGATGGCGAAATGGTGATTAGATTATCCATTACTGTAAGTAAAAACCGTGATGAATGATAATGGTATAGACTTTAGGAATATTTCTTGCAAAATTACACATTTTTTGCCGGAATAATGGCACATATTGCTATTAAAAAATATTACTGTCCGCTAAACCATAAAAAGGCGAGTCCAACTTCCTGAACGGCAGAAGTTGGGCTTGCTTTTTGTA
>ERZ808037.1775-NODE-1775-length-12821-cov-4.235169_pt1 | contig 12821 bp, 8 predicted proteins | sample MGYA00380190_ERZ808037 | MGnify/ENA primary metagenome ERZ808037 (study PRJEB31490, sample SAMN06133399) | mouse gut metagenome | isolation source: J9 | host: mice | place: China: Chengdu | collected 2015-05 ...
GCATATGAGTTCCAACTGTGGGTGGCGCGCAATTTCACGTCGGTCGACGACGTGGCGGAGGCCCTGAAGAACGTCACAATCGTGGCGAAGCCCATCAACGACCAGTACCCGGTTGCGATGCTCCACTGGATCATCGCCGACGCGACGCGCAGCATCGTCGTCGAATACACGGCAAGCGGCATGCACGTCTACGACGACGACATCGACGTCATGACGAACCAGCCGGAGTTCCCGGTGCATCGCGCCAATCTCATCAACTACATCAACTGCGATCCGGCGATGGTCAAGCCTGTCAAGTGGGGCAATGCGGAACTCAAGCCGTGGGGTGCCGGACTGAGCTCGCATGGGCTGCCGGGCGACCCGAACTCGATGTCGCGTTTTGTGCGCGCCGCCTACACGAACGCCCACTATCCGAACAAGGAGGGTGAGCAGGACAACGTCACCCGCCTGTTCAAGACGCTTTCAAGCGCCGCGATGATCGAGGGCATGAGCGCGATGGCTGACGGCCAGTACGAGAAGACCATCTTCACGAGCGGTTTCTCGGCCAACACGATGACGTACTACAAGAGCACGTACGACGATCCCACGATCCGCGCATACGCCATGGCGGATTTCGACGCGTCGAGCAACCAGCTGCAGGCCAAGTGAATCCAGCGTAAGGGCAGACGGCGTGGAACCATGGACGTCTGTAGCCCGGGTGGGGCCCTGACATCCGCCAAGGAGGTCAGGGCCCCGCGTGTACCCATGTGCACCCACTGATCCACATACAGAGGAGGGAGACCACCCATGAAGGAGCCGTCAGACACACTGCCGTTGGATGCCACGGCGAGCCAAGCGCAACTCAATGCGTCAGGAGACACCAATCCCACCGTGGTGGCCGAGCAGAAGCACGCCGGCGCCGCGGTGAAAGCGGCGCTCATCGCCAACATCGGCGTGGCCATCGCCAAACTGGCGGCCGCGGTGTTCACCGGGTCGTCATCGATGCTTTCCGAATCCGTGCACTCCATCGCCGACTGTTCGAACGAGATCGTGCTCATCATCGGAGACAAAGTCTCCAAGCACAAACTCAATTCGGAGCACCCCTTCGGCTGGTACCGCACCAAATACCTCGCGTCGTTCGTCGTGGCGACGCTGCTGTTCTTCGTCGGCGGTTTCTTCTCCACATCCGAAGCCGTGAAGAAGATCATCGCCGTCAACGGCGACCCGGCGCTGCAGAACGCCAACCGCATGGAACTCGTCGTGGCCCTTGTGGTCGTGGTGATCAGCGCCTGCCTCGAAGGCTACGGGCTGCACCAAAGCGTCAAGGAAGCCAATGAGCGCATGAAGCGCACCGACACACCGAAGATGGGCATCTTCAGGTTCTGGAAGCGCACCAAGTCCGCCGAACTCGCCTCGGTCATCATGGAAGACACGTTGGCACTGATAGGCCTGGCATTCGCCTTCATCGGCATCGGATGCGCGATCATCTTCGACAACGAGCTGTTCGACGCCATCGGCGGTCTCATGGTCGGCCTCCTGCTGGTCGTTGGCTCACTCGTCCTGGCCTACAAGTCCGGCTCGTTGCTCATCGGCGAATCGGTGACCTTGGACACCCGCGAGCGCATCGTGCGGGCGGTCGAACAGACCGACGGCGTGGAAAAGCTGATCAACATGCAGACCGTGCACATGTCGGAGGACAACATCCTGCTGTGCCTCAAAGTGCAGACGTCCAAGCTCGACCGTGACTACGACGTGCAGACCGTCGACAAGATCGAACGCAATGTGCGCACGGCGCTGCCGTGGTTCAATTTCGAAATCTACGTGGAGCCCGACGTGCTGCGCGTCAACAGGTGACAGCCCAGCACGCTCACTCTTCGGCGACGAGCTCCAGGTACGAATCGTTCCACAGGTCCTCGTCGCCGTCGGGCATGAGCAGCACACGCTCCGGGCGCAACGCCTCGACCGCGCCCTCGTCGTGGGTCACGAGCACGATCGCGCCTTCGTATTTCGCGATGGCCTTGAGGATCTCTTGGCGCGAGGCGGGGTCGAGGTTGTTCGTCGGTTCGTCGAGCAGCAGCACGTTGGCGCGCGATGTGACCAAGGTGGCGAGCGCCAACCGTGTTTTCTCGCCGCCGGAGAGCACGTGGGTGGGTTTGAACGCGTCGTCGCCGGAGAACAGGAAGGATCCCAGGATCGAGCGTGCCTGGGTGTCGTTGAGTTCGGGGGCCACATTGCGTAGGTTGTCCAGCACGCTCACACCCATGTCGAGGGTGTCGTGCTCTTGGGCGAAGTAGCCGATTTTGGCGCCATGCCCGTATTCGACCTCGCCGGTGTCGGGCTGTTCCAAGTGGGCGAGCAGGCGCAGCGTGGTGGTTTTGCCTGCGCCGTTGTATCCGAGGATGACGACTCGGGAGCCTTTGTCGATGGCCAGGTTGACGCCGGCGAACACGATGTTCGACCCGTAGGCCTTCGAGATGTCCTTCGCTTCGATGGGGGTGCGGCCGCAGGGGGCTGGTTCGGGGAAGCGGATGTCGGCGACTTTTTCGCGTTTCTGCGCGGTGGAGGTTTCGGAGAGGAGCTTTTCCGCTCGGCGCATCATGTTCTGCGCGGCCACGGCCTTGGTGGCTTTGGCATGCAGGCGGATGCCCTGCTGCATGAGGCGTTCGGCTTTCTTCTCCGCCACTTCGCGTTCGCGGCGGCGGCGTTCCTCATCGACGGCGCGCTGGTGCAGGTAGGCGGTCCATCCGAGTGAGTACATGTCGATCTGGCCGAGTTGCGCGTCGAGGTGCCACACCTTGTTGACCACTTCATCGAGCAGTTCGGTGGAGTGGGAGATCACGAGGAATCCGCCTTCGTATTGTTTGAGGTAGCCGCGCAGCCATTCGATGGAGTCGGCGTCCAAGTGGTTTGTGGGTTCGTCGAGGATCAGGGTGTCGGCGTCCGAGAACAGGATGCGCGCCAGTTCGATGCGTCGGCGCTGGCCGCCGGACAGGGTGCCCAGGGGGCGGCTCATCACTTCCTGGGGCAGGCCGAGGCTTGAGGCCATGGCCTGCGCTTCGGATTGCGCGGCGTATCCGCCGGCTTTTTCGAAATCCTGCATCGCCTTGTCGTAGCGGTTCATCGCCTTCGTCATCACGTCCGGGTCGGGGTCGGTCATGTCCCGTTCCGCTTTGCGCAGGCGTGTGATGATGGCGGCGATGTCACGGGCGCTCATCATGCGGTCGAGCGCGGTTTGCTGCGGGTCGGCGGCATGGGTGTCCTGCGGCAGGTAGCCGAGTTTGCCGCTGACGCGCACCGAGCCGGCGGTGGGCAGCAGGTCGCCGGTGATCACACGCGTGAGGGTGGTCTTGCCCGCGCCGTTGCGGCCGACAAGGCCGATCTTGTCGCCTTTGCTCACGTGGAAGTTGGTGGGGTGCAACAGGGTGCGTGCACCGATTTGAATCTCGAGTCCCTGCGCTTCGATTGGCATGCTTCACCGTCTTTCCTGTGCTGTGTGCATGGAGTGTAAGGCCTGTGACGAATGGGTGCGCCGGGTGTCGTGATCGGCGCCGTACGCATGGTTGCGCCGCGGGCCGCCAACGCACCGCAGACCATCATATGCGGTGCGTTGGTCTTCGTCCAGCGTCGTCAACCACCGGCGTACGGTAGGCGTCCCAATCGATGCGCGCACGGTATGTGGCGATCAGGTCGTCGAGGGTGGCCGCGGCATGGGCGGGGCTTGTCGACGGCAGTGCGGTTGCGGGAAGGGTGATGCCTTGCGCGGCCAGATCCGGCTCGCAATAGCGGTGATACAGTGCGGTGGCTTTCGCCCCGCACGTGTAGATGTGGCTGACGCGCGAACCGGTGATGATGGGCGCCAGATCGCTCGGCACCACATTGCGGATGCTCGCATCACTGGCATTGCGAATGTCGCAGGATTCGATCGCATCCCATAACGCGATGTGGTGGCGCAACGCGAACGCGCGCCGGGATGGCACCGAAGTGCCCACGTGGTCGGTGGGGTCGCCTGGGTCAGCGAACAACGCTTCCATGACCGGCCAGAACCGGTTGCGCGGATGCATGTAGAAGAAACCCTGGCTGCGCGACGCCGGGCTGGCCATGGTGCCCAGGAACAGGATGCGGGACGCATCGTCATACAGCGGGCCGAACCCATGGTCGACCCGCTGCAGGCCATCTCCACGCTCGGTCACGCGTGTGGCTCCTCATGCGTCTGGCCGCCCTGACGGTCCCGCACGGCAGAGGAGCCCATGCTGTTGAGGCGCGGGGAGATGCGTGCCCACGGAATGTACATGAGCACCGCGGCCGCGGTGGCGAGCGCGATGCCCAGCACCGCGGTGATCTTGGAGACGTCCATGAGGCGGACCGCCACACCGACGACGGCCCACAGGGTGACGAGTCCGAAGATCCAGTCACCGAACCTGTAGCGCGCGAAGCAGGCGAGCGCGAGCAGGAGCACGATCACCACAATCGTGGTGATGGACTGTGCGGTCATGGAGATGGCGCCGTCCTTCGACACGTAGTAGGTGGCGGCGCGGGCGATGTCGGTCACGCATTCCACGAGGAGCCATGACCCCCACAGCGAGAACGGCGCCCAATCCCAGAGGCCGTGGTGTTTGCCACGGCGGGCGAAGAACCACAATGCCCAGACGAGTGCGGTCTGGATCAGCACGAGCGAGATTGCCGAAGGGTAGTTCTGGTTGTGCCATGCGAAGACCCAACCAATTTCCACGCATGCGGTGACGATGAACAGCAGCCCCAGCAGGGTGAAGGGGGTGCGGCCCAACCGTTTCGCCTTGCGCCGGCCGTTGCCGATGCGGATGAGCCAGATGGCGAGCAGCGCGTAGATGGGGATCCAGATGAGCTGCACGTAGCGGTCGGGCGTGAACCAGGCGAACACGGCCGCGCGCGAATCACCGGGGGCGAGGTGCACGAGCACGCCGAATTGGGCGAGCGCGTTGATCACGATCATCGCGAGCAACGCCACCCATGCGATGATGATCTCGATGTCGTGCTGGACGGTACGCTCGTCCTTCTTCGCTTTCGTCATGCCGGACGTGGTGGCCGTTGCGGGCGTGGTCGGCGTGGTATCGCCCATGGCGGGTGGCGCGGGCGGGATGGCGGGCGGTCCGTCTTGCACCGGGGCGGTGTCTGGTTGCATGTCTTGGGTCATATCCGCTCTCCTCCCATGCGCGTGCGGCGCATTGTAGTGATGCCTTATATGGCTTGGTACCTTCCAGAGTAGACGGTGGGGGCCGTGCGCACAGGCGCCGGGCGCGTGTTTTCGCAATTGGATTCAGCCCCGCGCGCACTTTGCCCGCCAAACGGCACAGCCATCGAACAGGTGTTCGATTTTTTGCGTGTCTTGTTGTATCCTTGACACGCGGCCCATCATGGCCGCACCATCTTTCGGCTTGGAGGAGACGAATGGCAACAGCATTTGAGGCCCACGCATCCGAACCCATCATCGAACGGGTGATGTCGAGCGATTCGTTCCTGAGCGCGGAGCTCACCAAGGCGCCGCTGCGCGAACAGCACGGCTCACTCATCGCGGACATCAGCCACCTTCCCAACGACCTCAAGATCGTGATCCAGGGGGCGCGCGAACACAACCTCAAGAACGCGGACCTGGAGTTCCCGCGCAACCGCATGGTCGTCTTCACCGGCCTGTCGGGGTCGGGCAAATCGTCGATGGCGTTCGACACGTTGTTCGCCGAGGGCCAGCGGCGCTACGTCGAATCCCTGTCCGCCTACGCACGCCAATTCCTCGGCCAGATGGACAAGCCGGACGTCGATTTCATCGAGGGCCTGAGCCCGGCCGTGTCGATTGACCAGAAGACAACGAACCGCAACCCGAGGTCCACGGTGGGCACCATCACCGAGATCTACGATTACCTGCGCCTGCTGTTCGCGCGCACCGGCGTGCCGCACTGCCCGGTGTGCGGGGCCGAGGTGAGCGCGCAGACGCCGCAGCAGATGGTCGACCGCCTGCTCACCAATCCCGAGCGCACACGCTTCCAGATCCTCGCGCCGGTCGTGCGCGGCCGCAAAGGCGAATTCGAGGACCTGCTCGACCTGTTGCGCGGCGACGGCTATGCGCGCGCCCTCATCGACGGGCAGATGCGCCAACTGTCCGACGACATCACACTGACGAAGCAGAAGAAGCACACCATCGAGGTCGTCGTCGACCGGCTCGTCATCAAAGACGGCATCCGCCAGCGCCTCACCGACTCCGTCGAAACGGCGCTCAGGCTCGCCAACGGGCTCATGGTCGCCGATTTCGTCGACCGCGACGAGAACGACCCGCTGCGCCGCGTGCCGTTCTCCGAACACATGGCATGCCCGAACGGACACACGCTCGAACTCGACGAGATTGAACCGCGCACATTCTCGTTCAATGCACCCTACGGCGCATGCCCCGAATGCACCGGCCTCGGCTTCAGCCTCGCGATCGACCCCGAGCTCGTGGTGCCCGACCCCGACAAAACGCTCAACGAAGGCGCGATCGAACCGTGGATGATGACGAAAAGCACCGGCGATTACTACCGCCATCTGCTTGAGGGCCTCGCCTCAGAACTCGGCTTCGACCTGGACACCCCGTGGAAAGACCTGCCCGAAGAAGTGCGTCAGGCCATCATGTACGGCAAGGACTTCAAGGTCACCGTCTCGTACCGCAACCGTTGGGGGCGCATGCGCGAATACTCGACCGGGTTCGAGGGCGTGGTGCGGTCGCTCATGCGCCGGCACGAGGAGACCGATTCGGAACAGCGCAAGCAATACTACGAATCGTATATGCGCGAAGTGCCGTGCGCCGTGTGCCACGGCAAGCGGCTCAAGCCCGAGGTGCTCGCCGTCACTGTGGAAGGCAAATCGATCGCCGACGTGTGCGACATGTCCGCCGAGCGTGGACTCGCCTGGATCAACGAACTCGACCTGAGCGGCGCCAAGGCGCAGATCGCCGGCGAAGTCGTCAAGGAGATCCGCGCGCGCCTCGGATTCCTCAACGACGTAGGCCTCAACTACTTGACGCTTTCGCGCGCCGCGAAGACACTGTCGGGCGGCGAAGCGCAGCGCATCAGGCTCGCCACGCAAATCGGATCAGGCCTCGTGGGCGTCATGTACGTGCTTGACGAACCCTCGATCGGCCTGCACCAACGCGACAACGCGCGCCTGATCGACACCCTGCACCATCTGCGCGACCTGGGCAACACGCTCATCGTCGTCGAACACGACGACGACACGATCCGCAGCGCCGACTGGCTCGTCGACATCGGCCCGGGCGCCGGCGAACATGGCGGCGAAGTCGTCTATTCCGGCCCCGCCGATCACCTTGTGGACGCCACGCGTTCCATCACCGGCGACTACATTGCCGGCAGGCGCCGCATCGAAGTGCCCAAGAAGCGCCGCAAGACACGCACAACCAAGCAGCTCACCGTGGTGGGGGCGCGCGAGAACAACCTCAAGGACCTGACCGTGCGGTTCCCCTTGGGCGTGATGACATGCGTGACCGGTGTCTCGGGGTCCGGCAAATCCACGCTCGTCAACCAGATCCTCTACCCGGTGCTCGCCGACAAGCTCAACGGCGCACGCATCGTGCCCGGCAAACACACACGTGTCGAGGGCGTGGACCAATGCGACAAGGTGATCCACGTCGACCAGAACCCGATCGGACGCACACCACGGTCGAACCCGGCCACCTACACCGGCGTGTGGGACAAGATCCGCACCCTATTCGCCAAGACCCCCGAAGCGCAGGTGCGCGGCTACGGCCCGGGCAGGTTCTCGTTCAACGTCAAGGGCGGACGCTGTGAGGCATGCCATGGTGACGGCACATTGAAGATCGAGATGAACTTCCTGCCCGACGTGTATGTGGAGTGCGAGGAATGCCACGGCAAGCGCTACAACCGCGAGACGCTCGAGGTCAAGTACAACGGCAAGACCGTCGCCGACATCCTCGACATGCCCATCAGCGAGGCCGCCGAGTTCTTCAAGGCGTACCCGGCGATCTCACGGTATCTGGACACCCTTGTACAGGTGGGACTGGGCTACATCCGTTTGGGGCAGCCCGCCACCACGCTGTCAGGCGGCGAATCGCAGCGCGTCAAGCTCGCGACCGAACTGCAACGCCGTTCCACCGGCAAGACCGTGTACATTCTCGACGAGCCGACGACCGGCCTGCACTTCGAAGACGTGAACAAACTGCTCGTGGTGCTGCAAGGACTGGTGGACAAAGGCAACACAGTCATCGTGATCGAGCACAACCTGGACGTGGTCAAATCCAGCGACTGGATCATCGACCTGGGTCCGGAAGGCGGCGAAGGCGGCGGCGCAATCGTGGCCGAGGGAACCCCCGAACACGTGGTGCAATGCGACGAGTCGTGGACCGGCCGCTTCTTGTCGCCACTGCTCAAATGACCCAAGCGGCAACGTAAGGAGAGTCCGTGAGCGTTTTCGAACGCCATGCGCCAGACTCCTGGCAAGACATGGCACACGACCTAATCGCCAGCATGCCCGCGCAGGACACGAGCGGCGGCACCAATGCCAACGGGGCGCCACTGCTCGGCGACACACGCGACCTGTTCCGCCCGCGCACCGGCGACATTCCCGCACAGCCCGGCGTCTACAAGTGGAGGGACGGGGAGGGCCGCGTGATCTACGTGGGCAAGGCGAAGAACCTGCGCAACCGCCTGACGAATTACTTCCAGCCCCTGCACCAACTGCACCCGCGCACCCAGACCATGGTGCTCACCGCGCGGTCGCTCGAATGGACCGTGGTCGGCACCGAACTGGAAGCGCTCACCTTGGAATACACATGGATCAAGGAATTCGACCCGCGGTTCAATGTGGTGTTCCGTGACGACAAAACCTATCCTTACCTTGCCGTCTCCGTGGGCGAGGAATACCCCCGCGTATGGGTCACCCGCAGCCGCAAACGCCGTGACACGAGGTATTTCGGCCCCTACGCCAAAGTGTGGGACCTGCGCAAAAGCCTGGACCGCCTGCTGCGCACCTTCCCTGTGCGCACTTGCGCGCCCGCCGTGTTCCGCAAAGCGCGCCTCACCGGACGACCATGCCTGCTCGCATCGATCGGCAAATGCTCCGCGCCATGCGTGGGGCGCATCGAAGCCAGCGCGCACCGGCGCATGTGCGAGCAACTCGTGGGCGTACTGACTGGGCGCGTGGGCAAATCGTACATCGCCCAACTCACCGCGCAGATGAAGGAGGCGAGCGCCGACCTCGACTTCGAGCGCGCGGCGCGGCTGCGTGACGACATCCAGATGCTCGGCACCGTGATGGAGCAGAACGCGGTCGTGCTCGACCAGGATGTGGACGCCGACGTGTTCGGATTCGCCACCGACGAGCTCGAGGCGTCCGTGCATGCTTTCTTCGTGCGCTCGGGCACCATCCGGGGTGAACGCAATTGGAGTGTGGAGCGCGCCGACGAAGTGGACGACGGCGAACTGATGGCCGATCTGATTGTCCAAGTGTATTCCGAGCTGACGCATGAGGCGGCCAGCACACCGCGTGCGGACGCACCGGAAGACGGAGGGGCGGCGCAAGGCGCATCCCAGTCGCTCATCATCAACGAGCAACGCAACGCGATCGCCGATTCGCAGCAGATCACCGCGACAGACGCCACCGCGCGCGCCCAGGCCACGCGCGCCCGTACACGCCGCATGGAGCAGACCGGGCGAGCCGACCTGCTCGAGCCGGTGGCGCCGGTGCCCCGGCAGATCCTGCTGCCGTTCGCACCGGCGCGCGCCGACGAGCTGGAGCAATGGCTGTCGGGGCTGCGCGGGGGAGCGGTCTCAATCACCGTGCCGATGCGCGGCAACAAGAAGCAGCTGCTCGACCGCGCCGACCAGAACGCGCAGCAGGCGTTGCAACGCAGCAAGATGAGCCGCATCAGCGACATCGGCACACGCACCGCGGCCATGAACGATGTGGCACAGGCGCTTGGACTGGATCAGGCCCCATTGCGCATCGAATGCTACGACATCTCGAACACCGTGGGAGGCGCGTTTCAGGTGGCGTCGATGGTGGTGTTCGAAGACGGCATCGCCAAGAAATCCGAATACCGGCGGTTCGCGATCCGCGGCGACGACGGCACTGGCGCACTTGATGACCTTTCCGCGCTGTACGAGACGCTGACGCGCAGGTTCAAACACGGCAACATCGCCGGCGACAGCGGCGAAAGCCTCGACAATGAGCGGCGAGCCGGCGGCCAGCCCGCCGATGAGGATGTGGTGCAGCAGAACACCAACCGCAGGCATTTCGCCTACAAACCCAATCTTGTGGTGGTCGATGGCGGCAAGCCGCAGGTCATGGCGGCGGCACAGGCCTTGGCTGATTGCGGTGTGGAAGACGTGGCGGTGTGCGGTTTGGCCAAGCGGCTCGAAGAGGTGTGGGTGCCGGACGATGACTACCCGATCATCCTCAAACGCACCTCCGAGGGCCTGTATCTGCTGCAGCGGGTGCGTGACGAATCCCACCGGTTCGCCATCACCTACCATCGGCAGGCACGCCGCAAAGGCGCGCTCCGGTCGGCCCTCGACGACATTCCGGGCATCGGCCCTGCCTACCAGAAGCGTCTGTTGGCGCATTTCGGTTCGGTGCGCGCCATGCGTGAGGCCAGCGTCGATGAACTCGAAGCGGTCAAAGGCGTCGGCCATGCCAAGGCGCAACGCATCCACGACGCATTGCACGGAGGGACGCGAAACACCGGCACCACGCAGCGAGAAGCCGCGCAGAGTGCGGCCGGTGCCGGTGATAAGGTAGGGTAGCGCGGGCACGAAGAAGACGGGAGGCTGCATGCCATTCGAACACCATACGCCCCAACGCCACTGCGCCGTGCTGGGGCAGCCCATCGCGCACTCACTGTCACCTGTGCTGCATACCGCCGCATACCGGGCCATGGGGTTGGACGATTGGGACTACCGCAGCATCGAGGTGGGGCAGGACGATCTGGAAGCATTCCTGGACTCGTTGGACGACACCTGGGCGGGCCTGAGCCTGACGATGCCGCTCAAACGCACCATCCAGCCTTACGGCGAACCGTCGAACCTGTGGGCGAGGGAACTGGGCGTGGCCAATACGGTGGTGTTCGACGGCACCGGCCTCAACCGCGCCCTGAAACTGTTCAACACCGATGTATACGGCATCGCGCGCGCCTTCGAGGAAGCGGGGAATCGCCAGACACAGATCGGCGCCGCCAAGCACGCCCACCGCACCGCGGTCATTCTCGGCAATGGCAACACCGCCACGTCGGCATTGGCCGCATGCGCGATGATGGGTGACGTATCCGATGTGGTGGTGGCCGCACGCCACCCCGACCACAACCCCGGGCTTGCCGCATGTGGAGAGCGCCATGGCATGACGGTGCGTCTCGTGCCGTTGGCGGATTGCATACCGGAACTGGAGGCGGCGGATGCGGTGGTCAACACCATTCCCGCCCATGGTGCTGACGTGGTGGCCCAAGCGCTGCTCGATGCGGGCGTGGACGTGCATGGCATGCTGCTGGATGTGGTGTATGACCCCAGGCCCACCGCGCTCATGCGCGCATGGCGGGAACGTGGCGGCGTCGCGATCGGCGGCGAGGAGATGCTACTGTATCAGGCGGTGGCCCAAGTGCTGCTGATGACGGGCCATGCCCAATCCGAGGACTTTGACCATTGCAGTACGCGCACACAGGACCGCACGTTGGAGACCGCGATGCGCGCCGCTCTGGAGGAGGCACTATGACATCTACCACACCCATGGGGCAGCCGGCGTTGGCCAAGGAACCCGAGGCGACCGCGCCGGCAGAAGGGTTCGAGGTCATGCTCATCACCGGCATGAGCGGTGCGGGCCGGTCGCATGCCGCCCACAGCATCGAAGACATGGGGTGGTATGTGGTCGACAACATGCCGCCGCAGCTCATGGTGCCGATGGTCGATATGATGACCGCATCACCCAGCGGCGTGCACCGGCTCGCCGCCGTGATCGACGTGCGGTCGCGCGATTATTTCGCTGACCTGTCCGCCATGCTGAGCCATCTCGATGATCTGGGCGTCAAAACGCGCATCCTCTTTTTGGACGCCGACGACGAGGTGCTGATCAAACGGTTCGAATCGGTGCGCCGCCCGCACCCGTTGCAGCACAACGGCCGGCTCATCGACGGCATCCGTGAGGAGCGCGCCTTGCTGGAAAACCTCGAGGAGCGCGCCGACATCGTGATCGACACGAGCCATCTGAGCATCCACCAGCTGTCCACGAAACTGTACAATGCGCTCATGGGGTCGGGTCCGACCACCGTCTCGGTGCATATCTTCAGTTTCGGGTTCAAATACGGCATTCCGATCGACGCGGACTTCGTGGCGGATGTGCGCTTCCTGCCCAACCCGTTCTGGGTGCCGCGCCTGCGCGAGCTCAACGGCAAGGATGCGCCGGTGAGCGAATACGTGTTGTCGAGCGACGGCGCCACGGAATTCCTCGACGCCTACGAGAAGGCGATCGCGATCGCCGTGAACGGGTACGCGCAGGAAGACAAGCATTATGTCACCATCGCCATCGGCTGCACCGGCGGACAGCACCGTTCGGTCGCCATGAGCGAGGCCTTGGCGGAACGGTTGCGCGCGCACGGTCTTTCCGTGAGTGTCTCCGCCCGCGAACTCGACCGAAAAGAAGCACAATAACCCCATTTTGTCAAATCCCAATCCACAATCGGCGTTGTCCAAGTCGTTCGGTATCACGGAACTTCGGTGGGATGACGCGACACGCCGAACCACCCCATTCAGCCAGAACCAACAGGAGGATCCCTTGGCGCTTCTCGATGAGGTAAAAAGCGAGCTGTCCGAAATCGACGG
>ERZ808037.1776-NODE-1776-length-12805-cov-3.625236_pt1 | contig 12805 bp, 11 predicted proteins | sample MGYA00380190_ERZ808037 | MGnify/ENA primary metagenome ERZ808037 (study PRJEB31490, sample SAMN06133399) | mouse gut metagenome | isolation source: J9 | host: mice | place: China: Chengdu | collected 2015-05 ...
AGCAGCATAACGGGAACCTGCATGGCAGCGTCGGCAATGTATTTGTTGTCGCTTTCTCTCTCGTAGATAAAGTTGGAACCGACCAAAATGATACCGTCCACCTTTTTGGTGATCAGCAGATTCATGGAGGACATTTTCGTCCCCAGTTCATAACCGGTGCAGCAGAGAATGCTGTCGTAATCGTTGGCGCGGAGCTTTTGCTCTATGTAGTAAATGGCTTTTGCCAGATACAAGTCGGAGCTGTCTGCGCACATAATACCGATGGTTTTCATGGTGTTCAGTCCAAGCCCCCGTGCAAAGGCATTGGGAGTATATTCGTACTGGTTGATTACATCCAGTACCTTTTTTTTCGTTTTTTCACTGACGTTGCTGCTTCCGTTTAAGACACGGGAAACCGTAGCGATGGAAACACCGGCCTTTTCGGAGATGTCGTAGATTGTCATAGGTGTTACCTCGTGAAAGATAAATGTAAGTGGTTACAATAATGCTTTACTTTAAATTATAGCTAACCCCCCTCTTTTTTTCAAGTCATATTTGCGGAAAATTTCTATGGAGCATAGGATTGTTACTTTTCACACCCACGCCACTGCGAATGAACAGTAACAACTGTTATAAAACACAGAAATATTTCCGCTTTTGTATATTGACGAAAAATACTTTTGGCAGTAAAATTATTCTATGAAAGTACTTACATAGAATCCGTGGAAAAGCAGATGGGGAAAGCGGGTATGGGTTGCTTTCTTTACGGTAATGGGAAGTACAGAGGATACGAAAAATGGCTTGTCCGTAAATCGGACAGAAGGGAGCAAGATTGAAAGTTACGATGTTCACGTTTCAATCTGCAGGTTTGTGTCTGTGCGGCATCCGCAAACTTGTAAGCCGCTTTATGGCTTTGCGCAACAAAGCCGCGCAGAAATGAGGTTAAAAATGGAGCTTTTAAACAAGTCTAAGACCGGTAAGAAGGAGAGGCCTATCAAGGTCGTACAGTTTGGAGAGGGCAATTTCCTCCGTGCATTTGTTGATTACATGATTGATATTGCAAACGAGCAGGGAACTTTCGACGGCGATATCGTGTTAATCAAGCCCATTGAGTTCGGCAGTCTGGAAATGTTCCATAATCAGGACTGTCAGTATACCGTTTCCCTTCGCGGTAATGTGGACGGCGAGGGCAAGATTTTGAACAGAGTGGTTACCAGTGTTGCGGACGCTGTTGACACGTATAACGAATACGATAAGTTTATGGGGCTGGCTGAGATTGACACCTTGCGTTTTGTGGTTTCCAACACTACCGAGGCAGGTATCGTATTTGACAATACAGACCGTTTTGAAATGAATCCTCCTAAGACTTTCCCCGGAAAGCTGACAAAGTTCTTACATCATAGATTTGAGGCATTTAAAGGCGATATGAGCAAGGGCCTTGTAATGCTGCCCGTTGAATTGATTGACGATAACGGCATTATGCTGAAAAAATGCGTAATGCAGCTGATTGAGCTCTGGGGCTTATCCGATGAGTTTAAGAAATGGGTGGAGGAGGCGTGTATTTTTACCGCTACTCTGGTAGACCGTATCGTTACCGGTTATCCCCGCGCTACCGAGAAGGAAGAGTGGGAGAAGCTGGGCTACGAGGATCATATTATGGTGACCGGCGAGCCTTTTGCACTCTGGGTCATTGAATCCGACAAAGATATCAGCAAGGAATTTGACCTGCCCGGTGCGGGACTGCCCGTTGTATTTACCGATGACCATCATCCCTATAAGCAGAGAAAGGTTCGTATCCTGAACGGAGCGCATACTTCTTTCGTACTGGCATCATGGCTTTGCGGCAACGATATCGTGAGACAGTCCATGGAAGACGACGATATCCGTAATTTTATGAATAAGACTATTTTTGATGAAGTGATCCCTACCCTGACTCTTCCCGAGGATGAATTGAAGGCATTTGCAGGTGAAGTGGTAAATCGTTTCAATAACCCTTATGTGGATCATGCATTGCTGGCAATCTCCTTAAATTCCGTTTCCAAATGGAGGGCAAGGTGTCTGCCCAGTCTGCTGGGATATGTGGATAAATTCGGTAAGCTTCCCGCACATATGACTTTCTCCATTGCGGCGCTGATGGCATTCTACACCGGCACAGAGATCAAAGACGGTGTATTAATCGGTGACAGAAACGGTGAGGCTTATAATATTAAGGACGACATGCCTGTGCTGGAATTCTTCCGCGATAATTGCCGGAAGGATACAAGGACTTTTGTAACCGATTATCTTGGAAACGAGGATTTCCACGGACAGGATCTGAATCAGGTTCCCGGTCTGACGGATGCGGTAACGGCATATTTGGATGATATTAAGACAAATGGTATGAGGGCGGCATTATGCAGAATTTCATAAAAATTAATGACAACGATAATGTGGTAGTTGCGCTGAATGTGATTCCTGCGGGAGAAACCATACAGGTGGAAATTCAGGGGGAAACCAAAAGCGTTACGGCGCTGGAGGAAATTCCCGCAGGCCACAAGATGGCAGTCTGTGACATTCCTGAAGGCGGCGAAGTCATCAAGTATGGCTACCGCATAGGCAATGCCAAGGAAGCCGTAAAGTGCGGCAACTGGATTCACACTCATAATGTGAAGACGGCGCTGGGTGATTTGCTTGAGTACACTTATGAGCCTTCTTCCGTAGAAGAGCAGACCACGGAAGACGTTACTTTTATGGGCTTTAACCGCCCTGACGGCAAGGTAGGCGTCCGCAACGAGATCTGGGTGATTCCTACGGTGGGCTGCGTCAATAATGTGGCAACTGCCATTGCAAAGCAGGCAAATGCTTTTGTGAAGGGAACGGTGGAAGAGGTTATCGCCTTTCCTCATCCTTACGGATGCTCCCAGATGGGAGACGATCAAGAGCATACCAGAAAGATTCTGGCGGATCTGATCAATCATCCCAATGCAGGCGGTGTGCTGGTGCTGGGACTGGGCTGTGAGAACAGCAATATTGATGTATTGATGCCTTATATCGGCGAATATGACGAGAACAGAGTAAAATTCTTGGTGGCACAGGAGTCCGAGGACGAGATTGCGGATGCGGTAGAAATTATCAAAGGCTTGATCGACTATGCTTCCGCTTTTGAGAGAGAACCTGTCAGTGTCAGCAGACTGGTGATAGGAATGAAGTGCGGCGGCAGCGACGGACTGTCCGGCATTACTGCGAACCCTCTGGTGGGCCGTTTCTCCGACCTGCTGATTTCCAAGGGAGGCACCACTATCCTTACGGAGGTTCCGGAGATGTTCGGTGCGGAAACAATTTTGATGAACCGATGTGCAAACGAAGAGCTGTTCCGCCAGACGGTTGATTTGATCAATGACTTTAAGAATTATTTCAAGAGTCATAACCAAACGATTTACGAGAATCCTTCCCCCGGAAACAAGAAGGGGGGTATCTCCACCTTGGAGGATAAATCACTGGGCTGTACACAGAAATCCGGAAATGCATTGGTGAAGGGTGTACTGCAGTATGGCGAGACGGTGAAAACTCCCGGACTGAATCTGTTAAGCGCTCCCGGCAATGATTTGGTGGCGGCAACGGCTCTGGCGGCTGCAGGTGCACATATTGTACTGTTTACCACCGGGCGGGGCACTCCTTTTGCATCCCCCGTTCCCACCATGAAGATTGCCACCAATTCCAATCTGGCAGCCAGAAAGTCCAACTGGATTGACTTTAATGCGGGTGTACTGGTTGAGGACAGCAGCATGGCGGCGGAGACGGAGAACCTTTTCAATTATGTGGTTGAAGTAGCATCCGGCGAGAAGGTTTGCAGCGAGACGGCCGGTTTCCATGATATGGCTATCTTTAAACAAGGCGTTACCTTATAAAAGTATGCAAAGATTTTCTAAGTCAGCAAAGTACACTGACTTAGAAAATCTACAATCCGGTCTGGGAAGAGTTTTCAACAGTTCGGTTATTCCGCCGGATACCTGAACGGCATCCGCGTATTCACACATAGTTTTATCCCATTATTCTATCCATTGGTAAATGTTTTTAATATTCCGTTTTTTAAAGTATCTATTCCGGTAATTCCCAACACATATATCAAATTATGGCATGGTATCTCTCTTTCGGACAATGCCCTTACGGTTTCCTGAGGAGTTTGGAAAGCCGAACAATCGGATTTTTTGAAGCCTTGTCAATAGAGGAAGCATGCGATATAATAAATTTGATACCCTTGTGGTTTGGTGAAAAGCTGCAAGGGTATTCGTATAAAAAGAAGTCCCGTTTACTGCGGCACGGAATACCGGTTGAGTAATGCTTAAGGAGGAGTTGGAATAATGAGGTCATTTAAGATTGGCACTACGGAATTCGGAGTCGGCAAGGTGGTGCTTTCCACGGAAAATAATCTGCTGAATCTTGAAATCAGCGGCAGTGATGATATGTTTGATCAATTGACAGAGGCGGATGACAGTGAATGGGGCTGGGCCTTGTATGCTCCTAAAATTTATTTTGAGGATGTTCCGTTCAAAGGGAACACCTTAACAATAGATAATGAAACACTCAATCAGTGTAATATTGCCCTGTATATGATGGAACATAATGATTTTACGGGAATCATAGAGCTGACGGAGGATGTAATACATATTCAAGGAGAGGTTTATCTGATGGATAGTATACTGCCCGTTTTTATCGAAATAAATCGTCATGAATTATAAAATATCCATAAATAGCAACGGAATAAAACAGTAGGAGGTATTGGCATGAAGGATCAATTATTGGCGGCAATGGAGGCGATTACAAAAAATGACAAGGATGCTGTGGCGGCTGCTGCGGAGGAGATAAAAAAGTTGCCGAGAACTGCTGAGGGGCTGTTTGACACGGGCAGTGTGGACGCGGACTGTTTTGAGGCGGCAAGATGGGTATATCCGGTTTATGCTTATTATGAGACTGAGTGTAATAAGAAAGAGTGCTATCCCGAGCTTCTGAAACAGATGGAACTGCTGGATGCCAAGAGGAAGAGCGCGGCTTCCATGGAAAAGACCGCCTGCTTTTTGGATGCCTTGATTCATACCATTGACAATGTCACACCTCAGCTTTATGAGTATTACATAGAATTGGCGGATCTTTTTAAAGCCGTTGTAAAAGAGACGGCAGCAGACTATTACAAGGACGGAAGATTTACGGACGGGTCTGCCGGTGAGGCAGAAGCGGAGAAGATGATCCGCGCCGCCATTGCCCATGCCGGTGAGACATATGTGCTTCTTGCGGAAAAATATGCGGATTATATGTAGGGAAGGGGCGGAACAGGAAAACAAAAACAGTCCCGGAACAGGAAAATAGAAAACAGCCCCGGACCGGAAACACCCGGAAGCGGTTTTTGATGAGTTAGCAGCAAAATATCACTTCCTTCGAAAAGGGCGTTGCAGGAAGGGGACAAAACCGGAATAGGAGAAAGATTATGGACATTATTCATGTAATGAACACAGCCAGAAGCGTCGTTATCGAAATAAAGGACGGAGGGCGATACTATACGAAAAAGCCTTACCGCGTGCTGCTCAACGGAGAGGAAAAGCTGACTGCGGAGAAGACCATTGTTTCTCTGTATGGATTGAAACCGGACACGGAGTATCAAGTGGAAGTATGGGACGGCGCCGAGAAAGCGGGAAGCCTGACATTTCGGACGGATTATGAATTTGTGACACTTGACGTTAAGAGATTCGGCGCCAGAGGCGATGGAGAACAGGATGACACTCATCACATTCAGGCGGCTATTCTTGCCTGTCCCGAGCACAGCCGTGTGCTGATTCCGAAAGGAGTTTACCGGATTACCTCTCTGTTCTTAAAGAGCCATACGCGGATCGAATTGGCAGAAGGAGCGGAGTTGAAAGCTTTTGCGGAGCCGGAGAAATTTCCTGTTTTTCCCGGATGGATCGAGAGCTATGACGAAACCGACGGTTATAATTTGGGCAGCTGGGAAGGAAATCCTTTAAACATGTACACCGGTATTATCTGCGGGGTGAATGTGGAGGATGTAGTAATCTACGGACAGGGAACCGTCAACGGCAATGCTTCCAAAGAGGATTGGTGGAAGATGCCCATGAACTATAAGGAAAGCTTTCGTCCCCGTCTGTTCTTCATCAACAATTGCAGACAGATCACTATGGCGGGAGTGAAGGTATGTAATTCTCCTTCATGGACACTGCATCCCTATTTCAGTGAAGATTTAAAGCTGATTGACTTGTTTGTCTCCAACCCTGCCGATTCACCAAACACCGATGGGTGCGATCCGGAATCCTGCAAAAACGTAGATATACTGGGGGTTCATTTTTCTGTGGGTGATGACTGCATCGCTGTAAAGAGTGGCAAGATTTATATGGGAAAGAAATATAAAACTCCATCGGAAAATATCCGTATCCGCCAGTGTCTTATGGAGGACGGGCATGGTGCGGTTACATTGGGAAGCGAGATGGCAGGCGGCGTTGTCAACCTCACTGTGGAAGACTGTATTTTCCGCCGCACGGACAGAGGTCTGCGCATTAAAACCAGACGCGGCAGAGGTAAAGATGCCGTGATAGATGGTATCACATTCCGAAATCTGGATTTGGATCATGTGATGACTCCGCTGGTTGCGAACTCCTTCTACTTCTGTGATCCGGACGGCCATACGCCGTATGTGCAGTCCAGAGATTTGTATCCTGTGGATGACAGGACACCCTCTATTAAAAAGATGGTGTTCGAAAACTTGGAGTGTACCAACTGCCATGTGGCCGCAGCGTTTTTTGAAGGGCTTCCCGAACAGAAAATTGAGGAGATTGTCCTGAAAAATGTTTCCGTCAGCTACGCGGAAAATCCCAAGGAGGATGTTCCGGCCATGTCCGAGACTGTGCCTAGAAGCACCAAGAGGGGGCTGTTCGCAAGCAATATCAGGAAGCTGACTCTGGAAAATGTAAAAATCGCGGGACAGACGGGAGAGGCTTATGAGTTCATCGGAGTGGATGAATTGGACGAAAGCTAGAAACGAATTTTTTAATACTTGTCAATCAATGAAACGGAGGAAAGAAGTATGCAGTTAGGAATCAGATTACATGACACAACAAAGCTTCCCTTTGCGGAGCGCATCGCAGACGTACATAATTTGGGATTTGAGTGCGGACATTTGGCTCTGGCAAAGGTGATTGATGAATTCCCCACCACCGATGAGGCTATGACTCCCGGGCTGGCCATGTATATTAAGAATGTATTTGCCAAAAATGAAGTGGATATCGCTGTGCTAGGCTGCTATCTGAATCTGGCAGACCCCAATAAAGAGCAGCTGGGCAAGACGGTTCACCGCTATATGGCACATATCCGCTTTGCCTCATGGCTGGGCTGCGGCGTGGTCGGAACGGAGACAGGCGCTCCCAATGAGACATATACGTTTACTCCCGAATGCCATACGGAGGAGGCTTTGCAATTATTTATCAATAATGTCCGTCCCATTGTAAAATATGCCGAACAGATGGGCGTGGTGTTCGCCATTGAGCCTGTATACCGTCATATAGTCTCCACTCCCAAGAGGGCTAGAAAGGTACTGGACGAGATCGCTTCCCCGAATCTGCAGATTATATTTGATCCGGTGAATATGCTTGATATATCAAATTATCAGGAGAGAGAATCTATCTTTGCGGAGGCAATTGAGCTCCTTGGACCTGATATTGCAATGGTTCATTTGAAGGACTTTGTGGTAGGAGACGGAAAGCTGAATTCCGTGGGCTGCGGTTTAGGTGAGATGGATTACACGCAGGTGCTGAAGTTTATGAAGGAGAGAAAGCCGTATATCCACGCAACGCTGGAGGATACCAAGCCTGAGAACAATCAGCAGGTGAAGAATTTCATTCTGCAGAAATATGCAGAGGTTTAATGGGGGCTTCCTTGATTCCCGCGGGCAATGAGCCAAGTGGCTGCAAAGCAGACACTTGGCGAATGCCGCAGAAGACGCTTTTGATTTGGCATTTATTCTAAACTTTTGCCTGTCAGAGAATGACAAAGCCAGCCGGCTCCGTTAACGGTCAAGATGAACGGAGCTTTTATATTGGAGTGAATCATGATGGGAAATTTTGAAAAAACTTTTGATAGTTCTGCGGCGGATTATGATAAAAGTCGTCCAATGTATGTAAAAGAGATATATGAGGCGATATTTAACTACAAACATATAAATCAAGATAGCCATGTTCTTGAAATCGGCATGGGAACAGGAAAAGCGGCGCAGCCATTTCTTGATACTCATTGCCGCTTCGTTGGAATTGAACCGGGAGAGAATCTTGCGGCTTTGGCAAAAGAGAAGTTCCGGAAATATGCAAATCTTTCGTTATATAATCAAATTTTGCAAGATTATATATGTGCAGACAATTCTTTTGATTTAATATATGCGGCTACTGCATTTCACTGGATTCCGGAAGAATACGGTTACGGGAGAGTTTATAATCTGTTGAAAAGCGGCGGTGTGTTCGCCCGTTTCGCCTATCATGCCGGCAGCGATAAAGGACGCAGAGCATTGACGGATGAAATACAGGAGCTTTATCGCAAATATATGCATCAAGAGAGCAATCCCGTTGAGTTCGGCGAAACGGATGCAAAAAGGCTGGCTGATAAAGCGCTTGCCTACGGATTTACTGATGTAAAATATATGTTGTACCATACGACAAAAGATTTCACAGCGGACGAATATATATCGCTGCTGAGAACATACCCGGATCACATGAGGTTGGAATCAGTCCCCCGCGAAAAATTATTTGAGGGAATTTTCCGTGCCATAGTGAACAGCGGTGGAACCATGACGGTATATTATACAATGGATTTGGAGCTGGCGAAAAAATAAATTCCGGTGGTGCCTAAACAACCGTTACCACAAGCACAACAGAAATAAGTAGGAATCTATCGTTTTCTGCCAATATAACGGCAAACTTTTTTCTTATATTGCAGATACTCATTTCCAAATGTGGCAAGCAAGAAATCTTCCTCCACATTGACAATCTGCAAATGGTACATGATGACCGCAAAGACAGTCAGGATGCACAAAATCCAGTTAAAGAACATCAATAATGTACCAATATACAAAAGGTCAAAACCCAAAAAGGCGGGATTGCGACTAATTTGATAAATGCCGTTTGTCACAAGCTCAGTTTTATCGGTTTTGGAAACTCCCGCCCGCCAACTGTCGCGCATAGTCCATACTGCAACAATAAATACAATCGTCCCCATAACACTCATCGCCGCACCTATAACCCGAACAGAAGTAAGACTTTGACTTGTCCCGATTAAGATACTGATAAGATCTGCCGCAAAAACAAGAACAGCCGCAATCTTCATTGTGACTTCCACGATCTTTACAAAACCGACTTTGTCCTTTCCGATTTGGTCTGTCCGTATCCCTTGCCTTTTCTGATGAAACATTTTCACAAAATAGCAGCCATAGAAAGCTATTAGGCTTGCTGTGGAAATTAGTTTAAATTCCATTTTTACACACCCTCTTGCGCACATACCAATCAATATTTGGAAGTTTACTTCCAAACTTCCAGTCATACTTCGATTTGGCATTGCATTATTATATATCCGTTTTCAATGGCGGCGATTCGGATACGCTTGCTGTAGAACTTCTGCCAACTGTTTCTGTGTGATTAGAAATATCCGTAATTCTTAATTAGACACGCATGTCTGTCGCTGCCAGTATAATTATATATGTTCTGCCGAATGGTTTCAAGTAAGCATAAGAAGTAGTTTGCAAAATTTGTAGTCTATCGTTATCGTTCACTCGCTGTTGCCGCGAGGTGTTTTCACGCTGCATTAAAGCCGTTGACGGTAAAAGGTGAAACTGTAAGTAATATTGTAAAGAGAAAATTATTACGGGTTAGTGAATTGGATAAAAAATCGGATACTTATACCATGTCGGCTTATTTGATTGCATAATTAAGTAAAAATTATTGTGAAAATGATGGAAAAATGATTACTGGCGCAGAATTTCTTGGATTGGCATGGGATAAAATCAAAGCAACGCAGTATATGTTTGGTGGCATGGTAACATTTCTGGAAGCGGAAAATGAGGCAAAGATGTTATCATTCTATCGGAACAATCGTTTTTCGCAGTTTGATACCAGACAGACCACATCGGATGCGGACGAATCGCATGAGTTGGTACAGCTTTTAAGGCTGCTCTAATGTGGCTGCTCCGTACTGGAAAGCATGGATTTTGCTGGCAAAAGCGTAATTTGTCGATTTGTCGAATGTCGAATTGGGTGGGGTAAAAGGGGGTAAATCGTTTACCTCAAGGGTAAAAGTCATCAAAATCTAACAGCGGTACAGGCGGCTATCTTAAATTGATGCCATAGGAATTTGGATACGAACAGGCAAAAGTATAGAAGAATGGCTTAAAATCAGGGTTTTTTAGGCTTGGTGGGGTTCATCACGGTGGTTGGTGGGCCCCGCTTTTTCGTGTTTTTGGATGCCGCTGATAGTATGGCGATTGGGGATAAAATCGTACTATCAGGCAAAAGCCTGTAGTTTCCGTGATAGTATCCAAGTTTTGCGTGAAAGTATAAGGGTTTTCATGATAATTTGAAATTTTGTCGAAAAGTATGTTTTTTTTTGTGATTTGGTGTAAAATTGAAAGAAAAAATGTTTTGTGATAAATTGAAGTTAATTTTGGGAAATTTTATTATATTTATTGATGATAGGAGAGGATTAATTTGCGTAAAGAAGAAATAAAATATGCAAAGTTTAATATTGGCGAAAAGCCGTTAGAGAAAGACTATGTGCCTTTTGTAGAAATGAAACGTAGAATTCAGCAAGAATTATTACATCTTAAAATCGATATAGATGATGATAAATATAAGGATCAGAAAGAGTTTATTGAATTAAATACCGTATTGATGACGGATACTGAAAGTCAATATATTTATACTGAAATCTGGTTCATAGAGAAGTATATTGTAGGTCAGAAACGTTTAGAAAAAATCTATGGCTGTTATGCAATGGGAATAAAAAGAAGGCTAGAAAAGAATGAATTAGATGTCAATGCTATGTGCAAGGCGCTTACAATATATGCCCCGGAATGTTATGGGCATGATGAGAAAGACATATACCGAAATATTACCCGGACAGGAGAGAAAGCAGGATTGATTCAAAGACTTAAGGAACAGTTGGGCTTTGATGTGGAGGAGTTTTGTGATGAACAGGAAATGCTGAAATTACTTTATCTTTGCTATAGATTTGAGATGAAATATGGAAGTAAAGTGCTTACAGCGTTTCTTCAGAAACCATCTCTGGAAAATGCAGATACTATCTGGGCGGGTATTAAAACTGCAAATGGGGAAATGATGGCATTTCTTAAACATAACATTGAAAGGGAAATCTCTCCTCGGTTTATCACGACGGCAAAGCGTATGGTGGATATGGTTGCAGCAGGCTGGGAACGTCAAATAAGGGATGTCAGGATACAACTTGATGTTGATTTATTTAAGGATAACAGAAGAGAGATTGAACGAATATATAAAATGGTAGGAGGATACGCTCAGTTCTATAATAAGAAAACATATTTGCATGGACGCTATAAGCATAGCCTGCTTGAGACTTTTTATCTTAAACTGTTGGAGCATGAGAATCTGGGGAGGGAGTATGATATTATATCGGTTTCAAATGATGTTTTGAATGCAGATATTATACAGTCAGGAAAATGCGAGCTTTATGATCAATTAGCAGTACAGGAAGTTAAGATATCAGAAGTAGATGACTATTTGCGTAATAACAGGTTGAAGATGGTATCCTATGTCTTTGAGAAAGAAAAGACAACAAGTAATGAGAAAGATAAATATGACAGAGCGGCAACAAGAGTAAAGTATTTTTTAAAGATGCTTATAGAGAATACAAAATATAAGGGAATTAGTGTTGTGTCAGTTCTTCTATTGGTGATGTGCATCCAGGAGATTATTTCATTAACAAATAAGGATAAGATTGAAAATCATTATTATAAAGCTGGTATGGAAGCTATTAAGTCTATAAAGTCAGAATTACATGATGATAACAACGATCCAATAAAAACCATGTCACAGATTGTATGGGTTGAACGGGTAATGTATAGGTATAATAGTTGCAGGCATGATACAGATATATTACGAATGGCAAGACAAACAGAAAAATATATAGATTATTTGATTGCTAGAACATTTGAAACGAACAGCCTTGTTGATATGCGAGTTATACACACGTATTTCATGTTGAATATTCAAGGTATGATATATCCACAAGATGAATTAGAGAAAAAGGCAAAGCATTTTGAAAGAATTTTAAGGAGAAAGGCTGAAAAGTATAAGGTTCAGATTCCTTACGGAGACAGTTGGGGATATGCCAGACAGTTTTTTTCAATACCAATATCTGAGGTTGAACTGGAAAAAACAGCCAAGAAGCTTTTTAAGGCAATGATTGCGGCAAAAAAAGCCAAGAAGCCACAATTTTTTGATTATGAACTTACATCATTATCTTCATATTTTGATGAACCGGTTAGGATTTATTTTGAATTAGTTGTAGAGCCGGAATTCAGGCAGATTTCAATCCAGAGGATGGAATTATTACCATACAATGAATGGCTCAGAATAAAAGAAGAGAATGGCATTCATGTGTAAAAATGAAATATTTATACTCTGGTGGTTTGGAAAGCAGGAGATGGCATGATAGAATGAAGCCACAGCGATGAAGTGCTGACAGTGTATTTCGCAGAAAGCAATTTGGTAAATAGTCAAGAGTTATTTTAAAAAGATTTTCAGGGAAAAGGGTAACCTTAATAAACCTACGG
>ERZ808037.1777-NODE-1777-length-12794-cov-13.340725_pt1 | contig 12794 bp, 15 predicted proteins | sample MGYA00380190_ERZ808037 | MGnify/ENA primary metagenome ERZ808037 (study PRJEB31490, sample SAMN06133399) | mouse gut metagenome | isolation source: J9 | host: mice | place: China: Chengdu | collected 2015-05 ...
AAAGTGAAGCAGAGTTTAGGGCAGAAACACAGGAGACTGCTGGAATGCATGAAGGAAACGCCGCTGGAAGAGCATAATTTAAAATAAGGATAGATTGTCAACTTAGTATAAAAAATAGAATTCCATTTGCCTTGGGAGGGTAAATATAAATTTAAGCGTCAATGCGAAGGAGCAGAGACTATATTGTCAATTTAAAAAAAAATGCTATAATATAAATGATGCGTGAAATACATCAGCTTTTTTCCGCTTTAGGCAATTATAAATAATTTAAACACGATTGGATAATCTGATATACCTGCGATACGGAGGCTGATAATGCTTGAAAATACATACAATATGATATTAGACCTGTTAAATTCCACAGATCCGTTGAACTTTATCTCTGGATTGGATGGTCTGTTAATCATTTTAACGTTGATATTGATGCTTGGCCAATTTTTTGTAAAGATTTTCAGGTTTTTTTTTCATGCCTTTCAATATATGAAACCGATATCAAATCTGAATAACGCCCTTGTGGGATGTGCGATAGCCTCCGAAACGGAAGTGAAATATCAAGTTCAAAATTATGTGCTGCCAGAATTTTCAGACAGGAAGCAGAATATCAATAAACTGCTGCGCCAAATAAAGAGAGAAACCAAAAACGGGATTGCACATTTGCTGTTCGCCATTATAGGCAGGCCTGCCTGTGGCAAGACGACTACAATGCGTTACCTTTATTGCAGATTGTCCAAACATCGTAAGTGCGTCTATTTTCAAATGCAGAATATCAATACATTAGAGAACTTGAGCGATTGTCTTCATTCGCAGAAAATTCAGAACCGCCTGGATGACGGTTCGTCTGTTGTGGCTTTTTTTGACGGTTTAGATGAGGCAAATGCTTTCTTTCAGCGTTATATGGCTGATTCGATAGAGAATACGTTTATTAATATTTTTTTCCGCGGACAATTGTCCAAAATTCATGATGTATTTCGGGGACAAAAATTGCATTTGAACTGTATTGTGATAAGTCTGAGACCCGATTTTTTGGAGCATTCCCTTCAAAGCCTGAAATCGAGACAATACAACAACATGTATTTACAGGTGTACGAGATGATACCACTGTCAGACAAAAAGGTGATTAAAATCTTTAAGTCATTGAAAACCCTCAAAAGAATGGACGCGAAACTCGAGGAAATGCAGCAACGCCACCAACACAGATATCCGCCGTTCGGACAGGAACGCTCATTTATACGGCTTATGAAAGAAATATTAAAAGACAACCCCGACTGTATATTCCGTTACCCCATGTATATAAGATACGCCTACGCATTTATGCAGGATTACAGAGAACAGAAAAACGTCAAAGAACGGTTGGATTTGAAGAAAAATATGACCGTATGTTTTGATATTCTGATAAATGCAATAATCAAATGGGAATTTCATGTTTTCTATCAACTCGATTATTCCTCTGAGAATGAAAAAGAAAACTTGTTGAAGCAATTTAAACAAAATATGGAACAATGTGCAGAGACCATTGCCGTAAACTTAGCGACGGGTACCATGTATAGCATAACCAAAGAAAAGTTCGGCCAAATCGTACAACAGTTCTTTTCTGATTATATTTATCTGGCATTGTCACACTGTTTGATGATTTCTGATGACAACGGCGAAAAATTTTATTTTTGCCATGATACTTTTTATTCCTATTATCTGGCAAAATATCTATTTAAAAGCGCTGATTATCATCTTCGGAAGGAGCAGCTACTCTCCAACAAAAGGCCCAGCTCCTTACGTGAAATGTATTATTCCATTCTTTGCAGGGAAAACGCTTTAAACGAATCCATATCCAAAAGTATAATGTGTTATCCGAACCGATTGTTTTCCCTGAACGAATACTTGTCCTTGGGGAGCGAGACGGAAGTCCCTGTCACGGAGGAACCGCCCTTAACGTTGGTAGAAATTCAGCAATACTTGCCCATTATTCCCAAATTTCAGTATCGGGGACGAGAGTATGCTCAAAAGGAAATAGAACTGATGATGCTTGGGGAGCTGGATTTGATGGAGACAGGCTGGAGCAACCTAAATTATGCCCAGTGGCTTGCCCCCATCTCCCAAATTTCGGATTTATCTATCAGCGGGCTTCCATTGACGGACGTAGGCGCATTAGCCGGGTATAATAGCTTAAAACAGCTGAGTATGCGGTTCCTGGATGAAAGGGCACAGATTCTGGATACAATTTTAGACATATTATGCAGTCTGAATTTAGATACGATCTATGTCTATTCCCAAGACGGAACGCTTTGCAATAAAATATATGATTGTTTTAGTCAAAAGAAAATCAATCTCAAAACTGTTTTTGTGGAATCCCCTGATTTTAGCCAGGCATACCTTATAATGTATGATTTGAATCAAAAGAACGACGATTCGATTAGGAGTATTTACTTTTATCCCAGCGTGCGCTCCAATAAAAGGAAGGCAAAAGAAAGGCTTTGTAGCGGTTCATATAAGGATGATGATGCGTTATTGAAAGCGGTTTTTGCGTTGGAAGCAAACGAGTCTGGTATCTTGGGATTATACCAAGCTGCCCCAGAAGCAACCTATTGGAACGGTTTAAGTCTGGCAGCTTGTTATAATGATTCTGACTCATACAACCTCTCTTACGATGTTTGCTGTAAATTAGAATCCTATATACCTCAGGACGCCTCAGAACTCAGCGTCAGATTCGGGAGCATATACGGCGTCACTTTATACTATAACAGTAAATATAAGCTATCAAAGCAATGGCTGTACAATTCCTACAAAAACGGCTCGAGATGGTATACGCAAGAACGCTTAATCGATTTAGGTATGGATTTGTATAGATCATGGCTACGCTCTGGTGAGGAGGGCTTAGAGACGCTGGTCAATGATTTGGAATTGAGCATTGAAAAGCTGCCCAACTTTCAGGGAAATAGGCGTTATGTCCGTTTTCTGAAGATGCGATGCGCAAACATATTGCATATCTGGGAAATTGGAACATCCCTGACAGAGAACAGTAAAGTTTTTCAGGATTTCCAAATGTATGCAGCTTGCATTGCCAAAACCGACAATGACTATGATTATTTGGTATTTTCTATTTACTTCGATTTAATTTTCACAAATCGAATAGGCAACACAAAACAGAGTGCTCGTCTTCTTGCAGAACTTGCGCTAGGGTTGAAAAGGATAATGGAAATTCCTAATCAAAACGATTATTATAAACATGGCCTGTGGATTATGTTTCACGAACAGAAGCTATACCATTATTTTCTATTGGATAAGGCCGGGATTGTTTTGAAGCTTGTTGATAAAATCAAAAATTATCCCTATCGAAAGGAGGATATTCCCTTGTCGATTTGCGACACTATAAGGCAGTTTTATCAGAAACGGGATAATCGGGAATTATTTGACAAAATCAAGTACTTCTTATGGAATCGCGTATGGTATTGAATGTCGGCATGCCTCCAGTATAACTCAAATCCACGACTTATATATTCGCTGATAAGCAGTTGCGTGATGGTCGAAACCTTTCTTACAAAGGACGCAAAAAGCTGACATACACACTTATAGTACGAGGCTTTTGGGCTACATGAGTATACAATAACCAGGGACTGTCGATTTAAGTTGACTTTACTCCGGATACTTAGAAAGAAAAAATAATGGTTGACTGGTTGGAGAAACAACAGAGATTAAGGTTTGGTTCTGCCAAAAGGAATAGGGTGACAAACATGGGACTGTCGTACTAATCGTTAAAGCGACAGCCCCTCTGTTTGGGACTACCTATTTCCCGACAGCCCCGCTTTCCCTATTCAAACGAGAAGGCTTTGGAACCGAAGGAGATGTATGTGGTTGAGGATGCAGAGCATATTGACCTTTATGACCGGATGGATCGGATTCCTTTTGATAAAATTGAAGATTTCCTTAATGCCAGTTTGATACAATAAGGAAAGGGGAGGATAAAGGGATGAATATTTTAGTGTTGAATGGAAGTCCGAGGCCGGATGGGAATACTGCGGCAATGGTGGAGGCTTTTGCAGAGGGTGCAAAAGAAGGCGGTCACATTGTAACGATCATGAATGTGTGCCAGAAAAAAATTGCAGGCTGCCTTGCCTGTGAATATTGCCATACGAAGGGAAACGGTGAGTGTATCCAAAAGGATGATATGCAGGAAGTTTACCCGGTTCTGCAGGAGGCAGATATGATCGTGCTTGCATGAACTTGGCGCTGATCCAGGACGGATAGCCTGTAGTCGTGCCGCCCATCCTGCGGGGGGATTATGTGTCCCTGCTGGAGCGGGCGCACAGGGATGACAGGGAATTTATGGAATTTATTGCGGAGAGGGAGTTTGAGTCCCAGAAAGAGCTCCTGCGGCTGTTTGAGATCCCGTTTCCTAAGGAGGGGAAGGGGAAGGAGCAGGAGGGGATGGGACAGTCTCCCGCCTTATATATAGAAGCATGAACAGAAGAAAGAATAATGTGCATCGGCTGTGGTGTCTGTGCGGGGCATTGTCCCTAGGGATTCCATATTCCGCTAATTTTAAAAGAGCTGAACAAGATGCTGGAAGAAATTTAATATCTTTTGATGGAGAGAATCCCTGTTGCTTACAAATACAGCAGAGGGGTTCTTTTTATAGTTATTTACTATTAAAATTAATTAAATATAAGTATTTGCTATTTATATGATGCTTCTATATACTAATTTCAGGATGAAGAAAGGGCAAGCACCGCCAATGCTTTTTCACAATCAAAAAGGAAGATCAAAGAGTACAGGAGGATTTTATGACCACAGAAACCTTTATTGAAATTATGAATTCCGGGGAAAAGATTTTGTGTGGCTCCGATGTGCATCGGTATATGGGAAAGCTGAGCCAGGAGGCAATGAAAATAACCGCTATGATAAATTGCGGTTATCATGAGCCGAAGGAAACACGGGAGCTGTTTTCCCTTCTTACAGGCAGGGAAGTGGATGAGAGTTTTGGAATGTTTCCACCGTTTTATACGGACTGTGGAAAAAACATTCATATCGGGAGGAATGTTTTCTTTAATGGAGGATGCCGGTTCCAGGATCAGGGAGGCATCTATATTGATGACGGGGCATTGATTGGCCCGATGGTTGTTCTGGCTACTTTAAACCATGAGCAGAACCCGGAGTACCGGGGCAATCTTTTTCCAAAGCCGATTCATATAGGGAAAAATGTTTGGATTGGAGCAAATGCCACAGTATTGCCGGGAGTTACCATTGGGGATGGGGCAATCGTAGCTGCCGGAGCAGTGGTTGCGAAGGATGTTCTGCCCGGTGTAATCGTGGGAGGTGTGCCTGCAAAGATACTCAAAAAGGTAATCTGTGCAGGAGACATCATGTAATTGTGATTTCGGATGAAATTCATTGTGACTTGACCATCCCCGGCCAGGAATATATCCCTTTTGCCCCTGTTTCGGAAAGCTGCAGAAATAACAGCATTACCTGTATAGCGCCCACAAAAGCCTTTAATCTGGCAGGACTGTATCTGTCAGAAGGACGACAGTATGGGGAAAACGGAAATTCCTTTATCAGAATGAATATTGCATGCCCCCGGAGCCGGCTGGAAGATGGATTGAAACGTCTTGTAGAAGGAATCCGTGTCTATGAGGAATGGGTACTTGCTAACTGCTGATATACATGGCATTAAAAGCAGTGTATACTCTATTAGAAAAAAACCGGGACAAGTATTCAGTGAAACCGGGATACCCCGTCAAAGAAAAAAACGGTGCTTTGACGGGTACTTATTAAAGGCATCTACAACCGTTGTGTGGGTGCGGACACCTTGGATGAGGCTCCTTTTGCTTACCGGCCCATAGAAAAAATTGTGGAGCAGATCAGGGATACGGTAGAGATCACAGAGATATTAAAGCCTGCTTATAATTTCAAGGCAGGGAGCAGGAAGCATTAGCAATATCACCGGGTGCGAATCTTCCTTAATAGAACACCGCATAAGATAAACGCTGCGAGAAAAATGCAGCACAAAGGGCAGAGCGTCTGCCAGGAAAAGGCAGAGTCAGTTACCAATTGGTAGCCCCATGTTGCAGGAAAAAGTTTGCCGGCTATTACAAATGCCTCCGGAAGCATTTCGCCTGGAAACATAATTCCTGACAGCATGGTGGATGGAAGGAAGATTAAGATAGAAATCATGGATGTATTTGCGGTATCCTTTACGGCTAAGCCGATGATACTGGCAACGCTGAGCGAAGTGGCAATCAGGACAACCAGCCCGCCCCAATAGGTTCCCGGATGCTGCGGAATCTTTGCATCAAAGAGAATCGGTGCGGTTACATAGACAATGACGCTCATGATGAGCAAATGCACAAATGCAGAAATGTTTATCAAAGTCAATCCCAGGGACAGGGGTACGCCGTTTGCCTGATAAGCATTTTTAATGTCGCTTTGGTATATTTCCACAAGAGATGGGGGCAGTCCGATCAGCGCGCCCATGGTAATTGCAAAAACGCTCATGGACTGAATCAATGTTTCCTTGCTTCCCGGCATGATGGAGGTAAAAATCCCTCCCATGACCGCAAAGAACAGGAGCGGAACAGCATAGCAGGTAATCAGCATGGTCCGGCTGCGTAAGTCCAGTTTCCACTGTAATAGTATTCCATATAAAAATCCGTTCATTTCCTATTCTCCCCTTGCAATTTTCAGAAAATGCTGTTCCAATGATCCCCGGTCAACCCGGATGTCCTGAATGAGTGTGTTTTTTTCCTGATAGCTTTTGAGTATTGCTGACAGGCTGGTTTCAATGTTATCGGATTCATAAATTTCTGTGCCCTGATCTGTCTGAATCCGGATATTATAGTGCTTTCCGATCTTTTCGGTCAAGGCTGTGACTGTTCCCGCAAATGCAATCTCCCCATCCCTTAGAATCGCAATGCTGTCACATAAGCTTTCCACCTCGGCCATGTCATGACTGGCCAAAATGATGGTTTTTCCGTGTGCTTTTAAATCACGGATATACTTGTGGAGAAAGATACGGCCCTCAATGTCAAGTCCGGCAGTGGGCTCGTCAAGAAACACAATATCCGGGTCACAAATAAGTGCCAGCGCCAGATGAAGCCGCCGTTTTTGTCCGGTGGACATTTCCCGGTACTGCCTGCCGGCAATGCGGTCAGCGCCTAGCGCCGCCAGCATAGAGACATCCGGGGTTTTCTGGTTCCACTTTGCGAAAAGCCGCACCGCTTCCGAGCCTTTGATGTGAGCGGGCAATGCTGCCGTCTGTAACTGAATCCCTATTCTGCCGTTTACGGATATGGATCCGCTGTCATACTTTCTCAGCCCCTCGATACATGCAAGGGCTGTGGTCTTTCCCGCACCGTTTACACCTAACAGTGCAAAAATATCTCCCCGGCGGACACAAAGGTCAATTCCTTTCAGGACCACCTTTTCCCCGTAGCTTTTCCGCAATCCATTTACTTCTAACGCATTTGTCATGTCATTGCCTCCTGAAACGGGTCTATCCCCTCATTTGAAAAATAAGCCTCCAGGGCTGGCTCAATAAAGGCGTTTACTTTGGCTTGCTTCTGCGCCCACTCCTGATCAAATTCCTCACTCTGTCCCATCTGCATGAGTTTGGGAAGCATAGCCATATCCCCGCCGGTGAATTCCATAATCAGGGCCCAGTAATCTTTTGCAAATTGCTGTCCTTGCTTCCCCTGGGCCGGTATACCACCGGCTTGAAGCCGAATGGCTTCGTCTTGCAGACGCAGGAACCGCTGCAGAAACACAATGCCGCTTTCTTTGTCGAATCGGCTGCGGATGTGATCCAGGGTTTCGCTGTCAAAATGCTTAATCAGCCAGTAGAAACTGTTCTTCATTTCCAGATTAGTGATGATGTCTGCATACTTTTTGAAATCTACCGACTGCATTTCCAGCACTTCGGCCTTCAGTGCCTCAATTTTTGAGAGGGATTCTCTCAGGCCTGCAATTTTCTCCCGGACAATCATCGCCTGCTCGGACAGGATCTGAGCCACATCTGCCGGGGTATCCAGCGGAATCAATCTGTCTCTGATGTCATCCAGGGAAAACCCCAGATGCTTTAGGGATAGTATCTGGTGGAGCTTGATAACATCTTTATCGGTATAGAGTCTGCGGCCGCCTTCACTCACAGCCGTTGGTGAAAGCAGTCCTTCCCTGTCATAATACTGCAGGGTTCTGACTGTTACGCCCATTTTCTTTGCGACTGCGCCTGCGGTCATATACCCCTGCGGAATTGCTCTGTCTTTGTCCATGTTCAAGACACCTCCTTACAGGTAGTATACTTTATTACGCTGCGTCATAAGCAAGCGCTTTTTATATTTTTCTTGCATGACCGCTAAATTTCCACATTTTTATGATATAATGCTTTTTATACTCATAGGTAAGATAAGCCGCTTCGGTAATAAATTGACTTATGAACGGAGGCGAAATGCTGTGAAGCTCTTTTATGGAGTACCCGAAGATATTGACAATTGGATGAGCCTTGTAGCACAGGTTCGATGGAATTTTCCCGGCCTGGAAACACAAGAGAAGCTAAACGGGCATCGAGCCGCTGTCCTCAAATTTATGGGCAAGCGACAGGCTGTCTGTGTAAAGGAAGAAAACGAGATTGCCGGTGTTATGCTGTTCTCACGAGGACACAATATGATCTGCTGTCTCGCTGTTTTACCCGAATATCGTGGCCGCGGCGCAGCTTCAATGCTCATGGATGAAGCGTTGAGCAATTTGGATAGAACAAAAGAAATATCTGTTTCTACGTTCCGGGCTGACGACGAAAAAGGAACTGCGCCAAGAGCATTGTATGAAAAATACGGTTTTGTTGCGGATGAGCTTGTTGAGGAATTTGATTACCCAAATCAAAAATTTGTCCCCCATCCCAGCGGTGCAGAGCGGAAAGACAGACAGCTCTCTATCAATAGTATGGTTCGTGAGATCAGCCATATTCTTTCAGACTGTGATCCTGCTATTTATGTGTATGGCTCGTCTGCGCTGAATGATTTCAGATTAGGCTGGAGCGACATTGATATTTTGGTGCTGACGGAGAAACAAATATCGAAGTCGCAGGCGCAGTTGCTTGTAGGTCTCCGTCAGGCTATGCTCGCGGGGGAACCCGATAACCCCTATTATCGTTCTTTTGAGGGTGGGATGCTTACTCTGAGCGCTTTTCTCTCAAAGAATCCCGACCGAGTGGTTTACTGGGGTACAGGCGGAGAGAGAATTACTGATACCTATTTACTTGACAGCTTCGCTATGGAGCAACTGTCTGAAGGCAGCGTTCTTATGTACGGAAAGGATATACGAAAAGAACTGAAATATCCCGATTTCCACGAGCTGTATGCCGATGTAAAACACCATTATGAAACAATCAGAAAATACGCACAGAGCACCGAGCGGAGCCTCTATTCCTTCGGCTGGATGTTAGATATAGCACGGTGCATCTATACACTTCGCACCGGCAGGATTATTGCCAAAACTAAAGCAGCGCGATGGGCGCTGGAAAATAACCTTTGCCCCGATCCGGATGCCCTTAGATATGCGCTGAAGGTTCGCACAAGTCCGTTGGAGTATAAGGACGAGCAGACCTTCGACTACGCAGAAACGCTTGCTGAGCCGATCAGGCTCTTTACAGACGTACTGGAGAAAGAACTAATACAAACTAGAGGATCAGGCGATGGTTGCTCTTGTAGAACCCTGTGAAAAATACCTGCGTATTCTATTCCCTGGGGACATCACAGATATTAAAATTATAATCTGTTGAGCGGGGAAAGGAACTAAATTTAATGGGATTTTGTGAGTATTTATGGTAAGATAATGAAGACAGACAATTCAGTAAACACTTGAAATTTGGAGGTAAACAGATGATTTCTGCAAGGGTTAAGGATGTTGATATGGTATTTGAAACGGCACCTTCAATTTTTTCGCCCAATTCGATTGATGATGGTGCGATGTTTCTGAACAGGCAATAGAATGTGCAACTATGAATTTACGCATTAATAATGTGCCTGATATTAGAATCAGATTGAGTGACGGATATAAAAATGTAGAAGAAACAGATTTCACACTTATATTGTCTAATCCACCGTACCATGCAGATTTTTCTGTTCCAAAACATTTTATTGAGGTTGGATTTAAAAAATTAGTTGTAGGTGGGAAACTGATTATGGTTACAAAAAGACTTGACTGGTATAAAAATAAATTGACTTCCGTCTTTGGTGGTGTCAAGATTTATGAAATAAACGGATATTATGTTTTTGTTGCAGAAAAAAGAATTTTGTCTAAAAAGGGTAAGAAAAAGACGGCAAACAGTTTGTCGAGAAAATTGCAGCGTAAACAGCAACGCAAAAAGATGAATCGATAAAAATAAAATATGCGGTAGCTTAAGCAGAATGCAAAAGCAATGGGAATAGAAAAACTTCTCGAAAAACCAAATCTTGCTAATTGCGGCATTTATGAGAAGATCATTAACGTTGACGGATTCGAGATAAAAATATATTGGATTACAGTATGCGACTTTATTTAGCACAGAGTTACCATGAATATTTTGAGCGAACCAGTCAGAGCTTATATAAGAGTAAGAAAGTAAAAATGCCAAAGCCTGAATTATATATGATATACACAGGCAACAAAGGCAGAAAACCCGATCTCTATAATGCTTCTTTTAACATAAAATATACTTCCCTAACACTGTCAAATGCTGAAAAAATATAATTTAAAATTTCTCTCTTGTAAAAAATGGCATTAAGATTTTCTTCATGTATGCAAGAAATTCTTTTGCGTTCTAACCATTCTCTTAAAACAATATCTTCTTTCGGATAATATTCCTTTTTATATTTTTCCCCTTGAATTTCTAATAAGCATGTTTCGTTAAAATCTTCAATTATTCTTTTTGCATAATGCTTATTATCCAACATATATTCTCGGATTTTGTTCATTCCATTTGTATCTGGATTATAGATATTCACCCCATATTTATATCCATCTAAAGATGCATCAAAAAAGAAGCCCAATGTATTTTTCTTATTTATTTTATTTAATTTGAACCGTATGTAAAAATATTCTTTTATAGGTGCTCCACAACAGAAACGTGCATCATTATATGCCGAAGAAATACATCTCCTTTTATTACTTAACAAATCCTTGTCAACGCCATTAAAATAGTTATACAATTCAAAATATAGTTCATCTAAAGGAAATTTCACACCTTCAAGATAGAGCTGTTCATTATCCTGATATACTTTTTTACTATTTTCCTTATGAATTGCTTTATAATACATTATGGTAGACTCATTAAATCCTTGAAACATGTTGTCCTCTTTCTATTCTCCAATTATTTCCACACCGTCTGGGAAATCCCGTATTACAAGCGCGCATGTATTTGTAAGTTTTATATTATTTTTTAATGGATATGTCAATTTGCCCCTTCTTTCCCCCGCTGTACAGTGAACATCTAATTTTGTATCAATCAACCCCAAATTATTATCTAAATTATTGGAAAAAATGAGACTTCCAGCACTTACTCCTATTACTAGTCCATTGTCATTGATATACTCCATTAAAGGCTTATGAAACCTTGTAGCATTGATTCTTTCAAGCAAATAACGTGTATTTCCGCCACACAAATATACCACATCATATTGTTGCAGTTTCTCAAACTCCATTCCGACATGTAAATCAAATACGTCAATATTTTTACCTAAGATACCGCATTTTAACAGATCATTCATGCATTTTGGTAAAACTTCTATTGCATCTGCATCTATTGCCGCTGTAGGGATAAATAATGCTTTTACTAAAGACATATCTTTACCTGCCATTTCCACAAAGCACTCTTTGATTTCCGCAGTTTCTAAACCCGCTGATGTTAATAATACCCTCATGCTTCCTCCTATTCTGGCCAATTCATCTGCTCATTAGAAATACCAAATTTCCTACACTCATTGCACACATAGTCTTTTTCGGTCTGATTTCCAATCTGATATTTTAAAATCCTGTCTCTAAACACAATGTATTTTTCATTACCTGCCTTAAAATCAACAAACCAATTTTCATTTTTATTGGAATCTGACAGTATGATTTTTGAAATTTGTTCTGGAAAATCTTTTCTGTCACTTGTAAAAAATAATGCAGTCCAGTATTTTGGTTTCCCACCGGTATTCCACAATTCAATTTTATGAATATTAAGGCAATCAATGATACTGTCATCCGCTATGCTTTCTTTGATCAGTATTCCTTCATATAATTCCGGTTTCCTTTCATGGATTGCATTGCTGCCACAACCTTGGACATTTTTTGCTGCATTTAACATCAATTCATCTTTTAACAAAATATCCATAGATACCCGAAAAGTATCTCCCAGTATCAATAGTTTTTCTGTTTCTGGTAATGCAATGTCAGCTTCCCATTTTGATATAGATTGCCTGCTAACATTACATATTGTTGCAAGTTCTTCTTGCGTCATTCCATTTGCTTTTCTTAGTTCTATAATCTTTTCTGATAATTTCACTGTCGCGTCTCCTTTCATTTATTGTATTATACAAAATAACAATACTGTTTACCACCAACATTAAAGTTCTTTTTGGCAACCCACGGTTGCGAATACAGATTTTTGCCTGGTCTGCAGAGGAGCATTACCGTGCCCCTCGGTCTTTGCCTTTAACCGCACTTTGTTGTTGGTAGTCTGTCATTTTCTTTAAGTGTTGAGGCTCTTTTTTGAAAAGATTGAAAATTGAAAATTTTCAATCCCAAGTTTGTGTCTGCGCGGCATCCACAAACTTGACATGTGCAAAAGG
>ERZ808037.1778-NODE-1778-length-12780-cov-26.325986_pt1 | contig 12780 bp, 11 predicted proteins | sample MGYA00380190_ERZ808037 | MGnify/ENA primary metagenome ERZ808037 (study PRJEB31490, sample SAMN06133399) | mouse gut metagenome | isolation source: J9 | host: mice | place: China: Chengdu | collected 2015-05 ...
GAATAGCGCTGACTCCTGCAATAGAAGCCAGCGCTAATTTTTCATTCGCTCAAAAAGTTTTATCGGACAGCAATAATATTTAAAAGCTCTTTTTGTCGTTAGGAGAAAGTTGGTCGAAGGTATATTCCGATGAGGGATTAAGCCTTACTCAACCGCGGCGACCAAAAGTTGTTAGTAGTTCCACTGGCAGGCAATCATACCGAGCGAGTTGTCACCGATGGTGCGGAGGTCGGTAATCATGTTGTAGCGGCAGTTGATGTACGACAGTGCCGGGTCAAACGATACATCGAGCAGGGTCAGCTGGTTGTTGTTGCAAAGCAGACGCTGCAGGAAGGTCTGGTTTGCCAGAGTAAGCTGGGTAAGATCGTTGTAGGAGCAGTCTACGAAGAGCACCTGCGGGCAGTCGGTGACGGTGAGCGAAGTCAGATTGTTGTAGGAGCAAACCAGGTCGAGAAGCACGGGGCACTTAGTCATTGCAAGCGACTGCATATTATTGTCGGAGCAGATGAAGGTGCTGAGTGCGGGCAGGTTCGATACGATAAGCGAATTGATTTCGTTGTCGTCAAGGTTGAGGTTGGTAAGATTCTCAACGCCTACGAGGGTCAGACCGGTAAGCTTATTGTAGCCGGCATAGAGATTCTTGAGGTTGGTGCAATATTCCACCTTAAGACTTTCCAGATGGTTGCCCTGGCAGTTAAGAGTCTTCAGCGTAGGCGAGTTGGAAACGTCGAGGCCAACAAGATAGTTGTTCGATACATTGAGGGTCTGGATGACGGGCATCGCGGTAAGCTCAATCTCGTTCAGGCGGTTCTTGTAGATATTCAGAGTGTTGATACCCGAGCAGCCGGTGAAGTTTGCGTTGGTGATACGGTTTCGCTGCAGGTCGGCGCGGGTAAGGGCGGCATTGCCTGAGAGGTTAACCTCGGTCAGACGGTTACGCGACACGTTGATAGTCTTAAGTTCGGTGAACTTTGTGAGGTTCAGAGCGCCGGCAAGATGCTTGTCGGCCCAATCGATAGCCGTTACATGGCCGTTTTCTACAGTGACACCTTCCCAAGTAGCAGGTGAGGAAAGATCAGTGATTTTCAACGCAGCTGCATTGGTGGCAGCGTTTTCAGCGGGTTGCGACAGGAAGGCCTGAAGCTGACGGACTTCGTTTTTGTCGACTTTTTGTGCGGATAGACTCATGCATCCTACCATGAGAGCTATCAATAACAGAGCTTTTTTCATATAAATAGTTGTTAGAGGTTTTTGTTAATAAATTTCATTGATCCGGGCTGAAAATCCGAGGTGATCGTTGATGTCGCTAAGTACAATATGATGAATGTTTTTTAATTCTCTTCGAGATCAAGAGCACTTCAGCTCTGCAGCTTGTACTCTAATAACATTTGCACCATAAGAAAAGTTGGAACACCGGCAAGATTTTTTAAATTTCACCCCTTAGAGCCAGATTTTCCCTGTTGTAAGCAATAAATAAAGAACCACCCGGGGCGGATGCATGTGCCTCGGGTGGTTCTTTACGATGATGTAATTCGGAGTTAATCCGACTCTAAATCTTGTCGGCTATGACGTTGAACTCATATATTGAGGGGAAGTCGCGCGCTTTAAGCACTTGCAGGCGCAGCTTCGAAGCCTTATAAGGATAAGGGAAGCGGATGGTCTTGCAATCTCCCATCGGCTCGTCGGAAACGTAGATTGTTTCCCATTCCCCGTCAAGAGTAAGCCGGTCGATCTTATACGACTCTATGCGGTTGATACGGCGGTTGGAGAAATCGCCCATCTGCTCTGTATCGCAATATTCAAAGATAGTCAGCTTGTTGAATGACTCTTCGGGATTGAGCGTAAGGGTGAGCGTCGGTGTATGTTCCTTTGAAGCCCAACGGGTCTGCAGACCGCCGTCGGTAGCCTGAGCGGCTGAGTATTCATCGCTGCCATCCCATGTCGATGAGGCTTCGGTGGGACAGCCGACCTGTAGATAACGGCCTCCGGTGGGAAGCGGTTTGCCGTATTCGATTCCGAGACGGTTGCGCAGAGCTATGACGGCCTGTGCCTCATGCTCGCGGATTCTGCCTGTACGGTCGGGCGGTACATTTATTACAAGCGAGTTGCCGCCCGATGTGGTCCAGTAGAACAGTTCTTCAAGTTCATCAAGATCGCGTACACATTTGGCTGGCATCTTTTGAAACCAGTTCCACTCTTTGGAAAGGCAGATGGTATGCTCGAAAGGCAGATAGTATGATCCGTCGTCAACATGTGTGAGATACTGCTTATGGTCGCGCTTAGCTGCGATTTTGGGATCCCACAGACGAAAATCGCCGGGAAAATAGCGCATATAATATTTATTGTCCTCGATCTGCATATCTGGCAGAATGGACACAAATCCGCTGCCATCATCGTCTTTCACGCCGATAGTGCCGTTGACACCTACGGCGCAGTAGGGATTGTGTTTCTTGATTATATCGTATCGGCGCGGAATATCCCACATATCGGCAGGCTTATCCCATCCTCCATCGAACCATACTTCGCACACTTCTCCATAGTTGCTCATCAATTCTTCAAGCTGGCCTGCCATGAAATCGATGTATTTATTGAAGTCTTTGCCGGTGTAAGAGGGTTCATGCGATCCCACAGCGAATAGTACAAGCCGAATTTAAGCCCGTATTTCTTGCACGCCTCAGCCACTGCGCCCACCACATCAGTGGTGCATGACGAGGAGGCCACATCGTAATCGGTCAGTTTGCTGTCCCACAGGCAAAAGCCATCGTGATGTTTGGTCACAAGCAACACATATCGGAATCCGGCATCGTGGGCTACTTTCACCCATTGATAACAGTCAAGGGCGGTGGGAGCATAGTCGGTGGCCGGTACCTTCCCCTCGCTCCATTCCTGCTCGATGAAAGTGTTCATGCCGAAATGCACAAACATGCCGTATCCTCGCTCCACGAGCAAGCGCTGGGTTTAGTTCGGTTCTGTTGCCGGTACGATTTTTTGAGCCGAACCGGTTAGAGTTATTACCGACAACAACGCTGCGGGAAATAGTTTCCTGATTTTCATGGTAATAATCGGTTTATTTTGTGATAACCCTTTTAAAGTCAGTAGTTTTCTTACCGCATCCGACAGCCTCCCCCTTCGACAAGGCGTCTAATATACTTCTCTGAAGAGGCAAAAGCCACAAGAATCAATCATCGAACCGGCTCTTAAGCTCGTCAAGCTCCTGGGAAGCGAGTTCCCAAACGCTCATCGCATTTTCCAGATCACGCGTGCGCTTCTGATGGTCGTTGAAAATGTCTCCCTGGGTATCTCCTGCGGAAATACGCGCCTCAATATCAGCTATATCGGCCTCAATTGCAGCTATATCGGCCTCTGCCTGCTCTACCTTACGTGCAGCTTTACGCAGCATCTTTTCGCGCTCTTTCTGCTCGGCGTAAGTTAGTTTTGGTTTAGCCGGCTCGGAGGGTTCCTCCGGCTTGGTGGTGTCTTGCTTGTCAGATGCTGCCATCTTGACAGCAGCGCTGCCGGCGTCAGGCTTCTGCTGGTGAATATTGTCGCCACCGGGAGATTTCGACAGCTCAAGCTCATGGAGCGATTCGATTTTTTTCTTCTCAAGAAATTCGTAAATGCCACCAAGACACTCACGCACCTTGCCGCCTCCGAATTCGTACACTTTTTCTACCAGTCCGTCGAGGAATTCGCGGTCGTGGCTGACCACGATTACTGTCCCGTTGAAGTCCTTGATAGCCTGCTTGAGGATATCCTTAGTCTTCATGTCGAGATGGTTGGTCGGCTCGTCGAGAATCAGCAGGTTCACAGGCTGAAGCAGCAGGCGGATCATCGCCAGGCGTGTTTTCTCTCCTCCGGAGAGCACTTTCACCTTCTTGTCTGAAGCCTCGCCGCCGAACATAAACGCGCCGAGAATATCGCGTATCTTCAGACGAATATCGCCCGTGGCCACACGGTCGATGGTATCGAATACCGTAATCGATTCGTCGAGCAGTTGAGCCTGATTCTGAGCGAAGTATCCTATCTGAACGTTATGACCGATCTTGAGCGAACCGGTGAACGGGATTTCTCCCATGATGCACTTTACGAGCGTCGATTTTCCTTCACCGTTTTTGCCGACGAAAGCCACCTTCTCCCCTCTCGATATGGTAAATGTGGCTCCTTCGAATACCTGATGGTCGCCGTAGGCCTTCCCCACCCCGTCGGCTATAATAGGATAGTCGCCCGAACGCGGAGCCGGCGGAAAACGCAGGTTAAGATGAGACGTATCCACCTCGTCGATTTCTATGCGCTCTATCTTGGCCAGCTGTTTCATGCGGCTCTGCACCTGCACAGCCTTTGTGGCCTTATACCGGAAACGCTCTATAAACGCCTCTGTATCGGCTATCTCTTTCTGCTGATTGAGATAAGCGCGGGTCTGTTGCTCGATGCGCTCCTTGCGAAGTTCGACAAACTTGGAATAGTTGACTGCATAGTCATAGATTTTCCCGCAAGAAATCTCTATGGTGCGGTTGGTGACATTGTCGATAAAAGCACGGTCATGGCTGACGAGAACCACCGCCTTAGCCTTTTGCTTGAGAAACTGCTCCAGCCATTGGATCGACTCGATATCCAGGTGGTTGGTCGGTTCGTCGAGCAGCAATACATCGGGATGCTGAAGGAGGAGTTTGGCCAGCTCCACACGCATACGCCAGCCGCCGGAAAATTCCGACGTCGGCCGATCGAAATCGCTGCGCATGAATCCAAGACCCAGCAGGGTTCGCTCCATCTCCGCTTCGCAATTTTCCGTCTGCTCCATGGCCAGGCGGTCGGTAAGCTGGGTAACAGAGTCTATCAGCCGGTGATATTCCGGGCTGTCGTAGTCGGTGCGCGTAGCAAGCTCTGTGTTCATCTTCTCCAGCCGATGCTCCAGTTCATGAAGATGGGAAAATGCCTTACGGACTTCAGCCAGAAGCGAAGTATCGTCAGCCACTTTCATCTGCTGCGGCAAATAGCCGATAGTGGTATCAGCGGGAACTGCAACATTGCCGGAAGTAGGCTGCTGCAATCCGGCGATGATCTTAAGCATCGTCGATTTGCCCGCACCGTTTTTACCCACAAGCGCTATGCGGTCGCGGGGATTAATTACATAGTTTATGTCGTTGAACAGTGGCTTTGCGCTGAACTCCACTGATAGATTTTGAATAGAAATCAAAGCAAGAAATGCGAACTTATCTGATGGTTAGTGTCTCGTATGATGGATTACGAGAGTTTGAGATTGGGTAATTACCACATCCATCGCCACATCATACGGGTCGGCGTCGATATCCTCTGCGAAAAACTGGAAATCATAGCCTACCCCGATTTTTGTGGCCTTGGATGAGGCCAGCAGGCGGTCGTAATAGCCTTTGCCGCGACCGACTCGGTTGCCACGACGATCGAACGCCACCCCGGGCACCACTATCATCTCTATCTGATCGATGCCTACGGTGTTGTCGCCCTGAGGCTCTTCGATATGGAATGCACCCATGCGCAGGGTCGACTGCGAGTAAGGGAGTATATCAAGGTTTACACCGTTGACACGAGGGAGGAAGAAATGCTTGCGAGTGCCCCATTTTTCCAGGAATCGCCGGGTGGATAGCTCATCAGGCAACGAATGATATAGAAGTACGCTTTCAGCCATCAGGAAAGCGGCCGAACGTTCAAGTCTTTGGAACACACTGTCGGCGGCCTCTGTCTTTTCAGCTTCTGATAGCAGAGCCTTGCGCGCCTTGATTCTATTGCGTATATCTTCTTTATTCATCGCCTTTGTCGGTTTGGTTATCATGATTATTGCTCATCGGTCGTTGCCTCGGCTGCCTTTCCCGCCGGGGTAATGGGGAAAGCGGCCTGACCGTCGAGCAGGGCTTTAAGCGCCTTTATCACACTGACATCCTGATTATTGACAATGCGGAAATAAGCATTGTAGTCAAGAGCGTCGCGAGCTATAAGCGCTTTCAGTTGATTAACAATCAAATCGGTGGAAATGTTGATGTAATACCAGCGGGCAGGCACACCGTTGCGCGATGCATAGAGCACAAACTGACGCAGAAGCACCGAATCTTTCGGCAGGCGGGCAAGCAGTTTGTCGACTGAGTCGATATTGCGCAGTTCGTCGCGGTGTGAGTCCACATATTCGAAGGCGAACTTCTGAAGCAGGCCTGCGTTGGCTACATTCACATAATAAGATGTGATACCCGTCGTATCGTTGGGGACAAAAATATCAGGCATGATGCCGCCTCCGCCATACACTGTTCGACCATGGACGGTAGAGAATTTCAACTTCTTGTCCAGCTTTATAGAGTCTTCGCTGAACATCTCTCCGCGCTCATAGCGGTCAAGGATGTCATGGCCATACATGGCGGTGTTGGAGTAGTCTTTCTGGATGCATCGGCCCGAAGGGGTGTAATATCTGCCTACAGTAAGACGCACTGCTGAACTGTCGGGCAATACCGATTGCCGCTGTATAAGGCCTTTACCGAATGAGCGGCGTCCGATCACCAGCGCACGGTCATTGTCCTGAAGCGCTCCGGCAAGAATTTCCGACGAAGAAGCCGAGAATTCATCAAGAAGCACCACGAGCTGGGCATCCTTGAAACTGCCGTTTCCATCAGCCAGTATCCCCTGAGTCGAGAAAAGGTCGCGGCCACGGGTGCTGACTATCATCTGTCCCTTTTCCAGAAATTCGTTAGCCATGAGGAAGGCGATCTCCATAAAACCTCCGGTATTGCCGCGAAGGTCGATGATATAGTCCTGAGCACCTTCTTCGCGCAAGCGGGTCAGGGCGTTCCAGAATTCGTCGTAGGTAGTGCGTCCGAATTTGTTCACCTTCACATAGCCTACTCCCGGCGATATTACATAAGAGGCATCAACCGAAGTGACAGGCACTTCTCCTCGGGTCACATCGTAGCCGAGCAGCTTCTTTGAGCTATGGCGCTTTACATCGAGATGGACGCGTGAAGCTCTCTCGCCGCGCAACTTTTTGATTACCTGCTCATTGGTAATACCGACACCGGCCACGTTTTCGCCATCGATCTTCACGATGCGGTCGCCGGCCTGAAGACCGACCTTTTCAGAGGGGCCTCCGGAAATCACCTCAATCACATTGATGGTGTCGTTGTTGATCATGAATTGCACTCCGATGCCGCAAAAACTGCCGTCAAGTTCTTCATTGACAGATTGCAGGTCTGCTGCCGGAATGTAAGCCGAATGGGGATCAAGATTCGAAAGCAGGCTCGGGAGGGTATTCTCGAGCAAACTGTCGAGGTCCACCTCATCCACATAATCTTTGCGAATCAGGTTAAGAATGGTCTGGAACTTCTTCTGCGTGGCTGTCGGACCGCTTTCGCGGTTTACGACATCTCCGGCAAAGAAACCGATCAGAAAAGCCACCGCCACAATCAGCGGAAGCCAGATGGAAGTATTCTTCAGTCGAGACATACTACACTATTGGAAATAGCTCCTTATCTAAATCTCTGTTATGAATATCAAAACAAATCAGCCTCTGGACAAATCAGGGTTAATCATCCATCTCCAGATTCTCGATGTGCACACATTCCACTCCGGCACGCTCAAGAAGGTCGATGCCATCAGTAATGCGATACAATTCATTAAATACCACACGCTTGATGCCTGCCTGAATGATCAGCTTTGAACATTCCACACAGGGAGAAGCCGTGATATAAAGCGTAGCGCCATCCGACGAGTTATTGCTGCGGGCCACTTTAGTGATCGCATTCGCTTCGGCATGAAGTACATAGGGCTTTGTGACGCCATCTTCGTCTTCACACACATTTTCAAATCCCGAAGGCGTCCCATTGAAACCGTCAGAGATAATCATCGAATCTTTCACGATAATCGCTCCGACTTTTCGGCGTTGGCAATAGGAATTTTCGGCCCATATTGCTGCCATCCGAAGATAACGACGGTCGAGAATGGATTGTTTGCGCATAGGAATTGCTGGTTACTTTATCGCGCAAAGGTACGCATTTTCCATGAGAAACATCATAATTCCAAGAAATATATGTACGGGAAACTTAAAAAATTACAATTTCATCACAATATTAATCGGCGACGTTTGTAATATCGTGGAATGATGCTTAACTTTGAATCAAGTTTCAGCTAAAACAAAATATACAATATAGCCCGCAGCGAGCCAAATCGCCCCGGACATGGAAAGCAGAACAGAAAACAGAAAGCAGAAAGAATAGAATTATGTCACAAAGTAATCATTATGCCGGCCTGACCGACGCTCAAGTGGTCGAGAGCCGTCAGAAATACGGAGTCAACATCCTCACTCCGCCTGAAAAAGAGCCGCTGTGGAAGCTGTTTCTTGGTAAATTTTCCGATCCGTTAATTATCATCCTGTTAGTAGCCGGAGCGCTTTCGGTAGGCATCTCCTGCTATGAGTATTGGGGCCTCGATGAAGGCGCAGGCGTATTCTTTGAGCCTATAGGGATATTCATAGCCATCCTTCTGGCCACCGGGCTGTCGTTCTTCTTCGAGATGAAGGCCGACAAAGAGTTCGCGCTGCTCAATCAGGTAAACGACGACGAACCTGTGCAAGTGATCCGCAACGGCAATATCACCACCGTCGCCAGAAAAGACGTTGTAGTCGGCGATATCGTGGTGCTCAATACCGGCGAGGAAGTGCCAGCCGACGGTCAGCTCCTCGAAGCCGTCACGCTCAACATCGACGAATCCACCCTCACGGGTGAGCCCATCTGCCATAAGACCGTTGTCGAAGCTGAATTCGACCCCGACGCCACCTTCCCTTCCAACCATGCCATGCGCGGCACAAAAGTAATGGAGGGCCACGGGATAATGGAAGTAACGGCTGTGGGCGATCACACCGAGAACGGCAAAGTGTTTGTGGCCGCTCAGATCGACGACAGCGTCAAGACCCCGCTCAACGAACAGCTCGACGGGCTCGGCAAACTTATCTCCAAAATATCTTACGCCGTTGCAGCCCTGATCATCGTGGGCCGCGTGGTAATGTATTTTGCCAACGCCGATTTCGAATGGATGAGTTTTATAGCTTATTTCCTCCAGTCGATTATGATCGCCGTGACGCTGATAGTGGTATCCGTGCCTGAAGGCTTGCCAATGGCTGTGACAATGTCGCTGGCTTTCTCAATGCGCCGCATGCTCAAGACCAACAATCTTGTACGAAAGATGCATGCCTGCGAGACCATGGGCGCCACCACTGTAATCTGTACGGATAAGACTGGTACCCTGACTCAGAATCAGATGCAGGTCTATCGCGCCAATTTCTACGGCGAACCATCTGATCAGGTGATCTATGAAGGTATAGCCGTCAACTCGACAGCCCAGCTCGACCTTTCCAAAGAGAAAGCCGAAGTGCTGGGCAATCCCACGGAGGGCGCCCTGTTGCTTTGGCTGATGCAGCGCGGCGCCGACTATCGCAAACTTCGCGACAGTGTGACCCGCATCGAAGAGCTCCCCTTCTCCACCGAACGGAAATATATGGCAACCGTAGTGACGTCTTCCAACGGGAAGAAGATACTCTACGTGAAAGGAGCGCCGGAGATAATCTTCGGTCTGTGTAAGCACACCGCCGGAGTCACAAAGCCCGAAATCGACGCCCAACTGCTCGAATATCAGAATCAGGCCATGCGTACTCTCGGGTTCGCTTATCAGGAACTCGAAGACGACGATAAGACGATAGAAAACGGCCGTATCGCAGCCGAGAATCTCACCTTCTTAGGCATCATCGCTATCTCCGACCCTGTACGTGCCGATGTTCCGGCAGCTGTAGGCGAAGTGCTCAACGCCGGCATCAAGATTAAGATTGTCACAGGCGACACTCCGGGCACAGCCAAAGAAATCGGCCGTCAGATCGGCCTTTGGCATGACGAGCAAGACGGGGATATGAATATCATTACCGGCCCTGAGTTTGCCGAGCTCTCAGACGACGAACTGCTCAAGCGCGTCGGTCAGATCAAGATTATAGCCCGCGCCCGCCCGCTCGACAAGAAGCGGCTTGTGGAAGCGCTCCAGACCCTTAACGAGGTTGTGGCCGTAACAGGCGACGGCACCAACGATGCTCCGGCCCTGAAATCGGCACAAGTCGGCCTGTCGATGGGCGACGGCACCTCTGTGGCCAAGGAGGCTTCGGACATCACTATTGTCGACAATTCATTCTCCTCGATCGGACGCGCCGTGATGTGGGGCCGCTCGCTCTACCAGAATATCCAGCGCTTCATCCTCTTCCAGATGACTGTCAATGTGGTAGCCTGCCTCATAGTGCTTTGCGGAGCGTTCATGGGGATGCAGTCGCCGCTGACTGTCACTCAGATGCTTTGGGTCAACCTGATTATGGACACCTTCGCCGCGATGGCCCTGGCTTCGCTCCCGCCGAATGAGAAGGTGATGAAAGATGCTCCGCGCTCGCGCAAAGCGTTTATCATCAACCGTCCGATGTGGAAATCTATCGTAGGCGTAGGCGGCCTCTTCTTCGTTCTGCTTTTCGGAATCCTCTATTACTTTGAGCATACCGACCTTACGAGTCTTACTCAGGTAAGGCATTTGGCAATGACCGGCACCACCGGACTATCCGGCTATGAACTTTCGCTCTTCTTCACAATCTTCGTATTCCTGCAGTTCTGGAATATGTTCAATGCACGCGCTTTTGAAACCGGCCGCTCCGCCTTCCATTTCCATGGTTGCAGCGGTTTCACCCTTACTGCCCTTTTGATTTTAATAGGCCAGATCCTGATTGTGGAAATCGGCGGTCAGTTCTTCAGCGTCGAGCCGCTCAAACTGATCGACTGGGTTATCATCATTGGCAGCACATCTCTTGTGCTCTGGATTGGCGAACTTATCCGTCTGTTCAAGAAATAACATCTTCAAACACAATGACGGGGCAGGCTTTCAAGAGTCAATGCCTGCTCCGTCATTATATATTTCTAAATATGAGCCTTTTCGATATGTTTCAGCCGAGGGAGCCGCAGACTGGCGGTGTAGGAGATACTCCGCTTAATGCTCAATATACACCTGACCGCATCGCCTCGCTTGGGCCTGACGATATATTTGTTTTTGGCAGTAATCTCCAAGGACGTCATGCAGGTGGCGCAGCCCGCGTCGCTATGAACCGTTTTGGTGCAATATTTGGTCAGGGAGTAGGTCTGCAAGGTAATACATACGCAATTCCGACCATGCAAGGCGGCGTAGATACTATCAAACCGTATGTTGATGAGTTCATAGACTTCGCTAAGAGTCATCCCGAACTTACATTCTATGTTACTAAAATCGGATGTGGAATAGCAGGTTTCACTTTTGAAGAGATTGCTCCCTTGTTTAGTGATGCTATCGGAGAATCAAATGTGCGTCTTCCTAAAGAATTTGTGGACATAATAAAATCTAACTAATCGCAATGAGAAAATTCCTTCTTGTACTCCTGATCGGAATCGTTCTTTCAGCATGTAATACCAAAGAGAAACGCTCTGAAAGGAAGACAAATGAGCCAAAGGTATATTCGAACGAGTTCTTTTCTTTAGAGTATCCCTCTGATTGGGATTATGAGGAGGAGATTAACGATATGGCGGATACTATTCCGGCTATGTCCAAAGGTATTCGAGCAACATTCTACAAAAATAACCCTTATGCACCGTTTCATACTGTGATGGTTCAGAAATCTGCAATGTTCGAGTGCTTTGAGACTCCTGAAGAATGGAGAGACTTGTCTGTTCAGATGAAACAGTTTAGTCCGGAATACATTGGTACCGTAGATAACCTTATGCTTGATTCCATCCAGTTTGGACCATACCCAGCTGCAATGGCTGGCTTTGTCGTGATAACAGAAGATGGAGACACTCTTATTCATAAGCAGTTGGTTGTCATGGATGGTCATGACTTGTACTATCTGAATAATTCATATGATTGGAATGATGATGGTACATTACAGAAAAAAGGAGATTCAATCTTGTCAACATTCCGGATTAAAAAGAGTAGTCAAGATCAATGATGAACCGTCGTAAGAGAATAATCCTTTGGCTTGGAGGAGTTGCCATTTTTGGCGTACTCCTTCTCGTTATTGGCTGCAATCTTATTGTGGCATGGGAAGCCAACGGCAAGACCTATGATTCTGTAAGTCAAATTCCACACAACAGAATAGGTCTTTTGCTGGCTACATCCCCCATAACTCCGGGCGGTGCGCATAATTTCTATTTTGACAACCGAATAAAAGCAGCTGATGAATTGTATAAGGCCGGTAAGATTGATTACATCATCGCAAGTGGTGGTGATTATACCAAAACACAAAAGATTGGGTGTGATGAGCCAAAATCAATCTTGGACTCCCTTGTTGCAAGAGGTGTTCCGGCTGATAGGATTATTCTCGACTATGAAGGAACCACAACGCGCAACTCTATCTATAAGGCTGGACAAATATACGATTTGGATTCTGTCACGATTATCTCACAGAAAGATCATAATGAGAGAGCCATCTTTCTGGCAGGTTTGTGTCAGATAAAAGCTGTCGGCTATAATGCCGCTCCGTCACATATCCGTCGCAATCGCATAAAGAACACTCTAAGAGAATACTTAGCCCGTGTTAAGATGTTCGGTACAATAATTTTTGCCACGACACCTGTCTATCAGAATGATGAGGAGGGGTATCGTAAAATCCATCAGGAAAACCAGTAATATGCTTGAATACGTAAAGAATTATTGCTGTCCGATAAAAATTGGAAAAGGCATAAACGCATAGCTCAATCGCAGATTTAATGCGGTTGAGCTTGC
>ERZ808037.1781-NODE-1781-length-12778-cov-30.168412_pt1 | contig 12778 bp, 10 predicted proteins | sample MGYA00380190_ERZ808037 | MGnify/ENA primary metagenome ERZ808037 (study PRJEB31490, sample SAMN06133399) | mouse gut metagenome | isolation source: J9 | host: mice | place: China: Chengdu | collected 2015-05 ...
TTCAAATCAAAATGTCAAAGATCTCTCTTTATTTGATGATTTCTAAACCAACGCGATTTTATCGCACCAGAAGTATTATCATATCATCGTCTCAGGACATTGCATTTCCTTGTATACAGCCGTCTGATCCATATATAATAACCTGTCAATGGCAGACTCGCTCCCAACAATGCGCCAAGGAACCATAATATACGGGGTAACAGTCCTCCGAAATTGCCTGTATGAATGGAATATATCCACCCGCGGAGTCTTTCGGAAGAAGCGGCTCCGGCATATCCCGACTTCAATGAAATCTCTCCCGAACGGCTGTTGAATTCATACCGGTCCGAAGCCCGTACGTTTCCTGATGAGCCAAGTCCGACAACAGCGGTCCCCACCCCGACTGTGATTTGAGGAGCATACGGATTTTGCATTTTCAATTCATCATACACATGTTGCCACTGTCTGAACACCGAACACCGGAGGTCCTCTCCATGGAGCATGACGGAAGCCCTGTCACCCCCATTACGACTATCTCCATGACGCTGCTCGCGAGCTTCCACCACACCGCATAAGCTATAGAATGCTGTACGGTACCAGTTGAACGACCACGTAAGACCGGTAAGCGACATGGCAAGCAACAGTACCAGCGCATACATTCCACCGGCAACATGAAGGCCTCTCCACAATCCGTTCCACCCATCTCTCATAGATATGGAAAGACTATGTACAAATTTCTTTCGTGCACGAGGCAGCCAGACGATCATTCCTGTCAACAGAACTATTACAAATATAAGCGTGGATATACCGACCACTAATTTACCGGTCTTCACGCCGTCTCCGCGCGGATCGGCACTGTCCAACAGCCATCGGTGAAGCCTGAACATAGTAGTGAAGAAACCTATACGCTCATACTTCCCGGTAATTTTGCCGGAATACTGGTCGACAAAAAGGGAAGCCCGTTGAGGTTTTGACAGATTGATCTGATAAGTCCTGTCTCTGTCAGCAAAAACAGTGACCCCGGTTATGGAGACAGAATCAGGCAATGTCGCTTTGACTGTCTCCATGATATCGCCCATATCAATAGGCTCACCCTCAGAGGATGTGACATAATACACATCGCTCCTAAGAGCCCGCGTCATTTCAGGCTCAAACACAAGCATGGCACCGGAGAAGCAAATCAAAGTGATTACTATGCCAAACGGCACCGAGAGCCAGAGATGAATCTTAAAAAACAATTTCATCATACATATCATTTTGCGGGCTCCATATAACCGAACCCGGTAATATCAGTTGCCTTATCTATTGTCACCCCCTTTACCGCCTGTGCGGTAGCCGTATCGATCCTGTAAATGGCGGGACTTTCATTAATAACGTTTATCGGGATGTAAACATTGTTATTTTTCGTATAAACCGTCTTGCCAATCGAAGAAATATCTGAAGGAAGCCCTTTCACAAAAGTCAGTTTCCCGGCAATAGCGTCAAATATAGCAAGCTCGGTAGCTGCAAACCCTTTTTCGGAAAATGGGCGGTCATACATAAGCAATATGAAACAACTGCCTCCGGCAGGCCAGCAACGCATAAAGGACCTGCCTCCGGATTGAGCCTCGATATTACAGTAATATGAGTCAAACTGTGTCGAGCCGGCCGGTATGCGACAGACGCCCGCAGGCAAGACCGTCCTCTGCCGTTGATCCGTCATAGTTTTGGCATAAGACGGTGAAAACACATATATGTCTCCATTGTCTGCTGACCAGATCGTCTGATAGTACTGCGATTTGAACCGCCCGCACGGATAACTGATCTTGTCGGTTTTAACCAATACAGGATTTGTAAGTGACTCGTCACTGAATACAGCCACCCAGCATTCATCAGGATATTGTGTCCACTGAAGTTCCCCTTTCTTATAGCTGCTGCTATTGCTCCCTCCGTCGGCGGTCTTCACGAGATCGCCATATCCGGGCCGAATCCATTTCCCGTTTCCGGCTGCGGCTCCGAATTGGCTAAGTCCCATAGGGATAGCTCCGGAGAATATCCTGCTTCCGCTTTTCTCTATTCCGGCAAGTGTCACATATTCTCCATTGCCGAGATAGTTCTCCATAGAATAATCTCCGGTTGATGTATCGTTCTGCCTCGATGTCTCGGCATCGGTGTCAAGATAAGAGACAAGCAGAGTCTTGGGCAGATAGCCATTGCTGTCGGCCTGAGATGAAGGTCCATTGCCGGTTGAAGTAGAGATTATATTGTTGTCGTATATGCCGTAGGATGTGAAACGGCTTATCCTGTATTCCATATCCCGAGCTGCGATTGTTCCATTCTGACCGAGGACATAGCTTATCGTTGTTCCGGCATTGCCCTGATTGTAAGTCAGCGCATAAAGATAGTTGCCGGGATGAAATATCCATTGGCTCGCACCGTCATTGAGCAACCCGTTATTGTTGCCCACAGAAATATGCCCTTCATCAAGCGACTCGGCGGCAAGAAGTATATTGGTTGTACCCTTTGAGTCGGTAACGGAAGCCGCGATGACATACCTGCCGTCAATATTTCCGACATCCTCACCTCCATTGACAGGATCATCACTGTCGGAACACCCCGACAACACAAGTGCAGACATTGCATACGCATACATACAGCGCATAGAAAAATAATTCTTCATATTTTATTATTTTGTGATTATGATCAGTTGCCAAAATATATCCGTACCTTACCGTAGAAAGCTCGTCCGGCTTTCTGGAGACTGAAATTGTCATAAAGTCTTGCATCAGTAAGGTTGCGGCATTCAAACGATATATTATACCTGCCATGTCCGATCCCGTAACTCAACGTGAGGTTATGGGCAAACTGGTCCGGGACCATATAGTCATCACTGTTATTTCCCAGATTGGACGAATAATAACAGAAACTATGTGTGTATTGGCTATCGTAGGTCAACGTCAGAGCATTATCCTTGTTTCCAAGTCCGGACAAATAGAAATTCACATCCGTGTCGGCAAACATATATGGCTGGTTTGGCATACGTTCTTTGTATGATACATTTCCAACTGTACTGTTCATCGCCGTACGCATATTGTCGCGTATATTCATGCGAGTGAAATTTCCTCCCACACTTATCCACCTGGAGAAACGACACCTCGCCGAAATACTGAATCCATCGGTCTTTACCTTACCGTAATTGACATATGACGCCGCAAACTTGCCGCCGCTCAGCGACATTATATTACGTTGTATATAATCTCGTGTGTCACGGTATATAAGACCGGCCTCGACATATATTATATTACTCCCGAATGTGGCATTATAACTCAGATTAAGATTGACATTATGGCTTGATTCAGGTTTCAGAGCCATATCACCTGTCTCCAGATCCTCGTCACCAAACATCTCTTCTATTGAGGGCATACGCAGAGCCTTTTCATATGACGCTTTCAACTGAAATCCCAAAGGCATGAAATATGTTCCTGCTGCGCCATAACCCCAATAATCCAATGACCGGGATATACGCTCATAATTATCCTGCATCGACGAGGTAGCCATGGGCCCTGAAACATATTGATAGTAATGCTTGCCGAAAATGGAAATATTAAATCTGCTGTCAGGCATATAGCGGTAAGATATTCCGGCCATGTTCTTTCCTGTCACCTTAGGAACTGCATCTTCTGTAGGCACAGCCGTGAGAAGATTCTCATTTGACCTGTTGAATGAGTTGAATACATCATTTATGGTAAAAAGATGGTTTCGTCCGAATCTGTAGTTGACTGTAAAAGCGGCAGACCAGTTGCTGTTGTTTGCCCTTGAATTCTGATATGACTGTTCACCTGGAGAATTTAGACGTTCGGTCTCACCCCGCCAGTTGTATTTCACTGATGCGGTATCGACATTGACAGTAACATTCTTAACGTAATTGGCATTGAACGAGACATCAAGCCCTTGTACCAGAAGGTTTCGCTTATAATATTCCACAGAAGGGATTATATTGTGACCGTGACGGTGTTTCTGACCATATACAATTTCCTGACGCACCCCCGTCTGTATATCCTTAAACATATGGGAATATGTAACGCCAACCAATAGCCTGTCAGCCCACGGTTTATTCACTAACCCGAGTTTCGCCACGGCAGCTTCATTATGATACGTGTCATTGAATCGTCTCACATGCTCTTTCTTCTTACGGTTCAAGGCTCCGGTCTCAAAATCCTCGACAGGCGAATCTATACTATAATTATTGTCGGAATAGTTCTGAAAAACGTTTACATCGTATTTAAAACCGTTTCTTAAAGTCTGACCCACATTTACGTACGATTTATGAGTATTAAATGAGCCATAGGAATATGAAGCATCCACGAACCACCGTCTGTTGTGTCTCGGAGTAACAATATTAATTACTCCTCCTATCGCATCCGAGCCGAATCCAACAGGAACAACACCACGGTACACCTCTATACGCTCTGCAAAATTAACCGGAATATTGTTAAGTCCGAAAGAACTGCCTATACCCTCCTGCGGCACCCCATCTATAAAAAACTTTATATGCTTACCGCTGAAACCATCCATTGTCACAGCCAGTTCAGAGCCAACACCTCCACTTTCCCGGATCTTAATTCCGGGAGCTTTTCCAAGCACATCACCGAGTGTTTTTGTAGTGTTGACCATGTCAAGTGTATTTACTGACACCGCATTATATGCCGAATTTTTCAATTTGCTTATCTGATTGCCTACCACGACCACGTCAGACAATCGTGACACAGATTCCAATCTAATGTCAATCCTGACTCTGCCGGAGGACGGAATATCCACATCCTGCTCTGCCTTCTCAAATCCAACAGATGAGAATACCAGAATATGCCTACCGGAAGGAGCCTTCAAATGATATTGACCGTGTCCGTCTGTGTAGCATGTGCATTCCGATCCTTTTATGAATACACCGACATACTCCAATGGTTCCCCGTCGGACGACAGGACTCTTCCATATACAAGCCCTGAATTATCATGGGCACTCCCTGCAATAAAGCCAAATAATGACAGAAACAATGTTAACAATGAACGATAAATCATGTTGTGATATATAATTTGGGTGCAAAATTACTGCCTTCAGAAATGCAAGAAAATACCCATATTTTGGAATAATCCACATGACAGACACACTCTGTTCTCCTAATGATAGGACTTGACATGCCTGTTATATGTAGGCATTTGTGACTATTCTGAAACCGTATTTAATCATTTTTAGGTATGGCAAAGCCATTGGAATATCCGTAATTTTGCAACAGTATTTATCACATTTACATATATTAAGTGCCATGCTGCCGACTTCAGTCAATTATACTGCGACTGACCGTATCCGAGATATTATCGAAGATAACTGGAAAATATTATTTGTTCTGAACAGATTCAAAATACCTTTCGGATCCGGCAACAGAACCGTAGGGAATGTATGTGAGAAAAACAACATAGATTGCCCGACTTTTCTTGCTGTAATAAACCTTATAAACGATAGGAATTACAACGGGCAAACCATTCATCTCCCCACACTTGTCGATTATCTCAGAGAAGCGCACTCTTATATACTTGACTTTTTCCTGCCTGCGATCCGTGACACGCTGATCAGAGGGGTACATCAGCCTAAATCGGACAATACCGCCATACACATCATAAAGTTCTTTGACGAATATATGGATGAGGTCCGAAACCACATGGCTTTTGAGGACAATACAGTGTTCCCATATATCGACCAACTGCAAAAAGGGGTCAAGCATCCGGGTTTTCACATAAAGGATTTTGCCTCTAAACATACCAGCATGACATCCAAACTGGACGAACTGAAGGACATATTCCTACAACATTACTCCATCCCTAACACTCCGATTCTAAGCAAGGCATTGTCCGACATCACCTTATGTGGCGAGGACTTGATTTCACATTGCGAGATTGAGGACAGGCTTTTGATCCCGGCTGTAGAGCGACTTGAAAGAATGAACCATGCAAAAATTAAAGCGGACAAAGATATCACACATGAATCAGCCTCATACATCTCTCTTTATGAATCCTTGAGCGAGCGTGAAAAAGATATCATTAAACTGGTGGCTCACGGACTGTCAAATAAAGAAATCGCATGCCGGCTATGTCTATCGTTTCACACCATCACGACCTATCGTAAAAATCTGAGCACAAAGCTCAACATACACTCTTCGGCAGCACTGACAATTTTTGCGATACTCCACAATATAATCGACCCCAAAGAAATAGAGCTTAAATAAAGCACTTACGTAACACAAAAAGCCTCAAAAGCTACTGACATCCGCTGTCATACTTGTAGCTTTTGAGACCTTTTTTATCCTGTGACTTCCGTCACACTTACATTATGCCACGCTCACGCAGCTTGAGCTGCCAGGCCCAGGCCGAACGCATGGTGTCGGCAAGAGATGATGTAGCCTTCCACCCGAGAACATCATTGGCATATGCCGGATTAGCCCATACTTTCTCTATATCACCGGCACGTCGACCCACAATCTTATGGGGAACTTTGACTCCGGTAGCCTCCTCAAATGTATTGATAAGCTCAAGGACGGAGACTCCGTTGCCTGTACCGAGGTTGAATATCTCTATCTTGTCATCACTCTTGTCAGTAAGCATTCGTTCTACAGCAATGACATGGGCCTTAGCAAGGTCCACCACATTGATATAATCGCGGATGCATGAACCGTCAGGTGTATTGTAGTCATCGCCAAACACACTCAGCTCCTTGCGTATGCCTATTGCTGTTTGAGTGAGATAAGGGATCAAATTCTGCGGCACTCCGTTGGGCAACTCTCCGATCTCAGCCGACGGATGCGCACCTACAGGGTTGAAGTACCTCAATATGACGCTCTTGAACGGAGCTCCGGCATTGATCACATCCGTGATAATCTCTTCCGAGATCTGTTTGGTGTTGCCATACGGAGAGGTAGCCTTCTTTATGGGTGCGGCCTCTGTCACCGGGTTCTCGTCGGGTTCACCGTACACTGTGCAGGAAGAGGAGAACACTATGCCTTTCACCCCGTTTGGTCCCATCAGATCAAGGAGGTTAAGAAGTGTGTTGAGGTTATTGCGATAGTAAAGTATCGGCTTCTGCACGCTCTCCCCAACAGCCTTTGATGCTGCGAAATTGATTATTCCCTTGATATCGGGATAATTTGCAAACAGAGTTTTGACAGTGTCAAGATCTGTACAGTCCCCCTTGACAAAATCGGGGCGCACTCCGGTGATGCGCTCGATGCCGTCAACAACATCGGCACTTGAATTGGACAGATTGTCGATAATGACAACCGGATACCCAGCCTGCTGAAGCTCTACTACAGTATGGGATCCGATATAACCGGTTCCTCCGGTCACAAGGATGCGTTCTTTTTTCATAGTTAATTTATGATTATGGTATGCTTACATGTCAGGATGATAAGTCCCTATATGACGCTTCTTCTTTTCCTCAAAAATCTCGGATATCGCAAAGAATATTCCGCTCTCCTCGACATCCCCGAACTCATCGTTAATAGCCGTGCCAAACATTTTCATGGTAGGTGACAGACTCATATACGAATTGACGAGCGGCGGTATATTGAATCCGTGCTTTCGCACCTCATGATTCAGTATCTTGTAGTCCTCTTTGAAAGTCTCACCGCAGAACAATGCTTCCATCGCCTGAATGTCAATGGATGTGTCAAGGGCTTTTATAGGCCGCACAAGGCAATCAGGATCCGGGAAATGCTTCTGCAGGAAATAAAGGATCATGTCACGGCATCTCCTGTCATAGCCTGGATACATTGTCATTTTGCCGAAAAGATACTTTATCTCCGGATGCACCACCGTAAGGGCTCCGAGACCGTCCCACAGATTGTCAAGGGCAAAGAGAGCCTTGGCCCCTGCCTGAGAGGACTGATAATTGAGACGGACAAACGACCGGCCAAGCTCTATGGTCTGAGGGAGATATTCCGATATAAACCTGTCAGAAAATCTGAACATGTGGCTTGTAGCTATACGCGGACATCCTGACGCATCCATGCGTATGTCACTACCTTTGATATAGCGGTATCCGCCGAGAATCAGGCGCGACTGCGGATCCCACACCACAAGCTGGCGACACGGAGGATCCATCATATCGAATTCATCTATATCGACGCTCTTTCCCGTACCTCCTCCGGCAGCCCTGAAAGACTCCTCGCGCAAACGGCCAATCTCATGCATCGTGGCCGGACATTCCCGTCCGTCAAATGTATAGATAAGATTCCCACCTTTATTGGAAGTCCGCAGAAGCCGATCGGAAGTCAGCTCCCTTTCTATCAGTTCCGGGGCAATAGGGTCGATTATAGGTTGTGTCATATACTATTTTTGACAAGGCAATTGATACACTATAGATCTAAGCCGGTCAGCCTGCAGCTGAGCGTTCCTGCCACCCTCGAGCGATTGCCATGCGACTGGAGATCCGAAAGTGACAGTAAAATGGGAGCCTTCACTTAGAAAGATCTCTTTAGGAAGACGCACCATCTCGATATTGAATTTAATCCCAAGCCGAGACCTTAGACGTGCAAATTTATAAAAAAACTGGGAATTTTCGCCACTAAAATGCACAGGAATTATATCCCTGTGTGACAAAATAGCCTTTACCACCGACATTTTATGCCATGGCAGATCAGCGACCACACCATCATTCCCCCGACGTGACACCATACCTGCAGGAAACATCAATATGGGAGAATCGCTTTCAAATGCCCTGTCGATTTTCTCAACACTCGTACGCGACTGGGCTCCATGCTTGTTCACCCCAAGGAATATAGGCCTCAGAGGCTCCACAAAATCGAGAAGATCATTAACAACAAACTTGACATCAGCCTGCCTGCCATATATGTCTTCAGCTATACATGCGAGAGCCATACCGTCAAGCCCACCCAAAGGGTGATTGGACACAAGGATTACCCTGCGGTTCTTTCCGTCAGGCACATTTCCGGCAAGAGTATAACTTATCGACAGATCCTTCAGGACTCCGCGTGCGAAATCCGTGCCCGAGGATGCGGCATTATGCTCAAGGAGCATATTGAGCCTATCCTGACATATCACATCCTCAAGCCATTTCACAGCCCATCCGGGGATGTAGCGGTAATGGCGCGGAGCACGCTCCCTAAGGACACTATCTACGTCAATCCTCATAATTACTTTGACAATCTTTTATTCGCCATCCTCTCTACCGGCAACTTCCTTACTGGCATCATTTTCACCGACCACTCCGGCAAAAGCCTGCCATAGGGGATCAGCCGGCAGCGGAGCTACGACATCTATGATCTTGCCCGACACGGGATGTTCAAATCTCACTCTATGAGCCCGAAGCGATATGGATCCGTCGGGATTAGATCTCTTATCTCCATATTTCAGATCACCCTTCACCGGACATCCTATCGATGAGAGCTGTACGCGTATCTGATGCTTTCTTCCGGTCTCAAGATTAACCTCCAAAAGATGATAACGGTCCGACGATCCAAGATACTTATATGACAGAGCCGCCTCCTTGGCTCCTTTGCGTGGGACGGCGGAAAAATAGCTCTTGTTGTTCTTCTCCACAGAATATATGTAGCCTGTAAGACGATCTGAGACTTTGGGCGGACGATTCCTGCTCAATGCCAGATAAGTCTTATGCACCTTGCCGTCACGAAACATCTCATTCATGCGGGCAAGAGCTTTCGATGTCTTGGCAAATACCACTACACCGCCGACAGGGCGGTCAAGACGGTGCACAACTCCGCAGAACACGTTGCCCGGTTTTGAATATTTCTCTTTAATCCATCCCTTAAGTGTTTCCACCAGAGGCTCGTCGCCCGTTTTGTCCCCCTGGACTATTTCTCCGGGAGCCTTATCGACTATTATTATATGATTATCCTCGTAGAGTATCTCCATAGTTACATTTTTCTAAGGCAAAGTTACTCTTTTTTGTGCAAAAATAAGGAATCGAAGATAAAATGTTTGATACCCACGACATTTATTAACGATTCTGATACATCATGCTTTCCCTTTTTCTACATGACTCCATATCTTTGTGGAAAAATTTTTCACAAAAACCAATCTATGAATCTACGTTTCTTTTTTTGCATTGCACCGGCAGTCATTGCCTCAATGGCCGCAGCTGATATCCCGGAATTAAATATGCCCATCGTTCAGACAAAATTCACAGCCGATCCTGCTCCGATGCTGCACAACGACACCATATTTCTTTACACATCGCATGATGAAAGCGATGCTGAAGGATTCAAGATGTATGACTGGCTTCTGTACACAACAACCGACATGGTCAACTGGCAGGACCGTGGAGCTGTGGCATCCCTCGATTGCTTCAAATGGTATGACGGGAAAAACGGAGCATGGGCTCAGCAAGTTGTTGAACGCAACGGCAAATACTACATGTACTGCCCGATACACGGGCATGGAATCGGGGTACTTACAGCCGACTCGCCTTACGGGCCATTCACCGATCCGATAGGCAAACCACTGGTGTGGCAGAAAGAACACTGGTATGACATAGACCCCACCGTATTCATTGACGATGACGGTCAGGCATATATGTATTGGGGCAACCCCAACCTGTACTGTGTGAAGCTTAACGAGGACATGATATCATATTCCGGTGAAATACTGTTTTTCCCCAAGATAACCGACTATCAGGAAGGCCCCTGGTTCTACAAACGCAACGGGCACTATTATCTGGCATTTGCATCGACATGCTGCCCCGAGGGTATAGGATATGCAATGAGTGACACACCTCTCGGCCCATGGGAGTACAAAGGGCACATAATGAACCACACACCGAGAACACGCGGCAATCATCCTGGAATTGTGGATTACAAAGGCAAATCATATTGCTTCGGGCAGAACTATGACGTGTTCCGACTCAAAGAGCACCGTCATGCCGAACGACGTTCCGTGTCAGTCGCCGAGATGGAATACAATCCTGACGGAACCATAAAAGAGCTCCCCTATTTCCTGGACTGCAAAGTATCACAGATTGAGCCGTTCAACCCATACCGAAAAGTAGAAGCCGAAACCATGGCATGGAGTGAAGGATTGCAGACCATCCAGAAAAATCCTTGGGGAAAAGAGAAGTGGAACCAGCTCGTCACCGGCATTGACGACGGAGATTACCTGCTCGTGAAAGGAGTCGACTTCGGAAAGGGAGCGAAGGACTTTTCGATATGGGCATCATCCCACCTTTACGGAGGCATAATAGAGATACACGTCGACAGCATGGACAATGCGCCAATCGGCACCGTCAAAATAGGTCACACAAAAGATGAGCTGAGAGAATTCACAACTCCTGTAAAGAAAACCACAGGAATCCATGACCTCTACTTAGTGTTCAGAGGCACAAAGAAACAGACAGGCAATCTTTTCAACCTCGACTGCTGGTCATTCAACCCGCTGTAAATTATCACAGCTGAGTCTCACAACAACACTATAAACATCAGCCATAACCACTGCTGTAATATCCATGTGGCTATGGCTGATATTTATATTATGATAAATGATATGCTAAATGCACCTATCCTTTCACGAAACCCTATCAACTATAGCGGCAATCGCACCGTCGCCGGTCACGTTACATGCCGTGCCGAATGAATCCATAGCAATATAAAGGGCTATCATAAGGGCTATGGACTCCTGATCAAAACCAAGTATAGACTGCAACACTCCGAGTGATGCCATGATCGCTCCTCCCGGAATCCCCGGAGCTGCCACCATTGTTATGCCAAGCATCATCACAAAATGTATAAACAGAGGCAGGTCATGAGGCTGGTTATGCATGATCATTATAGCCAACGCACACGCAACGATCTTAAGTGTGCTTCCACTAAGATGTATCGTGGCGCAAAGCGGTATCACAAAACCTGCCACATCCTCTCTGACTCCCATCCTGATCGACTGGCGCAATGTGACAGGAATCGTAGCAGCGGACGACTGTGTGCCAAGAGCCGTGAAATAAGCCGGAAGCATTGTGTAAAGCATCCTGAACGGGTTGCGGCGGGCAAACGGTGCTGCAATACAGTATTGAACCACAAGCACAAACACATGCAAGAGGAATATGATCCCGATGATCTTAATAAAGCTCTTTAGTATCATCCCTACCTCGCCTTCGACTGTCATGCATAGGAAAATACCAAAAATATACACCGGAAGCAACGGCAATATGGCAGTATTTATAGCCTTGCTCACTATGTCGCGGAACTCCTCCATGCCTTTTCGCAATGCATTACCTGACGAAAAAGCTATGCCGAGCCCAAGCAAAAACGAGAGTACGAGAGCTGTGGTAACTCCCATCAGTGGAGGCATCTCGACGGTAAACCATGGTGACAGCTTACCGGCACTCTCGGCTACAGCAACTTCGGCCTCTCCGGCTATAAGCCCCGGAAATATGATTGAACCTGTGGTGTACGACACGAGTCCGGCAAACACAGTGAAGCCATAAGCCAAAAGAGCCGTCACGACAAGCAGTCTGCCTGCCCTCGCTCCAATATCACCGATGGCAGGAACCACAAAACCGATGATAATCATAGGGATCATAAATCCAAGGAACTGACCGTAAATGGCATTGAAAGTAGCACAGAGCTCACCCAGACACTGCGGAGCTATGAAACCGATAAGAATGCCGAGTACAATGGCGATAGCGATACGCGGGAGAAGTCCTAATTTTTTCATGGTATATAATAAACGTTTACTCGTTGGTTGAATTAAGAATCCAAATATTTATAAATGAAAAAGTTGCACATATCGCTAATTTTTAGTAATT
>ERZ808037.1782-NODE-1782-length-12771-cov-5.021585_pt1 | contig 12771 bp, 14 predicted proteins | sample MGYA00380190_ERZ808037 | MGnify/ENA primary metagenome ERZ808037 (study PRJEB31490, sample SAMN06133399) | mouse gut metagenome | isolation source: J9 | host: mice | place: China: Chengdu | collected 2015-05 ...
TGCGGCAGCGGATGCAGTCCGGTGTTTTTTCAGGCAAAGCGGAGGAATGTGGATGAGAGTGATTGCAGGGAGTGCCAGGCGCATTGCACTGAAGACGGTTGAGGGCTTAAATACCCGGCCGACAACGGATCGGATTAAGGAAACTTTGTTTAATATGCTTCAGTATCAGATTTCGGGCTGCCGTTTCCTGGATTTGTTTTCGGGCAGCGGGGCGATAGGGATTGAGGCGCTGAGCCGTGGGGCAAAGGAGGCCGTGTTTGTGGAAAATCATCCCCGTGCCGTTTCCTGCATCCGGGATAATTTAAAGGCTACCCATCTTGAGGAGCGGGCGGTTTTGCTGCAGACGGATGTCTTTTTCGGGCTGAAAAGGCTGGAGGATGGGGCGTGCCAGGGTGCGTTTGATTTTATTTTTATGGACCCTCCTTATAACTGCGGATGGGAAGCATCGGTTCTTGCGTATCTTACCCATTCCTGTCTGGCCGATAAAGACACGACGGTGATTATCGAGGCTTCGAAGGAAACCAGCGAGGTGTTTATTAAGGAACTTGGCTGGGAACTTCTTCGTGTAAAGGACTATAAGACAAATAAACATATATTTACGGCTAAAGGAGATTGTTAGATGACAACTGCTGTTTATCCGGGAAGTTTTGACCCGGTAACTTTGGGGCATTTTGATATTATTATGCGTACTTCGCAGACTATGGATCGTGTGGTTATCGGCGTGCTGAATAATCAGGCGAAAAAACCGCTGTTTACCGTGGAGGAGAGGGTGGAGATGCTTAAAAGCGTAACCCAGCCGTTTTCCAATGTGGAAATCCAGTGCTTTGACGGGCTGACCATTGATTTTGCCCGCAAAAACCATGCACAGGTGATTATCCGCGGACTGCGTGCGGTTACGGATTTTGAGTATGAGCTTCAGCTGGCACAGACCAACCGGGTGATTGCGCCCGAGATCGATACGATGTTTCTGGCGACCAGCTTAAAGTATTCCTATTTAAGTTCAAGCATTGTCAAAGAGATTGCTTCTTTAGGGGGAGAAATCGGAGAATTTCTGCATCCGCAGGTGGCCGAGAAGATGCTGGACAAATATGCCCGGTTAAAGAAGTAGCGGGTGTGTTTGGGAAACAGGGATTTTTGGCACGATAACGGTGTATCGGGACGTGCAGGATAAAAAAGGGAGAGAAAAGCGATGAGTAGAATTGAACAGTTAATTGATGAGATAGAAGAGTATATTGACAGCTGCAAGTACCAGCCGTTATCGACCACAAAGATTCTGGTCAATAAGGAGGAGTTAGAGGAGCTTTTAGTTGAACTTCGCCTGCGGATACCGGATGAGATCAAGCAGTATCAGAAGATTATCAGCAACCAGGAGGCCATATTAAGCGAGGCCAGAAGCCAGGCGGATACGATGGTGGCGGAGGCTACCGCCCAGACGAATGAACTGGTAAATGAACACGAGATTATGCAGAGAGCCTATGCTAATGCCAATGAGATTGTCAACCAGGCGAATATCCAGGCGCAGAGCATTGTCGATAAGGCCGTGGAGGACGCCAACAACATCCGTCAGGGTTCGATTCAATATACGGACGATATGCTGCGCAGCCTTCAGACCATTATCAACCACACGATGGAGGGGGCAAAGGGGCGTTTTGATGCGTTTTTATCTTCGATGCAGTCCAGCTATGATATTGTTTCCTCGAACCGAAATGAACTGGCTGGAGGGATTGTGCAGAATCCTCCGGTTAATGACGGACGGCCAGCAGAATAAGAATAATAACGGTAAACAGACCGTGCGCAGTTTTCCAGAACAGGTAATGCCGGATAGACAGTCCGGCATTTTTTGTTACACTGCGCACCTGAAATGCCCCGGATAGCCCGCCGAATGCCCCGCCAAAGCCGATCAGAAGGATTTTTAAACGACCGGGAAAGTGAAGGGACGCATATTCGATGCCGGTAGTCATCTCTGCAACAGTAATAAAAAATGCAGGAAGCAGCGTGCCGGGAAGAGGCAGATGGCGGATAAATACGGCAAGGATGGAAAAAAGCATAATATAGCCCCCGATTTTTACCATCACTTCCATGGAGGAAAGAAGGGCCTCGTCTAAGGAAGGTGGGGCTGTTGGAATCGGCGGCGTGCCGGTTAAGGGAAGGACGGTATTTTTTTCGGCGGCGTCTGTTGTTGGGGAATGGTCAGAAAGGCAGCCTGACCGGAAACGGAAGGATTTTGGAAAACGGTGCAGCTTATAGCAGGCCGCAGCAGGAAAAAAGAGGAAAAGGGCAGGGAGGTAGACGGCAGCCGCCATTTTCCAGAGGGGAAGCGGGATGGGCTGCGGTCCGGAATTTGCCATATGCATCATATAGCCGGCCAGAAACATAGGGCTTGGAAAGCTGCTGACAGCGTAAAGACAGCGGGCTTCGGAAAGGGAGAGGCAGTCGTTGTCCAGAAAATCGCTGCAGTTTTTGGCCCCCATGGGATAGCCGCAGAGCATACCGCTAAGGAGGATAAAGCTTCCGGCGCGGGACAGCCCCAAAAGTCTGTGAAGTACCGGATAAAACGGAGCGGCAAGGAGATTTACGGCACCGAAGCTTACCATAAGGTTCATGCAGATCATAAAGGGCAGAAGGGTGGGAAGGACGGTGTTATACCATAAGAGCAGCCCTTTTCTGGCACCTTCTAAGGACAGTGCGGGAAAGCCTAAGAGCAGCAGAAAACTTAAAGTGAGAAGAATGCGGAAAATGATTTTGTGTTTCATGGTGTTTTCTTCCTTAAAACGGCGTATATAGTATTAGTTCAATATATGTGGAGGCTGGTTAAGCTTATGCTTTGGATTTGGATAATGATTTTCTTTTTGTCGGCTTATCAGATGACATTGACCAATTACTTTTTAGTCAACCCTGAATATTTCCAGCTGGATGCCTATACCTGGGAGTCGGATGCGTTCCGCAGGATTGCTCTGGGGGAAGTTCTGCTGGGTCAAGAAGAACTGGATTTTGATTTTCTGGCTGCGTGCATGGTAGAAAAACAGTTTGATCTGCGGGGCGTTAAGGGGGAGGAACTGGAAGATTGGAAGGTTTGGAAAAAGAGGATTGAAGAGCAAAAGCCGGTGGAGTTTCAGAAGCTAAAGAACAGCTATGCCATGATTTTTTCGGATATTTTCTGTTTTCCCATTCCTGCTTCTGTACGCCAGGAAACGCCATTTGTCGAATACGCTGACGGTTTTGGCGATCCCCGCAGTTATGGGGGAGAGAGAATGCATGAGGGCTGTGATCTTATGGGAAGCAGCCGCCCCCGGGGGTTTTATCCCGTGCTTTCGATGACAGGGGGTGTGGTGGAAAATGTTGGCTGGCTGGAAAAAGGCGGCTGGCGGATAGGGATACGTGCACCTTCCGGGGCTTATTTTTATTATGCCCATCTTTACAAGTATGCAAAAGAATGGGAGGTCGGAGAGAAAATCGAACCGGGGATGCTTTTAGGCTACATGGGTGATTCCGGCTACGGGGTGCAGGAGGGAACGGTGGGAAACTTTGACGTACATCTGCATCTGGGGATTTATCTGAAAACGGATCATTATGAAGAACTCAGTGTTGATCCTTACTGGGTACTGCGCTACAGCGAGCGCTTTATCCGTCAGGCGGATTATTAGGAGAATAAGGATACCTGTTGGTAACCAAAGGGCAGGCTATGCTGTGAAGCATGTACGGAATGGAGGAAAACATGGCGCAGATGCGTTTAGATAAGTTTTTAGGAGAGATGGGCATTGCTTCCCGAAGCCAGATTAAGGAGATGGCAAGGAAGGGCCGGATTTTGGTGAATGGGCAGATCGAAAAGAAGAGTGAGCGAAAAATTGAACCGGAACAGGATTGTATTGAAGTGGACGGAAAATATGTTCAATATACAGCGTTTGAATACTGGATGCTGAACAAGCCGCAGGGCGTGGTTTCGGCTACGGAGGATGGACGCTATCCCACGGTGGTTCGTTTGATTGGGGAAGCGAAGAGAAAGGATTTATTTCCGGTGGGGCGTCTGGATGTGGATACAGAAGGCTTGCTTTTAATGACGAATGACGGCGGCTTGGCGCACCGGCTTTTATCACCGAAGAATCATGTGGATAAGGTTTATGATGCCAGGATCGAGGGAAGGCTTCCCGCGGACAGTAAGGAGAGGGTGGAAAAGGGGCTGGTGCTGGAGGACGGGACACCCACGCTTCCCGGCAGGCTGGAAATCTTATCCGACCAGGAAATACGGCTGACCATACAGGAGGGCAAATACCATCAGGTTAAGCGGATGATGGAAGTTTTAGGCTGTAAGGTGGTTTATTTAAAGAGGATTTCGATGGGAGCGCTTGTTTTGGATGAAAATCTTGCACCGGGAGAATACCGGGCATTGACGGAGGAGGAGAAGCAGAAACTGGGGGTAGTGCAGCCATAATAAAAGAAAGGGAAGAGAAAGGGGAAACCATGGATAAGAGAGCGATTTGGACAGCGAAAAAGGCGATTATTTTTGACCTGGACGGGACGCTGATTGATTCGATGTGGATGTGGAAGGCGATTGATATCGAGTATCTGGGGCGGTTTGGTTATGATTGTCCGCCGGATTTGCAGAAGGTGATTGAGGGAATGAGTTTTACGGAAACAGCCGTGTATTTTAAGGAGCGTTTTCAGATTCAGGATTCCATCGAAGAGATTAAGGCGGATTGGGTGAGGATGTCGATTGATAAGTACCGGAATGAGGTTCCGTTAAAAGACGGGGCGAGGGAGTTTTTGGAGGATGCAGGGCGCAGGAAGATAGCGATGGGGATTGCCACCAGCAACGGGCGGGAGATGGTGGATGCCGTACTGGGCTCCCTGGGCATTGACGGGTATTTTTCCAATATTACCACGGGCTGTGATGTGGCGATGGGAAAGCCCGCGCCGGATGTCTATCTGGAGGTGGCAAAGCGGCTTGGCGTAAATCCAAAGGACTGCCTGGTGTTTGAGGATGTGCCCGCGGGAATTATGGCGGGGAAGGCGGCGGGAATGACGGTGTTTGCCGTGGAGGATGCATTTTCCCGGGAAATGCGCAGGGAAAAGGAAGCGCTGGCGGATGGGATGATAGAAAATTATTGGGAATTGCTGGAGGAATGAAGATGATAAGGGTAGTTGATATGCATTGCGATACGATTTCCGTGCTTTCGCAGAGGCAGAGGCAGGGAGAAAAGGTTTCAATTCTTGAAAATGATCTTAAGATAAGTCTTGCAAAGATGGAAAAGGGCGGCTACGGGCTTCAGAATTTTGCGATGTTTGTTCATTTGAAGAAAACAGATACTCCTTTTCTGGAATGTATGCAGCAGGCGGACACGTTTTTTCAGTTGTTAAGGGCTTATCCGGAGAAAATAGGTATTGTAAGAAATTGGAAGGAGATAGAAGAAAACTGGGAAATGAAAAGGATGTCGGCGCTTCTTACCGCAGAGGAGGGAGGAATCTGTCAGGGAGAACCTGCGTTTCTTCGGATTTTATATGAACTGGGCGTGCGGATGATGACGCTGACATGGAACCATCCAAATGAACTGGGATTTCCGAATGGGACAATGCATGCGGCAGAGGAAGATAACGGTTTGCCAGGAGAAAAGGGCAGAGTTTTAACCAGATACGGCCTGACGGAGAAAGGGATTGCTTTTCTGGAGGAGATGGAACGGCTGGGGATGATTGTGGATATTTCCCATTTGAATGATGATGGGATTGACGATGTCTTTTGTTATACGAAAAAACCCCTGGTTGCCAGCCATTCCAACTGCCGCGCCATTGCCCCGCATCTGAGGAATTTAACTGATGAGCATATAAAAATGTTAGCTGACCGGGGCGGTGTAGCCGGACTGAATTATTATGTGGAGTTTTTAGCCCAGGGCCGAACCGGCGGGGAACGGGTGTCCGGGATAGAAGATATCCTGCGCCATCTGCGGCATATGAAAAAGATCGGGGGAATTGACGTGATTGGTCTGGGGTCGGATTTCGACGGGTTTGACAATCCTGTTGAATTTCAGGACGCCTCAGGAATGCAGTTTCTGGCGCAGGCGATGGAGAGGGACGGGTTTACCACGGGCGAGATTGAGAAGGTGTTTTATGGAAATGTACTTCGGGTTTACCGGGAGATTTTATCGTAAATATCTTAGAACATGTTTAATTTTTTCAGGCAGGATGTAAGGTAGGGAAAGAAATGAAGAGAAAGAATCCATTGCCTGGCTTGGCATTATTTCAGGGTGTGAAGCCGGATACGCTGGAGTGGCTGTTTAAAGAGGGGCGGACAGAACATTTTCCCAGGGGAAGTATTATGATCCGTGCGAAAGAGCCGCTGAAGTCGGTGTATATTCAGGTTTCGGGGAAGTCGATTGTCTATAATTTAACCCATTTGGGGAAGAGGAAAATTATTTTTATCTTTGGGCCGGGTGCCCTGCTTAATGAGCATGTGCTTAATTTCCATGATTCTTCCCTGTTTTGTGAAACCATAGAAACAAGCCTGGTGTTCATCCTTCCGGCGGCAAAACTCCTTGCGGCGATGGAGAGGGATTTTTCACTGACGAAGGCCATATTAGAGGCGCAGGAGAGGAAACTCTGGAGAATGGGGCATCAGCTGAAAAATACCATGGGCAGCATTTATATGGAAAGGAAGCTGGCGGCAAAGCTGTGGAAGCTGTCGCGGGATTTTGGGAAGAATACGGAACACGGGCTGGAAATTGATATCAATATGACCATTACCTTCCTTGCCGATATGCTTGGCGCACCCCGGGAGAACACCTCCCGCCTGTGTAAAACCCTGACGGAGTTTGGGCTGATACGGATGGAAAAGAAGAGGATTGTGATTGTGAATCCTGAAAAACTGTCGCATTTTTATAAGACGGGGGAGATTGGGACGGGATAATGCTGAAGTAAAATGAATCAAACAGGAGCAAATCGGTAAAGAAGAAGCAGATTTGCTCCTGTTTGGTTTACCGGAATGATTATGAATGAAGGATTTGACCAATGACTTTGAAATCGATAAAAAGGTCGTCATAGATATTTACCTTAACCGCAGCATCGAAGGGATATTGTACGGCAATGCGGTTACCTTCAAAATAATTGACCGTTACCAAAAGACGGTTTGGATCGACAATCCAGTATTCACGTACACCGTGGTTTTGGTAATAGTATAGTTTTTTGATGTAATCATCGGATGCATTTCCCGGGGATACAATTTCGATAATAAAATCAGGCGCTCCATTGCAGCGTTTTCCATCCAGTTTATTTTTATCGCAGATAACCATCAGGTCAGGCTGTACAACCGTGAGCGGGCGGTGATTTAAAACAACATCAAAAGGAGCAGCATAGGCTTTACAGGAGCCGTTTTTCTTTTTGATGTAATCCGTCAGAGCGTATAAAAGTTCTCTGGAAATATCCTGATGTACCTGGGACGGGCTGGCCATATTATAGAGGATACCCTGAAAAACCTCTGCCCTTATATTTTCCGGAAGCGTATTATATTGTTCAAGGGTGATGATTTCTGGCTGGGGCTGTAATGCCGGCATGGTAGAACCTTCTTTCTATGTCAATAAAATCTGCAATTTTCCGTTAGCTTATTTACATCATAACATCTTTTCTGCGGGGATACAATATTTTTCGCAGATAAAAAATTCCGTGGCATTTTGTGATCAATGTCACGGATTTTTTTTGTTTTTCTTGATAAAATATTGTCAATAACGCGCAGGAAAACCGAAAACAGCAAAAATATCAGGTAAATTTGCACAAAGAAGAGCTGCACAGGAACGATTTTGCTGCGGTGCGTGATGTGAACAGCAGCACGATGAATTACCCAAGAAATCGAAGCGGAAAGGAGAGGCTATGGGCTATCAGTTAGTTAAGGCAGATGCAAAAAAGCTGTTTGGACAATGGGCCGGACAGTGGGATGTCTATGCGCCGAAGCGGATGGAAGGCGAGGGATGTTTTTCGGATACGGATGTTGTCCGGTACGGGAGGGTTTATTCTCTAGAGGAAATCGAGTGGGAGAAAAAGTCGGATTATTCCTTTAAGGAAGTGCTTCTTCCCATCAATGAAACCTTATTTTATTTTACCGAGGAGGAAACCAGCGTTCCCAAGGGGCCGGAGAAGGAAATTCTGGTGTTTCTGCGGGCGTGTGACGGACATGCCGTAAAGCGTCTGGATGAGATTTACTTAAAGAATGGTTTTGAGGATGTTTATTACCGGAGGATTCGGGAAAAGGTTTCCTTTATCTTAATGGGCTGTCCGTCCACCTGCGATTCGGGATTCTGTGCCAGCATGGGAACGAACCGGTGGGAGGAGTATGATGCCTATATCAAGCCGGACGGGGACATGGTCTTTTTTGACATAAAGAAGGAAGCTCTTGCAAAAACGCTTGCCAAGGACTTTGCCGCCTGTGCATCCTGTACGGTCGTTCCCGATTTTGCCGGGGAAAATAAGGAAAAAGTTACCCTTCCGAAAAACCTTTCCAACCAGAGTTTTTCCCTGCCAATCTGGAAGGAGTACGGTGATCGCTGTATCGGCTGCGGGCGCTGCAACTTTGTCTGTCCGACTTGTACCTGTTTTTCCATGCAGGATATTTTTTATCGGGACAATGCAAATGTGGGCGAACGCCGCCGGGTCTGGGCTTCCTGCCAGATTGACGGCTATACGGAGATGGCCGGAGGTCATGAGTACCGCAAAAGCCAGGGCGAGAGGATGCGGTTTAAGGTGATGCACAAGATTTACGACTATAAGAAGCGGTTTGGCGTGCCGATGTGCGTGGGCTGCGGGCGCTGCGACGACGTGTGCCCGGAGTATATTTCCTATTCCCATTGTGTGAATCGTCTGGCAAAGGAGGGACAAGCAGATGAAGAATGAATATATTCCTCAATTATCAACCATCAAAGAGGTTATCCGCCACACCGATTTGGAATATACCTTCCGCATGGAGTATACAGGAGAGAAAGAGGTTAAGCCGGGGCAGTTTTTTGAGGTTTCTCTGCCCAAATACGGCGAGGCCCCGATTTCAGTCAGCGGAATCGGCAGGGGATCGGTGGATTTTACCATCCGCCGCGTGGGAAAGGTGACGAATGAGATTTTTGAAAATTATGTGGGCGATCGGATGTTTATCCGCGGTCCTTACGGCAACGGCTTTGACGTGAAAAATTATGAGGGAAAGGAACTGGTGATTATCGCCGGAGGAACAGGACTTTCGCCGGTTCGCGGGGTGGTGGATTACTTTGCGCATTTCCCCGAAAAAGCGGTGAGCACGACCCTAATTGCCGGGTTTAAGTCGCCGGGGGATGTGCTGTTTAAGGATGACTTTGCTTTCTGGAAAAACCGGATTTCCGTGATCCAGACGGTCGATACCGCACCCGAAAGTTATGAGGGATGTGTGGGTATGGTGACAAAGTACATACCGGATTTAACGTTTAATGATCTGGGCAACGCCGCCTTTATCTGCGTGGGCCCTCCGGTGATGATTAAGTTTACCGTGATGGAGATTTTAAAGCTGGGCGCTGCCGAGGAGAGCATATGGGTATCCCACGAGCGGAAGATGTGCTGCGGCCTGGGCAAATGCGGGCACTGCAGGATTGGTTCGACCTATATCTGTCTGGACGGCCCGGTGTTTAACTATGTGGACGGAAAAGATTTAATCGATTAAGGGAGGTGCAGGGATGGGACTGGATGTCAATACAAAGAAATTAAAGAAAAATGCGTTCCGCGTGTCGAAGGTGCGGGGCATCGGGGCCTCCCGGATTCGTGTTCCGGGCGGGTATTTAAACGCTAAAGTTTTGGGGATGGTGCAGGAGATTGCCGAGGAGTACGGCAATGGCTATGTCCATCTTACCACGCGGCAGGGCTTTGAGATTGAAGGAATCCGCTATGAAGATATGGAGGAAATCAATAAAAAGCTTCAGCCGATTATCGAACTTCTGGAAATAAATCAAACGAATCCGGGAACCGGCTATCCGGCTTCAGGCACCAGGAATATCAGCGCCTGCATCGGCAATAATGTCTGTCCGTTTGCTAATTTTAACACAGCCGAAATGGCAAAGAAGATTGAAAAGGCGGTATTTCCCAACGATCTCCACTTTAAAATCGCCTGTACCGGGTGCTCGAACGACTGCGCCAAGGCAAGGATGCATGATTTTGGGATTATCGGAATGACGATGCCGCAGTATGACCCTGACCGCTGTATTAGCTGCAAGGCGTGTATGAAGGGCTGTGAAAAGCTTTCGGTTCGTGCACTGCGGATGGAAAATTACAAGATTATCCGGGACGAGGAGAAGTGCATCGGCTGCGGGGTCTGTGTGACCAAGTGTCCTACGCGGGCATTTACCCGGAGCAAAAAGAAGTATTACAAGCTGACGATTATGGGACGTACCGGAAAGAAAAACCCGCGTCTGGGGCAGGATTTTCTGATTTGGGCGGATGCGGAGAATATCATTAAGATTATTTTAAATACCTATGCGTTTGTCAATGCCTATATTTCCCCGGATGCACCGGCAGGGAAAGAGCATATCGGCTATATTATTGACCGGGTGGGGTTTGAGGAATATAAGAAATGGGCGTTGAAGGATGTAAAGCTGATGCCGGAAACGAAGGTTAAGGAATGTATTTACTGGGATGGCATTCATTTTGACCGATAAAGGAGAAAGGACAGGGAAATGAAGAAAGTACAGTCAACGTGTAATTATTGTGCTTTGGATTGCAATCTGGATTTTTATGTGGAAGATAACCGGGTGGTGAAGGCGGTTCCGACGAAGGGCTATCCGGTAAATGATGGTTTCTGCTGTATTAAGGGGCTTTCCCTGGATAAACAGCAGACCACGGTTAAGCCGAACAGCCTGCCCAAAATCCGCCAGGAGGACGGGTCGATGAAAACGGTTTCCTGGGAGGAAGGGTTTTCTTACGTGGCGGATAAGTTAAAGGAGATTCAGGGAAAGTACGGGCCGGAGAGTGTGGCGGGGATCAGCACGGGGCAGCTTACCCTGGAAGAGTTTGCTGTTTTCGGTCATGTGATGAGGAATTACTTAAAGGCAAATGTGGATGGGAATACCAGGCTTTGCATGGCGACGGCGGTGGTGGCGCATAAGCAGAGCTTTGGGTTTGATGCGCCGGGCTATACACTGAAGGATCTTGAACTTTCGGATACCATAATCTTTATCGGATCAAATCCGGTGGTGGCCCATCCGATCCTCTGGGGACGGGTAAGGCAGAATCAGGTTCCGGGGCATAAGGTGGTCGTGATTGATCCGCGAAGGTCGGAAACGGCGATGAATGCTGATTACTGGTATGGGCTTCGCTGGCGGAGCGATCTTTTGCTTTTGTATACGGTTGCAAACCTGTTAATTGAAAAAGACTGGATTGACCATGCCTTTATTCGGGAGCACACGGAAAAGTTTGAGGAGTTTAAAGCTTTTGTTAAGGCTTATACGCTGGAGCGGGGCGCAGAGGGAACCGGACTTTCCAAAGAGCAGATTTTGGAGCTGGCAGAACTGATTCACCGGGGGAAACGGGTTTCGTTCTGGTGGACGATGGGCGTAAACCAGGGCTATGAGGCAGTCCGCACGGCGCAGGCGATTATTAACCTGGCGTTAATGACGGGGAATATCGGGAAGCCGGGAACGGGGGCAAATTCCATTACCGGGCAGTGCAATGCCATGGGGTCACGCGCCTACAGCAATACGGCGGTATTTTTCGGCGGCGGCGATTTTACCAATCCTGACCGGAGAAAGCGGATTTCCAAGGTGCTGGGGGTTGGTGAGGAGATGTTGGCGGATAAGCCGACCAAGACGTATAACCAGATTATTGAGGGGATTAATGCCGGGGAGATTAAGGGGCTTTGGATCCTGTGCACGAATCCGCGGCACAGCTGGACGAATAATGAAACCTTTGCCTCGGCGGTGAAGAAGCTGGAACTTTTTGTGGTGCAGGATATTTACGATACGATTGAGAGCGCCGAGGAATGTACGGTATTTTTCCCGGTGGTTCCGGGGCTTAAGAAGGAGGGAACCTACATTAACCTGGAACGCCGCCTTTCTGCCATGCGTCCGGTGCTTAAGCGCGGGGAGAATGAGATTTCCGACTATGAGGCGATTCTTGGCGTGGGGAAGGCCCTGGGGATGGGCGATGCCTTAAAGGGATGGGAAACACCGAAGGACTGCTTTGCCCTGATGAAGGAATGTTCGAGGAATATGCCCTGCGATATTACGGGGGTGACCTGGGAGGGGCTGGAAAATTCTCATGGGATTCAGTGGCCTTATCCTGAAGGGAAGGAAGAGGAAAATAAAGAAGAACAGCGCAGGCTGTACGGCGACGGAAGGTTTTTTACGCCGTCGAAGAAGGCACAGTTTGTCTTTGAAGAGGTAAGGGAGAATCCATTGCCCACGACAGAAGCGTTTCCATGGGTGCTCAATACCGGGCGGGGAAGCGTCGGACAGTGGCACACCCAGAGCCGGACGAAGGAAGTAAAGTTTGTTGAGGATGTGTCGGCAAAGAAGGCGTATTTATATATGAATGACCGGATGGCACAGGAGATGGGGATTGGAGAAATGGAGGAAATCCAGGTTTATTCGATTAATGGGGAAAATGCGCGGTTTGCCGTAAAGATTACAGAAAATGTGCAGTATGGGGAACTCTATGCACCGATTCACTATATTGAATGCAATAAGCTAACCCCTTCGCTGTACGACAGCTATTCCAAGGAACCATCGTATAAGGCAACGCCGGTGCGGTTTGAGAAGATAAAATGAAAGAAAAAAACGGGAAAGGAGA
>ERZ808037.1783-NODE-1783-length-12767-cov-4.814657_pt1 | contig 12767 bp, 10 predicted proteins | sample MGYA00380190_ERZ808037 | MGnify/ENA primary metagenome ERZ808037 (study PRJEB31490, sample SAMN06133399) | mouse gut metagenome | isolation source: J9 | host: mice | place: China: Chengdu | collected 2015-05 ...
AAAATAGCGGCAAAAATATTGGTTACACTCTTATTCCTGTCCGGATTGTCCTTGCTGCTGTACCCATTTGTGGCAAATAAATGGAACAATTACCGGCAGGAGCAATTGATCACGACTTATGACGAGGCTGTGGCGGAACAGGCGGAGGCCGGCGTTATCGAGTATGATGTGGAAAAGGTTCAGGCCCGCAATTACAACGAGGAGCTAAAGCCTTATGTCCTCCCTGATTCCTTTGCCAATGCTGCAAGAACAGAGGAAGCGGATGAAACCTATATGTCCTGCCTGAATCTCACTGGCAGCGGAATGATGGGCTATGTGCAGATTCCCAAGATCAACGTAAAGATTCCCATCTTTCATACCACGGAGGAGGAAGTGCTCCGGACAGCGGCAGGCCATCTGGAGGGAAGCTCTCTGCCGGTGGGAGGCGAGGGAACCCATGCGGTGATCTCCGCCCACAGAGGGCTGCCCAGCGCTGCCCTGTTCACGGATCTGGATCAGTTGAAAGAGGGAGATTATTTTCTGTTATATATTTATATTCCATATCCTGACTCCTTCATATATAACATAATTTTTTTCACCGCCTCTGAAACGGTTTCTATTTCTGTATCTATGACTATATTACTATTCTGCGGTTGCTCATAAATATCATCAAATCCATTTAAATTTTGCATCTCATTGTTTTTCGCTTTTGCATAATATCCCTTTACATCCCTTCGAGCACATTCCTCATAAGAACATTTAATATAGACTTCAATATATTCTTTTCCAAACTGCTCTCTTACCTTTGTCCTCATATTTTCATACGCTGCTACTTGTGAAAGAATAACAGATATGTCATTATCTAAGAGATATTGCACAACTACCCTGACTGCCTGATTACACCGCATTCGTTCCTCATACGTATAACCAAATATATTTCCAAACTGTTTTCGAATGATATCTCCATCTATCACTTGCAAATAGTGAACACCCATTTTTCTTAATTCTTTTGCTAATGCATTTGCAATAGTTGTTTTACCACTTCCACTTCTCCCAATAATGTACATCATAAATTTTTTTTGCATACTATTCTATTATCCCTTGCTATTTAATCTTTATAATCTGCTTTTTCTGACAGTCAATTGTTATCCTTTTATACCTGCTCCATTCCATATAATTCTGCTCACCAACACCAATAACTGCGGGAATCCCTAATTCTGCACATCTTATTGCCATATGTGAGTTAGCCCCACCAAACTCAGTTATTAATCCCCCAATTCTTTTTGAAAACAAAAAATCATAACCCGGATCAGCAGCTCTGATAAACATTATCTTTCCTTCAAAATCCTGTATATCTGCATCATCAATTATTAATATATCTGCCGTAATACATTTCTGTGTAATAAAATTCGGTTCTTCATTAAGCAGATAAAATGAATAAACATCTTCTGGCTTTACAATAATACTTGGTAATTTAATCTGCACTGCGCTTTGGTATTGTATTTTATTATCTTTTATATTTTCCTCAAATACTGTCCTAATATCACCTGTATACAAATCAACATAAAGCTGCTTAATTATGGATATGTCCAAAAAAGCCATATCTTCAACAGAAATACCAACTCGGTCACCCAGCTCTTCCACAAGCTGTAATATTTTACTTACAGATTTTGTAAATACAAATTTCAAATACTCTCTTCCTTCGATAGATTCTTTAATAAATGAAAGCAACTCTTCAGCCGTAATAACTAAACCATTCTCCTCAAGTTCAAGTTGGATACTTGCCATTTGCTCTGCCGAAAGCGAAAACGTTTCCTCTGTATCCACATTTTCTATCAGAGTATTTCCACCAAAATATTCATCAAATGCCTCATCATACCGTTTTGACAAAATATCATATGTACCAGGGCGAATATGTCCATATACTTTCAGAAATTCATCTTTTGTGATATCACCTTTATATACTTTTCGTAAATCCCTGTTCATTTTTCTGTTCACTGTATCAAGTGAATTCATATAGGCATCATATTCTTTTTTGTCAATAATCCCTCTACTAACGAATGACCTTAGAAACTGTACTGCAATAAATCCCGCCCTAGCTACACCAGCAAACGGAAGTGTTCCATATGTCTTGCACTCTTCAATCAGCCAATATATCTTATCAACTAATGAAATATCTGATTGAATAATTTTGTTATAATTTTCCTCTAAAATTGTAATTTTTGCTATATCAGCTTTATACAGCCCCTTATCAGGAGTGATAATATTGTTGGTTAATTCTAAAAGTGAGAACTCAATTCTTGTAATTTCATTCTCGTTAAATCCATAATCAAGCAGTTCCTTTAATTTCTCATGCAATCCAAGATAGTAACATGAATAGACTATCTCAAATTCAATTTTGTCATGATATTTCGGATACTTTGATAACTTATTTAAATAATAATTAACCAATTTTTCGGATATTCTATCGTTCAGCTTATCGGATATAAAAGAGTTAAAAGTTATCCTAGTATCAATATATGGTATCCCACAAAATGAAATCATCAGTGGGTGCAGAGTCAGATCTCGATAACCATAATCATGTCGCTGATGTGCCCATATATTATCCGTAATAAGCTCCTTATATAAAGAAATTGCAAGCTTTTTAGGTCTCACACCAAGAATTTCTGCCGGATTCCAGTCAGGCATTACACCAAAACATGTGGTATGTCCAAGCAAAAAAGGATGTTCAACAGATAGTTTTTTAACCTTTTTATAAATTCTGTTCAAAGCCAATTTCAAATCAATCTTTTCATATACATCTTTACTCCCTCTTACAATCGGTCTTACTTGAAAAATAAATATCTTACCTTCTTTATTAATTGCAAATTCAATGTCAAGAGCACCGTTTCCCGTAAACTTTTCTATTTTCTTGCAAACATTGATTAGGCTGTTCATATCCATATCATAAATTGAAAATTCACTATACTTATAATGGACAAACGTTCTCAACTTATTTGAATTTCCAGATGTTACAACTGATGAATCATCTCCTTCATAAAAATTCACTATATAATAGTCCGCAAATGTATCCATATCTACAGTAAACACCACGCCAGATTTCTTAATATTATTAAGCATAGGTTGAATCAGGATTTCTTCGTCCACATCTGTATGATATGACTGATATACTTTTTCAATTGCTTTGCTTATTGCATTATACTCAGGAAGAACATTTAAAAGTGTTTCAAACTTACCCGCATTAGAATATCCTAAAGTATCCTCCATAGACGAGGATGATCGAATGGCAAGTAAATTATCTTCTGCAAACTGTATCACTGCCTCAACTACGTTTTGTTTATTTTTTTGAAATTCTTTGCTTCTTATAACCATAACAGGAAGAATATTTATGGTAGGTAAATTTTTTTTAATAATTGTTAACATTCCTGCTTTGGTGTACTCCATAACCGCCTTTCCTTTCTAAATTCATTACTATGATTTTATTCTGTTATATATCAAACATATTTGACTATTTTATTTTTCGTGTAAATATTTTTCTTATGGTAATTTGATGTATTTTTTTACTTATCCATTTATTTGAAAATATCTTATTATATTTGTATAAATGATATCGATTGATTCTTGCAAAATTCAGTTCTTTGTCTCTATCCTCTATACTTTTATCTATCATTTTATATATATTCTCTGTTTCATTAAGAAGCACTTTCCTTAACTGTATATAGACACTTCTTAAATGGCGTATTTCCCTGTCAGTAAAAAAATCACTAAAATGCATACTTTGATTTTTTTTAAACTTTGGACTAAACATAATCTTTCCTGCTGAGTCCATATCAAAAAACTCTAACAGATTACATACATTTGCAGGATCCATCTTAATATTGTATAACTCCAATCCCCTTATTGAAGTTAATAAAATATATTCACCATTCGCAACAGCATATCCTTTGCTCAAAGTCATATAATCAGCCTTCTGATTTGCGAATATATTACGTGAAAAAATGAACCTTCTATGTTCCTCCTTTTGATTGCCCTTTATCATTCTCCCAATTTTACTTTTCAAATCTATAGAAGAAATCAAGTTCGTATCTATACGTTTTTGACAATTATCCCATATAATCAATGGAGTATGTATTAAGCTGCTATACGGCTCTATCGCATGAGTATAACCATCATGAAACCTATGTCCCCAATAATCATCGCCGTGATCTCCGTACAAGACAACTATGGTATCTTTCTCTTTATCCGCTTTTTTTAAAAAGTTGAAAACTTTCCCACAAGTATCATCGATTTGTTTATAACCTTCTTTCCATCTTGTATATGAATCGCTTCCCCTTCCATTTCTATAAGAAACATGTGAAGAAAAATTACCAATAAATAAAGCAAATGGGCTAGTGGACTTTATGTTATTTTCTATTTCTTTTAAAAAATCGTCATAACTTTGCGCTACTATAACTTCGATGTTTTTTCCAAGAATGCAACCATTTACAATTTTTGAATATGTCGTAAGTTCAGGCCATATAACACCTTTTGTCTTATATCCAATATCCACCAATTCGTCAAATAGTGATGTATGATTTCCTAAATCACGATAATCATTTTCAAGTTTTGTACATTTCTCTCTATACATTCCGCCATAACAGATATCGGATATCACCATTAATGTTGATGTTGCAGATGAAAAATAATTAGGAAAATACACACTTTCTTCCATAATCTTATTAATATTAGAAAACAACTGCCAATTAGTTCTAAATATCAATTCACTTAGACTTTCTAAATGAATAAGTATAAAATTTTTCATTTTCCCTCCACTTTTATCTCAAAGCTTTATATATTTTCTTTCCTATATTATAGGGAATATCCTTTGAATTTATATCATTATCATCTTCTATCATATACTTATGAAAAATCTTTCTATGCAGAAAATTAGATTCACAAAATAATTTTTCTTTAAATACCATATTTAAATAATTTATATTAAAAGTATAATTTTTTGCCTTTGCTTCCTTATTAAATGTATCAATTTCTACTACATAATTATTTTTTAATGAAAAAATACCAATATACCGATTATTTTTTATATACTGCCAAAAATATTTAAATGGTCGTCGGGTAAATTTTAATAAACTATCCTTTGTTTCCATTTCATTCTCAATATGTAAAACTTTAACTTCTAGTGTATTTTTATCTATATATATTATGTGGTTAGATTGGTATGGTATAGCCCAAATGTATCCTTCGATATGTTCTAAATGACAAAATATCTGCACCTGGCATTCCTTATCATGGCTATCTACAATATCTTCGAAACCTGTTGTAAAATTATAGTTTCTAATACATTCAGGGAGTTTTATAATATTTATGACACTATTCTCATCCCATATATAAACCTTTTTGCTACATCCACTTATCCAAAAGTTTTCACCATCAAAACAAATGCATGAAAACCTTTCAAACGTACTCCCTACAGAATATACATATGTTTCCTTTGATTCTATATTAAATTTATAAATCCTATTCGAATTAAATGACGTACAGTATATATTCGTATTTACTCTAACGCAGTTTGAAATCAAAATATCGTCATCTAAAACCTTAATCGGAAAATAATCAACACGCTTACTCTTAATATCTATAATAATTACCTGACATAATCCCCGAGATACAGACACTATTTTATCATTCATCTGCCAACTATTTTCCATATATAAACTATACTTTTCTGTTTTTTTTAATATAATAGTGTGAAATGAAGAATCTTCACAGTTGTATATCCAAATTCTATCTCCAAAACACGGCATACAAAAAATTTCGTTATTAATTTTAAGGCACCTTGTGTTGAGCATAAATTTTATTGTATGTTCATTGGGTATTAGTGCCAAACCGTTACACTCCGAAGTATTCAAATCTAATTCACACAATATATCTTTCTCTGCATCTACAAAATATGCCATATTGTCCTTAATACCCCACTCATGTCCGCTCCATAAAAAACTGTCTATTTGATTTTCCATTTGTATAAAACCCCTCTATAAAAATATGCACTATACCCTCATAACCTTTTTATGCAATCATAAATTATATGTGATGATATTTTCTTCTCTTTGTTTTTTCTGCTACATACATATTTTTTTATATATTCTCTTCTAATCGCATCTTTTACACAAAACAGATATTTTTCCATTAAATTTTCAGGAATATTATTAGATATATTCAATATCCTGCATCCAAGCAATTCTGCAAACCATCGTTGCATTGGAGGTAACGTGCCCCCCATATTCTTTCTTAACTGATTCGTTGTATATAAAAATACTTTTTTTCTGTACAGCATTATATAAGACACCGCAGTACTATAATCAAGTATCACAAAATTACTATATTTTATCAATACTCTAGATTCCCCATGTATCATTTTTCTACCTCCAAACATACAGGAATCTATGTATTCAGCTTTGGGGTGCAGTGCAATAACCACTTCCATATTTGTTTTTGATTCTATAATATCAAATAAATATCTTATCTCTTTTCCGTATACATCTTCTGTTACACCTGTACTCAAACCTTCATTCACAGTATCAGAATGATGTGTATGAGCTTCATCTAAAAAGACAATATATCCATTTTGCATTAAATTTTCTCTCCGAATAACATCTAAATCTCTATCTTCATTTTGAATAAGGAATTTATCATAGTCAGGAGTGTTAATATATATTAATCTATCTCTATTTAAAAGATCATATTTGTTTGCTATCATATTTCTGTTAGCATATGCATTTATAAATATGAATTTCGGCGGAAATATAATTGAAAATAACAATTGTTTCAGCACATCTTTTTTTCGTATATTTTCATAATAATAACGGATTATGGATGAAATTCCATCAAAATCATACTGTGAATTATTAACTACAGGTGGATAAAAATAATCACAGTATCTGCAATTACTTTTTTTTATAAAATACCTAATAATATATCCTGTTCGTGAATTTTCTCCCAGACTTGGATATATAATAAATATTACGGATTTACAATCCTGCCGCCTTATATTATCCTTAAAATCAGATAATTCATCAAAGTATTTTACATTATAATCCCTAAACAAATACTTTGGCGTTTTAGCTTTGCCTTGATAATGTATTTTAACTAAAGACCATATCTCAATCTCAATTCTTTTTTCCATGTAATAATCACAATCAAATATTTCCCAATCCTTTTGTTCAAAGAACTTTGAAAAGATAAAAATTATTTTCTTTATCATCCTTCCTGTCTCCCAGTCCCCAAATTATCCATTCCGTATATCTACTTATTGGCATATATACTAATTTCGCGCTCATACTTCATTTCATCTAAATCTGTTGAAAATTGTCAATGTGTTTTTATTTTGTTATATATTTATCAAACATATTTATTATGTCCACAAACTCATATCTATTGATCCCTTTTCCACAATCCAACTTGCAATCTCATAGTCCAACATAGTATCAATTTCTATTGAGCAATCTTCTGACATAATATATGGTATTGAATTTTCTGAATGAAATAACTTGTTTTTTATAAAATAATTCCACTTAGCAATATACATACAACCATTCATTGTATATTCTTTTTCTTGATCCTGTCGTCGAATACTTTTCAAATCTTTTATAGCATAATAAAATTTTGATAGTTTACCATCTTTATCAAGTGAATGGATAAAGTTTGTTGTAACATCTACCTCTTTCATACCAAGTAAAGTATCAGCCTCATTTTCTTCTATTAACCTCAGTGCCTCGTTTAAATCTTTATAACTTGCAAATGGTGATGATGGCTCCAATAAACAAACATAATCAAATAATTCGTTACTATTTTCACTTACCCAATTCATAGTATGCAATACTACATCCGCACTGCTCGCCGAATCTGTAGCCAATTCCTTTGGTCGCATAAATGGAACTTCAGCACCATACTTTTTAGCAACTTTTGCTATGTAATCGTCATCTGTAGATACAATAACTCTATTTGGGTACTGACATTTTTTTGCCGCAATAATTTTATATGCTATTAAGGGCATTCCACCAAGTATTCGTATATTTTTTCTTGGAACTCCTTTAGAACCTCCCCTTGCTGTAATTACAAATAACACTTTCATAACCTATAACCTCTATAATAATTTTCTGCCGAAGACATTTTGATGCTATTATGAAAGACCACGGCATACCTATGTCTATTTCATACTTCTTATAATTTATATAACCAAGTTTTTCATATGCTTACTTCTGCTTCTAGTTATATCTTCTAAATACCTGTTTTATTATGTTGCCATTTATAAAATGATTTACATCACCATTTAATGAATCTGAAAATACCTTCATTGCCTTTCTTGAAGCTTCCAAAGTCCAGTCAATTTCTTTTTCGGTATGCTGATATGCGATTGCAATATACGGCATCAATATTCCTTCTCTTATAAGTTCCTGCAAAAATACTGTTCTATATTCAAATGATGACTTTTTATCTTTTCCGCATACCACAAGATTTGGAGAACATTCTGCACCCTCTATGTATAGATAATCCTGTAGCAAGTATTCTTTCGCTATATCACGCAACCCATTAACAAGTCTTTTCCCCATATCCCATATGTGATTTGTTACATTTAATTCTTCGTATACATTTATTGTTTCTACAAGCGCGCCCAAGCTGCTCATTTCTGCACCATGCGTTGTAGAAATAAGAAATACTCTTTCTTTTCCGGGTGTTAGCCCACCTAAATTCATAATCTCTCGTTTTCCGCCTAATGCTGCAACCGAAAATCCATTTGCCATTCCTTTCCCAAAAGTCACCAAATCCGGCTCCACTCCATAGTACTTACATGCTCCCTGCAAATCCCAGCGAAATCCTGTTATCATCTCATCTAATATGTATACCACACCATATTCTGTACACAGCTTTTTAACTTCCTGCAAAAAATTATTTATTGGCTCCTGTGTATCGCATGGCTCCATAATAAGCGCTGCAATTTCGCCTTTATATTCTTCAAATAAAGTTTTAACTGAATCAATGTCATTAAAGCTAAACTGCAACGTCAAACTTTGGATTTCTGTAGGCACCCCTGCATTCATAACAGTACTTCCTATAAACCAGTCATCATAAGAAAAAAAAGCATGTTCTCTGCAACGGGCTATATACTTTTTCCCAGTATACGCTCTTGCCAATTTTATTGCTGCTGACGTGACAGTTGAACCATTTTTTGCAAATTTGATCATATCAACCCATGGAAACAAATCACACATTTTTTCTGCTGCCTCTACCTCAATCCTTGAGGCTTTTGTTGCAGTATTACCATTGTGTATCTGTCGAATTGCAGCTTCTGAGATCCTATCATAGTCATATCCTACTGTTACAGATCTACATGCCATACCATAATCAAGATATTTATTGCCATCCATATCCCACGTATATACACCTTTACTTCTCTCTATTATTTTGGGTGCATTTCCCGGAAACACCTCGTCAGTTCTGCTATATGTATGTGCACCTGCCGGAATTAATAAATGTGCTTTTTCTTGATACACCTCATTTTTTCCCATCGTTGTTACCCCTCAATTCCATTTATAACATTTAATATTTCTTTATCTGTCTCAAAACTATACAAAGGTTTCTTCCCTTTAATCGCGCTAAAAAAATCTTCAATTTCTTTCAAATATGCAATCTCGTTAATAAACTCTGCATATCCATCTGAATGTACAAAGTCCTTTTCTCCCACTACTTTTAATTCACCAGTTACTATATCCTTCTCATATAATGTATCTGGTGTACCACTCCATCTGATATATAATGTTTCATTAAGTACCTCAAAGTTACGTACTGCCTGTCTACTGACCACATCAACTAATAAGTTGCCAAAATTCCCGTTTTCATGCTCTATTTGAATCAAATATGTATCTGGAAAATCCAAATTCAATTCCGTCAATTTTCTTTTAATCACATGTGTATTTACAATCTTTCCAAATGTATTTTGTAGCCATGGAAGTTCAATTGCTAAAAGCTCCCTACACCCATTAGTTTTTTTATTGCTTACAAAAAAATTTTCTAAATCATCCCACGGATGCCAATCTGGTAAATACTGTCCAAAATGATATTGATATACACATGGCTTCTTATTTTGTTTTACTTTCTTATCAATATATTGCATTTCAGTCTTGTACATAGAAGTAGATGATAAAAATAAAACTTTTTCTTTTTTTTCTGCCAAACAAATATTTTCCATATATAAATCATCAATTAAATTGATCTCAGAAAAAATATGACAATCTCTTTTCAAACAATCTTGAATCAAAATACTATGTGTTTGTGGAGGTGTACAAATAAAAGCACATTCAAATTTAGTATCTATGTCATGTAAGCTTAAACAACAAAAAATTTTGTATTCTTTACTCACACTTTCCATTCGTTGCAAACAACTGTCCACACCTGTAATTTTTATATCTGGCATATACTGTTGAAGCAGCCTTATCCTTCTTCTGCCCATTGACCCCAATCCAATCACACATACATTCATAATCACTTCTCCACAAAATTTTATCCCATTTTTTTTGCCGGAGTGCCCACATACACTCCTGATTCAATAATATCCCTTATTACAACTGCTCCTGCGCCAATTACTACATTATCACAGACACTTATTTTATCAATCACTGTACTTCCAGCACCACATAATACATTATTTCCAATCTTAGATCTTCCACAAATCGTTACATGCGGCGCAATATGTGAATGATCACCGATAGTTACTTCATGCTCTACAATGCTTCCTGTATTTATAATTGTATTATTTCCCACTTTAACCGACGGTCCTATATAAGTATTCGTTGCCACAAAAGTCCCTTGTCCTATTTCTGTATCTATTCCAATACTAGAATTTGGTGACACCACTGAAATACAATACCCTTTTCGTTTTTGTTTTAATTTCTGATATAGATTCTTGCGCTTGTCATTATCTCCAATCCCAACAATAAATGCATCTTTATCACATAAATCATATTTTTGTTCTGTATTACAGCCTAAGATAACTTCTCCGATCTGCACATTCTCATCTACAAGAATTATTTCTTGTAACTCATATATTTGATGAATGACGTTGATAATACTTCTCGCATGTCCGCCACAGCCAAATATAGCAACTTTACACCCCCCCCCCCGTATCAATCAATTCTCTTAATGTCTTTATTTCTCTATCTTGATATTGTGCTGCGGGAAAAGGAGGATAACACATCGCTCTGACAAAACGTTCCTTCATTTCATCATCCATCAAATCATTTATTTTTCCATCAAAAGGACATTCTCTCTTATAATATGTAGCAATTCCCTCCTGTTTTTTTCCGTCGTATCCTTTTTCGACCAAATCAATGACTTCCAAAAAGTACTTCATACTTTCGAACATCACTCTGTTATATAAAGTAAGCTGTGTATCAAAATCCTCTATCTTAACTGTTTTTTGGAGGATAATATTTCCTGTATCACACCCTGAATCTATGTAATGGTAGGTAAATCCGCACTCGTTTTCGCCATTGATCATTGCCCATGTCAAACTGCTGCACCCCCGATATTTGGGGAGTAATGCAGGATGCAGATTAAAAATCCTTCCCTGTACAACAGCAATTACATCTGGCTTTATAATCCAGCGGTAATAAACAGAACATATCATATCTGGAATAAAAGGCAAGTTATTTACTTCTATTTTATTCAGACTATAATTTATATTTCTTTTAATACATAGACCTTCCAAGTCTGCAATATAATTCTGAGTCGTATGTGTATAGACATATACGTCATGTCCTTCTTGCAACAGAAGTTCCAAAGCCTTGCAGCCTGTCCAATGGTAGCCGCATAAAATAACCTTCATAATTCTCCCCTATCTTAAAAGAAGCTTTATTTTATCTTTTCTTCAATACAAAAAACAATGTATCACACATTTGCAATTCTTTTAATTTCTTATAATATGCCTGATTAAGCTCTTTTGAATCCAAAAAATTCCATTTGATATGTCCTCCCGGAAGCCCTTTTGCCAGCCACATAAGATGATTTGCAATAGAATACCTCTGCACTTGTTCTGCTGAAATAATATCAAACCTGTTGGTTTGTTCAATTACTTTTGTTAAACTTCTTATCGTATACAAATACAAATGTGCACTCCAATATGTAAAGTCAGAAAACGATGATGATTCATATAATGATAGCAACGCATCTTCTGCATTCGGAACTTCAAGAATCAAATAACCTTCCTCTGTCAAATAATTACTATACTTTTCTAGCCATTCTATTGGAGCATGCAAATGTTCGAACACATGAAATAATGTAATAACATCAAATTTCTCATTATATTCATTAATGTCTTTCATACAGACAATTCCTGTTCTATTCACATACTCTCGTTCCCGTTTGCTAAGTTCTACTCCTTTACATAAATCTGCAATCCCTTTAATATAATTTATAAATCCGCCATATCCACAACCAAAGTCCAACACTTTTTTATTCTTACATATATCTTTCAATATATTTACACGTCGTATATCATCACTTCTCGTTGAACACAGCACACTCTCTATATCATCATCAGTTTGCGGGCTTGTCTGATACATAAACCCATTTTCATAATCATTATCTTTGTGCAAAGAACTCAAAAACTTAACTCCGCAATTATTGCAACCGTATACATCAATCGTATCATCATCTCTAGTACCTTTATGAACCAGGAATACCCCCCCCCCGCATAAAGGGCACCTCTTTGTACCTTTACACATTCTCTTTATTTT
>ERZ808037.1785-NODE-1785-length-12764-cov-7.368172_pt1 | contig 12764 bp, 12 predicted proteins | sample MGYA00380190_ERZ808037 | MGnify/ENA primary metagenome ERZ808037 (study PRJEB31490, sample SAMN06133399) | mouse gut metagenome | isolation source: J9 | host: mice | place: China: Chengdu | collected 2015-05 ...
TTGCCAAAAGAATCGGCAACTTTTTCAAGCTGCCGATTCAACTTTTTTCAGGGCATTCTTATCCCGAACTCGCGTTATTTTATCCCATCGCCATAAGGTCGTTAATGTAACGTTGAGCGCTCGGGCGGCTTCTGCTCTCGATAGCGTCGGGCGCTCCCGGTGTGCTGCGATAGCTGCGGCGGTTTGCTCCTGCTGCTCTTGGTACATTGCACCCATCGCGGCTTTGAGATCGGCGGCGCTCATTACCACCATAACGCCCGCGGCGCCTGCTGCTATCTGCTGTAATGTCATTGCGTCCATCTTTGCTTTGTTTTTGATTACGCCGCAAAGTTATTACGCAAATTATTACATTCGATTATAAAAGCGCACTCACAAATTAACCGCTTAATTATTGGGTGTGGTTTCTATGTAATTAGATTTCATCAGCCTGCAAAAGCTCAATAAATCTTTGCACCGCTTTTGCTGTGGTGTAATTCTCATTTGATTTCTGCTTATTGCTTCTCGCTCTTTGCAGGGCGCTATTAAATCCGTCATAGCCTCCGGCTCGGGTTCCGATTAATCCGGCGGCGATTGCGTGAAAATCTTTCGGGCTTCCCTCCTGCCATCTCGTCCATTTTAACCGCTCGATAGCGCAGGCGAGGTGAGCCACATTCGCGGGCTTCCCTATTGCTTCACTTCGCAAAATAGCCTCAATACGGGCGCGGCGTTCCGGTTCTTCTATCAGCTGGGCGAGGGTTGGCGCCGGGGTGTTCTCTTTGTTGGGGCGTCCGGGCGCTTTGTAATATAGCGTTGGCACCATTTGGCAAAGGAGTAGGCGTTTGAATAGTCCCGGCCAATCAGTGCCGGGCATTAATCCGGAAATATAGCTTACCATCTCCGCTGCAATCTTATTAGCCTCCTGCTCGGATAATTTGGCAAATTCGGATTTTAGAAAATCCGTTATTTCCTCGTGGTAAATAAAAACTTTCTTTACCATCGCTCAATCTCCCAAAAGGTTTATAAGGTCGCGTTTCATATCCTCGTCAATATCTCGATAGCGAGCAAATGCCCGGCTTCCCTCTTTGTGGCCGGATAACTTGCCTACTAAATTGGGGTCTTTTACTTGCTTGTAAAGGTTCCCTACAAAGGTGCGCCGGGCTATATGGCTGCTTGCAATCTCGTTGAGGGGGCGTTGCTCCTCTTTTCCGGTGGCGGGGTTTAATATTGTCACTGCGCGAGTAATGCCGCACTTCTCAAATACTCGCTTTATTGCGTCGTTGTATCGTTGTGGCGATATAAAGGGGAATAATCGCCCATCCGGGGCGGTTCCCTCATACTTCTTTATCAATTCAGCGGCGCGGCGGTGCAGGGGTACGCGGATAACCTCAGGGCGCTCCTCCTTGGTTTTGTTGGCGATATACTCCACCGCTCCGTTAATGATATTGGCGGGGGTTAGCCTCATAAGGTCAGAAACGCGGCACCCTATCAAGCAATGAAATATAAATATATCGCGCTGGGCTTCTATATCCGGGGCGCCGGATAGGTCAAAATCGGCGATTTGGTCGCGCTCCTCGATCGTGATATAATATGGCGTTCCGTACTTCTCGGAGCCTATGCCGGGGAATTTTGCAAAGGGGTTGTTATCTGTAAACCCCTGCTCATTGCACCAATTAAAGAAAGCCCGAAAGCGCTTAAAGGTGCAACAAATAGTGTTATTCCCTTTCGGGATAGGCTTGCGGGTCTTGCGCACTTTGCGAGTATCGGCGGGCACTGCGTTATAAATGCTCGGGAATTTAGGGTATAACTCCGGTTCGGCTCTCAAAAACTTTTCAAAATCTTCGAGGTTTTCAGCTGTGAGGGCGTCGAGCGTAACCGCACACGGCGAGCCGATCGCCGCGGTGTATAGCTCGAAACGTTTCAGCGCCCGGCCTAACACTCTGTAATGATTTGCGCGCGCTGGCGATAGCGGGTGCTTTTCGAGGTATTGGGCGAGGGCTTCGTAAATGTCTATTGGGGCGGCCTCCTCCTGCTGGTAGCGCTCCGGGTGCTGGTAGCGGTCGAGGGCTTCGGTTAGAAAATCTTTGCTTATCTGCTCTTTGGGGGTGCTGGTGCAAAGGTCGAGCAAATATTGCTCCATCGCTGTTAACTCCGCTTCGAGCTTGCGGAGTTCTTCGGCCTCCTTTTGATTGGTGCGGGGCATTATTATAGCGCCAGCTTTCTTGGGGTCTTTCTTTCCGTCATTAAATCGGGCTGGGTCAATAAATAGCCCGGATTTGAGGCGAGGTTGCAGGCCGCGGCCAATAGTGAGCCGGATAATAATTTCACTCTTGCCGTTGCCGTTGATTTTCTGCGACAATTCGCGCTTGGTAGTAGCCATATTTTCGATTGTTTGAGTTAAGACAATGCAAAGGTAGTCAAAATTTCGGAAATTTGACTACCATTTGACTACCAAAATTAAATTTGCTATTATTCGCGGTTATGTTTTTCGGCATACTTCCGGCGCCTATATTGCCGCAATATGCTTTATTATTAATATATTGTGTTATTCGGTAATAATTACATTCCGTTTCACACAATTTCAGCAAATAATATATTTATGACCTCTCCGGGGTCACAATCAAAAATGGCAAATCGCCGCAAAGCACTGAAATCACTTGATTTTCAGTGCTTTGCTTTTTTTTGTCAAAATTTCAGATTGGCGCAGAATAATGGGTCAGCGGATTTTTCCGGATCAGCGGATTTTCCCGGTGGGTGGCGGAGATGTCAAGAGTACAGTGTTGCCAGTCTGAACATGGAGAATTTGATGTCACCAACACCGCGGAACTGAGTCCTGAAAGCTTTGATTTTCGCATTGAAGGATTCCGCCGATGCATTGGTGAGCCTCCGCTCGAAATAGTTCACTATTGTGGTGTTGTGGATCTCGAAAGTCTCCAGTACTTTGTTGAATTCATTATTTCCGAAAGCTTCCACTTCGTTGTACCATCTGGCGAGGTTCAGTCGGGCGACTCCGGCAGAAGTTTTCTCGTTGAATATGTCCACAAGCTTCAGAAACAGCGCGTATGCCTTTTCCAGGTCGGGGAACTTCCCGAACAATATCCGGGCGCGTATTCTCTGCTGATCGTTCCATTTGGATTTGTGTTTGAGTATGATATATCGGCTGCGCGCCATAATCTGAGGCATGCTGGCGCTGATGTCGCTGTGCGTTATTCTATTGAGTTACAGCTCCGTGCGTCCCTTCGCTGTATTTCCCAAATGGAGTAGCATCCGGCGCGCAATCAGGCATCTGGTGAGGACAAACCGTGAATATTCCGATGAAACGGCATAAAAGCTTGTGTCACATAGAGCTTTTTCCGGTATTTATTGCTACCTTTGCATGCAATCCGTACCCTGAAATATCAGCCGCCCATGAAACTCCACATCATTGATAATGAAGCTCCGCAGGCCGGGGTGATAAAGACCGTATGTAAGTATCTGACCCTTCTTCTCCTCCTTCTGCTGTCGGCCGGAGCGCCGGGAGTGAGGGCTCAAAGCAGCTTCGGGGTAGGCGAGGGGACTTTCCTTCTCGACGGCAAGCCCTTCGTCATCAAGGCCGCGGAGCTTCACTATCCGCGCATTCCACGCCCGTACTGGGACCAGCGCATCAAGCTCTGCAAGGCCCTGGGAATGAACGCCGTCTGTCTCTACGTGTTTTGGAACGCGCACGAACCCGAGCCGGACGTCTTCGACTTCACGGGCCAGAACAACCTCCGCGGGTTTGTGAAGCTCTGTCAGGAGAACGGGATGAAGGTAATCCTGCGCCCCGGCCCCTATGTCTGCGCAGAATGGGAGATGGGCGGCCTGCCGTGGTGGCTGTTGAAGAAGAAGGATATACGCTTGCGCGAGAACGACCCTTATTTCCTTGAGCGCGTCGACAGATTCCAAAAAGCCGTGTCGGAACAGGTCGGGGACCTGACCGTTGATAAGGGCGGCCCGATAATAATGGTCCAGGTCGAGAACGAATACGGCTCCTACGGTGTCGACAAGGAATATGTCGCCAACATCCGCGACATGCTCCGCCGCAATTTCGGCGGGGACGTCACTCTGTTCCAGTGCGACTGGTCGTCGAACTTCCTGAACAACGGCCTCGACGACCTTGTCTGGACCATGAACTTCGGTACGGGCGCGAACATCGGCCAGCAGTTCGAAAAGCTGAAGGAGGTCCGTCCCGACAGCCCGCTGATGTGCTCGGAGTTCTGGAGCGGCTGGTTCGACAAGTGGGGCGCGAACCACGAGACGCGCCCCGCCGCCGACATGATAGCCGGAATCGACGAAATGCTGTCCAAGGGCATCTCTTTCAGCCTCTACATGACCCATGGAGGCACCAACTGGGGCCACTGGGCCGGCGCCAACTCCCCGGGTTTCGCCCCGGACGTCACCAGCTACGACTACGACGCGCCCATCAGCGAGTCGGGCCAGACCACTCCGAAATACTGGGAGCTGCGCAAGACCCTCGCCAAGCATATGGACGGAGAGAAACAGGCCGCAGTGCCAGCACAGATAAAGCCCATAGCGATAAAGCCCTTCGATTTCAAGGAAGTGGCCCCGCTGTGGGACAATCTTCCCCCTCCCAAGGCCGGCACCGCCATACGCACGATGGAGGAATACGGCCAGGGATTCGGCTCTATTCTCTACCGCACGACGCTCCCTGAACTGACAGTGCCGTCACTCCTGACTGTCAGCGACCCGCACGACTTCGCGCAGGTTTTTGTTGACGGCCGGTATATCGGTAGCCTCGACCGCCGCAACGGCGAGAAGGAGCTGACCCTTCCGGAATGCCGCAAGGGCGCGGTGCTCGACATCCTTGTGGAGGCGATGGGCCGCATCAACTTCGGACGCGCCATCAAGGATTTCAAGGGCATCACCGAGAGAGTGACCCTCACCGTCGAGAAAGACGGCCACAAGTGGGTGAACGACCTCAGAAACTGGCAGGTGTTCAATATCCCGGACGCATACAGCACCTACACTTCCATGAATTTCAGGCCCCTGACCGATGAAATGAAGACCGACGGGCGTCTGCCCATGGGCGCATACCGCGCCACATTCAGCGTCCCCGGCAACCCCTCCGACACCTTCCTCGACTTCGGCACCTGGGGCAAAGGTCTCGTCTACGTCAACGGCCATCCCCTGGGCCGGATATGGGAAATCGGCCCGCAGCAGACCCTGTACATGCCCGGTTGCTGGCTGAAGAAGGGCGAGAACGAAATCATCGTCTTTGATATCCTCGGGCCCCGTGAAGCCTGGAGCGAGGGACTGAAAGAACCGAAGCTCGACCGGCTCCTCGTCAAAAAGCGCCGTACTCACCGCGAGGCCGGCCAGGACCTCGACCTTTCAGCGGAAACACCTGTCCTCTCCGGCACATTCCGGTCCGGCAACGGCTGGCAGGAATTAAGTCTCGCGGAACCGGTCAGAGGAAGATACGTCTGCGTCGAGGCCCTTGACGGTTATGATGGCGAAGGCACTGTATCCTCAATCGCCGAGCTCTATCTGCTCGACGAGAACGGAGAACGCCTTTCGCGCGAACCCTGGACCGTCGTATATGCCGACAGCGAGGCAGTCGAGCCCGGCAACCATTCCGCCGACAAGACCTTCGACCTTCAGGAATCGACCTACTGGAGCACCCAAGCCTCCGCTCCCTATCCCCACCACATAGTGATAGACCTCGGCGCGGTCCGCAATATCGGAGGCATCCAGTACCTCCCCCGCATGGAAAGCGAAGTCCCCGGCGCCATCCGCAACTTCCGCCTCTACATCACCCGATCCCCCTTCACCTTCTGACTTGTCCCACCCGCTCGGCTTCATTTCTCCGGCTTTTTTCGCCGGAGAGATGTTCCCGTTCTGCGGTACATAAGGTCCGGAAGCAGGTAGCCGTTCGGTATGGAGGCTAATTGGCGCGGAATTAGTGTCGGTCAGTCATTGGTTATCAAAACGCCTGGATTGTGAATGCCTTCCGAAATTTTGGCGGCGCTTACTTACCGGAAGCGTTCCTGAACAGTTGGGGCAGGAATTCCGAGAGGTATATGCGCCAGTTCTTCCAGATGTGGCCCTCGCCGGTCTCGAAATACCGGTAGGGGAAGCCTTTAGAGTCGAGGAGTCTGCGGTACTGCACATTTGCGTCGTAGAGGAAGTCATTGTCGCCGATGGCTATCCAGTAGAGGGCCGGACGGCGGTCGAACTGCACCTGGAGCTTTTCCTCGAAGTTGTCGTAGACCGACGGGCCGGTGACTTCGCGCGGCATGATGGCCGCGGAGAATAGGCCTATGTAGTCGAACATGTCGGGATATTCCCTGGAGATGTGAAGCGAGTGGAAGCCTCCCATCGAGAGGCCCGCTATTGCCCGGGCCTCCTTGCGGGGGATGGTGCGGTAGTGGCTGTCAGTGAAGTCCACGATTTCCGGAAAGGCCTTCTCGAAGGTGCCTTCCATGGTCTTTGGCAGGCGTGTTGTGGGCGTTTTGAGGCCTTCGGAGGTCTCGCCGGGAGCCGCCTCCTGCGAGGCGTTGCCGTTTGGCATCACCACAATCATGGGCTCGGCTTTCCCCGAGGCGATGAGGTTGTCGAGAATCTGCGTGGCGCGTCCGAGTTCCGACCATGCGTTTTCGTCGCCTCCCATTCCGTGGAGAAGATAGAGCACGGGGTAGCTCTTGCCGGAGTCTTCATAGCCCGCGGGGGTATAGACCGTCATGCGGCGTTTCATGCCGAGGGCGGGGGAGTCGTACCATACTTTCGAGACGGTGCCGTGGGGGACGTCGTGGACGCTGTAGAGCTCGGCGCGTCCGCCGGGGACTATGAAGATGTTCGTCAGCGAGGCGACGTCGCGTATGAGATAGACGTTTGAAGGGTCGTTCATTCGCAGGGAGTCCACCACAAAGGAGTAGCTGTATAGCTCGGGAGCGAGAGGCGAGGAGGTGGTGTATTCCCAGACGCCGCTGTCGTCCCTGCGGAGGTCGGCATAGCCGGGACCGTCGAATGTGCCTCCGGGCGTAGTGACAGCCTGGGGGAGAAGGAAGTCGCCGGTCACCTGAACGTGGCGGGCGCCGGGGGCGTGGAGGCGGAAGGTTACGCTGTGGTCGGGATTGATTTCGGGGGAGACGATGGGCGAGCCGCTCCAGAGCGCCTGTTGCGCAAGGCCCGACAGCGCGGTCAGGGCCGATGCGAGGATAAGCAGAGATTTTTTCATGGCCGGGGTAATGGTTAGTCAGAAGACTAACGTCCCGTCCGCCGGAATTATTATCATCGAAGAAGAAAAAAGAGCCTTGATCTTTTGCAGATTGTCGTTTTCTGTTCTTTCGTTATTTTCGCAAGTGAGTTATGTCAATGTTCTCTTTTGTCGGGTATCCGGGTCCGTCGGGTTTAGCGGCGGCGTTTCTTGCGGCGGATTGTTGAGGGACGGCGCGGGAGCGGGGCGGCGGTCGGGACTTCTTCGCTGAGGAATCCGACGGGGATGTCGGGCAGTTCTGCTGATGCGGAGTTTTCGGAGGAAGGAGTGTCCGGGTGGGCGGCCTCAGCGGTGCTCCCGGCAGATTCGGCGCCCTCGGCAGCCACATCGGTGATTATGGAGTCAATGAAAGGGGCCGTGCCTTTGGGAAGGTGCTCGGCTGTCGGGCCGGTCTTGCCGATGCGTCTGCGGGCTGTGGCGCCGACGAGCATGGAGATTCCGAGTCTGCGGCTCATCTCGCGGAACCTTGTTATGAAATAGCAGGTGGCGCCTGATTTGCAGTACCATTCGCAGAGAAAGAACAGGGAGTCGATGACGCAGACGCGCGCGCCGGAAGCGGCGATTGTCTGCTCGACCTCCGCGAGGAATTGTGCCGGGTCTGCCGGATCGATGTCGGCGAGGTCGATGTCGACGCGCAGGAGATTTGGCGATGAACAGTCGCGGCAACGCCCGGCAAAGCTTTCGGCGCTTCCCTGAAGGTCGAAGAAGAGAACGCGGCGGTTGCGGGCGACTTCCCCCGCTATGCGGAGGGCTTCGGAGGCCGCGGCGGCGGAGCCGGAGGCGAGCACGCAGGCTATTTCGCCTTCGTGCCATTGACCGTTGTAGAGATTGACGCGCTCGGGCGCCGTGGCGGAAAGGGTGTGCAATTCTTCGATGGTGCGGATTGTGAACATGGAGTGTGAGATTTAGAATTAAGACTAAGGGTTTGTTTCGCGGTGGCAGGGTGTAGCCTTGCGTGGCGCTTTCCGGCAGTGATTGTCGACTGTGCAAAGTTAATCATGGATTCCTGGATTCCGACGGAATAATGGCAGTCTCTGCCGATTGAGATAATTTAACACTCGATATGCCTTCAATGTAAATAATAGATAGTCAGTCGCTTGGTGGTTGAGGTTTTCCGGATTCGGCGAACCGCGGAAGAAGCGGATTGTTGTGTTAAGCTCTGTTAAAGTTTGCGTGGCAATTTGGTTTATAAAATAAACTGCATTGACTTTGCCTCAGGATTAGGAGCGGTAATCGCGAGTGCCGCTTTTTTCAGACAAGAATGGTTTATAATCTAAACCGATTTATCAACATCAAACAACAATAAAGATGGAAGACAAGAAAATCACAGAAAAGGAGAGTCTGGACATCATCACGGCGATGATTTCCCGCACCCGCGAGCGCTACATCGGCGACGGCAACATCATGCTCATGTGGGGCTACCTGACGGTCGGAGTCGCGCTGCTTGTGTGGCTCCTCCTGCTTCTCACCCGCAATCAGGCATGGAACTGGCTCTGGTTCCTGATCTGGATTGTCGGAGGCACGCTCACGCCCATTATGGCACGCAAACAGCAGGTTCGCTCAGGCGTGAAGAGCTATTCCGACAAAATCACATCGCAGCTCTGGTCGGTCGTAGGCTTCTCGGCCATTGCCTCCACATTCTGCTGCCTCGCATTCCTGCTGATCGGCGGAATAGACTCGTGGAAGATGATGTTTGCCTTCGCGCTGATAATCGTGCCCTTCGCCGAAATCGCCCAGGGCATCGTAGTGAAGGAGAAGTCGCTCGTCGGCGGAGGCGGGGTAGGGCTCGCGGTCGGGATTGTCACGATGTGCTGTATCGCCGGCGGAGTGCCTCTCGCGGCTGCATGGTTCATGCCCCTCTTCATCGTTGCCTTTGCGGCCATGATGATAGTGCCGGGCCATATACTCAACCACAAGGCGCGCCGGGCATGAAAGAGCTCAATCCGCTGTTGCACTCGCAGCTGAGGCTCGCCGTGATGTCGATACTCATGAACGTCGAGGAGGCCGACTTCGTCTATCTCCGGCAGAAAACCGACTCCACGGCCGGCAACCTCAGCGTCCAGCTCGACAAGCTCGCCTCCGCAGGCTACATCGCCGTGGAGAAAGGCTTCGCAGGCAAGAAAACGCGAACCGTATGCCGGGTGACCCCTAAGGGCCGCGAGGCATTCGGGGAATACGTCGGGACCCTGAAGGAATACCTCAGCCTCTGACCTTACTGTAATGGGTGTTGCAACATCTCGGGGGGTGTTGCAACATCCACTTTTCGCTCCAAAGCCTGCCCAAGGTTTTTCCCTTTGATGTAACTTTAGAGGAAAAAACCTTTTCAGAATGGCTTCAATCAAAGTTGTTTTCCGTCCCTCGACTGTCGCAGACCGCGAAGGGACTATCTACTACCGCATTATCCACGAGAGAAAGACGCGCCAGATTCTCTCGCGCCATCATGTCTTTCCCTCCGAGTGGGACGACCGGCGCTCAACCGTCAGGACCGACCGCCACAACGACCGCCGGCCTCTCCTCCTCGCGGTCCGCGACGGCATCCGGCGCGACGTCGAGCGCATCGTGAAAATCGACCGCCGCCTCGAGGAGAACATCCTCACCTACACCACCGACGACCTCGTCGACGAATACAGGCGTTTTCTCCGCGAGGGCTTGCTCTTCGGCTTCATGGAACGCATCATCGGCAAGCTGAAATCCAACGGAAAAGTCCGCACCGCGGAGACATACACCTCGGCTCTGGCAAGCTTCAGGAGCTTCCGAGGCGGCGAGGACCTTATGCTCGACACCCTCGACTCGGAGACTATGGAGAAATATGAGACATGGCTGAAGGACCGCGGACTCGTGCCAAACAGCATCTCTTTCTACACCCGCATTCTCCGCGCCGTCTACAACCGCGCCGTCGACGAAGGCCTCACGGACAACCGCGCCCCCTTCAGGCACGTATACACAGGAGTCGACAAGACCGTGAAAAGAGCTCTCCCCATCACCGCCATACGCAGAATCAAGGCCCTCGACCTCGCCTCCTCTCCGACCCTCGACTTCGCCAGGGACATGTTCATGATGAGCTTCTACCTCCGGGGAATGAGCTTCATCGACATGGCTTTCCTGCGGAAAACGAATCTCTCGGCGGGACACGTCGTCTACCGGCGCAGGAAGACCGGTCAGCTCCTGTCAATCAAATGGACGAAGGAAATGCAGGCTATTCTCGACAAATATCCCAGGAACTCCACCGCCTACCTCCTTCCCATAATCACAAGGGCATGCGCCGACGAAAGAATCGCCTACCACAACCACGCCTATCTCATAAACACCAACCTCAAGAAAATCGCGGCGGCGCTCAAACTCGATTTCCGCCTCACCATGTATGTGGCGCGCCACAGCTGGGCCTCCGCCGCGAAGTCGAAAGGTATTCCCCTCAGCGTGATTTCCGAAGGAATGGGCCACGATTCCGAGGCCACGACACAAATCTATCTCGCCAGCCTCGAGACCTACGTGGTCGACCGCGCCAACTCAATCATAATCAGTTCTGTAAAATGAGGAGCCGCAATCCCCGTCCCGTCAGTTCACCCCGATGAGCTCAATGTCGAAAACAAGGGTCGAACCGCCGGGAATGCCCGGCTGGCTGAGCTTCCCGTAGCCCATCGAGGCCGGAATGTACACCTCCCAGCGGTCGCCCGCGTGCATGTTCTGCAGCGCGATGATCCATCCCGGAATCAAGTCGCGGAGGCGGAATGCCGGGGGCGTCCCTCCCCGGCTGCTGTCGAAGACCTTGCCGTTGATGGTGCGCCCCGTATAGTGCACCGTCACGACGCTCCCGCGGTTAGGCTGCGCACCTTTCCCAGGCGCGCCTGTCTGCTTATAGTATATACCCTTGTCAAGGGCCTTGACGCCCGGCTCCTGCGCCTTTGCGGCGAGCCAGGCGCTGTTTTTCTGTATGTATTCCTGTTTTGCCATGTCCGGATGCAAAGATACGCAAAAATTCCTCCTCGGCAAAATACCCGGGGGCGCCAATGGATTAACACTTCATAACCTAAGAAAACCTAAACCTCCGGTGCGGGCCTTGACATTCCCCTTCCTTTTTGTTAATTTTTTCCTGACGAAAAAAAAGCATGAGAAAAGCACTCCTGATATTAACCCTCCTTGCCGTCGCGCTTCTTCCCCGCCAGACCGAGGCGCGCCAGTTGAGCCTTCCCTCCGAAAGCTTCGCGGGGCGCCCCCGCATTGCCGCGGACGCATTACTCTCCATCGGCACCCTCATGCCCTCGCCGACGATAAGAGGCGCTCAGGTTACCCCCCTCGCCGACGAGCTCCTCGACTATGCCCGCTCGTTCCTCGGCACACGCTACCGCCGCGGAGGAAAGACCCCGTCAGGATTCGACTGCTCGGGATTCACTGGCTACGTCTTCCGGAAATTCGGCTACAGCCTCTCCGCCTCCTCCGCCGCCCAGTACTCCGACGCGCCCCTCGTCCACCGCGACGACATCCGCCCCGGCGACCTCCTCTTCTTCAACGGACGCTCACGGGGCTCGAGAATAGGCCACGTCGGAATAGCAATCGCAAAAGACAAATCCACAGGAGCCGTCACCTTCATCCACTCCTCCACATCCGGAGGCGTAAGAGTGGACCGCACAGACTCCCCATACTACGCCGCCCGCTTCGTCGGCGCAAGCCGTGTCCTCCCCGAATGAGCCCCTCCCTCCGCGGTGCCCGAAAATTTGAGCCCGAAAAATTTGGCGGACCCGAAAAAAATGCTTACCTTTGCAGGCCATTACGAATGAGCGCCTTACCAGCGCGGCAAACAATCATTGAACAATACGTATTAAAGAGACTCATAACAATGAAAAAAGACATTCATCCCTCCAACTACCGTGAAGTGGTCTTCAAGGATATGTCCAACGACGAAATCTTCATCACCCGCTCCACCGTCGCCTCCCGCGAGACAATCGAAGTGGACGGAAAGACATACCCCCTCGTGAAGCTTGAAATCACATCCGCTTCCCACCCCTTCTTCACCGGTAAGCAGAAGCTCGTCGATACCGCCGGCCGCGTCGACAAGTTCATGAGCCGTTACGGCAACCGCAACAAGAAATAATTCGCATCCCTGCGAAAAGGCATAGCGCAAGGGAATTCCGGAAACCCCGCGCAAATGCAGGTCCTATAGCTCAGTTGGTCAGAGCACCTGACTCATAATCAGGGAGTCCTTGGTTCAAGCCCAAGTGGGACCACCTCTTAGAAATCAAGCAGTTACGAATCCTCTCGTAGCTGCTTTTTCTTTTGCTTTGAACACAAATCTGAACACAACTCAGCGCCAACTCGTTTCAGCTGCCAATGGCAGCTCCCTGTGTTCATGCTACTGTGTTCAAATTCTGTGTTCAAACCACAGCTGAGGAAAAGAAAATAATAAGAGCGCATGCTGTTTTGCCCAGCCCTATATATTGGTTTAAGTTTAGTCGGGCATATATAGGAACATTCAGAAAATAGCTAACTGATTATTTGTCAGATTGGTAGATTTTTATTAACTTTACAAAGAACCCCC
>ERZ808037.1787-NODE-1787-length-12756-cov-8.013171_pt1 | contig 12756 bp, 15 predicted proteins | sample MGYA00380190_ERZ808037 | MGnify/ENA primary metagenome ERZ808037 (study PRJEB31490, sample SAMN06133399) | mouse gut metagenome | isolation source: J9 | host: mice | place: China: Chengdu | collected 2015-05 ...
ATATCCATTACCACAAATCTGCCCCTGCCATTTTTAGTCAGGAACACAGGCTCTCCGATCTGACAATTTTTCAAAACCTCATTATAATTTCTTAAATCTGACACTGGTAATATACTTGCCATAGATATACCATTCCTTTCAACTCAAACTATAATATCTCTTTTTATATTATACTCAAAAACGCTGTAATAATCAACGAAATATTTTACAGCATATTGTTTATGTTTCATTTGTTGTTTATTCCCTAACCGACTACACCGCCGTATAAGATAAAAGGACACTCACCTCTGAATGTCCTCCCTGTGCTGCCATCTGACAGCTTATATTCTTTCATAGTCAATTTTGAATTTTACAACTGCAAGCATCAACTTCCGTACCAGTCTTTCATAAAGTTCATTGTCTATTACTCCCTCGTCCATACTGAGCTTTACCATGTATGCGCGATACAGCCTTATTACTTCCTGCATTGCAATTTCATCCCCTTGCGTTGCTTTCACTATTGTCGAAAATGTAATCTGGTATTTTTCGTATTTTTCATTCATTTTCTCCACTCTCCATAAATTCATACAACATTTTTATCGCCCTGTGTCTCTGTTCACAAATGGTACTTCTTACCTTTCCAAACACTCGTCCAATCTCAACATCATTCAGCCCGATAAAATAATACATCAGAATAATCTTCAAATATCTTTCCGGAAGTTTTCTTAACGCCTGCTTCAAATATTCATTATCTACGAAAATCTCATATCCCATAACCTCAAAACAGTCAAAGCTGTATGTATCAGATGTCTGTATAAGCCTCTCCACCTCATAGTCCTCAAACAATTCAAGATGAAGCTCACGCTCTGCTCTATATTTCCGTTCCCGATAGTAATCTATCTTTTCACACTTCAATATCTTCCTGCAAAATGATGCAAATTGTTTTACGATTACTTCCTCATCAATCATTGTCCTTATTCTCCATTTCCGAATCTTTGTATCATCTGAAACAAAATCAGAATCGGGGAGCGCGATGACATTTGATTGGTATAAAATGCAGAAAAGCGTCTATCGGTTTTCTCCCAACAAACGCTCTCCCACCTTACAACACCATAAATCCTACTGATTCCATATGCTGTTCTAATCCAATGGCTTTTTCATCCATGACATTAAGCCTCTAAGTTCTGCCCCAACCTTTTCAATCTCATGTTCTGATTCAATCTGCTTTTTCGCGTTGAAGTAGGTTCTCCCCGCCTGATTCTCAAGAATCCAGTCCTTGGCAAACTTTCCTTCCTGAACATCTTTGAGAATACCTTTCATCGCTTTCCTTGTTTCATCAGTGATAATCTTCTCACCTGTTATGTAATCGCCATATTCCGCTGTATCACTGACAGAATACCGCATCATAGTCAATCCGCCCCTATTGATAAGATCTACAATCAGTTTCATTTCATGACAACATTCAAAATACGCCATCTCCGGCTGATAACCTGCTTCAACTAAAGTTTCAAATCCAGCTTTGATCAATGCGGAAACACCGCCACAAAGTACCGCTTGCTCTCCAAAAAGGTCTGTTTCCGTTTCTTCTTTAAATGAAGTCTCTATTACTCCGGCTCTTGCGCCTCCAATTCCAAGGGCATAGGCAAGTGCAGTTTCCCTCGCTTTTCCTGATGCATCCTGATGAATTGCGATCAGGCATGGAACCCCTTTTCCTTCCAAAAACTGGCTCCTGACTGTATGACCGGGACCTTTAGGTGCGATTAAAAATACATCCACAAAAGGCGGCGGCACAATCAAGCCATAATGTATCACAAATCCATGTGCAAATACCAAAGCCTTTCCTTCTGTAAGATTAGGTTCAATCGATTCTTTATACAAATCTGCCTGTTTTTCATCGTTGACCAGCATCATAATAATATCTGCTGCCTTAGCTGCTTCTGCCGCTGTAACGACCGATAAACCAGCCGCTTCAGCTTTTGCCCAAGATTTGCTGCCCTGATACAAACCAACAATAACATCCACACCGCTTTCATGCAAGTTAAGTGCATGCGCATGACCTTGACTTCCATAGCCTATGATTGCAACTTTCTTTCCTGATAGTACCTGAAGGTTACAATCCTGTTCATAATAGATTCTTGCCATTGATATGACCTCCCATAAATTAAATTTATTATAAACGGCAGCAATGTGCTACCTATTTACTTTACTGACAATTTCCTGCATGATGCGAACCATTTTACTCCTGTCTTCTTCACTTTCTATAAAATGATTCATCACCATATCATGCAAAATGTAATCTTCCATCAAATAAATATGGCTCGTATCTTCTGTATAAAAAGCATCTTTTTCTATTTCAACAGAATATCCGTATAACAACTTTTTCCCATCTGCCGAAAGAACAAACCAATGCATATTTTCCGGCATATTATGTGTTTTACCGCCAAAATGCTTCTCAATTCCCTCCATTGGATTATCAATGTCATGACTGATTCCCAGCACATTACATCCCCGGTTTTTACATTCTTCCAGTTCCGACAAAAGTAATTCATACATCTGACTCCACATGGAAATCATAACGTACTGACTTGCTTCTTTTATTAACTGTCTGCAATAAGCAGTTATATTCTCTTTCCCTTTGACAGTAAAAACATAAATCTCCTGCTTTTTTTCCTCTGCCTCCAAATCATAAAGATCGCTTTTTACTTCTTCATAATCACTTTCCCACTCCTTTTTTATCCTTTCCAAAAATATTTTACTTGGTACAGGAGTATAAATTTTTACATTATCACTGCTTTCTTCTACCATAGCTAAGCCAAGTTTCGTAATTGATTCTAAAACATCATAGATCCTTGCTCTTGGTATGCCGGATTCTTTACTGATTTTGTAAGCATTTGCCGTTCCAATTTTTAACAGACTGGTATATGCCTTTGCCTCGTAAAGATTTAAACCAAACTTTTGTAACTTATCAAGCATCGTATCTTTCATTTTCTATTCTTTCCTTTCATTTTTTCAAAACGCTGTCGCATCAACTTAACAAATCTCTATATATATTCTGTAATCAAACGCCCCATATCTTTTGTACCAACCTGCTTGAAAAAACTACACCGACTTTTATCTTGTGGCATGATATCAACCGTACGATAACCTTCTTTCAGAATTTGTTTTATCGCAGCTTCAACAGCCTCTGCTTCTTTCTCTAAACCCAAAGAATAGCGAAGCATCATTGCTGCGCTTAATATTGTCGCTATCGGATTGGCTATTCCTTTTCCTGCAATATCCGGAGCAGAACCGCCGCTTGGTTCATATACCCCAAATTTTGTATCATTCAAACTTGCTGACGGAAGCATTCCAATAGAACCCGTAATCATACTTGCTTCATCTGATAAAATGTCACCAAACATATTTTCTGTAAGTATAACGTCAAACTGTTTCGGATTTTTTATAAGCTGCATCGCACAGTTATCAACAATCATATGCTCTAATGTAACTTCCGGATAATCCATTGCAACTTCCTCAACAACTTTCCTCCATAACCTTGAAGAATCCAATACATTTACTTTATCTACACTTGTGACTTTTTTCTTGCGCTTCATTGCAGTTTCAAAGCCCTTAACAGCAATACGCCGGATTTCCTTTTCGTTATACGACAAAGTATCTGTCGCTGTAATCATTCCATTCATTTCCTTTGTACTGCGTTCACCAAAATAAAGACCACCTGTTAATTCTCTTACAATCACCATATCAAAACCGTCACTTATAACATTTTCCCTTAGTGGACACGCCTCCTGCAATTCTTCATAGAGATATGCCGGTCTAAGATTTGCAAACAAGTTCAATGACTTTCTTAACTTTAATAATCCTGCCTCTGGTCTTAATTCCGGCGCTATTCTATACCAAGGTGATATTGCCGCATTTCCGCCAATAGAACCTAATAACACAGCATCAGAAGTCTTTGCAATCTCAATTGCCTCATCCGTAAGTGGTTCTCCATATACATCAATCGAGGCTCCGCCCATTAAAATATCCTTATATGTAATGCTGTGACCATATTTTTCGGCGACTTTATTTAGAACCCTTTTTGCTTCAGCAATAATTTCAGGACCTATGCCATCGCCTGACATACATACGATATTAAAAGTCATTTCTATACCCCAACCCTTTCTCATTCTGCAATTTTCTAATTTTTATCTTCTTTTCTATTAACTCCCATTAATTAATTATGTTTCAATTTTAGTTACCACTATAATAGTAACTATATCATTTCAATGCATATTTGTCAAGAAACACTCATTCTGTTCTAAATCACTTCCTAAAATATCTCCAATTTCTATACCTTGTCAGTTTTCCTAATAAAAAAGAACCTACTTAGAATACAGATAAAAGGCTTTTATGTTGGTTCTTTTTACTCATCATCTAAAATAATTTAGAAGCAAAGGAATTTTTATTATTTTTTGCTAATCCCGCGCAATATTTCTCTATAAACAATATATTATTTCTTCCCTCACAATCTCCTCTGCTCTCGCCCTTATGTTATTCATTCTCTGCACCCAAAGCAACTGTTCTTGTGCTTTTAGCTGTTCTGTCACTTTCTCCTGCTTTGCCATCTGCTCCACCAGCAAATCAAATCTTTCCTCTGCCTGATTCTGTATTATAAGCAGGTGTTTCTTTAATTCGCCTGATAGCAGCAAGCCTGCATAAATACCTCTCTTGTAATTTTTCAAATAGGATTTCCGCATCAAACCAAATTTCCTTAATTCTCCTTCCGGCTCCGAATCGGGTATTAAATTCGGTATCAAATAATCTCCACATTTTTCATAAGTTATGTTCATTATCTATTCCTCTCCTTCCACAAAATCTACATTTCCTGCTGCCACCGCTTATTCTTTTCCAGCAATACCTGCGGATTTTTTCTCTGACGGTTATGTTCAACCACATCCACTTTTGCATCTTCCAGCTTTTGTTTCATCGTCTTTGGTGCAAGCGATTTTACAAATTCCACAAATGCCTCTCCCAATCCTCTTGATGCCACAAACCGTTTCAATTTCTCAACCTGTTCAGCAAGAGCAGCTATTTTTTTCTCCAAAACAGCTATCTTCTTCTCATACTTTTCCAAGAGATGATTTCTTGATACTGCCTTGCTGAAAGCATCCAGTATTTTATTCCAGTCGCTTTTCTTTACTTTGACATATTCCTCACTGCCAAAAAGATTGTTCACTGGAACAGCAGCGCTTTTCATTTTTTTTGTTTCTGCCGTCACTTCCTTTGAAATCAATTTATATGTATCTGCCCTTAAATCATGTTTGGCAAGAACCTCCTGCGCCACTTTTTCTTTCGCCTCGGCTTCCTCAATCTGTTCCGTAAGATCCTGTGCCTGCAAAATCAGTTCATTGTTATGTGCTTCCATTTCCTGCACTTGCCCATGCAGGTCAGATGCTCGCTTCTGCAAACTTTCGTTACACTGCTCCAGCGTTTCATTCTGCTTATCCAGCTTTTCCGCCTCTGCCTCAAGACACTCTACTTTCCGCATTACTGCCTTGTATTCCGGCAGAGTAAGATTATCGCGCTTATCTCCTTTGATTTCTACCTCTATTCCACGCTCCCGGCATAAATCCATTAAATAATCCCGCTCTCTTGCCTCCCAGTCAATCACCTCATTGTCATACCTGCCTTTGCCCTTTTCAAATCCCATCTGTTGCAAAGCTTTGGAAATGCTGTTCCTTGTTTTCATTCCCTTTTTATATCCGTCTGCGACAGGGATATAGTCTATATGCAGATGCGGCGTTGCCTCGTCCAGATGCAGAACACAGTTGAATAAATATAAATTAGGGTTTCGTTCCTGAAAAGTTCTTGCATACTCGTCCAGCAAATCAACTGCCTCTTTTGCCGCCTCTGTCAGATTTCCATTTTCATCCACAACAGGCGTATCGTACTTTGTGCCAAGCTGTACGATATTTTCATAAAACACATTCTCTCCGTTATCGGAATTTTCTATCTTTTTTACATAATTACTGATTTTTCTGTCATTGCGTTTCTGCCCTGCATTATATTCCCTGACAGCCTCACCAAAACATTTTTCATAAGCATCTGCTATGGATTCCCTGATATATGTTTTGTTCCAGCCTGTTCTTTCCGGAAAGACATTATTTGCTATAAATTCCCTGTTGTTGTGCGCCAGACTTCCATCACCTTTCGGAAAAGATATGGTTCTTCCTGCCATTCCCTGCCTCCCTTCTGTTTTTTGTGTACATCCGCTAGCTTTAGTTTTGTTACTTTTGACAAAAGTAACGCCTTATTACTTCTGACACTGGCGTATCAGAAGTAAGACGCTCTCCGAGGGTGCGTCTGCCTAACGGCATCCGTAGTCTGTCGGGAAACACATCCGGCAGACTGCTCATTCCGGCAAAATACCGCCGTCATTCGCTATGAACGACGGTGCCGAATAAAGACTTTTCAGCACCGTTCCATAGGCTTCCTTTCCAGAAATGGGTACCGAATATAAAAATTCGGAACCGCCTATTCGCCCATTGCAAATGCAAACGCCATCATATCCTCGGATAATTCTGTCTCCTGCATCTGCTCCATTCCCTCCGCATCAGTCTTTTCCATAAACTTTTCTGCACCGGAATGAACTGAAGAAACACATTCGCTAAAGCTACCAATCTGCTCTGTTAAGACTCTCTGCAACGCTTGGAGCATCTCATGGAATTTTTGCTCCAACACCCTGTCCAGCATCTTCTCAAGAATATCCATATCCTGATTCAGTGGAATACCGAAATCACCCACCGCCTTATCAGATCCAGTCTGTATCTTCCCGTCAAGAACCGCCACAAACACATCAGAAAGTACCTTCCCATAGGAACCGTCTTTTCGTGTAATACCCTGCAAATATTCCCATGTTCTGCGCTGGTTTTCATCTTCTATACAGAATTTTATGTTGCTGCATTTATAAGACTTTTTCATTCCATAACCTCATTTCTACACCGCTTTCCTGCGCTGCTTCTGCATTGCAAGGTATTCATATCCTTTTGCGTTTGCACAGATGTCCTCAATAAAAGTCACATTTCCCTTTGAGGCAATATCACTGTAATGCCTGAGCAGACAGCCGCCTCCGCCGATCAAATAGAGATGCACTAAATTTTCCTTATATCCATAATCAGTCAAGCGTTTTAAAATGTCCTCTGTATATCTTGCAGCAATCCGTTCCACAGTTTTCGCTGTTACATCATTCCTGCCCTGCAAACCGTTTATCAACATCGGCTCAATCATAGCCTCCGGTATATTTTCCCCCGCTGATTTAGACAGTTCTTTTTGTATTTCCTTCATGCAGATTGACACACCAAACTTGTCCGTCACAAGGCTTTTCTCCAATGGTCTTCCGTCAACAATCTGCATCACATTCATAGTACCATTTCCGATATCCGCTATCATGTTAAAGCCTTTCATAACTCCAGCATTGCATACCGCCGCAAATCCCTGTGGAAACACTTCCACTCCGCACAAATGCACCCTGTAACTTTCTTTACGGAATGAGAAAAACAATTCCTGCTCCTGCATCAGATATTTCTTAAAATCTGCCGCCTGGCTTTTCGCCCATGCAAGGGGAAGTCCGACCGCTAAAACTACCTTTGCCTCATGCAGTCCCCTAAATTTCAGTTCCTCCGCCAATCCTGCCAATGTGAGAATAAAGAAGTCCTGTGAATCTGTCTTATTCCCCTGATAAATCAAGTGATTTTCCCCGATCACATAATACTTATCCTTATACTTGATGTAATTCATGCTGACTATCGGTTCCTCTTCAAAGCATTCCACCCCTGTTCTGAATATCCTGTGTCCTGTTTTTATGTTGCCATATCCATGATCCAAGCCGATAATAATTTTTGTACTGTTGTTATATTTCTGCATAATAAATACCCTCCATATCGTTATTAATCTTATTATTGCGTTTTCTTATTTTTCTGTTTACACCGTTTACAAATATCAGAAAGCCTTGATTTTCCTACATTCCGCTGTAAACTCACCGTTTACAAAAATGTAAACGCGCCATGTAAACTGGATAAAAAAGAGTTCAAAACATACATCCATTTACTTAAAAGGCAACTGCACATTATCTGGCAGCGTTGTAAATCCCTGCGTATCAGTTTCACGTTTCCAGCCGCGCTGCAATCCATACCTGTCAAACCTATGGGAACTGATCTTTTCCCACCCTGCAATACAAGTGTTCATGATACTGTTGATTTCCTTAATCTCCCATTGTTTCGGTTCTTCGTACTCATGCCGCAGCGCTTCTCTGTAAATCATCTCGCTGCATACATATTCTTCAGAACAATCGTCCAGCCAAGCCTGAATGATTCCCACTTTTGTATCTTCCGGCATAAACTGTTTCTGCATCTCTTTCAGATACCCTTCCATTTCTTTTGACAGTTTCAGCTCATGCGGACAGTTCTTATAGATAACCATTGCCTCCGCCCATGCCTGCACAATATACTCCCTCGACTCCTTTTCGTCCGCAAGGATATGTTTCTCCACACGCTCCTGATGAACCAGAACAGGTGCAAATCTTCTGTTTCCCGTCCTGTCCAGCGGAAGAAAATCAAGGTTATTTGATGTGCCGACAAAGATACACTGTCTTGGTCTGTCCTCTGCATAAGTCTGATACGGGATACGGTATGTTTCTTTCTGCCTGCTCAAAAATGATTTAATATCCTCAATGCTTTTTGCATTGACAGTGGCAAGCATTTCCGACATTTCAATGATCCAGTGCCCCTGCATCTTGCTGTAAACATTTTCATCATCCATACGCTTCAGATCGTCCGTAAACCACTCATCATTGACAGCAAGGAAACGGAAGAATGTGGACTTTCCTGCGCCCTGGCCACCCACAAGGCAGACCATGATCTCAAACTTACAGCCCGGCTCATAAATCCGGTGGACTGCCGCCAGCATCAAAAGCCGCATGATTTCTCTTGTATAAACATTATCATCTGCACCGAGAAAACGCGGGAGCAGACCTGCAATCCTGTTTTTCCCGTCCCATTGCAGATTTTCAAGAAATTCCCTTATAGGGTGATAACTTCTCTCACTGGCTGTGATACTGACAGCTTTATTGACAGCTTTATCATTGGAAATGCCATAATTTGTTTCTATGTAGCGCTGGATCTGGTATATATCCACATCGGTGACACAGCTCCCGTTCCGTTTCCATAACAGCGGCTTTACAATATCAGTTTTGTTTGTCAGCTCATTTTTACATATGGCATCTTTCAGCACTGGATCTCTGTATAAAATAGTCATGCAGTTCTCGATGGAAGATTTCACATTCCCTTTCTGCGTTCTTGCAAGCGACTCCAGCACATCCTCCACTGTACTCATTTCCGTATCAAGCGCTTCCCCGACTGCATTCCATAATCCGTTTTCTGCCTGCGCAGACTTTTCCTGCAATTTCCTCCACCTTCTTTCTATCTTTTAGAAATAACTCCTGCCTCTCTGACACCTCTCCCATACACAGAATATCCAGCCAGTAATTTATAAGCGGCTCTGCATGGATCATCTGCGCATAATCCTCTGAAAAAATAATGTCAGGCGGTTTCCCAATGAGGAAACGGTTTACACTTTCAATCTCTGAAATACAGTTTCTCAATATATCAACAGTCTGATTGCACCATCTTTCAAACCGCTCCTGAATGCGTGTTATCCTTTCATGCTCTGCCTTTTCCCTGCGGATGCGTTCTTTTTCATGCACACTTAACTCCGTATTTCTCTCTGAATCAATAGACAGAGTAAAATCTTCGATCAGCTTTAACGCTGCATCATACTGTGACAGCCCAAACAAGCGGGAAACATAATCAATCGCATCTCCGCCGACACCACAGGCAAAGCAGTGATAATTCTTATCAATCTTCATGCTTGGGTGCTTATCGTCATGGAAAGGACAACAGGCTAAACCATTCCTTTTAACCTGCAAGCCATAATATTCTGCTACCTTTCTTGCTGTCAGATGTTCTTTTACCTCTGAAAAAATATTCAATTTTACTGCCTCTCCTCCTTTTCATTCGGAAAAGCCTCTGCTATAATAAATCTGCAAAATATATGTAAAGAGGCCTGTCCTTTTTACGCTCAGATTAGTTGCGCCAACAACTTAATCTGTTTCTGAAATGCTCCTGTTACCAGCAGGGGCATTTCCATTGTTCTGGATTTCTAACAACTGCTTCACCAGTTCCAGCAGTAATTTTTCATCGTCTGTATTATCGTTTTTCAGATGTTCCAATATTTGCTCCAAAACTTTTGCAACTCTGTTAGACATATAATTTCCGGCAGTTACCGACACTTCCTGTCCTAATATGGCTTTCCGGTAATAATCCCCTTTGGGAAGTCCTGATAATATAATCCTCGCTTCTACCTTGGCTTTTTCTTCATCACTCAGCCAAAAAGCGATTGTATTACGCCGAAATCTGTCCTCCCGCTTACACGCCACTTTCCTCACCCCTTTCCACCTTTCCAAGCCTGTCCGCAATTTTCACCTGTGCATCCATCGACTGGTGACAATATGTTTCAATCGTAGTTGTTACTTTTCCATGCCCTAACCGCTTTGCAATCTCAACGGGACTGAATCCCATCTGTACGAGCATACTTGCATGGCTGTGTCTGGTACAGTGGACAGTTATCTTCTTCACACCTGACAGCTTAATTCCACGCTCCATTTCATGCTCAAAGAAACTTTTTGTCCTCCCTGAAAAAAGGCGTGTGCCTGCCCTCGCCCGATAAAGCGTTGCAATATACTCCCTTATCGCCTCCTGCAATTCCTTATGTATGGTAATTACCCTTATGGAACTTTCTGTTTTTGGCGCAGTAATCAAATCTTCTCCGTCAATCCTTGCGAGAGATTCATCAACAGTGATCGTACTTTCCTCAAAATTTACGTCCTTTACCTGAAGGGCAAGTAATTCTCCCAAACGCATCCCTGTCCAGAATAAAATCTGAAATGCAATCCATGAATCCTGCTTGTCCATAATCGCATCCGAAAACTTCTGAAATTCCTCTAATGTCCAATATGGTCTTTCATCAGCCCTGCTCTTTCCCATACTTCCCGCTTTCCGGCATGGATTGGAGCGCAAATCATAAAAATTGACTGCATAATTCAGAATGGCGCTAAGCTGGTTATGTATGGTTTTCAGATAAGTAGGTTTGAAGCCTTTCTCCATCATCTCGCCCTGCCACTTTCTTATCATAGGAGCAGTGATTTCATTAATTGGGGTATTGCCAAAGTAAGGCAGAACCTTATCGTTCATCACATACTCTTTCTGCTTCATGGTCGTTTTCCGCAAACGTTTTTCCATATCCACCTTGTAAATCTCCCAAAAATCAGCTAGCGTCATTGTCGGATCAGAGGACTGTTGCAATAAGAAATGCGCATACCATTCTTCTGCTTCCTTCTTGGTTTTGAACCCTCTTTTCTGTGACTTCTTTTTTGCTCCTGTCCAGTCCGTCCAGCGGTACTGTATTCTCCAAGTGCCGTTTGGATCTTTCTTCGCATTACAGCTCATACAACTGCCTCCTTTGCCGCCCCGTACCATTTTTCTTTGAAATAAGCTACGGGGATTTTCCCTGCGATTGTGAGAAAGCCTTTAGAAGATAATTCGCTGTTCATTTCCCTTAAAATCTTGTAGGACTTCCCCATACTGATGCCGAGCATCGCCGCAATGTCTGCAGCATTGTAATAAAGTTTTTCGTTCATGTTGTTTACCTCCCGTTTATACCATTTGGTTATATTGTGTATCTTTTTGATACGTTTATATATTAGCGTATCTTTTGATGCGTGTCAATAGCTTTTTAAAATATCTCTTTATTTATTCCGTATCTTATGGTATTATTAAGTTACATTTGCTATTTACTTGTATTGATGAAAAATCCTATAACACAGGAGGCATAATATTATGACAGTCGGCGAAAATATTCGGCGTATACGTCAAGAACGAGGTCTGACATTAAAGCAATTAGGAGAAATGGTTGGCGTCAGCGAAGCCTACATTAGAGCATATGAAAGCGGGCGTAGAAACCCCAAATTAAAATCTTTAGAGGCTTTAGCACAGGCACTTGCTGTCAATGTTGAAGTATTAACTAACTCTGACTTTGACGGTGTAAAAGCCATGCACAGACTTTTCCAAGTGTTCCGGCAATATGACGGACATTTGTTTGAGTATCAGGATCAGGACGGTAATGATATGGTTGCTGTCAGTTTTGGCACGCTTTCTTTAATGCGTTCATGGTGTGACCGCTATGAGGAATATATGAAAGAAGTGGAGAAATGTAATTCTATTAAAGATGTGAAAAAGCGTGGAGAGGCATTATTAAAGGCAGAAGCCGATTTTAACCTTTGGATGGATATTTATCCGGAGTCGGAACCTTTTGATTTAAATTTGAAGATACAAAAGGCACATGATGAGACTATGGATGAAATTGGACTTAGTTTCAAAAAGTAGCTTTAACTTATATAGATTACCTCACAAAACTAATAATTTTCAAATTATTTATTAAATTATTCATATTATAAACTCCGCTCCACAAAAGTCTCCACAAAATTTTCACCATTATTCTTTTTTATGTATTTAATTTCATTTTAGTTATGATATAATTATTGATAGCTTGTATTTTATAATTAGCCTTACTTTAAAAATACTGATAATTCGAGGGAACAATCATGTTACAATGTCAGTTAGTTAAGTATTGGGTTAGATTCTGTTATAGGGGTCTAACCTAATTTTTTGTAAAAATATCCCAAAG
>ERZ808037.1788-NODE-1788-length-12743-cov-7.434707_pt1 | contig 12743 bp, 10 predicted proteins | sample MGYA00380190_ERZ808037 | MGnify/ENA primary metagenome ERZ808037 (study PRJEB31490, sample SAMN06133399) | mouse gut metagenome | isolation source: J9 | host: mice | place: China: Chengdu | collected 2015-05 ...
CGCCGCGGCGGTGGACAACTGCCTCCAGGAACACCACATGGACTATGGCGATTTTGTGAGCCTGGAAAAGGACGGGGAGGGGAAGGTGACCTCCATCACCAGCAACACCGCCGCCAACAGCCGGTTCAAGCGGCAGGTGGTGGAGGCGGTAGCGCAGCAGCTGAGCACCCTGGACAGCGAGGCGCTGGGGGTGCCTCTGGGGACGCTGACGGGTCAGCCCCTGCTGTCCGGCGCGGGCCCCCGGGTACGGGTGTCGGTGGACTCCGTGGGGGATGTGACGGCGGACTACGCCAATTCCTTCACCTCCGCGGGGGTGAACCAGACCCTGCACCGGGTCTGCCTGGAGGTCAGCGCCACGGTGCGGCTGTTCCTGCCAGGAGAGGTGCTCCCCGTGTCGGTGAGCAACAGCGTCTGTGTGGCGGAGACAGTCATTGTGGGCGAGACGCCCAATACCTATTTGAATTTGGATAAAGGGGAAGGCTGAAATGGATCATAAAACCCAGGCGGAACAGCTTCGAGGGGCGCTGAACGAGCACAATTATCGGTATTATGTGCTGGACGCGCCCACCATCTCCGATTTTGAGTATGACAAGATGCTGCGGCAGCTGGAGGAGCTGGAGGCGGCCCACCCGGAGCTGATCACCCCGGACTCTCCCACCCAGCGGGTGGGGGGAAAGGCGCTGGACAGCTTCCAGCAGGTGACCCATCGGGTGCCGCTGCAAAGTCTTCAGGACGTGTTTTCCCCCGACGAGCTGCTGGACTTCGACCGCCGGGTGCGGGAGAGCGCGGACAGCCCGGAGTACCTGCTGGAGCCCAAGGTAGATGGCCTGTCGGTGGCGCTGGAGTATGTGGACGGGGTGTTTGTCCAGGGAGCCACTCGGGGGGATGGGCAGGTGGGGGAGGACGTGACAGAAAATTTGCGTACCATCAAGTCCATTCCTATGAAGCTAAATGATGCTCCCTCGTCGCTGATTGTCCGGGGAGAGGTCTATATGCCACGGAAAACCTTCGAGAAGCTCAACGAGGAGCGGGAGCTGCGGGGGGAGGCCCTGCTGGCCAACCCCCGAAACGCCGCCGCCGGCTCCATGCGGCAGCTCGACCCGAAAATCGCGGCCGCCCGGGGGCTGGACATGGTGGTGTTCAACATTCAGTACACCGATCGGGAACCCTTCGCCACTGACAGCGCGGCGCTGGACTGGCTGCGGGAGCTGCGGTTCAAGGTGATTGACTACCGGCTGTTCCGAGACATGGGGGAGATCCAGTCCGCCATCTTTGAGCTGGGGGATCAGCGGGAGAAGTACCCCTTCGACATTGACGGAGCGGTTGTAAAGGTGAATTCCCTCACACAACGTGATGGATTGGGCGAGACAGCCAAATTTCCCCGGTGGGCGGCGGCCTATAAGTATCCGCCGGAGCAGAAGGAGAGCGTGGTGGAGGACATCGTGGTACAGGTGGGCCGCACCGGGGTGCTCACCCCCAAGGCGGTGGTGGCCCCCGTCCGGCTGGCGGGCACCACCGTCACCAACGCCACCCTCCACAACCAGGATTTCATCACGGAGAAGGATATCCGCATCGGGGACACGGTGATCGTGCAGAAGGCGGGGGAGATTATCCCGGAGATTGTGTCCGTAGTGAAGGAAAAGCGGCCCGAGGGAACCGAGCCCTATCAGCTGCCCACCGTGTGCCCGGTGTGCGGCGCGGCGGTGGTTCGAGACGAGGACGGTGCCCATATCCGCTGCACCGGGGCGGAGTGCCCTGCCCAGCTGCTGCGCAACCTGACCCACTTTGCCAGCCGGGACGCCATGGACATTGAGGGCCTGGGCCCTGCGGTAGTTGAGGCGCTGGTGGATGCGGGGCTGGTGAAAACCCCCGCTGATCTCTACCGGCTGGATCGGGACGAGGTGGCCAAGCTGGAGCGGATGGGCAAGAAGTCGGCGGACAACCTGCTGGCTGCCATTGAAAAGTCCAAGCAGAACGACCTGTCCAAGCTGCTCTTTGCCTTTGGTATCCGGCAAGTGGGGCAGAAGGCGGGAAAGATTCTGGCCGCCCGGTTTGGATCCCTGGACGCGCTGGCCCAGGCCACTGAGGAGGAGCTCACCGCCATCAACGATGTGGGCGGAATCACGGCGAACTATCTGACTGAGTGGTTTGCCGCCCCCCAGAGCCAGCACCTCATCGCCGCTCTGAAGGAAGCAGGGGTGAATATGGACAGCCAGGCTGCCCCGGTAGGGGACAAGCTGGCGGGGCTCACCTTCGTGCTCACCGGGGAGCTGTCCGCCTGCTCCCGGAAGGAGGCGGGGGACAAGCTGGAAGCCCTGGGGGCCAAGGTGTCCGGCTCGGTGTCCAAGAAAACCGGGTGCGTGGTGGCCGGGGAGGCCGCCGGATCCAAGCTGCGCAAGGCCCAGGAGCTGGGCGTGCCTGTGCTGGACGAGGAGCAGTTTCTGATTTTAGTGGGAGAACGGGAGGGCGATTCCGATGCCCTGCTGGAGCAGCTGAAGAAATAGAGAGGGGGAGCCCCATGACAAGGAGCTTTGAGACCCCATCCGGGGAGGGCGGAGGATGAGCGCCCGCACGGAGCGGCGGCCCTGGCTGACCCGGGAGCGGCTGATCGTGATTTTACTGATCGCGCTGGCGGTGATTGTGGTGCTCACCGCGGCGGGGCTGTTCTTGAAGGGGTCGCTTACGCTGGACAATCTGCTGGTGGAGCTGGGGCTCAAGGAGCCGCCAGTATCCATGGAGGAGATCCCGGATTACTCCGGCGATCCCTATGTGGTGCTCAACGACAACTGGCCGGAGTTTGACGCAGAGGATCTGACGCTGGATCCCTTTGAGACCTACAGCAGGTTGGACTATTTGGGCCGGTGTGGTACAGCCTACGCCAACATCTGCCTGGAGATCATGCCCACCGAGCCCAGGGGCGACATCGGGCAGGTGAAGCCCTCCGGTTGGCAGACGGTGAAATATGACTGCGTAGACGGCAAGTACCTCTATAACCGCTGTCACCTCATCGGCTACCAGTTGGCGGGGGAGAACGCCAACGAGCGGAACTTGATCACCGGGACGCGGTACATGAACGTGGGGGGGATGCTCCCCTTTGAGAACATGGTGGCCGGTTATGTGGAGGAGACGGGGAACCACGTGCTCTACCGGGTGACCCCCGTGTTTGAGGGGAAAAACCTGCTGGCCTCTGGGGTAAAGCTGGAGGCGTTTTCCGTGGAGGACGAGGGGGAAGGGATCTGCTTCAACGTGTATGTCTACAATGTCCAGCCCGGGATCTCCATCGACTACGCCACTGGAGAGAGCTGGGAGAATTGAACAGGTACGAGAAAAGCCCGCTCCAACCGGAGCGGGCTTTTTCGGAGATTTACGGTTATGCGCAGCCTGACTCAGAACAGCAGGCCCCAGGCCAGGAAGCCCAGAATGGCAACCAGGCCAGTGAACAGCAGCACCACAACCAGATAGCCCATGATGTCCTTGGCCTTCAGGCCGGCCACACCCAGAGCGGGGAGGGCCCAGAAGGGCTGAATCATGTTGGTCCACTGATCGCCCCAGGCAATACCCATGGCGGCCCGGCCGTAGTAACCCATGGCCTGGGCATAGGTGGCGCTGTTGGGATCCAGCAGATAGGCCTTCTTGGCCTCGTCGAAGGTGAACACAGCAGCGGTGCCCATCTTCTCCAGGATGCCGGTGGCGGCGGGCATGACGATGGGACCCTGAACCGCCCACTGACCGCCGCCGGAGGGTACGAAGAAGTTGATGATGCCGCCGGAGAGGAAGGTCCACATGGGGAAGGTGATGTCGGTGGAGATGTCGGTGAAGAACTGAGCAATGATCTTGGCCAGGGACACGCCGTCGGCGTTCTGCGCCACCATCAGGCCCATGATACCGGCGTAGAACGGGAACTGGAGCAGCACGCCCGCGGCGCCGCCGGCGGCGTCGCCGATGGCATCCACGTACTTACGCAGGTCGCCATGGGCCAGCAGGCCCAGGAAAAGGAAGATGGCGTTGACGGCGTTCAGATCCAGCTTGGCCGCACCCACGCGGATGAAGAACAGCACGATGTACACAAAGCCCATGATCAGGATGATAGCCCACAGGATCTTGCTGTGCTCGATCTTTTCAGCGGGAGTCTCGATCTTATACTCCTTCTCCGCCTCGTCCACCAGCAGGTTGGGATCCACGGTGATGGTGTGATCCTTATCGGGGTGCATGGCGTAGTTCAGGAAGGGCATACCCACCAGAACCACCAGGCACATGATGATGTTCATGGGATGCAGAATGGTTTGGGTCAGGTCGGCGGAATAGAAGTACTCGCCAAACTGCTTGCCGCCGGACATCTGCAGGGGGATGGAGCCGGACAGGCCGGCGTGCCAGATCACGAAGCCGGAGTAGGCAGAGGCGATGAGCAGGGGATAGTCCAGGTCACGGACGCGGCGGGCCACTTCCTTGGCCAGCAGGGCGCCCACGATCAGGCCGAAGCCCCAGTTCAGCCAGCAGCAGATGGTGGACACCACGGTGACAACCACGATGGCGCTCATCTTGTTCTTGGCCAGACTGGCAATAGAGGCGAGGATCTTCTTACAAATCTTGGCGGAGGCCAGGGCGGAGCCCAGCACCAGCACCAGGGCCATCTGCATGGAGAAGGCCAGCAGGCCCCACATGCCGTCGCCAGTGCCGCCCTTACCGGCCCAGGCCCAAACCAGTTCGATGGGGTTCTGCCATGTGCCGATCATGGCGGCGATAAACACCACGATGGTCAGAATAATGGCGAACAGGAACGGGTCGGGCAGCCAGCGGTTCATGACCCGAACGCAGCCGTTGGAAAACTTTTTCAGCATAAAAGTTTACCCTCTCTTTCTTCGATAGATTAGACAACTGAACCGTGAATCTCAACGGGCCTATTATAGCCGTTTATTCACAGTTTGTCAATATTTTCGCAAAGAAACTCCCAAGACGGAGGGCTTATCATAAGATTATATTGTATATAATTGCTGAATAAGTTCCAGAAAACGGAATAATCCCAGTATCCCAGACATTTCTGACTGGGATACTGGGATTTATTAAAATTTTTGGCTTCCCTACTTGTCGAAGGCCGGGTTGGTAAAGTAAACGTTCTTCTGATCAAGCCTCTGCTTGGCCAGCTCGATGGCCTCGCCGAACCGCTGGAAGTGGACGATTTCCCGCTCCCGTAAAAAGCGGATCACGTCATTCACGTCCGGATCGTCGGACAAGCGGAGAATATTGTCGTAGGTGAGACGGGCTTTCTGCTCCGCCGCCAGATCCTCGGTCAAATCCGCTATGACATCTCCGGTGACCTGCATAGTGGAGGCGGACCAGGGATATCCGGAGGCAAACTGAGGGTATACACCGGCGGTGTGATCCACGAAGTATGCGTCAAAGCCGGCGGTCTTGATCTGGCTGTCGCTGAGGTTCCGGGTGAGCTGGTGCACCAGGGTGCCCACCATCTCCAGGTGGCCCAGTTCCTCTGTCCCTACTAAGGGGCTAAAATATAGCAGTAAAAAAATAGCTGATTTCAATAAGATTCAAGTAAAAATACTTCACAGATTTTCGCAGATTGAAATATGCCGCCGCAAATGCCCGAAGGCAGGAGAAACGCTTATCATGCAAAAGGACAAGCCCTGCTGGGAGGTCTGCATCTGCGTTGCGATCCCGGACTGATTGCATAAAATCAGCGGCACTCGTAGATCTGCTGACTCCCGCTGATGGCCTGTTCCAGATAGGTATCGATCCACTGGGACGCGCCGTCCTGATCCCGGTTCCGGATGAACGTACAGAGGATCTGAGTGTTGCGCACCAGGGCCGGGATGCCATATAGATTACAGAAGCGTATCCACAGAGCGATCACGGGTGGTTTAAAAGAGTGGTAGATCAGCGGCACGATGCTGTTTCCCCCAACCAGCGCCAGCTCATGCTGAAAATCAAAGGCACACTCTGCCGCCTGCTCGGCGCCGGGGGCGGCGGCAATCTGGGCCAGGGCCCTGTCCAGCCGATCCAGCGCCTCGTCAGAGGCGTATCGGATGGCCCGCTCCGCCGCCAGGTGTTCCAGCGCGCGGCGGACTTCCAGGATGGAGCGGATTTCATCCCGGCCCAACACGCCTCCCTTATACTGCATAATGGCGATCAGGGTGCTGAGATTTCCCCGGCGGCGGTAGTCCGCCACGAAGGTGCCCTGCCTGGGGTGTACCTCTAAAAAGCCCTGGTCGGACAGCTCGGCGAGACCGCTGTTTACCACGGTGCGGCTGACGCGCATCTGTTCGGCAAGGACACGCTCCGGGGGGAGCTGCGCACCCACGGGGAGGGCCCCGGACAAGATCATCCCCTGGAGCTGCTGGACAAACAGATCTTTTAGACTGGGGGAGGAGAGCTTTGCAAATTCCATATCGTTACCTCCTTCTGATTCTGGCCATACCACATATCACACAGAGCAGTTTATCATACATTTTTCACAAAAGCAATCTGAAAAAACCGTGGAATCGACAAAAAAGTTGGAAAGATTTCCGGATGGTTGACGGGGAAGAAGGAAAATGATAAAATTATGACAATATCTGGTTGAACCAGAGAGAGGAGAGGATCGGTATGGATCAGGTTCGCGTGATTGAGGTGAAGCAGAGCGTCTTTGCCGACAATGACAGGCGGGCGGCGGAGCTGCGGGCCGAGCTGAAGGAAAAGGGGATTTTCCTGCTCAACCTCATGAGCGCTCCCGGCTCCGGTAAAACCACCACCCTGCGCCGCACGGTGGAGCTGTTGAAGGACGAGATCAAAATCGGCGTCATGGAGGCGGACATTGACTCCGACGTGGACGCCCGGGCCATGGCGGAGGCTGGGGTGAAGTCCATCCAGCTCCACACCGGCGGGATGTGCCACCTGGACGCGGATATGACCCGGCAGGGGCTGGACGAGCTGGTGGACGGCGACGTGGAGTTGGCCATTTTGGAGAACGTGGGCAATCTGGTGTGCCCCGCCGAGTTTGACACGGGGGCGGTGAAGAACGCAGCCATCCTGTCGGTGCCCGAGGGGGATGACAAGCCGCTGAAATACCCTCTGATGTTCCAGGTATGCGACGTGGTGCTCATCAATAAAATTGATGTGGCCCCTTACTTCGACTTTGATCTGGAACGGTGTATGGAATACATTCGGATGCGCAACCCGGAGGCGGTGGTCATCCCCATCTGCGCCAAGACCGGCGAGGGGGTGGAGGCCTGGGTGGACTGGCTGCGGGGGCAGGTTAAGGGCTGGCGTTCTTTTCCTTGAAAGAAAAAGTAACCAAAAAGAACTTTTAATCCGCTTCGGGCATGGTGCGTTGACCACCGTTCCCGCACAACAACGAGAGAGGAGAGCAAACATGGGTAAAACCAATTTTCCCCTGGACGAGAGCAAGCTGCCCTTCGAAATTCCAAAGACGGATCAACCCCGGGAGAAGATCGTCAAGCTGGGCAAGATGATTACCGACCGGGTGCCCGCCAAGCTCCACGGCGTCACGGGCGAGGACCCGGAATATTGGGGCCTGGCCGGGTCGGTCACCGACGAGATGGCCGACGTGGCCATGAAGATGAAGGTGCGCAAGCCCAAGACCTTCGCGCAGATTCAAAAGCTCACCGGCATGGAACCGGAAAAGCTCCAAAAGCTGCTGGATGAGATGAGCCGTATCGGCCTCATCGAGTACCACTGGGAGAACCTGGACGGCAAGAATCCCAACCATGAGAAGCGGTACGTCCTGCCCATGTTCGTGCCGGGCAGCGCCGAGTTCTTCAACATGAACCGAAGCCAGATTGAGCAGCACCCGGAGGTCACCGCCTTCTTCGAGCGCATGACCTTCCTGCCCCTGGAGAAGATCACCCCCATGGTGCCCCCCGGCGGGGCGGGCATCGGCATGCACGTCATCCCGGTGGAAAAGGCCATCGGCATGGAGAGCAAGTCCATCTCTATTGAGCACATTTCCCACTGGCTGAAAAAGTATGGGAAATTTGCCGCCTCCCCCTGCTCCTGCCGCATGAGCCGGGCCCGGATGGGCGAGGGCTGCGGCGACGACCCCGAGGGCTGGTGCGTGGCGGTGGGCGACATGGCCGACTACGTGGTGGAGACGGACAAGGGCGGGCGCTACATCACCTATGAGGAGGCGCTGGACATCTTCCAAAAGGCGGAGGACAACGGCTTCGTCCACCAGATTACCAACATCGACGGCGAGGAAAAGATTTTCGCCATCTGCAACTGCAATGTGAACGTCTGCAACGCCCTGCGCACCTCCCAGCTCTTCAACACCCCCAACATGAGCCGCTCCGCCTATGTGGCCAAGGTGGAGCAGGACAAGTGCGTGGCCTGCGGCGGCTGTGTGGAAGTGTGCCCCGCCGGAGCCGCCAAATTGGGCCAGAAGCTGTGCGCCAAGGACGGCGCGCCCATCCAGTACCCCCGGCAGGAGCTGCCCGACGAGGTGAAGTGGGGCCCGGAGAAGTGGTCCATCGACTACCGGGACAGGAACCGGATCAACACCCACAAGACGGGCACCGCCCCCTGCAAGACCGCCTGTCCCGCCCATATCGCGGTGCAGGGGTATCTGAAACTGGCCGCCCAGGGCAAGTACACCGAGGCGCTGGAGCTCATCAAGAAGGAGAACCCCTTCCCCGCCGTGTGCGGGCGGGTGTGCAACCGCCGGTGCGAGGACGCCTGCACCCGGGGCACCATCGACCAGGCCGTGGCCATCGACGAGGTGAAAAAGTTCATCGCCCAGCAGGATTTGAACGCGAAAAACCGCTTTGTGCCCAAAAAGGTGGTCCCCAAACTGGAGGGCGAGTTCTCCCAGAAAATCGCCATCATCGGCGGCGGCCCGGCGGGCCTGTCCTGCGCCTATTACCTGGCTTTCAAAGGCTACGAACCCACCGTGTTTGAGAAAAACAAGGAGCTGGGCGGTATGCTCCGCTACGGTATCCCCTCCTTCAAGCTGGAAAAGGACGTCATCGACGCGGAGATCGACATCATCCGCGCCCTGGGCGTGGACTTCCGCTGCGGCGTGGAAGTCGGCAAGGATTTGACTCTGGACGATTTGCGGGCCCAGGGCTATGAGGCGTTCTACATCGCTATCGGCTGCCAGCGGGGCCGCCTGCCCGGCATCCCCGGCGAGAGCGCCCCCGGCGTGTACTCTGCAGTAGAGTTCCTGCGCGCCGCCCTGGCGGACGAAACCTTGAAGGTTCCCGGAAAGACGGTGGTGGTGGGCGGCGGCAACGTGGCCATCGACGCCGCCCGCACCGCCCACCGTTGCGGGGCGGAGTCCGTTCAGATGTTCTGTTTGGAGCCGAGGGACAAAATGCCCGCCTCCCTGGAGGAGATCGCCGAGGCGGAGGACGAGGACGTCACCATCCAGTGCGGCTGGGGCCCCAAGGAGATTTTGGCCGAGGGCGGAAAGGTGTCCGGTGTGGTATTCATGAAATGCACCAGCGTGTGGGACGACCAGGGCCGTTTTGCGCCCCAGTACGACGAGCAGGATACCATCACCGTCCCCTGCAACCACGTGGTGCTGTCTATCGGCCAGAGCGTGGAGTGGGGCGAGCTGCTGGAGGGCAGCAAGGTGGAGCTGGCCCGTGGCGGCTGGGCCAAGGCGGATTCCAAGACCTATCAGACCGCCCAGCCCGACGTATTCGTGGGCGGCGACGTTTACACCGGCCCCAAGTTCGCCATCGACGCCATCGCGGCGGGCAAGGAGGCGGCGGTGTCCCTCCACCGATTCGTCCAGCCCAACACCAGCATGACCATCGGCCGGGACCCCCGGTACTTCGTGGAGCTGGACAAAGAAAATATCAAGGTGGAGCAGTACGACACCGCCTCCCGGCAGATCCCGGGTATGGACGACAGCTTCGACTGGAAAAAGTCCTTCCGGGACGCCAAGCGCACCTTCACCGAGGAGCAGGTCAAGGCGGAGACCGCCCGCTGCCTGGGCTGCGGTGCGTCCATTGTGGACCCCAATAAGTGCATCGGCTGCGGCCTGTGCACCACCCGCTGCGAGTTCGATGCCATCCACCTCCACCGGGAGCGGCCTGAGTGCTCCACCATGATGAAGTCGGAGGACAAGATGAAGGCCATCCTGCCCAACATGATCAAGCGGGAAATTAAAATTAAGCGGGCCGCCAAGAAGAACAGGAAGTAAAGCCATGCACGAGTTAGGCATCGTGTTCCACATTATAAAGAGCGTGGAACAAGTGGCAGCGGAAAACGGCCTGGAAAAGGTGTCCGCCGTGGTGCTGGAGCTAGGGGAGGTGTCCGGCGTAGTGCCGGACTACCTCACCGACTGCTGGAAGTGGGCGGCGGCCAAGACGGAACTGGTGGAGGGCTCAGAGCTGCGGATCGAGACGCTGCCCGCAATAACCCACTGCGACGGCTGCGGGAGGGAGTATCCCACTGTGGCCCACGGCAAAACCTGCCCCCACTGCCAAAGCGGAAACACATGGCTTCTGGCCGGAAGCGAGGTGAATATCAAGGAGATAGAGGCGTACTGACAGCATAAAGAGAGAAGAGATGGGGGATTCCCCCAAAGAGGAGGAAGAAGCAATGTTATTTCAAGTCTATGGCGACGGCGCGGGCTGGCAGCTTCTGGGTTGGTTGCTGGTGTTCGTGGGGCTGATCCTGGCCAATGAGTTCGCCCGCCGCAGCAAGCTGGGCGGCATCATCTGCTTCCTGGCCCTGCCCGGTGTGCTCACCGTATACTTTATCGCCATCTACGTCTGCGCCGGCATGGGTATGGACTGGGCGCTGAACAATCAGACCTATATCCACATGGGCAGCTGGTTCCACTATGCCAAGCTGTACGCCGCCACCGCGGGCTGTATCGGCTTCATGATGCTCAAATACAAGTGGAGCATCGGCAAGACCCACTGGTTCAAATGCTTTCCCTTTGTCATCGTGGCCATCAACATCATGATCGCCGTGGTGAGCGACTTCGAGTCCGGTGTGAAGGGCCTCATGTCCCTGGCACAGAATGGCGACCGCTGGTGGCTGTCCAGCGAAAATGTGTGGCTGTACGGCGGCTGGTGGAACTGGGTCAACGGCATCGCGGGCATTCTCAACATCCTGTGCATGACCGGCTGGTGGGGCATCTACACCTCCAAGAAAAAGGACGATATGCTCTGGCCGGACATGACCTTCCTGTACATCCTGGCCTACGACGTATGGAACTTCGAGTATACCTACAACAACCTGCCCACCCACGCCTGGTACTGCGGCTTGGCTTTGCTGCTGGCCCCCACTTTTGCCAACGCGCTGTGGAACAAGGGCGGCTGGATTCAGAACCGGGCCAACACCCTGGCCCTGTGGTGTATGTTCGCCCAGGTGTTCCCCCTGTTCCAGGACGCCAGCCGGTTCACCGTCATCCCCGTGCTGTACGCGGACGGCTTCATGGACCCGTCCGTGCGGCCCACGGCCGCCGACCCCACCATGCAGGGCATGGTAGCGGTGCTGGCGCTGGCCATCAACGTGGTGGTGCTGGGTATCATCATCAAACGGTCCATCGAGCAGAAGAAGAACCCTTATAAAAATGAGATATTCACGGATCAGAAGGACTTCCAACTGGCCATGGCCCGGGCTGAGGGAAAGTGATCCCTTTTTCGATGCCGGGAAATAAATTTGGACAAAAGCGTCCGTCTGCGTTTTGCGCAGACGGACGCTTTTTGGCAGGTGGGCCGTTAACAGTTTCCTGTGTAGACATAGGTCAGCCAGTTTCTGGCTTCCTCCGCCAGCTGGTATACCCGCTCCACTGAAGTGGGCGGGCGGTCCTGCATCTGATACCTGGGGAAAAACCGGGACAGGTGCAGGGGGATATCCGGGCTCACCGACGCCAGCCATTGGGCCAGGGTGCGGAGCTCGTCCACGCTGTCGTTCTCGCCGGGGATCAGCAGGGTTGTGACCTCCACGTGGCATTGCTCCGCCGCCAGGGCAATGGAGCGCTTCACCGTGTCCAAGTCGCCGCCCAGGCGGCGGTACCATTCTGAGGTAAAGCCCTTGAGATCGATGTTGGCCGCGTCCAAATAGGGGAGAAGCTCCCGCCAGGGCTGTTCCTCAATGGTGCCGTTGGTGACCAGCACATTGACCATGCCCCGGTCATAGATGACGGCGGCGCAGTCCCGGACATATTCGTACCCCACCAGCGGCTCGTTGTAGGTGTAGGCCACGCCAATGTTTCCCCGGGGGATCAGCTCCGCCGCCTTGTCTGCCAGCCGCTCCGGGGATACGTCCGCCGTCTGAACTGCGCCGTCCCCGGCCATGGAAATCTCGTGGTTCTGACAGAAGGGGCAGCGGAGGTTGCAGCCGAAGCTGCCCACAGACAAAATCAGGCTCCCGGGCTGGAAACGGCGCAGGGGCTTTTTTTCGATGGGGTCCAGGGCCAGACTGGTGAGTCGGCCGTAATTCAGCGGCACAACGGCCCCATTCCGACAGATTCTGGCCCGGCAGAAGCCGGTCTGACCCTCCGCCAATTGGCAGTGGTGGAAGCACAACCCGCATGTTGCGCTCATGTGTGCCGCACCACCTCGAACCGCTCCAGGGTATAGGCTTCCCGGGAACTGATGCCGCCCTTCTGGCGGGCGATGTCGATCTGCTGCTCCACGGTGTCCACACCGTTCAGGTCGGGAAGGAGCAGACCCCGGCGGCTGCCGCAGGACACGATGACGCCGTACTTTTTTACGTCCAATTGGGCAGGGGCGGAGATGGGCTCCGGCTCTCCCAGCACGCCCACACTTGAT